>Ga0210085_1000017_pt1 | contig 88605 bp, 80 predicted proteins | sample China_Galinas_PW_5_FD_184866 | JGI IMG/M metagenome (GOLD analysis project Ga0210085, IMG submission 184866) | Wetland microbial communities from San Francisco Bay, California, USA, that impact long-term carbon sequestration - China_Galinas_PWC_D1... | ecosystem: Environmental > Aquatic > Marine...
AGGTGGCGCAAGACTATTGTCTGGCGTGCGCCAAGCACCCATTATGACGTTCTCTTTGCCCCAGAGAGTGCCTTCGATGCCGTTTTCTACAAGGCGGCGACCTGGTTATCCAACGATTCGCCGCATAGCGGCCGCGGGAAATATGTTTGTGCGTCGGCAGTGAGCCCACCTCTCCCTGCTTGCGGCCTTTCTTTTTCTGTGTGCTGCGGAATCGGCCCTGGCCGACGAGCCGATCTACCAAGTCTCGTCGGAGGTCTGCAAGAACTGCCATCAGGAGATCTACCGGCAATGGAGCGGCTCCATGCACGCCAAGAGCACGGCCCTGAGCGACCCGATTCACGCCGTTTTCTACAACAAGGTCGCCGGCTCGCCAACCGAGGAAGGCGTCAAGCACAAGGCATCGGGCAAATACCCGGTGTGCCTCCAGTGCCATGCCCCGAACGCGGCCCGGGACAAGACCACCAAGCTCGACGCCAAGCCCGTCTACCGCGAGGGCGTCAACTGCGTCGCCTGCCACACCTTAGCCGAGTTCAAGGGCATCAAAGGCCCGGATGGCAAACTGCAGCTCGGTCTCCAGGCCTACGAGGTTTCCGACGAGCTACAGGCCCCCGCAGGAGTCAACCGTGGACTGGAAAAGCTGAAGGCAGCGGACGACCTGTTCGGCGGTTTCGGCGATGAGGCCCGGAAGCCCAATCCCCATCTTGGCGAGCCGATGGAGCTCGACGGCAAGCAGATACCGGCCCTTCCCATGGAGGCCAACCCGGTCCAGATGAAGACCAACAACGCCTGCATGGGCTGTCACGATCAGCGCAACAACCCCCACGGTGTGCCCCTGTGTCAGACGGGCAGCGAGTACAACATGGCCAAGACGGACGTGAACTGCCTGTCCTGCCACATGCCCGTCGCCAATGGTCTGGCCGATCATGCAATGGGCGGGGGCCACGACAAGGCCATGCTGAAACGCTCGGTGGTCTTCGATCTGACCACGAAGCGGGTCGGGGATAAGCTCGAGGCCAGCGTGTTTCTAGAGAACCAGCAGCCCCATTCCCTGCCCACCGGCGCTCCCTTCCGCAACATCTACATGAAGCTCACCGCCTACGACGCCAACGGCGAGGTGGTTTGGGAGAACACGAAGGGAAATCCTGCGAAGACCGATCCCCATGCCTATTTGACGTTGACCCTGACCGACGACGCAGACCAGGCGGCCATGCCGCCGACGGCGACCAAGGTGGGCGAGGATACCCGTCTGAAGCCGCACGCGGAGCGTACCCTGACCTACGAGATACCGGCTAAGGGGGTCGCGCTGGTTCGCGCGGAGCTTTATTATAATCTGTTTTCGCCTGGGCTGGTAGAGAAGCTCAAGCAGTTGCCGGAGAGCTTGACCGCGCCTGTTCTGATTGCAGAGTCTGAAAAGGAAATCGCTGTGCCCTGATCATCAGCGTGGCTTGAAGGCAAGAAAATAGGGCGCTGGAATTCCGGCGCCTTTTTTTTGTCGAGAACAGGCTCATTCGCCGCGTCCGAGAGAGTCGGCCGATGCGGGTGACATTGGAACACAGCTGTTCATAGGAGGAAAACGCACAGCTGCTCAAGATCTGGATCGGGGCTCTCGGCCCTTAGGCGATTTCTGTCAAAAAATATACCAGCCTGCTTGTCTTTTCGCCCGTCTTCCGCGTCGCGACAACAGTTGCATAGCCCTGCTATGCGCCTGTTGTCGCTCCTTGAAGACGAACGGAAATCCTGCGCATCCTGGTATATTTTTATCCGGCAATCGCCTTACCCATCTTTCCGCCGGTATCGAGCCGCCTCTGACGCGGGACCCCAGGGCGCAACCTCGCTTCGGGAATGATGCCTAAAATATAAGAATATACTAATATATGGAGTGGTAATGAGATAAGGAGGAGCTTACATGAAGAAAACTATTGTCCTGATGCTTGTCGCCCTCTTGTCTTCAGAAACAGCTTGGGCCTACGACGAGACCCTCGCCAAAACGTACGAGCAATTCTTCTCTTCGTTCGAGGAGAAGCAGGTCCCCAAGGCGCTCCATTTTGTGACGCCGGAGAAGGTGGTCCAGGCCATCAAGAAGGGAGAGCAAATGCTTCTGTTGGATGTGCGCACCAGGCAGGAGCAGTCTCTCGTCGGACTGACCCGTGGGAATCGCCTCAGCCTGCCGATGAACGAGGTCTTCAAGCCGGAAAATCTCGCCAAGATCCCGACCGACGAGAAGGTGATCGTGATCTGTCACTCCGGCGTACGGAGCACCGTCATCGAAGTGGCGCTGCGCAATATCGGCTTTGACAACGTCTACTCCATGAAGGGCGGCTTGGTCGGGCTGATCAAATACCTGAATGCAAAGACTGCGTTCTGAGGCTCACGGCACCTCCTAGGCGGGGCAGCCGGGGGACGCCGGCAAAATCGAGGGCATCACTCCCCTCTCTCCAAGCTGGGGAGGGGAGTGATTTATGCGCATGACCGCAAGCCGGACCGATCCGCAGCCCATTCGGTAACGGAAGCGCGAGCGAGAAGTCGTGCGCCTCATGCGCCTTGCGGGCTCGATCCTGGGTCAGGCCGCCGCGTAGGGCACATAGTGGGGATGGAACATGCCCTGATGTAGGCGTCCAAGTCATCCGGACGCTCGCTGCCTGCCACGCCCTCCTCGAAGGCGACCTCGCAGATGGCCACGGCGATGCGGGCCGAGATCTCGCGGATGTGGGCGAGGTCCGGATAGAGGCGTCCGACGCTCAGGCTGTCCTCTCCTACCTGCTCCGCCGGGGTCCGGGCGACCACGTAGAACATGCGATCGCTCACCCGGGTGGCACCGCAGCTGACGGCGGCCATGCCGACGCCGGGGAAGATGTACATGTTGTTGCAATGACCGGGCACGAAGAGCCGATCCGCCCGGGTGAGGGGCGGGAATGGGCTGCCGCTGGCGAAGATCGCCTTGCCGTCGGTCCCCTCATAGGCCTGCTCGGCGGTGCACTCGGCCTTGGTGGTGGTGTTGGAGAGCAGGAACAGGATGGGGCGCTCGCAGCGCCGGCACATCTCGCGCAGGACCTCTCGTGAGAAGGCCCCCGCTGTTCCGGAGACGCCGATCAGCACCGTCGGCCGGGCTCGTCGAATCACATCGATTTAGATCGGTCAACGGCTCTTCGTCCCGGGCGAAGTCGCGCTTGTGCTCGGCGAGTGTTTCCAGGCAATCGCGGGTGACCAGCCGTTTGCTGTCCAGCATCCAGATGCGGCCTCTGGCCTGCTCCTGGCTGAGCCCCCCTTCCAACATCATCCCCGCGACCAGCATGTCCGCGATGCCGCGGGCGGCGGAGCCGGCCCCCAGGAAAACCACGCGCTGATCGGCGAGCCGTCCGCCGGTGATACGCATGGCGCTCTGGATGCCGGCCAGGGCGACAGCTCCGGTGCCCTGGATGTCGTCGTTGAGGCAGAGGATGCGGTCGCGGTAGCGGCTCAGGAGGGGGGAAGGCATGGTCGTTGGAGAAGTCCTCGAACTGGATCAGGGCCTGTGGCCAGCGTCCGTGGACGGCGCGGATGAAGGCGTCGACCGCCTCGTAGTACCCCTCACCCCGGAGGCGCTCGCGTCGCTCCCCCAGGTACAGCGGGTCCTCGCGCAGGGCTCGGTTGCCGGTGCCCAGATCCAGCATCACCGGCAGCGTGCGGTAGGGGTAGATCCCCGCCCCCAGCACGTAGAGCGACAACTTGCCGATGGGGATGCCCATGCCGTTGGCACCCAGGTCCCCGAGGCCCAGGATGCGGCTGCCGTCCGTGACGACGACAATGTCGATCTCCTCCTCCGGCCAGTTGCGGACCATCTCCTCGAAGTAGGGCAGCTCCGCGGCGCCGAAATACATGCCCCTGGCACGGCGGTAGATGTGACCGAAGTGGCTGCAGGCCTTGCCCACGGTCGGGGTATAGATGATCGGGGTGAGCTCGCGGATATTGGAGGGTAGCACCCGGTAGTAGAGGGTCTCGTTGCGGTCGTGCAGGGACTCCTGAAAGATGTAGCGGTCCAGGTCATGCTCCTGGCGGCGAAAGTTCTCCATCGCCCGGCTCACCTGGTCGTCGATGCTCACCACCTGGGGCGACACCAGACCGCGGATACCCAGAGCATCGCGCTCGCTGTCCGGGAATCCAGTCCCCTTGTTCAGCATGGGATCCGTCAGAAGATCCCTGCCACGCTTGAAGACGGGCAGGACGGGGTCGTCGAGGGAGTCGAGGTGATGGTGCTTGATCGGCTGGGCCATCGTCCGTTCTCCTGCTCGCTTACGGACGTTCAAAACATCATAAGAGGTCAATTTAATTGTAGGTCGGCATTCCTATTCCGACATTGAAGAACGGGATGCGATGGCGGTAAAGGTTTGCCGCCCTAGTGCAGCTGCGCACAACTAAAGGAAACATGATGTAACTACCGTTACTCGGACGCAGCTGCAGTAAGATCTGCGGGGGAATCGATCGGATCGCTGGAGGCGCTTTCGAAAAGGCTCACTCGTCCGCCGTGCTGCGCACGTTGAATTCGACCTTCCAGTGCTCGGGGCCGTCGCGGGGCATTGCCTCCAGCAGCAGGGTGCCCACCTCCGTGACCGAGGCACGCAGGAAGACCGGGACCACCTCTCCGGGCGTGCGCTCCTCGGCAGGCAGGTTGGCCTCGATCTCCTCGAGCTCTTCGATCTCGAGCTCGGACCAATCCTCTAGCAGCATGCCCACGGGATCTTCGCGCCGCACCGAGGAGCCGAAAAAGCGAAACCGCACGGGCTCACCGACCACCAGGCCGAACTCCTGGGGCGGGATATCGGCTTGGGTGCCTTCCTCCATCCCGAAGGGGGCCAGACACAGGGCATGGATGGGCGGCTCCAATCCCGGCACCGCAGGCATCGCGCTTTCCACGCCCACGTAGTAGGAGCGGGCGGTGCCGCCGCGAATCCTGACGCCGCCGCCGCGCCGTACATAGCCGTAGTAGGAGGCTCCACGCGCTACCGCCAGGTCGAGATCGCCGCCCTCGAGCAGGCGGGCGGGCGGCGCATCGTCGGAGGCGAGCCAGTCGTTGACCACCTGCGTTATCCGATCGGCGAGCAGCCCTGCCTTGAAGACTCCACCGTTGAAGAGAACAGCCGTAGGGTGCAGGAAGCTGCCGGCACCCTTGGCCTCGAAGCCCGGCAGGTGCTCGGTGGCGCCGATCTGCATCCCGAGGAAGGCGGCCAAGTGGCGGGTGACCGCCGGATCCTGGGCGTAGGGCAGCCCGAGCTTGGTCAGCGCCGCGCGGGAACGACCGGCGGGCCGAGCGCTCACCGGGACCTCTGGGAAAAAGCCTTCCACCAAGGTCCGGGTCACCTCCTCGCGGGTAAGCTCGGTGCGGATGCTACCGCCGATGAGGCGTGCGCCGCGGCTCGGCACCACGAGTGGCACCGCCTCCAGGGTCGGGTCCGCCAGCAGGGCCTCCTTGGCGTGCCGGCAGCCGTGGGTCAGGGCCTGAATCTGCCAGGGGTCCAAGGATTTCCCCGCTGCCGTGAGCTTGGTGTTGACCACATGGGCGAGCGCCAAATCCATGTTGTCGCCGCCCAGCAGGATGTGCTCTCCAACGGCTACCCGGGTGAGCTCCAGCGCGCCTTCGCGCTCGGTGACCGCGATCAGGGACAGGTCCGTGGTGCCGCCGCCGACGTCGATCACCAGGATGATGTCTCCCACGCGCACCTGCTTCCGCCATCGTCCCGCGCTGTCGTGAATCCAGCTGTAGAGGGCCGCCTGGGGCTCCTCGAGCAATACCAAATGCTCGAGCCCGACGGCCTGCGCGGCCTCGGCCGTCAGCTCCCGGGCAGCGGGATCGAAGGAGGCGGGCACGGTAACCGTGACCTCCTGGGCCGCGAGGCTATCGTAGGGGTGCTCGTGGTTCCAGGCGTCGCGCAGGTGCGCGAGATACCGCAGCGATGCCTCGTAGGGGGAGAGGCGCGACACCTGCTCCTCCGGCGCCCCCGGCGGAAGGATCGCGGCGCGCCGATCGGCTCCCGGATGGCAGAGCCAGCTCTTGGCGCTGGAGACGAGGCGGATCGGCGTCTGTGCCCCGGTGTTGCGAGCCATCTCGCCCAGGATCGGCCCTTCGCTGCCGGTCCAGGGGAGCGTCAGGTCGGCAGCGGGAAACTCGTCGGGATGGGGAAGATAGAGAAAGGAGGGCAGGAGGGGCAGCGCCTCGACGGAGCCAGGGCCCGTCAGCTGGGGCACCAGCATCAGATCCTGAACGGCCTCCTCGCGCTCGCTTTGGCCCAGATCCACGTAGGAGAGGGCACAATGGGTGGTCCCGAGATCGATGCCAACGGCGTATCGTGCGTCGCTCACAACTCAACCTCCGCCGGTGCGACGATGGCCAGGTCGTGACCGGATGCGACCTGCGGCAGCCTGACCTCGGTGACCCGCCAACCCCGATGGGTCAGGCTGCCGGTGAAGGGCGCCTGGCCCACGAGGTTGCCTGTGAGCCGCACCGCCGACGAGTCGAAGCCCGCAGGTATGGTCACGCGCGCCCCCTCAGCCTCGGCGCGTACCGACTCGATACTGAAGTGTTGCATCAGGGTCTTCTTGCAACCCTCGTGGACGACCCGTGCCGCCGCCCCTACCTCGGCGTCCGAATAGGCCCCGACGTCCTCTTCGAGGAAGTCGATGAAGCGCCCTTGCTGCTGCAGCAGACCGAGCAGCTGAAGTCCTGAGTTGGGCTCGGCCTTGCGCAGTCGGGCCGGCTCCCCGCCCGGGGTATCTGACGAGCCGGTCTCGGCATCCGCCATGACCTCGACGACCGTTGCGGCGAATCGCGCGTCGACGAGGATATGCCAGAAGGCGGTAAGCGCGAGGAGCACTCTATTAAGCGCGAGGAGCACTCGATTGAGCGCCGAGGACAAGAGCTCAGACATGGTGGGGGGCTCCTTCTGGGATCTCGACAGGCCCAGAGCCGAGAAGGCTCGACTGGACGAATTACGATGCTATCACAAGTGAGAGAAATCCCGCGGCTATCGCGGTGGATCTCCCCGAGCGAGCGCGCTTGAATTCTCCGAGACACGATTCGCGCACCCTGGACCAGGGATCGAGATTGGTCTAAGGTTCGCCCTCCCGCAAAACAAGAGCCCCCAGAGGAGAGACACCATGCAAAAACAATCTTTGCTGTTTTGGGTATCGGTTTGATGTCGCTGGCCATCGCCGGAGAAATGGCCACTCCGGACGAGGCAAAGGCGATGAGCGAGAAGGCTCAGACCGCCGTCAACGAGATGGGCAGCAAGAAGGCATTCGCAGCCTTCGCCGATCCCACCGGCGGGTTTCAGGAAAAGGACCTCTACGTCTTCTGCATGGACAACGAAGGCGTGATGCTCTCCCACCCCAAGAAGCCGCAGCTGGTCGGGAAGAATCTTAAGGATTTCAACAAATACGGAGACCTTCTGTTCCAGGATATGATCGCGGTATCCACCGGCCCCGGCGCCGGCTGGGTCGACTACAAGTGGCCCTATCCCGGCAGCGAGGAGATCAAGGAGAAGACCAGCTACATCCTGAAGAACAATGAGGGGTTCTTCTGCGGTGTAGGCGCTTACAGGTAGACCTTATCCGCGGCGGCGCCGATCAACGCCCCGCGTGGTGATCGGCGCGACGCGCAAGACGCTCAGCAAACACCCCGGCAGAAAGGTGAAAGACGCAGCAGAGCCTGCGCCTGTTCGAGAATGGTTGCCGCCAGCTCCTCGTCCAACGCGGACAACCAGCGCGTGGGGATGGATCCAAGTCCGTATAGCGCACCGGCAATCATGCCGAGAATGGCCCCTGTGGTATCCGAATCGCCTCCGCGGTTGACCACGTCCACCAACGCACCCTCGAACCCGTCCGTCGCGAACAGGGATTGGAAGACGACGCGCAGGGTGTCGACGATATAGCCGGAGGGATTGTCCAGACGGTTGCGCTCGTAGGCGAAGCGCCTGTCCGCGGCAACCAGGTCGTCCGCAAGTTGCTTGAGCTCCTTGCGCTCCCCGATGAGCAGCGCGGACTGAACCATGCGAATTATGGTCAGGGTACCCTGGTCGGCGAGCAAATTGTTGTGGGTGACGTGGCATTGAAGCCGGCTCGCATCGGCGAGAGCAACGTCACCGGCCCCCAGATAGGCGAGGGACACCGGCAGACAGCGCATACAGCCGCCATTGCCGGCGTCGTGCTCGTTCTCGGGAACCCGAGGCTCGCCCGTTTGACGGTAGTGGACGATGCCGCGCCGCACCGTGTTGCCGATATCCACCGGCTTGGTGCGCATCCAGGAGCTGAAGGCCTCGGCGGCTGAATGCGGGTCGACCCTGCCCGCATCCAGGATGCTGCGTCCCAACGCCAGCGACATCTCGGTGTCGTCCGTGACCTGTCCCTTGCGCAGGCGCAGCCAACCCCCGCCGGTGATGTCGCGATGCACTCCATAGAGCTCGCGGATCTCCCGCGGTGTAAGAAACTCCAGCGTCGCCCCGAGGGCGTCGCCGACGGCGAGCCCCAGATAGGCGCCGGCGGCGCGGGACTTCAGGCTGTTGCCCCCATAGCCCTGGGCGAGGAAAGACGTCAGCTCGATCCTAGGGTCCAAAGCAAACATGATAGTCGGTACAGATCTCGCAGGAAGGTGCGCGGCATGTATAGATGCCCTCCGCCTCGCAGAGCTCCCGATAGAGGAAGCGCTTCCACTTCATGTCCTTGCAATTGCGCGCCGCAAGGGGCGGAAAGTTTCTGCGCATCAATACGGTCAGATCCTTCCGCGACCGGAGACCCAGATCATGCCACAGATGGTCAGGCGCCATACAGCCCGCTGCGACAATATGGGCCATCCAGACCTCGGACGGAGACTCCCCTGACCTGTCGATCAGCATCAGCCGCACCAGATCCTCGATCTCATCCCGGCGACCCTCATGGAGGTTGCGCCCCGTCGGCACGAGGACTTCCCTGCCCGCACCCCCGAAGTGGTGCTCCATCAGGCAACGGAAGGCGGCAGGCGACAGTCCCAGCCAATCGGGTAGCGCGCCCTCCCCGGTCTGCCAACTGGTAATCATGCAGGCGAGCACATGATCGTTGCCATCGCCCGTCGCCCGAGCCATCAGGCTTCGATACAGCACGGGCTCGGGAGCGACGGCGGCGGGAGCCGCCAGGACGCTCATGCTCAGAACTCGACGAGCAGTTCTTCGTCGCGGACGATCATCTGGCAAGCCAAGCGCCACTCGCTCGGCAGGTCATCGACGATCATCTGCTCCAGCTCTTCCTGGGTGATCTTGCCCAACTGGCGCAGGACCGTCTTCTCCTTCTCGGTCAGGGGCCCGCCCATGCGCTCCTTGCCGTCGACACTGGTCACCCGTACCAGGCAGTTTCCGCATTCACCGTCCTGGCAGTCGAAATTGACCGGCACCTTGTGCTCCTTGGCGAGCTTGAGGACGGTCTCCGTGTGGCTGCCCGCGACGGCATACACCGTCTTGTCTTTGTACTCTGGGTTGGAAAAGGTTATGAGGGCCATCTTGTCTCTCCGGGTCGGAATCAGGCGGGCTTGACCTTGCAGTCACCGAGAATCTGCGCCTGGCATGCCAGGCGGTCGTGGCGGCTGGCCATGTTCTCGCGCAGGACCTTCTCCTCCAATACCGAGGGCTCCGTGAGGTTGTTCCATCCATCCGTGACATGCATCATGCAGGTGCCGCAGTCGCCCTCCCGGCAGCCGTAGATGATGCCCGCCCCGATCTTCTCGGAGATCTCGATGACGCGGGTGCCCGCCGGGACGTTCACGGTCTGTTCGATGTCTTCGAACGTGATCTTTGCTTTCGCCATAACTTCAAGCTCCTGACTGCTCGTTTGTCGAGACCTTTCGGTCCGGGTCACACGAGATCGGCGAATTCGATCACACCGGCCTCGCGTTTCTCACCAAGTAAGGCCCCGGCGAGTTGGCGGCCGAACGCGCGGCACTCGTCCAGCTCCGCCTCCGTCGGTATCAGCTTCACCCGGAGCCCCTTGACGGGGATCTGCATCTTGAGACCGCGCATGCGGTCTTCGATCATTCGCACCGCCTCCCCGCTCCACCCGTAGGAGCCGAATGCCGCGCCGACCTTCCCCTTGAGGTTGACGACTGCGAGGGACGACAGCAGATCCCATATCGGCTTGACCGCGTCCCCATTGATGGTCGGGGAGCCGAACACAAGCCCGTCCGCCTCTTCGATCAGGTCGACGAAGGGCTCGATCTCGCCGCCCTCCAGGTCGTAGAGCGAGACCCGCACCCCGCTGCGCTCCTCGGCTCCGGCGCACACGGCCTCGGCCATGCGCGCCGTGCTGCCGTAAGCGCTCATGTAGAAGACGGCAAGACTCGTTCCCGCCCGATCGATCTCGTCGATCAGGCTGGAGGCGGACAGCTCGCGATAGTGGGTCACGTAACGGCGCGGGCGATCCCGCAGGATGGGACCGTGGGCCGGGGCGACGGTCCTGAGCGCGAGGGGCTCGATCAGCTGAAGGGCGTCCATCACATGCCGCTTGAAGGGCCGCATGATGTGCGCATAGTAGTATTCGAACGAAAAGCGAAAATCCCCGACCTGATCGTTGAACAACCGGGTGTCGCAATAGTGGCTGCCGAACACATCCCCGGAGAAAAGCGCCTGCTCCTCGACGAGATAGGTGCACTGGGTATCCGGCCAGTGAAGAAAGGGCGTGTGCAGGAAACGCAGGGTGCGGCCCCCGAGGTCAACCTCATCTCCCGTGGTCACCCGGATGAATTCGAAGGGGTGATCCCCCTCCTTCGGCTTGAGGAGGGCCTTGAGCATGGAGCCGGCACGGGTCGAGATGTAGAGCTTGGCACCAGGGGCACGGCGCATCAGCTCGGGCAGCGCCCCGCTGTGGTCCGGCTCCAGGTGGTTGAGCACGATGACCCGGATCTCGTCGTAGCTCCCGATGGCTTCGAGGCGCGCGAAGAACTCCTCGGCAAGCTCATGCTTGACCGTATCGATCACGGCCAGCCCCTCGCTCCCCCGAATGGCGTAGGAGTTGTAGGTCGTCCCGTTCGCCGTGCTCAGGATGATGTCGAAGGTGCGCAGCGTCGGGTCCAGGGCGCCGATCCAGTGCACTCCGGGCACGATCTCCACGGGATCGAGGCGAGGGGTCCCACTGAGCCCCTTGTGGAGCGGCGTCTTCGCCGAGTCCCGGGCTTGCGTCGAAAACATTGGATACCCCCGCCTAACGGGCCTGAATCTCGGCCATGGCCTCCGCCACGCGCTCCGGCAGGATTCCGGTAAGGGAGCCCGGCGGGTTGGCGACGAGACCGAGCCCGTCCAGGATGGCCCCTTCGACCGGGCAGATGCTCGCGCACTGGGGATCGGCGTAGTCCCCCTCGCATACGGTGCACTTGGCCGCCTCGACCAGGAAGTGCGGCCGGGCCTCGTAGATGGCCCCACTCGGGCACAGGGGAAGGCAGGCCCAACAGCTCACACAGCCCTCGACGATCTGGAATGCCATTCGCGAAGCCCTCCTCAAGCCGTCAATCGCTGTTCGGAAGATACCGGTGGATACAGCCGCCCATCCGCAGCCATCTCCCGGTAGACGATGGCCAGGGACTCCTCGATCGGCTTCATGGCATGCTCCCCGTTGGGAAGGATGCCGGCCTCCTCCAATAGGCCCCAAGGCTCGTAGCCGATCTTCGAGCAGAGCACCGCCTCGCAGCCCTCGATGGCACGGATGGTCCTGCGAAGAAGGGGCTCACCGTCTCCACAGGCGTCCGCCCCGGAACAGTAGCGATCCACCTCGCGGCGGCCGGCGAGACGCACTTCTTGGGCAGTCACCTCGTAGACCAGGAGCTCGCGCGCCTGACCGAAGTGCTGGTCGATCAGGTCTCCTCCTTCGGAGGCGACGGCCATCAGGACCGGGCGTGTCTCGGGTATGGCCCGCCTCATGATCTGGGCCGAGGACACAAAGCTCTCTTGGAGCCCCTTCTCTTGCGCCTGCCGTCCCGCCTCGATGGCCGCATGGACCTGCCTGCGCTCCGCCATGGCCTTTTCGTAGTCGACAGCCAGGCCGTCGAGCTTGTCGAGCCTGAGCTCATCGCCCCGGTCCTCGCCCAGCATGCCCACGGCATCCGCCCGGCACTGGCGGCAGTGGCGCATCAGGCGCATGCCCCCGGCACACTTCTCCTGAAGCGCGCCGAGCTCATCGTCGGACGGTCCGCGCTGCCCCATCAGGCCGTAGAAGGTGCCGTGCTCCGGCTCGGCGATGAGGGGCATGAGATTGTGTAAAAAGGCGCCTTTTCCCTTGACGACCCTGGAGACCTCTTCGAGGTGCCGGTCGTTGACCCCGGGGATCATCACCGAGTTCACCTTCACCAGGACACCGCGCTCCGCCAGCATCTCCAGCCCCTTCAGCTGCTGCTCGATGAGGATTTCGGCGGCCCTGCCCCCCTTGATCCGCCGGTGATTCCAGAAGATCCACGGATAGATCCGGGCCCCGATCTCCGGATCGACGCAATTGATGGTGATGGTCACGTGGCCGATGTCGTACCGGCACAGCTCGTCCACCAGCCCCGGCAACGCCAACCCGTTCGTCGAGACGCAAAGCTTGATGTCCGGGGCAGTTTCCGACAGTTGTCGGAAGGTCGCAAGGGTACGCTCCGGATTTGCGAGCGGATCGCCCGGACCCGCGACGCCCACAACCGACAGCTGCGGGATCTCGGCGGCGACCGCCATAACCTTCCGCACCGCCTGCTCGGGTGACAGCAGCTCCGACACCACACCGGGGCGCGACTCGTTGGAGCAGTCGTACTTGCGGTTACAGTAGTGGCACTGGATGTTGCAAGCGGGGGCGACCGCAACGTGCATGCGCGCGTAATGATGGTGCGCCTCTTCCGAGTAGCAGGGGTGGTCTCGAACCTTGTCGCGGATCACCTCCGGAAGGTCGGACAGGGCATCGCCAGCTCCGCCGCAGCCACCCGACGGACAGCCGCTCTCCGCGGCCAAGGCAACCGGGGTATCTCGACTCAGGACTTTCAGACGCATTCGCCGGCCTCCAGGGGTATCGGGCATTCGGCAGGGAACACTCGCCGTGACTCCCAACGATCCCTCGAACTGGAAAGGCAAATGCCGTGCCTGATCCGAAATGCATGCATTTCGGAATGCTTTTCAAGCGATTGGGCCTGGCGATGGGGTGAGAATGTTGGGTTCGTGACAGATCCGGCCGGATCCGGCTGTCGCAACAGCGACAGTTGTAAGAAGTGGCCGCGCCTCGAAGCCTACCCGGCAGAAGCGGCCCGGCTGGATAAGACGGACATCGATGCCGGCATCCTGCCGGTCCCGGCGGGCAGCGGCGAGGTAGGTTCGAAACGGCCGGTACGGCTCAAGAGCTGTTCGTAGGAATCCTCTGCACATGGCGCCAAGACAAGACCTGCGCCTGCGAGCGCTTCTGAGATGCCCCGCCCCCGCAGACGAGGTAGCGTTCCCCGATCCGGGTGGCATGCGCCTCCCCCAACCGCTCTGAGAAGTCGACCTCCCCCTGCAGGTAGCTGAGCAGCTCGGGTGCCTGCTGGATCTCGTCGAGGATCGCGCCGGAGCCGTGATCGGGCAGAAACCCGCGCGGATCGGTCCGCGCAAGCTCCCGCATGTCCAGCGCCGCCAGCAAGACACAGGGTTTGTCCGGAAAGACCATCCGACAGAGGGTGGTCTTGCCGGACTGGCGAGGTCCGGTCACGGCGACTACGGGATAGTAGCCCGCCATCTCCGCCAGCCTGGATTCCAGCTAGCGTTGGATCATGCCCGAAAAGCCAGGCTCATGCGCATGATCTGTCAATCTAATTGACAATTGATGCAAATAGCAGGGCAAAGAATCCAGTCTGGTCAATCAGGGGTCGAGGGAAAAAGCGAGCTTACCGTCCATCCCACTGGATCCCGGCAACCGCTCCGCGCGACGGGCAGGCCGCCGCGCGCCTCTTCCCGCTCCGCGGGGCGCGCCGCCGCCTGCCCCCGCACGCTCCGCTGATCCCTGCCTGTGCTCACACCTGATCTCGGGCGCAGCGGAAGCCGAGGTAGTGGCCGCGGAACTCGGGCTCGAGCCTGAGGCGGGACGTCGAGCGGCAGTCGCCGGCGTCGCTGACCCAGGAGCCGCCGCGGATCACGCGGCTCGCGCCGGGCTCGTCGGATTCCCAAGCCGATCCATCCATGGGCGCACCTTCATACCCCTCGTGCCAGGTGTCTTGCACCCATTCCCAGACGTTCCCATGGCAGTCGAACAGACCCCAGGCATTGGGTCGCTTCTCTCCCACCGGATGGGTGCGGCCACCTGCATTCTTGTTGTACCAGGCATAATGCTCCAAGTCGCGCTCTTGATCGCCGAACGACCAGCGCGTACGACTGCCGGCGCGGGCAGCGAGCTCCCATTCCGCCTCGGTCGGCAGCCGATAACGCTGGCCGGTCTGCGCCGAGAGCCAGTCGCAGTAGGCAACCGCATCAACCCAGCAGACGTTGATCACCGGGCGGGATCCGCGACCCCAGCCCGCATCCGAGGGTCTCTCGCGCCCCGTCGCAGCGCAGAAGCGGTCGAGCTCCTCGAAGGTCACGGGACAACGCGCGAGATAGAAGGACGCGCTCGAAGTTACGGTGTGCTCCGGCCTCTCATCTTCATACGCCTCCTTGTCGCTTTCCGTCGAGCCCATGCGGAAGGTCCCGGCCGGGATGCATTGCATGACCGGACCACTGGCACCGTCGTCGAGCCGATCGCGGATCGCGATCCCTACCCTGCTCTCGGGGCGGACATTGGAAAGGTCGACGGCGGCAGCATCCAGCACGACGGGCGTATGTGCCAGAAACTCGAGCATCTGGTCGGTGAAGCGCAGGCGTTGCGCCGGCTCGAGCACGCGCAACGCCTTCGTTTGCCAGGCGGGAGCAGCAGTATCCAGCGTCAGCATTCCCTCCAGCAGATCGAGCGCCCCGACGGACAGAGCACGCGTTACCAGGAACTCCTGGATACTGTAGTGCGAGAAGCGGTATTCCCCCTCGGCATTGCGGTTGAGCAGGGAGCGCCCGCCCACGTCGAAATCGCGCAGGTGCACCATCGCCGGGTGGCGCGCCGTAAGGTCAACGATCTCCTCCGCAGCGAGGGTACGCTTACCGATCACCTGCAGCTGCACCGCGAGAAAGGTGCACAGATCGAGCAGGACCTCCTTGGTCGGCGGGTCCTCGAGCTGCTTTGCGAGCTTTCTCTCCTCGCGCAGCAGCCATGCCTGCACCAGGGCGTCGTAGAGGCGATAGGCGTTCCATTCCTCCTGCTCGCCGGGCACAGACGCTATGCTGTCCGAGGATCCCGCGAGCAGATCCTGCTCTTTGCCGATGATGTTCTCCACGTAGGCGAGCAGCAGGGGCCGAAAACGCAGCGAGCGCATCGGGCGGACCATCTGCTCGGCGCACGAGCGTCTGGGATTGGGACGCATCAGCAGGCGGTCGGCGATGCCGTCCGGAAAACGCCGTCGCAGGTACTGCTCCACCTGCACTTCGTCGAAGAGCGAAAGAAACAGCATGGGACAGGTGTAGCCGCCGATCTCGACGCGCCCGGGGCGTCCGAAGGGGTCGGCGCCGGCCTCGGGGAAGAACTGGGTGCGGCAGGAGATGATGACGCGCCGGTAGTGCTCGCTGGCCTGCAGCAGCTCGACGAGCCGCGCCTCGATGCGCCCCCAAGCCAGCGGGTCCTCGTCCAGCGCATCGAGCAGCAGCACGGTGCTTCCTTTGTCCGCGTGTGACTGGATCGTATCGAGACTGTCCGGCCCGAGCTTGAGCAGCTCGCAGCGATAAGGTCTTGGCCAGAAGCTGAACAGGTGGGCAAGCTCGAGCATGAGCAGCAGGGATGTCTTGCCCATACCCGCATCGGAGAGGATGAAGAGCTTCGTCTGCCCGCCGCCAACGGGCGTGTCTCCGCTCAGGAAACGGTTGATCGTCTCGAACGCCGGCGCGCGCACGTAGGAAATGGCGTCCTCATCCTCGTGATAATCCGCCGGATTGTGGTGCTGGACCCGTGGCTCGATATAGCAAGACGCCAGAGGCCGAGGATCGCCGAAGGTATTGGAGATCGCCGCGAGCTGTGCACTGCGTTTTTCCCAGATGCGCTGGAGCCGCTTGGCCAGCGGTTTGATCCAATCGACGGAAATGAACGACAGCAGCTCCGGCACGGTTCCTCCTCTGCGTCGCGTCGCCTCTCCTGAGATACGTGAAGACGCGTCACTGGTGCACGCACGATTGTGCCACGGTCCACACCCCTGTGCAGCTTGGATCGGATTACCCATCATCGCAGATGGGAGGCGAACCGATTGTGAGGGGCTGTACCGGCAACCGAGCTCAGAGAGTGAGTAGAGCGGCCCTCCGGCAAGGTTTCGCCGAGCTGCTGCGCCGGTTACTGGCACACCGGGGGCCATTGTGTTTCGGTGCTGTGATCGGTGCGAAACCGCTCCGGCACCCCGGAGGAAGGTCTGTTCAGGTCCGGGACGCCTTTTTCAGATCCGGGTCCCAGTCGTGAGCTCGGGCGCAGCGGAAGCCGAGGTCGTTGTTGCGGTTCTCGGGCTCGTTCCTGTTGCGGTACGTCGAGCGGCAGTTGCCGGCGTCGTTGTTCCAGGAGCCGCCGCGGATCACGCGGTTCGCGCCGGTTCGACCTTCCACCGAGCCTCCAACGCTACAAGCTCGTAGCGGAGCCGGCAACCGGTACTCGCCGCAGCTGCTCCCGGCGCCAGCTTGCCGCGTCCGCCTGGGCGGTGATGGCCAAGGCGCCGGCATAGCCGGCCTGCAGCTTCCGCTCGTCGATTTGTCCAGCTGCGTAGGCGTCCTCCCACTGTTTTCGGCACTCTGCATAACGGTGCTTGCGTCGGCGCGAAAGCAGCAGCTTACCCGGCAGGACGCGGTAGCCGCACAGGCTCAGGCCCTGACGGCTGCGACCGATGAGGATGGGCTCTTTAATCTGCAGCGCGAGCCGATCGGCCACAAAGACCCACGCGTCGGCCAGGGCCGCACGCACCGCGGCACGGTTCTCGCCCCACCACACCAGATCGTCCATGTAGCGCACCAAGCCGCGTACCTTACATGCCTCCAACAAGAGGCGGTCGAGCCCGCCTAGGTAGTAGTTGGCGAATTGTTGGGATGTCAACGCGCCGATGGGCAGGCCCTTGCCGGGGGCGTCCCGGTGGGCGTCGATGATGCGCCCGATCAGGGCCAATAGTCCGGGGTCCTTGAGCTTGCGGGCGAGCAGCCCCACGAGGATGGCGTGGTCGATGCTGGCGAAATAGGCGCGAATATCGATCTTGGCCCACCAGGGCCAGCGCCGAGCGTGGTACTGCGCCCGCTGCACCGCGGCCAGGGTACCCTTGCCGTTGCGGCAGGCGAATGTATCGTCCACCAGCGCGCGGTCGAGCACTGGGCCAATGTGGCCCATGAGGGCGTGGTGCAGCACCCGCTCGCGAAAGCAAGGGGCGTGGATGATCCGCGGCTTGGGGTCGCGGATGCCGAAGCGGCGCGCGCGTCCGACCCGCACCGTACCGGCCAGGATATCGCGGCGCAGGCTTGCCAGCTCTGCGTCCAGGTTGGCGGCGAAGAGCTGCACCTCCGGGCGCGAGCGCTTGCCCAGGGCGGCGCGGTGGAAGGCCGCGGCCAGGTTGTGCCAGTCGGCAACGGCCTCCAATCCGACGGGGCTACGTTTCATCCGGCTCGGCAGCGTTCGGAGATGGCTCGGCAAGACCCTGCGCCATGGCTTCGAGAAAGCGGGCACCGTACTTCTCGACCCGCGCCTCGCCGATGCCGGGAATATCGCGTAGCGCGGCGGCGCTGTCGACCCGGCGGGTCACCATCTCAGCCATCTGCTCGTTGGTAAAGAGCGAATAAAGCGGCACCCCCTCGGCATCGGCAATCTCCTTGCGCAGGGTGCGCAGGCGGGCGTAGAGGGTGAAATCCGCCTCGCTCAGGACTTCGCGGTAATCGACCTTGCCGCGCCTGCCTGAAGGGGGTCGGCTATCACCTGGTTGCTCGTAGCTGACGCAGACGGTCCAGAGGCTGTTCGCACCATCCTGGACCAGTTGGCGATCCACCGCGAGAATCCGGTGCCCGGCCAGAAAGCGATTCAGCTCCTCGGTGGCTTCATCGCCGCCGAGCACGGGAATCGAAAAGAAGCGCAGTTGCATGCCCTTCGCTCCCTCTGGCGATTGTGCTCGCGGGCACCCGGCAAACGCGCACCTCCCCAGCCGCCGCTCCGCGATCCGAGGGCAGGCCGCCGCGCGCCTCTTCCCGCTCCGCGGGGCGCGCCGCCGCCTGCCCTCGATCGCTCCGCTCTGGCCCTCCGGGATCTGGGCTCACGAACCCTGAGCTCGGGCACAACGGAAACCGAGGTCGTAGTCGCGGAAGCCGGGCTCGCCCCCGGAGCGGGACGCGCAACGGCAGAGGCGCGCGTCGTCGCCCAGGACCCGCCGCGGACCACACGGTCCGCGCCGGACTTGTCGGACTCCCAAACAGAGCCATCCGCCGGCGCACCTTCGTAGCTGTCATGCCAGGCATCCTGCGTCCACTCCCACACGTTACCCGCCAGATCTTCGACACCTTCCGGGGTGGCTCCCTTGGGGTACGCGCCCACCGGCGTGGTGTCGCCGACTTTCCCACCGAAGTTGCAACGCTCCTTGTCCGGAGCCTCGCCACCCCAAGGGTACTCGCGGCCCGCGCTCCCACGCGCGGCGTACTCCCACTGGGCCTCGGTGAGCAGGCCGATGTTCCGCCCGTCCTGCGCGGACTGCTCGTCGAGCCAATCGCAGTACGCTTTGGCATCGTCCCAGGAGACGTACACCACAGGGTGCTTCTCCTTGCCCTCGGGGATGCTGCCGTTCTCCCAGTGACGCGGGGGCGCCACACCCGTGGCTGCGACAAAGGCCGCATACTGAGCGTTGGTCACCGGATGCTTCGCGATCTCAAACGCGGCGAGCTTGACTTCATGCACCGGTTTTTCGTCTTTGGAACCTTGCTCGGAGCCCATCCGGAAGGTACCGCCGGGGATATCGATCCATTCCGGAGCAACGCCCATTGCCGCTTTACCGATCCCTTTGGCGCTCGCAACGGCTTCGCCGTGCCCCGGAACGGTTACAACGTTTCGTGGTGGGGAGCCTGTGTGCACCAGTCGATAACGCTGGCCCGGCGTCAAGGCATCGAGTAGGGCGATATGCGCGTCCAAGTCCCCGGCGCGAGCGAGCTGATGCATGTCCTCATCCCACCCCTCGGGACCCTTCTTCGCTTCGCCGGCCTCCCGTGCCGCGCGCCACTGGTTGAGAAAGGCGTCCAGGTTGGCGGTCAGGGCACGGACCTCGCGCCACTTGTCCTCCGGCAAGGCCTCGCGCAACAGGTGCCAGGCGACGACAGAGCGCGGCGGCAAGTGCTCTTGATCCCCTTCGCCGAGGTGGCCGATGTTGCGCAGCACCGCCAGACTCATCGCCAGATCGTTGAGAAAGCGCTTGACGTGCCTGGGGTGGCGGCTGCCGAGCACGCGGGCGATGACTGCGCCATCGTCCCAGGTCTGCTCACCCTCACCGAGCAGCAGTGCCCGCAGGGGAGTCTTCTCCACCAGGGTACGCACATATCCGGAGGCGCCGCTATGGCTGATCTCGGGCAAGTCGAGGGAGATCTGCACGATCTTCTCCAGGAACTCGCTCTTGTGGCCTTCGAGGTGCGCGGGCAGCAGGGCCTGCAGGCGCTCCATGTCGAGCCCCAGATAGAAGCAGACACCGGGCAGGTCGAGAAACAGGTTGATGGCCTCGAGCACCTCGAGGACCCGCTCCTCGCGGCAGCGGTCGAGGTCGTCGAGGAAGATGGCCAGGGTGTAGGACCGGTGGGCCTTGGCATCCCAAAGGTCCTCGGGCCGACGCCCATCCAGGTCCCGAATTGCGGCGCCGCCATGGAACAGCAGGTAAGAGGCCTGCACGAACAGATCGCGAAACAGGTCGTTGAACGCGCGCTTTTCTTCCGCCGGCTGATAGCGGCCCGACCAGGCCCTATCCTCACCCGGTTTGCCGAACGCCCAGGGCGCGGCGGCGTGCAGCACGGTGCGCGCGAACCGGATTTTGTGGCTGTCAACATGAAATTTTACTTGGTCGACGAGGCCACCTTGCCGGAATTCGTCCAGCAACGCCCCAAGCAGACCTGCGAGGACGGTATCGTCGCTCGGGTACTTCCAGGCGTTGAACCAGATCTGACGCACGCTGCGCACGCCCTTGCCCTGCTTGGTCTCGCGCAGCAGGCGCTCGGTCTGGCGCAGCAGGGTGGTCTTTCCGCGGCCCCAACCCCCGCGGATCACTGCGGTGAAGGGGGTCGCGTTGTCCGGGTTCCAGGCGAGCTCGGCAAGGGTGCGGGCCAGACCCTCGAACTGGAAGTCGAGACCCTCGGCAGTGCTGACCGGCTGATCGGGAAAGATGCGAACAAGCTCGGGGGTGTTATCCTTCTGCGGCATGGGCGGCTCCGCGCGGTTTGCCGATAGCGTCGCCTGAATTCTACCACCTGGCAGGCCTGGCCGAGGCAATCGGCGAGGATCGGCGCGAAGGAAACTGTGCAGTGACTGCCTGCAATGGCAGTCGCCGACTCGTGGCGGGGGAGGAGTCGCTTACCACGACAGCCAGGCGACAGGGAATGGGCTCGCCGAGAAAGCACGTAGCACGTAGGATGCGGTGAGGTACGAACCGCATCGATTAGGTAGGCTCATGAATTCGAATGATGCGGTTCGTCCCTCACCGCATCCAACACGATTTGCGCGAGTCGAACGGCATCGATCGAGAAGTCAAGCCTTTCATCGAGCGTCCGGACAATGACTGAATACCGAAGGCTTCGCGTCGCGGGTGCCACCTGGTTTTTCACCGCAACTCTCGCCGAACGCGATGGAAATCGTCTCTTGGTGGAGAACATCGACCTCCTGCGCCGATCCTTTGCCAAAGTCAAAGAAGCCCACCCCTTCCGGATCGACGCCATCGCCATTCTGCCGGACCATCTTCACTGTATACGGAGAGACGATCGGAAAGTCGCAAGGCTCGCGGAGAGCGCGGCATCTGGCAACGCCGCTATTGGGAGCACATGATCCGCGATGAAGAGGACTTCTCCCGGCACGTCAATTACATCCACTTGAATCCGGTCAGGCATGGCTGGGTGACACGGGTTCGAGATTGGCCCCATTCGAGCTTCCATGCCTATGTGCGGCGCGGGCTGCTTACCGACGATTGGGCTTGCGACTCAGGAGAGCCAGTCGACGGAGGAGAGTGACGCGATCGATGCGGTTGGCTTCTTTCCCGACAACCAGCGCGAGCGGTCTCAACGTGATCGGTGCGGTTCGTTCCTCACCGCATCCTACGCGAGCTGGGGCTCGTCAGAACTGTCGCACCCTGATGTTCAGCGTCTGGATCCGGTAGGCGATCTGGCGCGGGGTCATGTCGAGCAGCCGTGCGGCCTTGGCCTGGACCCAGCCGGCCTCCTCCAGCGCGGCGATGACCCGCTCGCGCTCGTCCAGATCGGGGTCGTCCAGGTCGATATTGGGAACCAGTGCCGGAGTGGCCACAGGCTCGTGCTCCGGTGCACCGACATCCAGTCCTGCGAGCTGGATCACGTCCCGGTCGATAATGCCCTGCTCGCTCATGACGGCGGCGCGCTCCAGGCAGTTCTCCAGCTCGCGCACATTGCCCGGCCACCTGTGACGCATGAGCACCCGCAGGGCGCTGTCGGTTACGCGCAGCTCCCGGCCCTGGATCTTGGCGATCTTGGCGACCAGGAAGCGGGCGAGCTCGGGCACGTCTTCGATGCGATCGCACAGCGACGGCATGAAGATGGGCATGACGTTGAGGCGGTAGTAGAGATCCTCGCGGAAGTCACCCGCCCTGACCGCGGACTCCAGGTCCCGGTTGGTGGCGGCGATGATGCGCACGTCGACCTTCAGGGTGCGGCTGCCGCCGACGCGCTCGAGCTCGCCCTCCTGGAGCACCCGCAGCAGCTTGGCTTGGAAGGCGGGGCTGATATCGCCGATCTCGTCGAGGAACAGGGTGCCTCCGTCGGCCAGCTCGAAGCGCCCTTTGCGCTGGCTGCTCGCACCCGTGAAGGCGCCCTTCTCATGCCCGAAGAGCTCGGACTCCAACAGGTTGTCCGGCAGGGCGGCGCAATTGAGCTTGAGGAACTGGTTGCGCACGCGCGGCGAGTTGTAGTGGATGGCATCCGCGACCAGCTCCTTGCCGGTGCCGGACTCGCCCCGGATCAGGACCGTCGTGCTCCATTTGGCGACCTGGCGCACCTGATCGAAGATCAGCTTCATGGCATCCGTGTGGCCGATGATGCTGTCGAACCCGTGCTTGCCCCGCACCACGCGGCGCAGCTTGTCGCGCTCCTCGCGCAGCTCCCGCCGCTCGTCCTCCACCATCCGCGCGAGCCGAACGGCCTGACCGATCAGGTTCGCGACCATCTCGAGGAATCGGGCCCGCTCGTGCAGCTGGGTCTCCGAGGCGAACGGCTGCGCAGCGAAGACGCCCACGGCGCCCTCGTCTCCGATGCGGATCGGGACCCCGATGAAGGGCAAATCCGGATCGTAGATGCGCAGCTTGTCGAGAAAACGGGGCTCGTCAGCGACGCGGGGCACGACCCAGGGGCGGTTGCCCTCGAGGATGCGCCCAATGATCCCCTCCCCCGGCTGGTAGCGAACGGATTCGAAGGGGGCGACGCCGTTCTCCTGCAGGGCACTGACCAGGAGCTCGCCGGTCTCCCGATCCACGAGACTGACCATGCCCTTGCTCAGGCGCCCGTGCTCGTGCAGCACCTCCAGCACCTCTGTCAGCGTCTGGCTCAGCATCAGTGAACGGCTCAGCACCGAGCTGACTTCGAACAGGGCGGTCAGCTGTGATTTCAAGATTTCCTGGCGGTCCCCGCCGTCGACGCTACGGCGCCTGATATCATCGCTTATCAAGATCGGCTCTGGATATGTCATTCGTCAGCCGCGGCTCGGCTGAGGGAAAGCCGGATGCGGCAGCCGTCCCGACAGTCGGTATCGAGCTGGATCCAGCCTCCGTGCTGATTGACGATCTCCTGGGTCAGAGCAAGCCCCATGCCGGCCCTGTTACGGCGGTTGCGCCAGCCGATGAAGAAAGGCTCGAACACCTTGTATCGGTCATCGTCCGCCATGCCGGGTCCGTTGTCTTGAATCTCCACTTCCACTCCCTCGTCGATCGCTCTGGTCGAAATGCGTAGCACTCGGTGCGTCTTGCTGGTCTCGTTCAGCGCCAAGATGGCGTTGTCGATCAGGTGCTTGAACATGCAGCGCAGCTGATTGCCCTGGCCGGTGAGCTTGGGGAGCACATGTGCCGGCTGCCAATCCACGACCACGCCGGTCGCCAGCAGGCGATCCGTCTCCAGCTCCAGCACCTGGCGCAGCAGCTCGTTGACATTGACGGGCACCTCGGCCTCTTTCGTCTCCTGCGGCAGGGCGGCCTTCAAAGTCGCCATCGCCTTGCGACTCGCGGCGCTGATCTGGCCCAGCATGCTCGCCAGGGTGGCCCGGTCGGGGTCGCTCCGCTCGAGCATGCCGACCGCGGCCTGAATGACGTTCAACGGCCCCTGCATCTGGTAGATCGCCGCCCCCAGGGCCTCGCGCATGCCATGGGCCATCTGCTCCTCGGCCAGGCGGGCACGCAGATTCTCCAGGTGTGCGCGCTCGATCTGGCGGCGCCGGGCGGTAATGTCGTTCGCCAACAGCAACAAATGCCGCTCGCACCTGCGGTTGCGACCGAAGCAGTCCCGCGCACCGGCATCCACCTCGCTGGTGTGGGTTCCCGAGCAGGAGAACCAGAGGGGCCCGCGCCGCCCAGGGATGTCGATGCTCACCTCGATGTCCTTGAAGCTGCGACCGGCACGAAGGGCATCCAGGGGGTCGAAGCCCGCCTGCTCCTGCAGTGCGTGGCGCAGGACCTCGACGGGCTCGCGCCCGCGCAGATCACCGAGCAGTTTCTTGTACTCGTGGTTGTCGAGAAATACGCGGCCGGACTCGTCGAGGAGGACCACCAGCACTGGCGCCGCATCGAGCACCGTCTCGAGGTGTGCCTTCTGCTGTCGCAGCTGGGCCTCGAGCTCGTGCTCATGGCTGACGTCCCGATGCATGGCGAGAAAGAAGGCGATCTCGCCCGTTTGATCCAGGACCGGCGAGATGGTCACCGCGGCGATATAGTCCCTGCCGTCCCGGGTGCGGTTGACCAAGGCACCCGACCAGGCCTTCTTCGCCCGGATGGTGCGCCACAGCTGCTTGTAGATGGTGGCCGGCGTGTCATTGCTGGACAGCACGGCCTCGTTCTTGCCGAGCACCTGGTCACGGCTGTAGCCCGTAAGGATCTCGAATGCCCGGTTGACGTACTGGATGTCCGCCTTGGCGTCCGTAATGGAAATCGCGACCGGGGACTGCTCCACTGCTTCGAAATAGAGGCGCGGCGGCAGAGGGGCATCCGGGTCGCCGACCATCCGGCTCAGCACCTCGATGACCATTTCCGGCGTCCCCGCCGGGGGTGCCGCCAGAAACTCGCCCAAGGCGTCTTTCGTCATCCGCGGGGCGGCGTCCGGCGTGGTCTGGATGCGCATGCTCGATTCTCCAAGCGAATCTATGCAGTTAGCTATGCAATATTCATTCCGGTGAGGACTTCTCATCGGTCGGCCCTACCGCTGCCACACCTGGTACGCGAGCGGCGCCGCTTCGCCATGTAACATTTACGACAGGCCCAAGCCGACCCCCGGGCTCGATGTTTCCATCGCGACAAGGGTAAGGGGTGTGACCACTTCCCTCTTCTCATCCTCCCCACCGCCGATCGCCCACAGGCATCCGCTCATCGCAATCGATTGAATCGGATGTGCGCTCAGCTCGCACACTCAACCGGATGGCCGCACCATGCGAGGGCGGTCCGTCAGCCGCCGGTGAAGGCGGAAGCCGCTCGATTGGCACCCAATTTGCTCACCCCGATGCAGAGGATCACCGGCAAGAGGACTGAGGCGAGGCCCCTATGGGCGAATATCTGATAATCATCCTGGGCACCGCGCTGGTGAACAATGTGGTACTGGTCAGGTTCCTGGGACTTTGCCCCTTCATGGGGGTATCCAACAAACTGAGCTCGGCCCTCGGGATGGGATTGGCCACCACCTTCGTGCTCACGCTGGCCGCCCTGACGAGCTGGCTTCTGGAGCACTACCTGCTCGGCCCTCTCCACCTGGGCTTTCTGCGCATCCTGACCTTCATCCTGGTCATCGCCGCCGTGGTCCAGTTCACCGAGATGGCGGTGCGCAAGGTCTCGCCGGCCCTGTACCAGGTGCTGGGCATCTTCCTGCCGCTGATCACCACGAACTGCGCCGTCCTCGGCGTGGCCTTGCTGAATGCCCAAGAGAAGCACGGCTTCCTGGAAAGTCTCCTTTACGGCTTCGGCTCGGCGCTCGGATTCACCCTGGTGATGCTGATGTTCGCGGGGATGCGCGAGCGCTTGGCCCTGATGCAGGTACCGCGCGCCTTCGCAGGGTCGCCGATCGCCTTCGTGAGCGCCGGACTGCTGTCCCTGGCCTTCATGGGCTTCGCCGGCTTGACCGGGCACTAGGGGTCGATCGGACAGGCGATTACAGATGCTCGAAACGGACGCAAGTTCACAAATTGGAGCTCGACAGACATGTTTGCCGCAATCGCCAGTCTCACGATCCTGGGCCTGATGCTCGGATGGCTCCTGGGGCTCGCCTCCCGGTACCTGAAGGTGGACGAGAACCCCCTGGTAGAAAAGGTGGAGGCCCTCCTGCCGGGCTCCCAATGCGGCCAATGTGGCCTTCCAGGCTGCAGCGCGGCGGCCGAGGCCATCGCAAACGGCCAAGCACCCGTCAACTTGTGTCCGCCGGGCGGACGCGCCGTGGCGGAGGAGCTCGCGAGCCTGCTCGGTGTCGCCGTCGATTTGTCCGGGATCGCGGAGAAGGCGCCGGTCGTCGCCTACGTGCACGAGAACCTCTGCGTGGGCTGCACCAGGTGCTTAAAGCGCTGTCCGACCGACGCCATCCTCGGAGGGGCCAAGATGATCCACGCCGTGTTTCCGGACGCCTGCATCGGCTGCGAAAAGTGCTACGAAGTGTGCCCGACGGAATGCATCGAGATGCGCCCTGTCGAGGCGACCCTGCAGACCTGGTACTGGCCGAGCCCGGCCGTGGCCGGCTGACGATGATTACCGTGAAAGTACGCGCCGAAGGCGCTCCGATTTCTCCCTCTCCCTTTATGGGAGAGGGCCGGGGTGAGGGCGCGACCAGGGGCGAGGCGACCTTTCGTTTTCCCGGATGGCTCGCCTCGCCCCATGATCGGTCACGAGAACCGGAGACGGGACCCCGCCGATAGCGAAGGTCGGGGTCGAAACGGGACGATTGCAATGAAGCTCTTCAAGATCCGTGGCGGCGTGCATCCCGACGACCGCAAGCTGCTGTCCGCAGGCAGGCCCATCGAGGATCTCGACCTGCCGCCTCTGCTCCACATCCCCCTGCAGCAACACATAGGCGCGCTCGCCACACCCGTGGTTCGCCGAGGTCAGAAGGTGGCAAAAGGTCAGCTGCTCGCCAACAGCCAGGGCATGATCTCGGCGCCCGTGCACGCCCCCACCTCCGGGCGCATCGTAGGCATCGGCAGCTATCCGGCCCATCACGCGTCCGGCCTGAACGTACGCACCATCTCCCTGCAGCCCGACGGTGAGGACCGCTGGTCGGAAGACATCCGAGGCGAGGTCGATCCCTTTGCCCTCGACCCCGGCGAAATCGCCGCCCGGGTCGCGGCGGCCGGCATCGTCGGCATGGGGGGGGCCACCTTCCCCTCCGCCGTCAAGCTCAACCTGCGCAAGCGCTACCGGCTGCACACCCTGGTGATCAACGGGGCCGAATGCGAGCCCTACCTGACCTGCGATGACCGGCTGATGCGCGAGCGGTCCGACGAGGTGCTGGACGGCGCCCGGATCATAGCCCATGCGCTCGGCGTGTCGAAGATCCTCGTGGGCATCGAGAACAACAAGCCCGAGGCCCAGGCCGCCATTGCAGAGGCCGCGAGGATCTTCCCTTCCATTCGTGTCGCCCGTCTCCCGATCCGCTACCCCATGGGGTCCGAAAAACATCTGGTGCAGACCTTGGTGGGGCGTGAGACCCCGGCCCGGGGCCTGACCGCCGATATCGGTGTGGTGGTCCACAACCCCGCCACCGCGTTCGCCGTGCACGAGGCCCTGCGCTACGGCCGACCCCTCGTGTCTCGGGTCATGACGAACAGCGGTGGCGCCATCCGCAGGCCGAGCAACCTGCGGGTCCCGCTGGGCACGCCCATTCAGCACCTCATCGATCACTGCGGTGGATTCACGGTCAAGCCCGCACGGCTCATCAGCGGCGGCCCCATGATGGGACAGCCCTTACCGAGCACCCGCGTGCCGACGGTCAAGGGGGCGAACGGACTGCTCGCCCTGACCGAGGAGGAAACGCGCCAGGGCGAGACCATGCCCTGCATCCGCTGCGCCAGCTGTGTAACGGCCTGCCCTTGCGGCCTGCTGCCCGTGGAGATGGCCGCCCACGCGCGGGCCGGTGACCTGGAAGGCGCGGTCAAGCTGGGGCTGATGGACTGCATCGGCTGCGGCTCCTGCGCCTACGTCTGCCCGTCCAACATTCCGCTGACGCAGTATTTCAACTACGCGAAAGGCGAGATGGCCGCCCGTGGCCGCGCGAAGCAGAAGCAGACCGAGACCAAGCGCCTGATCGAGGCACGATCGGCGCGCATGGAGGCCATCAAGAAGGCCAAGCAGGAGGCCATGGCCAAGCGTAAGAGAGAAGCCGCGGCGCAGAAGGCCGCGCAGGCGGCCGCCGAGACAGGGAAGCAGCAGGTGCTGGAGGACGCGGCGGCATGAACAACGCCTGGCTGGTTGCCGGCCCCTACGCCCATGAGCGCTCGAGCGTCGCCCGCACCATGGGGCTGGTCATGCTGGCCCTAGCCCCCGCGACCCTGTTCGGCCTGGTCCAGTTCGCCTGGCCCGCGATCTTTCTCATAGCCGTCACCCTGATCACGGCCCTCATCGCCGAAGCGGCCTGTCTGAGGATCGCCGGCAAGCCGGTACGCCCCTTCCTGACGGACGGGTCGGCCGTCCTGAGCGGCTGGCTGCTGGCCATGACCCTGCCCCCCTGGGCACCCTGGTGGATCGGCGTAGTGGGCAGCCTGATTGCGATCGTGGTCGCCAAGCAGATCTTCGGCGGCATCGGCCAGAACCTCTTCAACCCGGCCATGGTGGCGCGCGTGTCCCTTCTCATCTCCTTTCCCGTGGAAATGACCCGATTCGTGGCGCCCGAGCCCATCTTCTCGGCCCATGCACCCGGGATCCTCCAAGGTCTTGCCATCACCTTCGGTGGGGCGCAGGCGAGCACCCTCGTCGATGCGTCGACCGGCGCCACGGTCCTGGGACATATGCGCACGGAGCTGGGACAGGGACTGGCCGCGCCGCAGATACTCGCGGACAGCTTCAGCGCCCTTCGCGGGACGCTCGGCACCACTTCCGGCAGCATGGGTGAGACCTCGGCCCTGCTGATCCTCTTGGGCGGCCTGTTCCTGCTCTACAAGCGCGTGATCAGCTGGCAGATCCCGGTGGCCATGCTGGGCACCATCGCCCTCGCGGCAACACTGATGCACCTGCTGGATCCGGAACATTTTTCTGGCCCCGTCTATCACCTACTTTCCGGGGCCACCTTCCTCGGGGCCTTCTTCATCGCCACGGACCTGGTGACATCTCCCGTATCGGCCCGCGGCCAGGCCCTGTTCGGCGCCGGGTGCGGACTCCTCGTCTTCGTCATCCGCAGCTGGACGAGCTATCCCGAGGGAGTGGCCTTTGCCGTGATGCTCATGAATGCGACCACCCCCCTGATCGATCACTGGATGCGGCCCCGCGTCTATGGGCGCGACCGCAAAGGGGCTCCCCTCGAATACGGGGACGACGCGGAGAAGGCATCATGAGCACGGACACAGACCCGGGCTATCGCGGGCGCACGAGCTATCAGGCGCTGCTGCTCGGCGGATTCGCCATGGCGGCGGCCGCTTCCCTGGTCATCGCGAACATCGCGACCAAGGATGCCATCGAGCAGCGCCGGGCGGAGGACCTTCTAGCATCCCTCGATCAGGTGATTCCACCCGCGATCCATGACAACGACCTGCTCGCCCAGGCTGCGAGCCTGCAGCTGGCATCCGGACAGGGGATCACCCTGTACCGGGCGCTCGAAGGCAAAGAGGTCACCGGCGTGGCCTACCAGCTCCAGGCACAGGGCTACGGGGGACCGATCGACCTGCTTCTGGGGGTGAGCGCGGACGGGAAGATCCTCGGCGTCCGGGCGTTGGCTCACACGGAGACCCCCGGTCTGGGCGATCACATCGATGTGCACCAGGACAAGTGGATACTGGGCTTCGACGGCCTGTCCCTGGGCAATCCCCCGGCCGAGCGTTGGGCAGTGAAGAAGGACGGGGGCGACTTCGACCAGCTCAGCGGGGCGACCATCACGCCCCGTGCCGTGGTCGGCGCCGTCAAGAAGGGGCTCGTGCTCTTCCGCGACAATCAAGACGCCCTTCTGACCCCCGAGGTCACGAAAGAGGCCCCAGCCGACAGATCGAGCAGCAACCAGAGCCCCGGAGGTCGTTCATGATCCCCGACTACGGACGCATCGTGCACGATGGTCTTTGGGACAACAACGTCGTCTTCGTCCAAGGGCTGGCCTTGTGCCCGACCCTCGCGGTCACGGGCACGGCGACGAACGGGCTGGGCATGGGGCTCGCGACCACTGCGGTCCTGACCGCATCCAACATCCTGGTCTCGAGCCTGCGCCACATCGTGAGCCCGCAGGTACGGATTCCCGTCTACATCGTGCTCATCGCCACCCTCGTCACCCTGGTGGACATGGGCCTTAACGCCTGGCTGCACGAGCTCCACAAGGTGCTCGGCCTCTTCATTGCGTTGATCGTGGTCAACTGCGCCATCCTGGGACGGGCCGAATCCTTCGCGTCCAAGAACAGCGTCCCGGCCGCAGCCGCCGACGCACTCGCGATGGGCTTGGGATTCACCGCCGCACTGGTGGTCGTCGGCGGCGTCCGGGAGATCGTGGGCAGCGGGACATTTTTTCACGGCGCCAGCCAGCTGCTCGGGGAGGGCTTGGCGTTCCTCGACCTGACCCTGATCCCCCACTACAAGGGCTTCCTCCTCGCCATCCTGCCGCCGGGCGGATTCGTCGCCCTGGGACTCCTCCTCGCCGGCAAACGGGTGCTGGACCGGCGCCTCGCCGCCCGCGCAGAAGCCACGGCGAGCCGAAAGGCGACTTCCTCCGCCGAGGCGCTCGCAAGCGCTGGGGAGTCCACCGGATGAACGTGGGTGTCGCCTACGCGGACAAGTTCAAGAAGGTGTGGCTGAGGCTCGAGGTACCTGACGGCAGCACTGTGCAGGAGGCCATCGAGCACTCGGGCCTGCTGACCCAGTTCCCGGAGATCGACCTCGACGCCCAGAAGGTCGGCATCTTCGGCAAGCTGTGCAAGCTCACCGCGAAGGTCAAGGACGGTGATCGGGTCGAAATCTACCGCGACATCACGGCCAACCCGGAATTGGTGGAGCGGCGGGATTGAAAAGAGGTGCGCGAAGACAAGCCAGGTGATCGGACGCTTCAGCTCGCCCGGTCCCCGTAAATGGCTTCAGTCGCGAACCCCTGGAATCTTATTCGAGGATACTGACGATCTCGCCGGTCGCCAGGAGATCTTGCAGCGTCCTCGGCGCCGGCAGGTCGTCACGATCCTCGTCGTCGGCCTCTTCCGTGGCGTCGACGAAGGCGAGCCGCACGGCGTCGCTGCCGATCTCCACCCGATAGCTCTCGGACCAGGACAGCAGGCCCTGGACCTCGGACTGGTGCGTTTGCGCATCCTCGCCCATGAAAAACACCACGAAATAGGGCTTATGGCAACCGGTGAAGTGCCGGCACCGCAGCCGGGGATCCGTCAGCTCGATGACCCGGGAAGACAATCCGCCGGCGGCGTTGACCTCCACCTGCGGGCACATGGTCACGTAGAAGCGAGGCGGTAGCTCGCCATGCTCTCGTTGCCAGCGCTCCAGCACCGCCTGCATGAAATTCGGGATCTTCGCCACACTCCAGATCTCCACGTATGGCGGCACATCCGATACCTCGACCTTATCCGGCAGTTGCCTCACGGGGCACTCCTCTTCGTCAGTTGGAAGGCACAGTAGATCCTAGTCTACCCGACCGTCATTGGCGAGGTTGAAGATGGCTAAGGCATGCATTGAGAAAACGCAAATATGCGTTGAAAAACATAGAAATTACTTTGATCTGTAACGCTATTGCGATTGACAACACCAGCTGTTTTGCAGAGAATAACAGAATATTAGTATCTTCTGATATTTTAAGAGACAGCCACCATGGCCCCAACGGCCCGGTCCTTGGTACTCAGCCGCTACGCGGCTGCAGACTCCGCAAGGCTCTGGTCCAAGATCGGTTGGGATCCGAAGCCTTTCATCGACTGGGGTATATCGCCCGGCCAGGCCTTCCCGAGTAAGGCGATGTAACGGCAAGCCGGCACATCCCCGATCTAGACGGCCGAATCCGGGGCTCCTCCTACCGACCGGCAGGCTGCCGGAAACAGACCCTTCGAAGCACAGCGAAAAGGCCGAGCCACCCGGGTAGAACAGTGGCTCGACGAGTAGAGCAGTGGCTCAGCGGTGCCACAGGCGGCCCCCCGATCCGGAAAGCTCAGCCCGGCCGACCCGAGACTGCCCGACGACTCACGTACGGCCCAGTCGAAATCACTATCAAGACAAACAGGCACTTGTCAGGAGTAGTTATGAAAAAGTGTATGATGCTCCACAACCGTCGCAACCACCCCAAACTGGTTCCGGATGGGAAAGGCGGGCAGAGGGAAGACTTCCGCATGCGCCCGGGCACCCCCACCCCGGACAAGCACTGGACTTCCATGGTGCTGGGACGATTCGGCGGCAATTCACCACATGTCCAGGTATGCGGCTCCGAGATTCCCGGCGGCGGACCCGAGATCTGGATTTCCAGGCACCTGAAGGATCATGACGAAGAAGGCTTCGTCTGGCTCATGAGATTCATCGAGTCGGAAGATCTGGTCGTCTCCCATCTGGACGACGAGTGCAGGAAATGCGAAGGTCACATGGCCTGCGTAGCGCTACCGAAATTGCGCGACGTCGTCAACGGCTGACCTTCGGAGCACCGGCCCGATCTGCGGCGCGAGCGCTCGTCACGAGGCATCGGCGGGCGCTCGCGACTCACCGGATAGGGACATCCCCCGCACGTCGAGTGTGGCGCAGGACGGCACCTTACTATGAAAGTACGCGCCGAAGGCGCTCCGACTCGCCCTCTCCCTTTATGGGAGAGGGTCGGGGGGAGGGAACGATCAAGGGCGAGGCGACCTTTCATCGTCGGGGGTGGCTCGCCTCGCCCCATGATCGTTAGCGGGTCTAGCGTTCGTAGGGGCCGGCGACGCTCCCTTCGAGCATCGCCGGCCTCGTGTGGAAGTTGAGCGATCCGGGCGCCTGACCTACGGAAGCACCTTGCTCTCCCTGATCAGGGGCAGTCCGGAATCGACCCAGGACACGGAGCCGTGAGCCTCGGCCTGCGGATCCGGGGGTGTGAGCCGACCCGGGAATCCCGCGTAGCCGTTATACACCTTGCCATAGTCCGGTCCCGAGAGCCCACCGCGCCCATTCTGGCCATCGGGGTCGTCGATCTCGTACACTCCGCCGACGAAAAGTCCGGGATCGACACCATCGCCGGCGAGCGAGCTACGTCCGCCCGTTCGGCAATAGAGGATGAGCACGTCGAAGTCGCGCGCCAATTTCCCGATGACGGGATAGAAATTCTTCGCGTGCTTCTTCCACCCCACCTCCGTCCACCGCCAGAAGGGAACGTTGACGGCGATAGGCTCGGTCACGACCGTCTGCACATCGCCCACGAGGGTACTCATCGGAGCCCCATCGACTGTGTACGCGAGCGTAGGCTCCCCGTTCTCGTCTTGAGCCAAGCGCACCTTTCCAAAGTCGGGCAGGATCGGACCCCCTCCGGTTACCAGCTCGATCTTGGTGACCGCTGCTGCGGCGCCACTGGAGAAGACCTCGGACGGATCACGAACATCCGCGAGGACGACACTGGCACCATCTGTCGTCCCCGGGAAAACTTGTCTTTGAACCGCGTCGAATGCCTCGTCCGCAGTGATTGGAATTGGTGGGTCGGCAGAGGCGGCACCCACGACCGCCACCCCGGCGACCAGTAGCAGGCTACGAATAAGCAGTGGTATCGGTTTCATGGTTAATCTCTCCCTTCTCGAAGACATCTCCGTTCCAACAGTATAGTAGAGCACTCGAATATATTGGTGCCTGCTGCGCGATCGCTTGTCGCGCATCATCGACTCGAGCGATTTTGGCGCCCCTTCAGAACGACATTGTGAATTTTCGTTGCGCCACTCGGACAGGCGCGCCGCGTGACGAGGGAGGAAGAGCGTCGGCAGGGCACTGCGGCGCGGCTGAAGTCGCGTCCCCGCTTGGGCTGCTCCGTTTCTACAAGGCGAGGTCGATCCCCCCGACCAGGATGCCCGGCAGCAGGCTGCTCGCCGTGGAGCGCCCGCCGTAGGTTTCGGCGGAGAGCAGCAGCTCCCGCTCCTCGGTGAGTGCTTCCAGCCGGTCGCCGAGCAGGTGGTAGATGGAGTCGTCGAAGCGCATTACCCGGACGGGAGCGACGGGCTCTCCCTTCTCGACCCAGAAGGTGCCGAAGCGGGTCATGCCGGTGATCCGGCAGTCGTTTCGGTCCGAGTAGTTGAGGTACCAGAGGTTGCCGATGTAGAGGCCGGTGCCCAGCCGGTCCAATACCTCGGCGCGCGGCATCTCGCCGGCATCGAGTGCGATGGATTCGGGATACTCGGAATCGGCGTTGACCGGGGCTCCGTACTCCTTGCCGCTACGGCTGTCCACCAGGCATTCGCTGTAGCGGCCGCCTGCGATCAGGTCCACCCGCTCCGGCTTGCCGAACCCCTCGGTGGTAAAGCCGGGGACGAGACCGCGTCCCGGCTCTTCACGGATCGAGACCCTGGGATCCAGAGAGCACTCCCCCTCGACCAGGCGCAACAGGGGTGTCTGCGCCGTGCGGTGACTCTTGAGGCCAAAGCCGCCCCAGGCGAGCATGTCCATCAGCTCCTGCACCGCCTCGGGGGCCAGGTAGGTGCGGTAACGGCCCGGTGGGATACTCCGGACGGGCCTGGCCATGAGCGCAAGCCCACGGCGTACCCCCTCAAGCTTCTCCGCCAGCCGCGCACTGTCCCATTCCAAGCCGCCGTAGCCGGCCTTGATCGCCTTGTCGCTCTCAAGGAAACAGCTGAAGTCCAGGTTGAAGCTGGTGCTGCGGTGCCAATGACGGTGACCGATCGAGCTGGCCAGGCCGCTCAGGATATCGCCGCTCGCCCAGATGCCGACCAGGTCCAGATCCCCTGCCCCGGCGATCAGCTCCGATACCGCCTCCTCGGCATCCGGCAGACCGCCAACGCCAAGGACCCGTTCGCTGGAGGCCGGCGTCGTGGAGTAGCTGAGATAGGGGTCCTCCGGGACATGGGGCAGTCGCTCGCGCAGCCGCTCCAGCAGATTCCGGGCCAGCGTCAGGTCCTGCTCCGGGCTTCCCGACAGCTCGCAGCCTCCTTCGACTTGGCGGCCCGCCGAGATCAGGCTCAGGTCCAGGCTCCGCCGGTGCAGGCTGCCCGCCTGGCGGACGCGGTTGCGGTTGAGACGCACGAAGTCGGAGTCTTCGCCGTCGAGATTGCAGAACAGGACCTCGTCGCCCCGCAGGCCATCCCCGAGCCTGTCGGCCAGATCGAAGAAGGCGTCCCGCATCATTGCCCGCCCCCGAAGACACTTACCTCCAGGAACAGGCAGGGAGGCGCGGCGTGGCCCACGAAGACCCCCTGATTGGGCTCGCCCTTGCCGCAGTTGCGCACACCCATCACCTCGAATTCCTGGCGGTCGCCGACACCGGCCAGGCTGCGCCAGAAGTTGGCGGAGATTCCGCGGTAGCCCGGGTTGCGCACCAGCCCCTTCAGCTCGCCGTTCTCGATCAGGCGACCGAGCTCGCAGCCGAACTGGAACTTGTTGCGACTGTCGTCGATGGACCAGGAGCGGTTCGTGTCCATGAGCACCCCGCGCTCTACTTGACCGACGAGGTCGTCGAGGGTGTCGTTCCCCGGCTCCAGGTTGATGTTTCCCATGCGGTCGATGGGCGGGCGGTCCCAGCCGCTGGCGCGGGCGTTGGCGACACCGGGAAGACCGCTTCGGGCCTGGGACAGGCGCCCGCCGAGGGGGCGCTCCAGGATCCCATCGCGGATCAGATAGGCCCGCTCCGCCGGGGTGCCCTCGTCGTCCGTGGCAGAGCTCGCCAGCTCGCCCGGCAGACTCGGGTCGAAGGTGACGTTCAGCAGCTCGGAGCCGTAGCGGTAGGTGCCGAACATGTCCGGGGTAACGAAGCTGGTCCCGGCGTAGTTGCGCTCGTCCCCCAGGATGCGATCGAGCTCCAGGGGGTGGCCGATGCTCTCGTGGATCTGTAGCGCCATCTGTCCCGGCATGAGCAGCAGGTCCCTGGTGCCGGTCGGACACTCGGGGGCAGCGAGCAGGGCCAGCGCCTCCTCGCCGACCCGCGGTGCCGCATCGAGGAATCCGACCTGGGCGATGCGCTCCAGACCGCCCTGGCCGGGATGATCCGCCCCACCGCCCGTGCGCCTCTGGGTCTGGCCCGCTTCATGGGCGACGGCCGCCAGGCCGGGATTCACGTACTCCAGAACCTGCTCCGAGCGCCCCCCGTCGCCGTTCACCAGCAGCTGGGACAGGCGCCGGTATTCGAGCCAGGCAGACGAGTCCAGGATGCGCGGGTCGATCACGAGCGCGGTGCAGGCATCCCGGAGCAGCCCCAGCTTGTCCTCGGTAGAGCGGGCGTCCCAGGGCTCGGGCGTCGGCGTCCGATACTCCGACCGGGCATCGAATCTGGGAAAGAGGCCGGCATCGAACAGGCCGAGACGGGCATGAAGCTCGGCCCATCGGAGTGCCTCCGCGAATGCGGTACGCAAGCCACCCGCGCTCAGGTCGCTGGTGGCCGCATAGCCCATCCCCGAGCCCCGGACCAGGGAGATCATGCCCCCCCGGCTGATCTGGAGCCTGGTGGGCTCGACGACACCCTGGCGCACGTGCAGGATCTCCGACTCCTCCGCCACGACGCGCACCGTCCAGTAATCCAGCGCGGGCGCCAAGTCCCGTGTCCGTTTCGCCGTCTGCTCGAGCAACTGCAAGCCTTTCTCCTCCTGGCCAGGCGCGCCTCGGACCGACGAGTCGCGGCAAGCCATGGTCTTAGCCAAATCCCGATCGGACGGGATTTACTGGATGCTACAGGATTTGTGGGTGTCTTTTCAGGCCCGGCATCTCCCAAGCATTCTAGGAGCCCTGCCCATCCCGGAGCCACTGTTGACGTCCGGTGGCTTCATAGAAGGGTGGGCTCGCAGTGCCCGGTACCGGGCCTCCATCCGTGCCCGCCGGATCATAGAAAAGAAACCGCCCGACCCGTGAAGGTTGGGCGGTGGTGATACCGGAAGATCAACCCGGAATCAGGGTGGGCACGAACAGTACGTGCCCAGTACCGGGCTACCGGGCTCGGTGTCCAAAGGCCTCATGCAGGCGCTGGGTTCCGCGCTTGAAAGGATACCGCGTTTCCGGTTGCTGGTTTCCCTCGCCGCCGGGCGGGTTAGGTTCTGAAATACATGGCGATGGTGACCTCTTTGCCGATGGCACGCGATTCCATGCGGTCCGGATAGACGCCGGTCAGGAAATCGGCGAGGCCGTAGGAAAAGGATTCCTCTTCCACGAAGATACGTCTGCGAATGCCGACGTTGGGAAGTGACAGCAAGGTGCCGGCGTAGGAAATGGCCACCACCAGATCGACGTCGTTGTAGCTCAGCACCGCCCGCGTATTGCCGACGACCAGCCCCGCGTCCTCGATATAGGTGATCACCTGCTCGGTGGCCGCCGTCGCCCGATCGACGACATCAGCAGCGATCGACCAAGCCTTGCCGCGGCTCTTGAGCAATTTCTCCAAGTCGGCGAGCGGCGTCGTAGAACTCTCGAACGTGAACTCGACCTTGCGGGTCGCACCGATGCGAAACAAGAGGTTCAGGGCGAAGGCGGTGATCACCCCCAGCGACATCATGCTCCCAGAAATCGCTTGAACGAAGTGAGCCGACATCTTGAAGTATGCGGGAAACAGCTCCCGGCTCAGGCCGAGCAGCATGGCCGGGCCGATCACGAACGTGGTCCGCGAATCGACGTTTCTGGAGACGATGATCTGAATGCCGCCTGAGATCATGAACGAGGCGGTGAATACCATCGCCGCCCCGACCACCGGTTCCGGCAGCATCTGGAACAGGACCGCGTACTTGGGGATGAGCGCGAAGACGACCAGGAAAGCGGACGCCGAAAACGCGATGAAACGGCTGGTCGCCCCCGATCCCTTCGATACCCCCACCAGGCTCGGCGCCGAATTCGTACCGATGGTGCCGAGGACACCGGCAAGAGTGCAGCCGATGCCGTCGGCGATGATGCCGCCCCGGATCGACCGCATCTCCGGGCGTTTCCAATCGTCGTCGTTGATCTTTTGGCAGGTGGTGATCACCCCGACCGTGCGCAGCATCGCCGCCGACCCGGCGATCAGGAACGGCGGCACCATTGCGAGGTCGAATTCGTAAGACAGATAGCTCACGTCCGGCAGCGCCACCATCGGTGCGTCGAGGAACACCCGGAACGTCTCGTCGGAGACTAGGCCGAAGGCGAAGGCGAGACCAAGGCCACAGGCAATCCCGATCATCGAACAGGTCAATCGCATCAATCCCCGCCCCCAAATGCTGAGCCCGACGATGATGGCGAGGGTGATGAAGGCGACGGCGAGGTGATCGTGGAACCGCGGCCGATGGACGTGGTCCACACCCAACAGGTCGATGATGCCGACGATTCCCAGTTGAATGCCGACGATGGCGACGATGAATCCGCTGATGGCCGGGGGAAACAGGCCGCGAAGGCGAACGAGGAGCGGCACCAGAGCGACCTCGATCAGGCCGGCGAAAACGGTCATGCCGAACACCGCCGGAAGCCCGTCGGCCCTGGCGGCGAGGATGGCCGGACCGAGGTAGATCGCCGAGAACACAGGTGCGGCCAGAAACCCGGAGCCGATCGGCCCTTTCCAGATGGCCTGCAGCGACGTCGAAATCGCCAGCGCGATCATCCCAAGGCTGACGGCGCTGGTGGTGACGGCGTGGGAGGCGCCCGCTTTTCGAAAAACAATGACAATGAGGACGAGATAGACCGACATCAGCGCCGCATGCTGGGCGCCGAGCAACAGCAGTTGCGTCCACGGCGGACGCTCAGCGAGCGCATAAATTAGATCTTCGGGGCGGGAGGACACAGTGCGGTTCCCGCTAGCACGCCGCGGACTCGGTTCGGATCCCGATGGTGCGGGTCCGAAAGCAATGATCGACAATCATGCGCGGCCGGTCCCCTGCCTCGTTACGGTGCGGCGTTCGAGCGACCTTGCCAGAAAAGTCGCTCACGATAAACCCGCCGTCTCGGGCAGGCGTAACGGCCGCGGCGAGACGGCACAGGGACTCGGGGTCACCATTTGTAGCGGCCTGGCAAGGCCGCATTATCTTGCAGATATGAAGCCTGCCCAGGTAGCCGCTAGCCCGGCATGGTGGGCACGGAGCACGTGCCCACCATGATTCCAAGTTGACCTTCTCACGCGTCACCACCGCCTGACCTTCACGGGTTGGGCTGTTTCTTGTCTACGGGGGTTGTCGTGGCCATCGATCGTGGGCACTACGTACCCACACTTCTATGGAGGCAAGGGGTCCCCGTCAGGGACTCGTGTTGAATCGAATATATTCTCATCGGATCAGGCTATAAGAACGCGTGCAATCTTCGGTTTTGGTTTTTGCCGGGCAAGCAAGCAGCGTCGGCATGGGAATGCCGACCTACCTGAACCGCAGGCATCCTGCCGACATCTGCGCAAGGCGGCAATAGCCACCTGGGCACAGAACCCTGGTTACACCACTCCGCGCTGCAACCCCTCGCTCGGCGCTCTGCGCGACAAATCGCAGCGCAGAGCACGGGCAGTCGGTTGCACTGCAGAGCAGTGTAACGAGAGAGAGCCCATCGGGACATCATCTCTGAGATAAAGTGCTATTGAATTGCTAGCTTTGCAAAATTTAGCACTTGAGGCTAAGCTGCCAACGAAATGCTAATCGAGAAAAAATAGCAGTTGAGGGGGGCTCATGAAGATTCCCCTGCCACCCCCCAAGCTGGGCAAGGTGCTGCGGAACGCGGGTGCAGATGAGTATGCGCGACTGTTCGGCATCCCGCCGTTACAGGAGGGGCGCTATCTCCACTGGGACGAGCTGCGTCATCGTAAACCGCCGGAAGGGCTTACCCCGGAGCTATGGTGGGCAGGGATAAAATTGGCTCGCCAGGGAATGCGCAGAGAGATCGCGCTACGAGACAAGCATGATCGTCCCGTGGTTTTCGCCATGCCGGATCCGGTGCTCCGCGCTCTCCACAACATCGACCGGCAGGCTGCGGGGGAGATCGTCATGGTCGACGAGGCAGTCTCCGGTGAGGATCGCAACCGCTATCTGGTCAGCTCGATCATCGAGGAGGCGATTACCTCCAGCCAGTTGGAAGGTGCCGCTACCACCCGCGAAGAGGCGAAGAATATGCTGCGTAGCGGGCGCGGTCCACGTGACCGTAGCGAGCGCATGATTCTCAACAACTACCATGCCATGGAGCGGATTCGAGAGCTGAAAAAGGAGCCCTTCAGCCCGGAGAAGATCATGGAGCTGCACCGCATCATCAGCGACGGGGTCCTCGACAATCCCGGTGCCGCCGGGCGCTTTCGTCACGCCGACGAGCAAATATCGGTGGTGGACGCCACCCATACCAGCGTTCTGCATGAGCCACCGCCGGCCGATACCTTGCCGGGTCGGTTGGAGCGGCTCTGCGACTTCGCCAACCGGAGTGAAGAAGCGCACCCTTTCCTACATCCGGTGATCCGCGCCATCATCATCCACTTCATGCTCGGCTATGACCACCCCTTCATCGACGGAAACGGACGAACGGCACGAGCGCTCTTCTACTGGAGCATGACCCGCTCCGGCTACTGGCTGATGCAGTATCTATCCATCTCACGCTTGATCAAGAAGGCCCCCGCCAAGTATGCCCGTGCCTATCTTCATACCGAGACCGACGACAATGACGCCACCTATTTCATCATCCATCATCTGGACGTGATCGAGCAGGCAATCGAAGGCTTGCACGAATATCTGGCGCGCAAGATGAGCGAGCAGCGAAGCGCCGAGAGTCTGCTCCGCCACACCCCGCGTCTGGCGGACAAGCTCAATCACCGTCAAACGGCTCTGATCAGCCACGCCCTCCGCCACACCGGACACGGATATACGGTGGAAAGTCACAAACGTTCCCATCGGATCACGACCCAGACCGCCCGCACCGATCTGACCGGATTGGCGAGCATGGGGCTGCTCGATCAACGCAAGCCTGGTCGCGCCTTCGTCTTCTACGCACCACCCGATTTGGGCGAGCGTATCGACGCGGTGGGGGCTCCGGATTAGCATCGGCATGTCGGAATTGCTTGTGCGATCCGCGCTGTCTCACCATCGTGAAGCCAAGCTGCTCCAATAGGCTCGCCACTTCCTGCGGTTTCAGGACTGGAAGTTTCGGCATAGCCTAAGCAACGACAACCTGCTGGGTGCCTACAAGCTCGGATTCGAGCACCGGCTCGCCGTCTTCGAGCAACATCGCGACGACTTCACGAAGATTTTCGCTCAGCTCGTCCAGAGTTTCACCTTGGGAATGCGCACCTGGAAACCCGGGAATGTATCCAACGAACAAACCTGTGTCCGGGCAGCGCTCGACAACTGACGTATATGCTCGCATTGCTGGCTCTCCGGATCGAATCACCGGCTTAGAAGATTAGCGGACAGCGAGGTAGCGGACAATTTTGCATCTCCCGTGTGGGCTGGCTTCTCACCCCTTACGTCCACCGGCGCGACAACAGGGCCGCAAGGCGGATGGCGTCCAGCATGGACTGGGGATTGGCGGTGCCCTTGCCCGCTTGGTCGAAGGCCGTCCCGTGGTCCACCGAGGTGCGTATGATTGGCAGGCCCAGGGTTATGTTAACCCCCGACATCTGCCCCCAGAGTCCGGTCTTGGCGTCGTATTGGAAGCCCAGCAGCTTGGTGGGGATGTGGCCCTGGTCATGATACATGGCCACGACCGCGTCGTACTGCCCCCCCCGCAGCTTGGAGAAGAGGGTATCCGCCGGCAGGGGACCCTCGGCGCGGATACCGGCGGCCTGTGCCGCGGCCACCGCGGGGGCGATCTCCCGGTCGTCCTCGGTGCCGAAGAGGCCACCCTCGCCGCAGTGTGGGTTCAGGCCGGCGACGGCGATGCGCGGCTCCGGGATGTCCATGCGCTTCAGTGCCTCGTGGGTCAGCTCGATGACCTTCAGCACGCGGGGGGTCTTCACCCGGTCGCAAGCCTCCCTCAGGGAGACGTGGGTGGAGACGTGGGTGACCCGGAAGTCGCCCTCGGCCAGCATCATGCTGTAGTCCCTGGTCCCGGTCAGGTCCCCGTAGATCTCCGTATGTCCCGCATAGTGACAGCCCCCCGCGTTGAGGGCCGCCTTGTTGATGGGGGCGGTGACCGTCCCGTCGATCTCCCCCGCCATGGCCAGCTCGATGACCTTGGCAACGTACTCGAAGGACGCCCTGCCCTGCGCGGCGGTGACGGTTCCCAGCTGCAGCTCCGACAGCGGCAGGTTCCTCAGGTCCAGCAGGTCGATGGCACCGTGGCGGTAATCGCCGTCTGCAGGGCGGTCGCAGATTCGTACCTGTAGATCCAGGCCGCAGAAGCGCACCGCGTCCCGGAGGATCTCCGCGTCCCCGACCACCAGCGGGCGACACAGGTCGTAGGCGGTCCGGGAATCGAGGGCCTTGGCGCAGATCTCCGGGCCGATACCGCCCGGGTCCCCCATGCTGATGCCGAGCAGCGGCCTGTCGGTCTCGCTCATGATCCGGCTCCTGCGGACAAGCGCTCGTAGAGCGCGACAAGTGTGTTCTTTCCGCCGAAGGCGCCGGCCTTGGTGACGATGGGCAGGCCATTTGCCAGACCGCCAAGCAATCGACCCAGCACCAGCCCGGGGAGCAGCTCCTGCTCCAGCGCGATGGCCTCGCCGCCGGACGCCCTTAGAAAGGCGTCGGCCGTCTCGCCGCCCGACAGGAAGAGGCCATCCGCCCTGCCTGCCCGAACGATCTCCAAGGCCAGCTCCGTCAGCCCGGCCAGGCCCGCGACGGCCTGTGCCGGGGTAACGGTCGAGCCTTCGGACGGCAAGGGGCCGATGGTAAGTGCGAGGATGCCTCCGGTCCAGGCGTCCAGCAGCTCGCCGGCGCGGCGGTGGCGGTCTTCGGTCGAGGCACTGATCAGCCATTCGGGCTCCAGCTCTGCGCGCATTGCAGAGTGCCTGCCGACCAAGGCATCCAGCTGTCCGCGGGTTACCCGGGAGCCGGTCCCGCAGACCAGAAGGAGGCGTTCGACGGCGGGAACCGACAAGGGCGCGACCACCGAGTCGGCGAAAAGCTGTCCGGCCAGGCTGGCTGCCAAGCCGGAGGAGCCCACCGGAATGAGGGGACCGCCGCTCCGGACCACCAGCCCTGCTACCTGATCGAGATGCGTCTGCTCGGCCGCGTCGCAGACGATCAGCCGACAACCGCGCCCGCGCTCCCGCTGGACCGCCGCTTCCAAGCGGTCCGAATCTCCGTACGCCTCCACACGGATCGCGCCGACAGGATGGCGACTCTGGCCCCCAAGGATCTCCGCGACCGCCGAGGAGGTGACGGGCGCCAGGGGGTCCTTGGCGAATTCCGTCTCCGCCAGGGGCCTGCCGTGGACCATGTGGACGCCGCCGACCGTGATCCGGCCCTGGGCAGGAAGGGCCGGCGCGATCAGGGCGGCGTCGAGCCCGAGCAGATCGAGCAGGACGTCGATCTCCGCCCCGGGGTTGCCCCGTAGGCAGGAATCGATCTTTTTGTAGACCCACCGCGGGCGCAGATCGGCCAGCGCGGGGGTCACCCGCCGCAGACGCTCCACCGCCGCCCGGGCGGGGAGCTGGCGGCTGGACGTGTACAGGCTGATCCCAGCCGCCACCGACATCCAGGGGTGGTCGAGCCGGAGGGTCTCGAGGGGCATCAGGCAGACGGGTGCGCCGAGGGCGGCGAATTGCACCCCGGTGTCGGCGGCACCCGTGAGATCGTCGGCGATGACGACCGTTTCCGGACCGGACGGCATGTGTATTCAGCCGCCGACCGGGCCGATGGGCAGCATCTCCGGGGCGTGGGTGAGCACCGTCAGGCGCGCGTCCGGTCCCTGACGGCGCAGCGCCTCCTCCAGCGCCCATTCGAGGTTCGGGGCATGGATGTGGCCCAGGGCGGCCTTCTCTTCGGGCGAGATGCCGGGCGAATAGGTGATGATGGACGCGTGCTCCCGCGCCATGGCCCAGGCGATGGAGAGCGCGCAGGCGACCCCGTTGGTCAGGCGCCCTTCTCGATAGGCGGCCTTGATGTCCTGGGACGGCCAGGCCGTGAAGTCCAGCAGCTCCGTGTGCACCGGACTGACCCCCTCCGGGGCGGGGGTGGCGACGATGATGGTGCCCCCCGGCTTGACCATCCGCTGGGCCGGGTACAGGGACTTGTGGGACTGCCAGAAGTCCAGGTCGCAGGGATGGGAGTTGGCCAGGACGATGTCCGGCACCTCCCTGTACTCGACGCCGTAGATCTTGCGCGCCAGCTGCACACCCGACCGGAAGACCTTGCGCATGTCGCCGTAGAAGAGCCCCACCACCTCGCCCGCGTCGTTCATCACCACGTTGAAGATAGTCTGCATGCCCACCTTGTCCGCCATGTCGTCCATGTCGCGGCGCACCGGGTTGTCCTCGATGCCGAGATAGGAGTCGCCGCCGCTCTCGCAGGCCAAGAGGTGGGTCTCGGCGGTGGTGCGGTCGCCGCACACGCCGGGCTGGATGATCTTCGACGAGCCCGAATAGCCCGGGATATGGTGGGGCACGATGGTGCCCAGCCCGATGATCAGATCGGCCTCGACGACGGCCCTGTTTACCAGCAGAGGCGTGCCCCGGGAGGAGGTGCCCAGATCGACCAGGGCATGTGGGTCGCGCCACTCGTGATTGAAGACACGGATGCGGTCGTAGATGTCGTCTCCGACCTTGGCGCGCATCTCCGCTTCCGTCATGTAGCGGTGGGTGCCCAGGGCCATGATGCACTCGATATTGGCGTCCGGCACCCCGGCTGCCTCCAGGCGCCGGAGCAGAGCCGGCAGCATCCGGTCCACAGGGGTGAGGCGCGTGGTATCGTCGCTGACGAAGAGTACCTTGTCGGTCGGCTTCACCCAGGCTTCGAGAGGAACTTGTTCGATAGGCGCATCCAGCGCGGCCTCGATGGCCGCGTCCAGGTCCGGCAGGGCCTTGCTCGCGCTCGGGCCGAGCACCTCGGCCAGATTGCGGTCCGGGACATTCAGCTCGTAGGGCTCGCCGCCGAAGGGGATGGTGAGGATGGACATGGGCGTCTGTAGGATGTGGGCAGTCAGGGCTTCCGAGTTTTCGGATCAACATTCCGAAGTCTACCCCTTTTTAATCGCTTGCCGGGCTGGAGATGTGCAGCCTGTGCATAAACGGCTTCGGACAGCACCACGTGCAAGAAGCCCCGCTCCCGGGCGATCCGGCATTGGCTACCCCTCATCTTGCCTGGACGCCAGGCTGACTCCATTTAGGATGAGCAGAGGGCAGCGGATCACCCGACCGCACCGGCTCCCCCGTAGATCGCGTCCCTACCATGAGCAGCCAACAGGCAAGAGTACAAGGCATCCGACCGGACAGTCAGGTGATGACTCGGCAGCGCCTGCCGTACTTCATCGGGATCTCCGGACAGACGGTCGGCTCGACGGCCTTGTCCATGCACCTGGTCGTCATTCCGCCCGGAGCCCGCGCTACGCCCCATATTCACGTCGGCTACGAGACCGGAATCTACGTCCTGGAGGGAAGGGTCTGCACGCGCTGGGGACTGGACCTCGAGCACGAGGTCGTCAGCGAGGCGGGCGACTTCCTCTTCGTGCCGCCCGGCGTTCCGCACGAGGCGATCAACCTCAGCGCCACCGAGCCGGCACGGGCGGTGGTGGCCCGCAATCACCCGGCCGAGCAGGATCTGGTCGAGCCGTACGCGCCGACACCTTGATCGCCCGCACGGAACGGAGCAACCGCCTGATCCGCGCAGCGACGAGACCACGCTTCTTTCCCCAACCGCTTCACCAAGCAAAATGGACACAACCAACCAATTCGATCAAAGCGCAAAGACTTGGGATTCCGATCCCGTCAAGGTGGCTCGCGCGCAAGCCGTCGCCGAAGCCATCCGCCAAGCCGTTCCGCTCACCGCAGACATGCGCGTCCTGGAGTACGGTTGCGGGACTGGGCTGCTGAGCTTCGCCCTGCAACCGCCTCTCGCCCATGTCACCTTGGCCGACAACTCGAAGGGCATGCTCTCGGTGGTCGCGGACAAGGTCGCGGAGCGCGGGATGACCGGCATGCGGCCCTTGCAGCTGGATCTGGTCAGGGACCCGCTTCCGAATGAGCGGTTCGACCTCATCTACACATCGATGACCTTCCACCACATCGCCGATACGGACAAGATCCTTCGCGACCTCTTCTCCCTACTCGACTCGCCCGGCTACCTGTGCGTGGCAGATCTGGATGCGGAAGACGGCTCCTTCCATGGCCCCGACTTCGACGGTCACCAGGGGTTCGCCCGCGAGGACATCGGACAAAGGGCAAGGCGCGCCGGCTTCGCCAGCGTGGACTTCCGTACAGCCTTTCAGATGACCAGGAGCGACAGCCCGGGACAGAAGGAATTTCCCGTCTTTCTGATGACTGCCCGGAAATGAGCCCGCGACGGACGTAGCGCCGCAGGTGCATTGACTCGCAAACGATCATGGGGCGAGTCGAGCCACCCCGCAGAATGAAAGGTCGCCTCGCCCCTGATCGTACCCTCACCCCAACCCTCTCCCATAAAGGGAGAGGGGGCGAACGTGCTTCGCGAATTTCATCGTAATCTTCCCAAACAACGATTCGAGGTGCCCGCTATGGAAATACAGCTCAACAACGGCGTTCCCATGCCTTCACCCGGCTTCGGCGTAGCGGCCATCAGCGGCTGGCAGGTGGACACGGACGAGGTCGCAGAGGTGGTGGCGGAGGCGATCCAGGTCGGTTATCGGCATTTGGACACAGCGTCGGTCTACGGCAACGAGCGCAGCGTCGGGAGCGCGATCGCGGCTGGGGGTGTCGAGCGCGGCGACTTGTTCGTGGCGACCAAGGCATGGACCACCGAGCACGGCTACGACCGGATCCTTCGCGCCTTCGACGACAGCCTGCGGCGGCTCGACGTCGAGTATCTCGATCTCTACATGCTTCACTGGCCGGTTCCGGATCTCATCGCCGAGAGCTGGCGGGCGATGGAGAGGCTGGTGAGCGAGGACGCGGTGCGTGCCATCGGCGTCTCCAACTACCGCATCAGCGATCTGGAGCTACTCCTCGCGACGGCGGACATTGCCCCGGCCTGCAATCAGATCGAGATTCATCCCTACTTCTCCCAACCCGAAGTCCGGTCCTATTGCCTGGAGAAAGATATCCAGCTCGTGAGCTATTCGCCATTGGGGACCGGCACCTGGAGCGACATCCCAGCGGCGCAAAAACCCATCGTGGACCCCCTGATCAGGGAGATCGCCGAGCGGCACGAGGTCACACCGGCCCAGGTGATCCTGCGCTGGAATCTCCAGCACGATTGGGTCCCGATTCCCAAGTCGGAGAATTCCGCCCGCATGCGGCAGAACCTCGACCTCCAGGGATTCGAGCTCAGCGCGGCCGAGATGGCGAGCATCGACGCATTGGACAAGGGCAAGCGCTTCAATACGGACCCGGAGGAGGCGATCGAAGCCACCAAGCACGTGACCGTCCCGCGGTGAAGCTAGGATCCCGAGAAACGGGAGCTCAACGCTCCCGCAGGATCATCACTCTCGCCCGACGACGGCAGGCGCTCGCGCCACCGGGGATTTTTCGGATCGCGGACGGTACGCACGGCTGCCGCGCGCAGTGAGCTCGGGTCCCCCGTCCAGGTCCGCCAATCCCCGGAGCCGATGACGGGGCGCCCGTCGAGGCGGCCCCGGTAGAGGTAGATCCAGGCCCGTCCGAAGGGGGAAGGGATCAATATCCGATCGTAGAGGCGCGGGTAGTCCTCCAGCAGATCCAACAGCTCCATGCCCTTTGCGCCGACGCGATAGATCTCGCCCGCCACGGAGGTGCGCCCTCCCCTGACCACACCCGGGTAGGCCCCGAGGCAGAACAGGGTGAAGCAGGGCTCGGTGCGGTGCCGGCCAAGCAGCTCGGCATCGGCAAGCAGATGATTGTTCACCTCGCCGGCGAGCAAGGTCCCGTAGACGAAGACCCGGCGGTGCATCAGGCATCGATCCGCGTCCCCAGCAGCTCCAGGAACTTGCGCATCCACTCTGGATGGGCCGGCCAGGCGGGTGCCGTTACGAGATTTCCGTGGACATGGGCGTTGGAGAAGGTCTCGTTGACCTCGCACCAGCGGGCCCCGGCTCGCTCCACGTCCGGCTTGACCGCCGGGTATGCGGTGGCGCTCTTCCCCTCCAGAACCCCCGCGGTGCTCAGGATCTGCTGCCCGTGGCAGATGGACGCAATCGGCTTGTCCGCCGCGGCGAACTGGCGCACGATCTCGATCAGGCGCTCGTTGAGCCGCAGGTATTCCGGGGCCCTCCCGCCCGGAACGACCAGGGCGTCGTAGTCGGTGGGCTCGGTGGTATCGAAGTCGGCAGTAACGGCGAAATTGTGACCCGGCTTCTCGCTGTAAGTCTGGTGCCCCTCGAAGTCATGCACCGCGGTGCGCACGCTCTCACCGGGCTTCTTGCCGGGGCAAACAGTATGGACCTCGTGGCCCACCATCTGGAGCATCTGGAAGGGCACCATGGCCTCGTAATCCTCCACGAAGTCGCCAACCAGCATCAGGATCTTTTTCGCAGCCATCGGTCGTTCTCCTCGGGTATTTTCTTGGACTCGTACGAGCGAGACTATAACCAACCCGGCTGCCGCCCCGCCACCGGGGGAAGTCCGCAGGAAAGTACGGTAAGCAGGTCTCGGGGACACCCAAAATGACAGAGAATCATCGCACCGCCAGACGCGGCCGCGGCGCCACCGCCAACCCGGACAGCCGCTACTCGGCCCATCGGCGCGAATCGGTCGACGACGGTTGGTGGTCCGACGAGCCGGAGCCCCTGCGAACCGAGATCGCGGTGGATACCAGCCGCAGCATCATCAGCCGGAATCAGTCGCCGGACATCCCCTTCGACCGCTCAGTCAATCCCTACCGCGGCTGCGAGCACGGCTGCATCTACTGCTACGCACGCCCCACGCACGCCTGGCTCGGACTCTCGCCGGGGCTCGACTTCGAGAGCCGGCTCTTCTACAAGCCCGACGCCGCCCTTCAGCTCGAACGGGAGCTGGCCAAGCCCGGCTACCGGCCGGCGACCATCGTGCTCGGCGCCAACACGGATCCCTACCAGCCGATCGAGCGCGAGCTTCGGATCACCAGGGGCCTGCTGGAGGTCCTGCGCGATTGCAGTCACCCCGTGGCGGTAACCACCAAGTCCGCCCTGGTGCTGCGCGACCTGAACCTGCTCGCCGACATGGCGGCGGAAGGGCTCGCCGCGGTACAGATCTCCATCACGACCCTGGACGGAGCACTGGCCCGACACCTGGAACCGCGCGCGGCTTCCCCGAAGCGCAGGCTGGAGACGATCGCGGAGCTCGCGAGCGAGGGAATCCCGACCGGGGTGCTGGTCTCTCCCCTGATTCCCGGACTGACTGACCAGGACCTGGAGCGGGTCCTGGAGGCGTCGGCGCAGACGGGTACGTCCCGCGCCGGATGCCTGCTGATCCGTCTGCCGCTGGAGATCAGGGACCTGTTCACAGATTGGCTGCGTGCCCACTTCCCGGAGCGCGCCGAGAAGGTCCTGAGCCTCATCCGCCAGTGTCGCGGCGGAAAGCTCAACGACGACCGCTTCGGGAGCCGCTTTACCGGGGTCGGACCGATCGCCGAGTTGCTGCAGAGACGCTTCGACCTGGCCGCAGGGCGGCTCGGCCTGCTGCGCCGGGATGCGGGTTGGGAGCTGGATTCGAGTCGTTTCCGGGCGCCCGGGCCGAGGGCGGTCCAGATGTCCCTTTTCGATGAAGATCCAAGAAACTGACTGGGTAATATTTTATCAGATACAAGGCTCTTGATATTCAGTCAGCTTTATGAGTTTTCTAGCTCTATAAAGCCTGAACATTGCTATTTGCAAACATGAAACTTCGTCCTTATCTGTCACTTTGCGTCATACCATTACCCACAACTCTCGGTGCTGGCGCGCTGAGCCTCAAGTGCGAGCACGAAATCGGGCACGCGTTGTAGACCGATCCAGAGCGTTTTCGGACCAGGGACGCCATCGTTTTTCCGGTTTAGGAAGCCACCGAGGCTAGCGACCATGCGGACCATGGTTTCGCGTGACGGTGGCGCATCGGGCGGGGGCTTGCGCTGGGTGACCAGATATACCGCCCGCCATTCCTCGTCGGCAAATACGCTATCTCAGGACATTTGGGGGCATTCACGCCCGAGCATGGTCAGAAACAGCACGCGCCAGGCGATGATCATGTAGAAGGCCAACGCCGGTTCCAGGCGTTCGCGCTTTTCCAATTGCAGCTGCTCGACGCGACAGCCGCTTTTCAAGACCTTGAAGTAGACCTCGATTTGCCATCTGCACAGGTACCAAGTGAGCTTTTCGATCGCCTGCTCGGGCGTCTGGACCGGCAGGTTGGTCAACAGCAGCCAATCGAGAGACTCTTCACCAGCGGGTGGGTGTGGCTCGGTGGCGAGCAGTGCGGTGACGGTGACGCCAGATAGAGTGCGATCGGGGCGCGCGGGCGCCTGCAGGGTCACGCGCACGACTTTGATGTGCTGGTGAACGGTACGTGCACGCCGGCCATTGGAGGCGGGTCTGTCGAAGGTGACCTCGGTGAGCACAGGAGCGGCGTCGATGACCTTGCGCAGCTTGCGCCCATCGGTAAGGAGGCGCTCTTGGTGCTGAACGCGGACCAGCCAGTCAGCACCGCGCTCAGGGCACGGGGCTTCGACGAACAGATCGTAGATGTCGCCTTCGCGGTCGGCGATGTACGTGAGACGGGTATCCTCGAGCTGCTCGGCCAGCTCGTTGACGCGGGCAAAGCCGTCGACCCAACGCACACTCTCTTTCTCTTCGAGCGGGCGGTTGGGAGCTGTCTCTTGCCCGAGGCTGCCCGGCTCGCGTGCCCAGCTGTCGGCATCGAGCAGCCCAAGGGGGACGCGCTCGGGGGTGAGGACCAGCGTCGGGTGCAAATACAGGCCCCAGCGACTTTCGTAGTTCAATGGCCCGAGTCCGGCAATGCCCTTCTTGGTGGTGTAGTCCAGCTCGGTGGTATCCTGGATGCACAGCACCCGTGGATGGGCGTGCAAGCGCTCCTTGGTGCAGGCAATATGCGGGGCAAGCACCGCCTCGGCGGTGACCTCAGAATGGTCGAAGAGGCGGTAGGCAGCGCGGGTCTCGCCCCAGCCCCCGCAGGCGGCAGGAATACTCACCGTCGGTTTCTCTGCGAGTTTCTCCAGTAACCGCCGAGCGCGGCGATTGAGGCGTTGATCGCCCAGATCGATCCAGGTCAGCTCCGCGGCCAATGCGCTCATGCCGTCACCCCCAACGCGGCGCGGAAGTCCGCCGCCAAGGGGTAGATGTAGACCGCCTTACGCGGTAGGGCCGCCTGGTGGGTGCGGTCGCATTTGCCCCGACCGGTGGTCTCCCCCAGGTACTGCCAGTTGGCGGCGCGGTAGCAGGTGCCCCGAAAGCGCGGGACCTGAACGAACGTCTCCAGCAAGCAGTACCGGGTGCTCGCCATAGCGGACTGCGAAGTCCTCGGGGACGCGAGCAGCGGCCAGCGCCAACACCTTGGAGGCGAGGTTCTTGACCTGGACCCATGGCAGGATCAGGAACCGCGCATTATTGAGTACCCGGTGCAGGCGGGCCTCGCGACAGGGCGCATCCCAACCGATCCAGCGGTCGCGTGCCGCCACCTTCCAAGCCGCCGCCCCGAAGCCGATGGCCCCTAACACCCCCCGATCGCAATGGATCAGATAACGCAGCTGCGCCCCCGGCAGCGGGCTATAACCCATGTAGTGATAACGCTCGATCAGCCCGTTCCACAGGCGCGAAGCGCGCTGCTCGCGCACGGCCACAAGCCGCAACCCGCTCAGCTGCCCGACCTTGCCCCCCACGGGTACGGCCTCGGGCCAGCGATCCGGACCCTGTACCAGCCCCCGACCATTGCCGTTGCCTCTGCTCGGTGCCGGTAACTCGATCAGCCCAGCCCGATGCAGCCGAAGCAGCCCCACCCGAGCACTCATCAGCTTGGGCCGACCCAAAACATCCGTCCAGCCCAGCGCCCGGCATACCCGTCGCGCGATCTCCGCACGCAGCGGCGGATTCGCTTCCCCAATCTCCCGGCGGATCCTCTCCAGATCCGCCCCGTCGAACGGCCGTCCGCACAGCCTGCTTGGAATCTCCTCGCCCATCTACTTGCGCCCCATCATGTGTGATGGGGTACGATTTCAACAGATGCCGCTCAGTGTGTCCAGCCCGAGGCGACTCCGACCCCGCTGAGATATGGGTAATGGCATGGGGCAGGGTCCGGCCACGAGCAGACCTCGATACAGGAAAGCAGAAAGCAGAAAATTGGTGTACGCTTTAGTAAGACATCTGCAGGAGAGTGGCCAGCCGATGTTGGCCAGAGGTGGACGTTAGCGTTGCCCAGCCGAAGTTCAGCTTCATCGGACATGGCCGCCATTGAGCGATGGGCGGTGGGTAATGAAAACTGATGCCACGTGTCCGCAGGTTCAGGAAGCAGATGAACCATGGAAACGGACCTGATCCATTTCTGCTGGTAGCTCAAACTCCTTAATGCCGGGGCATGCATCATGAAAAAGCTAGCCATACTTTTATTCTCACTGTTTTTAATCCCAGCCGTGTACGCTGATGTCGTAAAATTAAAAGATACGAATTGCGTCCGTGAGGAGGGGGTAAATCAGATTTACAGGATTCCAGATGTACCAAGCCTCGAAGCCTGCATAGGATTGTGTTTAGTCACTACCAAGCCTCTCTGTGAGGGTGGCAGGTATAACGCCAACACCGATGACTGCCGCCTCGTCCGTTACAACATGAGCACGTTCGACCTCGGCGCATGTAAAAGCGGTAGAGATGCGAAAAAGAGAACTCAGTTTTTCCTTCGGTGATTTGGTCTACGACGGAACTACGTTAGGTAGTTCATAGCTGTTATCACACCCCGCCGTAGAGGCGGGGTGATTTTTTTCATAGATTCTTTTTTTTTGGGGGCAGTGTAAAAAAATCCGGACAGTCCTTCCGGTCAGGATGCCGATGTTCGGTATGGGTCGCAATCTTGATGGATGTGTAGGGGGCATGGGGATGCCAAGCCGTTCCTTTGGGAAAAGGCGGGAAAAGGGGGAAAAGGGGTCAGAGCCCTTAATATGTGCTATCCTAGACGCAGGATACTCAAAGAATCATTCTACGATGCCTCGCAAACCACAGTTTTTCGTTGCCGATATACCAACCCACATTGTTCAACGAGGTAACAATCGCCAAGCGATCTTCTTTGCCGACAACGACTATCGGGTCTATTTGGGCTGGGTTGCCGAGGCGGCAAAGCGGTGGAACTGTGCCATCCATGCTTATGTTCTGATGACCAATCACGTGCACTTGCTCGTAACACCGCAGGACAGGGAGGGAGTAAGCCGCATGATGCAGTACCTCGGAAGGCGCTATGTCCCCTACGTCAACCACGAGTACGGACGCACAGGAACCCTGTGGGAGGGACGCTTCAAGTGCAGCTTGGTTCAGGCCCGTTCGTACCTGCTTGCGTGCCATCGTTACATCGAGTTGAATCCGGTTCGGGCTGGCATGGTAGAGGCGCCGGTTGACTACCCTTGGTCGAGCTACCGTGGCAATGCAATCGGTGAGGAAAACCAGATTCTCAGCGCCCACGCCGATTACTTCGCTCTCGGGTGCTCCGACAGCGATCGCCGGAGTGCCTACCGCGCGCTCTTCGCGACTCACCTCGACCAAAGCACAATCACGCAACTGCGCGAATCTCTACAGACCGGGACTCCTCTCGGAAACGACCGCTTCCGTGATCAGATCGAGCAGGCGCTTGGCCGTGCGGTCGGTTTCTCCAGACGAGGACGACCGAAGAAACCGATCGAGGCGGATAGCAAAGAGAGCGTGAGGTCCGCGATATAGTTACCGCTGGAGGGTGTTGGAGGGAATGATCAGCTTTAAAGGGCTCTGACCCGTCCAGGACGGAGACTGGACCCTTTTTTACTTTTTCCTGTCCGCACCACTGACCAAGTATTCACTGTCATTATCAACCCAGCCTTCCTGGACGAGCTGATAACCTTGCTGATGCAGCGCTTGAAAACGACCGAAAGCGCCCTGGTTGACCTTGATGCCCGGATAGACATCGTTACTGCTCAGACCCTTACCCATTAAGGCAACTCCACAGACCTCAAGCTGCATATCCACGCCTGTATTTTTCGCTGTCGCCTTGATTTTATCAATCCAGCTCCCGATAGGATTGCCATGTGGATACGGATGATTCCCGTGCCGATCGACTTGTTTTTTCCACCAGGTATCACTCAATGCCCAGCTAACTGCGCTACCGTGTATGACGCCATAGATATGATAATTTGATATAGGGGGTGGGCGGTTAGCTCCTCCAGCCACAACATCCTGTGGTTTGCTGCCGCGACATTGCCGGGCGCCTCATGAGAAAATACCTGGATAAGCAGTCTGTTAGCAGCCCGCTCCGCATCCGGACTCATCCAGTTGCGGGGCACATGTAGACCGAGGAGGAGCTAACCGCCCACCCCCTTTTGATATATCGAGCTGATCATCCGCTGAGTGGCTCGAGTTGTACTTGCCTAAGAATGCGTCATTGGCGATAGCCATCATCCACATGTGTCGAATACCGGCAGGCGTTGTATCAGGTTTGCCATCTGTTGTGACCGGCGTGTCGATATCCCACACGATTTTGTTTCCCTTAGTCAATTCCACAGGGATATCTACGCAAACAGTTGTGTTTGTCTTTGGATAGGTTCCATCCGGAACCAGTCCTTTGACCTGAAGTACGTTAAGAACCAACGGAAGGTAATTGCCATCAGGACATTCAGTAGAATTGCCCTCATCTGCAAACGAATAGGTTGGAATCAGGATTGTTGCGATAAAGGTGATGGCGTGTATCAAGCGACGATTGCTATTGTGATTAAACATATAATTTTACCCCTGTTTTGCAGTAGAGATATTGGATTACTCAATGGCACCAGCTTATCATACGCCTCATTCGAGCTACTAAATCTTGCCCATCGCAAGCCAGCCTTGTCTGAGATACAACGGGCCGTTCGCCGCTCGATTCCGTCCCGCAGGCAAAGCGTCTGAGCTTCCACGGCTCCGGTCCGAGCCCACCCCCGGATATGGCACCGAGCGCCTCCCTTTCATTCCCAGCGAAACAGCCACGCCGAGAGCAACAAGAGAAGCAAACTCACGCCCGCAAGGAGAGCGATCTCCGGCAGGACTTGCGTCACCCCGGCGCCGTCGACCATGACCTGCCTGGCGGCATCGACCAGGTAGGTCAGGGGGAGGAGCTTGGTGCGGCCTGGGCCGCGGGGCTGGCCCCTTCCATCGAGAACCAGACGCCCGAGAGCAGCAGCATCGGCCAGGAGATGAGGTTGAGCACGCCGTCGGCCAGCTCTTCGGTGCGCAAGCGAGACGCTACGATCAGCCCGAGACTGATGAAGCATAGGGCGCCGGCGAGGTACACCAGGAACAATGCGAGATAGGAGCCCCGCATCACGAAGTCGAGGAATACGTCCGCACCCAGGTAGACGATCATCGAGGCCGCCAGGACTACGGTGAGACGCGAGAGGACCTGGGCGATCAGGAACTCCAGGGCGCTCAGGGGTGTGGCCCGAAGTCGCCGCAGCACCCCGTTCTTGCGGTAGCGGACGATCACCCAGCCCACTCCCCAGAGGCTGCTGAACATGATGTTCATCCCCAGCACACCGGGCAGGACCCAGTCCACGTAACGGAGCGCGCGACCGCTCACGCTTTGCCGCTCGGGCAGCGCCCCCGAGCCGGCAGATGCGGCCAGCAGGAGTCTTTCGGCCAGATAGCCCTTGGCAGAGTGCTCGTTGACCCAGTACTTGGGAGGGGCCGTCGGGTCCAGCAGCAGATCGAGCTGCTGGCGCTCCACCTCGGTGACGGCGGGGCCCAGATCCTTCACCGGGATGAATCGAATGTGGCGCGTTCTCAGGAAAGGTATCGACTCTCGGGTCTGGTCACAGGCTCGCGTCAGCACCCCGACCTTGAAGACGTCTTCGCTCTTGCCGCTGAAGATGAAGGCAAAACTGAAGACCATCAGAAAGGGCATGAAGATGTTCCAGCCCAGCCCTGCCTTGTCGCGGTAGAACTCCCGGTTGCGCGCGATGAAGATGGCGAGGATGCGGCGCAGCACGGCTCAACCTCGCAGATCGTGACCGGTGAGCTCGAGGAAGAGGTCCTCCAGGTTCGGCGTGTCCACCCGCAGCTCGTCCAGGTCGGCCCCGGCCCGCTCGAGGCGCTCCAGCAGGGGAGGCACCTCCTTGCCGAAGATCTCCAGGTAGCCGTTGCGCACCTGGCAGCCCTCCGGCATGGGCCTTCCCTGCGGCCAGGCGGTGAGCGGGAGGCGGACGACGGATGCGGGAAACCGCTCTTTCACGAGCGCGCCGGGAGTGCCGCGGGCAATGATGCGCCCTCGGTCGGCGATGACGATCTCGTCGCAGAGGCGCTGGGCCTCTTCCATGTAGTGGGTCGTCAGCACCAGGGTCTTTCCACGCCGGCGCACCTCCTCGATCAGGCTCCAGAAGTTGCGCCGCGACTGAGGGTCCAGCCCCGTCGTGGGCTCGTCCAGAAACAGGAGCTGCGGATCATTGATCAGGGCGATGCCGAGCAGCAGCCGCTGGCGCTGCCCCCCGGAGAGCTGGCGCGTGTCGCGATCCAGGATCTCGCCCAGAGTGGGTCAGGATATCCATGCCGTACACCCTCTGCATGCAGTAACATTGCCGACAGGGTGGATTTTTCGCCCGTACAACGGCTGTCGGAAGGGGAGATCGAAATGCCTTTGGCACGGCGTTTGACTGCGGCGAAGCTCGTAAATTCCTCACAAGCAAAACATGTCGGAGGGGACCTTGAACAGAATTCGTAGCACCGTTTTCCTGCTGTCGGCTTCAATCGCCACATTTTCCGGATCGGCTTTCGCAACCGCCAACACGGAGAAAACTCTGGACCTGACCGGCAGCCCGGTGGGAATCCTGTCCGTGATCCTTTTCATCGTGGCCTACGGCTTCGTGATGGCCGAAGAGTTCACGCACCTGCGCAAATCCAAACCGGTGCTGCTGGCCGCCGGCATCATCTGGGCCATGATCGCCGTGGTCTACGCGAATCACGGCATATCCGCCTTGGCCGAAGAGGCGGTGCGGCACAACATCCTGGAGTACGCGGAGCTGTTCCTCTTCCTGCTGGTGGCCATGACCTACATCAACGCCATGGACGAGCGGCTGGTCTTCGACGCCCTGCGCGCCTGGCTGGTGCGATCCGGCTACTCCTACCGCAAGCTGTTCTGGCTCACGGGCGCCCTCTCCTTTTTCATCTCGCCGATCGCCGACAATCTCACCACCGCGCTGCTGATGTGCGCGGTGGTGCTGGCTGTGGGGCGGGACAACCCACGCTTCGTCTCCCTCGCCTGCATCAATATCGTGGTGGGAGCCAACGCGGGCGGTGCCTTCAGCCCCTTCGGCGACATTACCACCCTGATGGTCTGGCAGAAGGGGGTCATGAGCTTCGGGACCTTCTTCCTGTTGTTCGTTCCGTCCATCGTGAATTGGGTGGTCCCGGCCGGCATCATGCATTATGCGGTGCCTGAATCGCAGCCGTCGGCCTCGGATGAGGTCGTCCTCATGAAGCGCGGGGCCATACCGGTGGTTGTCCTGTTTCTCATCACCATCGCCACCGCCGTCTCCTTCCACCAGTTTCTTCACCTGCCGCCCATGATGGGCATGATGACCGGCCTGGGCTATCTCAAGCTCTACGGCTACTACTTGAAAAAGACATTCGATCGGCAGGCCGCCTATGAGCGGCGCAAGACCGAGTCCAACGAGCTGCAACTGGGTGACATCGTCCCCTTCGACATCTTCAAGAGTGTCGCCCGCGCCGAGTGGGATACACTGATGTTCTTCTACGGGGTGATCCTGTGCGTGGGCGGGCTGGGCTTCCTCGGCTATCTGGCCCTGGTCTCGGAAGTGATGTACGTACATTGGGGCGCCACGATCGCCAATGTGATGGTCGGTTTTCTGTCCGCCGTGGTCGACAACATCCCGGTGATGTTCGCCGTCCTCACCATGCAGCCGGACATGTCCATGGGACATTGGCTGCTGGTGACCATGACCGCCGGTGTGGGCGGCAGCATGCTCTCCATCGGCTCAGCGGCGGGGGTCGGCCTGATGGGGCAGGCGCGCGGCATGTACACCTTCTTCAGCCATCTGAAGTGGGCATGGGCGATCGCCCTGGGCTACATCCTCAGCATCCTGGTCCATTTCTGGATCAACAGCAGTCAGTTCGAAATACCCACCATGTACTGACAGCGCCGATCACGAGAAAGCCATGGGGGCTCGGGTCGGCTCCGGCCACGGCAGGCCGCCGCCCGGGATCTCCCGGGAGATCGCCGCATACAGGCAAATTCGCCGGGGAACCGACCCGGCGAAGCAATCATCGAGAGCAAAGCAGTGAATCGATCCAAGACATCATCCAACTTCACCGCGCAGTTTCTGCCGTTCCTCACCTGGCTCCCCCAGGTGAGCCGCGACAGCTTTCGCGCCGACCTGACCGCCGGGCTAACCGGCGCCATCGTCGTGCTCCCCCAGGGCGTTGCCTTTGCCACCATCGCCGGCATGCCGCCCGAGTACGGCCTCTACGCAGGCATGATCCCGGCCATGATCGCCGCCCTGATGGGATCTTCCAGGCATCTGGTGTCCGGTCCCACGACGGCGGCTTCCATCGTGTTGTTCTCCTCCTTGTCGCTGTTGGCCACCCCCGGAACACCCGACTACGTGGGACTTGCCCTGACCCTGACCCTGATGGTGGGCATCTTCGAGCTGGCACTGGGCTTGGCGCGCATGGGGACGCTGGTGAACTTCATCTCCCACTCGGTCATCGTCGGCTTCACTGCCGGCGCCGCAGTGCTCATTGCCGCGAAGCAGTTGAAGTATTTCTTCGGCATCGAGATGGATTCAAGTGGAGCTCTCCACGAAATCCTGCTCAACTTCGGCAGTCACATCACCGGTATCAATCCCTATGCGACCATCGTGGCCTTCGCCACGTTGTTCAGCGGGATTGCCATCAAGCGCTATTTCCCGAGAATTCCCTATCTGATCGCCTGCATGGTCTTCGGCGGCATCGTCGCCGTCGTTCTGAACCAGCTCTTCGGCGAAGGCACGACCCACATCGCTCAGGTCGGCGCCTTGCCCCCTCGCTTGCCGCCTCTGTCGATGCCGGACTTCGATCCGGCCCACATCAGCGCCCTCGCCCCCACGGCCCTGGCGGTGACCCTGTTCGCACTCACCGAGGCGGTTTCCATCGGTCGCTCCCTGGCGGCCCGCGGCGGCTACCGCATCGACGGCAACCAGGAATTCATCGGCCAGGGCCTGTCCAACATCGCCGGCAGCTTCTTTTCCGGCTACGTGGCCACCGGGTCCTTCAATCGTTCCGCGCTCAACTTCCAGGCCGGCGCGCGCACGCCGTTGGCGGCCGTCTTCGCCGGTGTCCTGCTGATGGTCATCGTGGTGCTCGTGGCCCCCTTGGCCGCCTATCTACCCAAGGCGGCCATGGCCGCCGTGCTCTTCATGGTCGCCTGGGGGCTGATCGACTTCCATGAGATGCGGCACATCCTGCACGCCTCCAAGCGCGAGATCGGCGTGCTGGCAGTGACCCTCCTGAGCGCACTCTTCCTGGAGCTGGAGTTCGCCATCTTTGCCGGTGTTCTGCTGTCGCTCGTCCTCTACCTCGATCGGACCTCCAAGCCGAATATCGTCGAGCGCGTGCCAGACCCGCGCCTGCCCGGACGACCCCTGGTCGCGGATCCGGACCTCCCCGCATGTCCCCAGTTTCGCATCGTGCGCATCGACGGATCCCTGTTCTTCGGCTCCGTGAGCCATGCGCAGGACGCCTTCGACCGCTTCCGCGCCGAGGACCCGGAGCGTAAGCACTTGGCTATTTCAGCCCGAGGGATCAATTTCGTGGATCTCCAAGGGGGCGAGGCATTGGTAGCAGAAGCCAAACGACGTCGAGAAGAGGGTGGCGCAATGTATCTGATCAATGTCAAGCAGGGTCTGTGGAACGACATGGAACGCTGCGGCTGCCTCGACGAGATCGGCGCGGGACGTGTCTTTCAGGGTAAGGAGGCGGGAATCCACGCGGTCTATCAAAAGCTGGACAAGTCCCGCTGCGCGGCCTGCGACAAGCGCATCTTTCTGGAGTGTCAGAAGGAATTCGGTCCGGCACAGGGAGGGTCTCGCGCATGAAAGGATGCGTCTGGCCGTCGAAGACCGTCTCCGTGCCCGCACCTGGAGGAGACGAGCCATGAGCGTTGGCGAAGCCAAGCACCGATCCGATGCGGACAAGCGCAAGAAGGTCAGGACCACGGACATCCTCTCCCGTAAGCAGGGCGAGAAAATCGTCACGGTTACGGCCTACGACTACTCCATGGCCAAGCTGGTCGACAGCGCCGGTGTCGATGTCATCCTGGTAGGCGATAGCCTCGGAAATGTCGTGCTCGGCTACCCCGATACCACCCGGGTCACGCTCGACGACATGGTGCACCACACCGCCGCTGTCGTGCGAGCGTCCCCAAAGGCCCTGGTGGTAGCGGATCTGCCCTTCCTCGCCGCCGGCGTTTCCACCCGCGACACCATCCGTAATGCGGGGCGACTGGTTCGCGAGGCCGGTGCCGAAGCGGTGAAGCTGGAAGGCGGTCTGCGGGTCCGCGACGAGATCCGTGCCCTCGTCGACTGCCAGATCCCGGTCATGGGGCACGTGGGCCTGACACCCCAGAGCGTGCACGCCTTCGGCGGCTTCAAGGTGCAGGGGCGGACGCAGGAGGCGGCGGATCGGGTGGTGCGGGATGCGGTCGCAGTCCAGGAGGGCGGGGCCTTCTCCATCGTGCTCGAAGGTATTCCGGCACAGCTCGGCGAGCGCGTCACCCGCGAGCTAGACATCCCCACCATCGGTATCGGTGCCGGTCCCGCGTGTGACGGGCAGGTACTGGTCTTCCACGACATGCTCCACCTCTTCCTGGATTTCACGCCCAAGTTCGCCAAGGTCTACGCGGACATCGGGACGGCGACGTGCGATGCGCTGGTGAATTATTGCGAAGAGGTGCGCACTGGCCGGTTCCCTGCCGCAGAGCACTGTTATTGAGCTCGGCTTGTATCCCAGGCGTCGATCTGGTCAACTTCGGGGCGTAATGCGTGCTTGCGCAAAGATAACGACAATGAACAACCCTGCCTGGAGGAGAGCAAATGCCAATGAAAATCGGGGCTCCGCGGGAGGTTCACCCGCAGGAGTGTCGTGTCGCCATTACCCCTGACACGGCAGAACAGCTGCAGAAGCTCGGCTTCTCGGTCGCGATCGAGGCCGGGGCCGGCGAGAAGGCCCACTTCTCCGACGACGCTTACCGGGAGGCAGGGGTCGAGATCGTCGAGGACGTCAAGACGCTGTGGGCCGAGTCCGACATCGTCCTCAAGGTCAATGGCCCCGAGACCCATCCCAATGAGGTGATCGACGAGACGGAGCTGCTGCGGAAGGGCGGCACCCTGATCAGCTTCATCTGGCCTGCCCAGAATCCCGAGCTAATGGAGAAGCTGGCCGCGCGCAAGGCGACCGTCCTGGCGATGGACAGCGTGCCCCGTATCTCCCGGGCTCAGAAGGCGGACGCCCTCAGCTCCATGGCCAACGTGGCCGGCTACCGTGCCGTGGTCGAGGCATCCAATCACTTCGGACGCTTCTTCACCGGTCAGGTGACAGCTGCCGGCAAGGTACCGCCGGCCAAGATCATGATCATCGGCGCCGGGGTCGCCGGGCTCGCGGCCATCGGCGCCGCCGGCTCCATGGGTGCCATCGTGCGCGCCTTCGACACCCGCCCCGAGGTCAAGGAGCAGGTCGAGAGCATGGGGGCTGAGTTCCTCATGCTCGACTTCAAGGAGGAGGGCGGCGGTGAGGGCGGCTACGCCAAGGTGATGAGCGAGGAGTTCATCAAGGCCGAAATGGAGCTGTTCGCCCGCCAGGCGATGGAGGTGGACATCATCATCACCACCGCCCTGATCCCCGGCAAGCCCGCTCCCAAGCTTATCACCGAGGCCATGGTCGAGTCCATGCAGGACGGCAGCGTCATCGTCGACCTGGCTGCGCAACAGGGGGGAAACTGTGCCCTGTGCGTCCCCGGGGAGGTGGTGGTGCGCCATGGCGTCACCATCATCGGCCTGACGGACCTGCCGAGCCGTTTGGCCACCCAGTCCAGCCAGCTCTACGCGACCAATTTACGGCACCTGCTGACCGACCTGACGCCGAGCAAGGATGGCCAGATCGACGTGAACATGGAGGACGAGGTCATTCGCGGCGCGACCGTGATCAAGGACGGCGAGGTCACCTGGCCGCCACCGGCACCCAAGCTGTCGGCGGCACCGCCGCCTAAGAAGGAGACGGCCACCGCACCGCTGGTGGTTGCGGAGAAGGAAGAGAAGCCGAAAGGATTGGTCACCGCGATCCTGATGGGCATCGGCCTCCTGGCCCTTCTCGGCCTGGGCAGCGTGGCCCCGACCGCCTTCCTATCCCACTTCACGGTGTTCGTGCTCGCCTGCTTCGTCGGCTACATGGTGATCTGGAACGTCACGCCCGCCCTGCACACCCCTCTGATGAGCGTCACCAACGCCATCAGCGGCATCATCGTCATCGGCGCCCTGCTACAGATATCCAGTCCCTCGGGGTTGGTGGTGGTATTTGCGGCGATCTCCATCCTGATCGCCACCGTCAACGTCTTCGGCGGCTTCTACGTCACCCAGCGCATGCTGCAGATGTTCAGGAAGTGAGGGGGATACGATCATGACTGAAGGGGTTCTAACCACCGCTTACATCGCCGCCAGCGTCCTGTTCATCCTGGCCCTGGGGGGGCTCAGCAACCAGGAAAGCGCCCGCCGCGGCAACGTCTACGGCATCATCGGCATGGCCATCGCCCTGATCGCGACCATCGGCGGGGCCCAGGTCACCAGCTATGGCACCCTGGGTGTGTGCATGCTCATCGGCGCCATCGCCGGCATTTTCGTGGCCTCACGGGTGCAGATGACCCAGATGCCGGAGCTGGTCGCCATCCTGCACAGCTTCGTGGGCCTGGCCGCCGTTCTGGTGGGCTTCGCCAGCTACCTGGACCCGAATGCCCACTTCGAAGGCCCGGACGCCCAGGTGTTGAAAACCATCCACGAGGTGGAGATCTACCTCGGGGTGCTGATCGGCGCAGTCACCTTCACCGGCTCGGTCGTCGCCTTCGGCAAGCTGAGCGCACGCATCACCAGCAAGCCGCTGGCCCTGCCGGCCCGCCACTGGCTGAACCTGGGCCTGGCGCTGATCTGCGTCTGGCTGGGCACCATCTTCGTGGGCGCGGACGGCCACAGCGGGCTGATCCCCCTGATCCTCATGACCCTGGTTGCATTCGCCTTCGGCGTGCACATGGTGATGGCCATCGGCGGGGCGGACATGCCGGTCGTCATCTCCATGCTCAACAGCTACTCGGGGTGGGCCGCGGCGGCCACGGGCTTCATGCTCTCCAACGACCTGCTGATCGTCACCGGCGCCCTTGTGGGCAGCTCCGGTGCCATCCTCTCCTACATCATGTGCCGGGCCATGAACCGCAAGTTCCTGGCGGTCATCGCCGGCGGCTTCGGCACCGCGGGCGGAACCGCCGCTGCGGTTGGTGAGCAGGGTGAGGTCGTCGCGATCTCCGCCGAGGAGACCGCTGAGCTACTCGAGAATGCCAAGAGCGTGATCATCGTCCCCGGCTACGGCATGGCCGTGGCCCAGGCGCAGCACGCCATCAACGACATCACCCGGAAGCTGCGCGATAAGAGTGTCGAGGTGCGCTTCGCCATCCACCCGGTGGCGGGCCGCATGCCGGGGCACATGAACGTGCTCCTGGCCGAGGCCAAGGTGCCCTACGACATCGTGATGGAGATGGACGAGATCAACGAGGACTTCCCGGAGACGGACGCGGTCCTGGTCATCGGCGCCAACGACATCGTCAACCCCTCCGCCCAGACCGACCCCGGCAGCCCCATCGCCGGGATGCCCGTCCTGGAGGTCTGGAAGGCGAAAGCCGTGGTGGTCATGAAGCGCAGCATGGCGACCGGCTATGCCGGCGTGCAGAACCCCCTCTTTTTCGAGGAGAACACGCGGATGCTGTTCGGCGATGCCAAGGCCAGCGTGGATTCGATCCTGGCAAGCGTCTGACCGTTTCGAGGATCCCGATCCGGGACGAGCTCGGCCTCTTCAGCTCTCGCCCGGATCCTAGAAACGCTGCTGTCGTCCGGCGTTCCGGCACTGAGAGCTTGTAAAAAAAGCAGGGGGTGATCGGTTGCCGCCGGAGCATGCTTGCAACCAATAGTTGCGTTAATATGCCCAGAAGGCAGGTTGATTGTTGCCCCGCCATTTGGCTGTCGACGACGTCGAGAAGAAGAGAGAGGCACAGACGCTTTCGCTTCAGCCGACAAATCTCTGGCTCCGTTCAGTCGATCGCATGGCCACAGAACGCAAGATCCGCCGCTACGCCGCGTACTTCCACGGTTGGGCGACCGCCTTCGGCAATCACGAAAAACATTTTGATGAAGGGCGCGACCTCTCGTGGCTTTTCGGCAAGGATCAGATCGGGCTGATCTTGACGCCGGGCGTCAAGGCATTTCTCAGGCCTCTATTTCTGGCGGATCGCGGCGCGACCCCACCGCAGGTGGCGCTGGGTCCCGGGATACTTCAGATCGCCGACGCCGAAGTCAGGTTTGGTGAGGAAGAACGGCGCGAGATCGACCTCGTCATGGGCCTCCTGAAGGGCAGCGGAGATCTCCATCTGCTGCAAACCTATCATCTCGTCTACCCCTCCGGTACGCGCATCCTGACCCTGACCCGGCAGTCTCCCCTGACTCTGGTCTATCGCGAGATCGAGCCGCTTTTCGTGCGCATGGTCTGAGAGCTTGTGAAAAAATCGTATCCTCTGATCCTCGTCGACGGCTCCTCCTACCTGTTCCGCGCCTACCACGCGCTGCCCAAGCTCACCAACTCGAAAGGGGAGGCGACCGGGGCGCTGGTGGGGGTGCTCAACATGTTGCGCAAGCTCATCGAGGACTATCAGCCCAGGTACATGGCGGTGGTCTTCGACGCCTCCGGCATGACCTTTCGGGACGACATCTACCCCGAGTACAAGGCCAACCGCCCACCCATGCCGGAGGACCTGCGCGAGCAGATCCCGCCCCTGTACGAGACTATCCGCGCCATGGGGCTGCCGCTCCTGGTGATTCCGGAGGTGGAGGCGGACGACGTCATCGGCACCCTGGCGGTCCAAGCGGCGGAGGCGGGGATGGATACCCTGATCTCCACCGGCGACAAGGATCTGGCGCAGCTGGTCGACGACCGCATCACCCTGATCAACACCATGAGCGACACCCTGCTCGATCGCGAGGGCGTCGTCGCCAAGTTCGGTGTGCCGCCGGAGCATATCGTCGATTACTTGAGCCTGATCGGGGACAGCGTCGACAACATCCCGGGGGTACCCAAGTGCGGGCCGAAGACCGCGGTCAAGTGGATCCAGGCGCATGGGGGTCTCGAGGGGGTGATCGCGAGCGCGGACGAGATCGGGGGCAAGGTCGGGGAGAGCCTGCGCGCAAGCCTCGATCAGCTTCCGCTGGCGCGCCGACTTGCCACCATCAAGCTGGATGTCCCCCTGGATATCGGCCCCCAGGATCTGGCGCCCACCGAGCCGGATCTGGACAACCTGCGCAGCTGGTACGAGCGCTTCGAGTCCAGACGCCTGTTGGCGACCCTTGGCGACGACACGGGTGCCGGGAAGCCGGGTGCAAGCTCACCGCCGGCGTCGGAGACGCACTATGAATCCGTGCTCACCAAAGAGGCGCTCGAGTCCTGGCTCGCCGAGCTCGAGAAGGCGGAGCTCTTCGCCTTCGACACCGAGACCACCAGCCTGGATTACATGCAGGCGCAACTGGTGGGTCTGTCCTTCTCCGTCGAGCCTCGCCACGCGGCCTATGTTCCGGTGGCCCACGACTATCCCGGAGCACCCGAGCAGCTCGACCGGAACTGGGTGCTGCAGCGCCTCGAGCCTCTGTTGGAGGATCCGGAGCGACCCAAGGTCGGCCAGAACCTCAAGTACGACATGAGCGTCCTGGCCAACCATGGAATCCACATGGCAGGGATCGCCCAGGACACCATGTTGGAGTCCTACGTGCTGGCCAGCACGGCCACCCGTCACGACATGGATTCCCTGGCGCGCAAATACCTGGACCTGGAGACCATCCACTTCGAAGACATCGCGGGCAAGGGTGCCAAACAGCTCACCTTCAACCAGATCCCTCTGGACCAGGCCGGTCCCTATGCGGCCGAGGACGCGGACGTCACCCTGCGTCTGCACAGGGAGCTGTACCCTCGCCTGCAGGCCGTGCCCTCCCTGCTGAAGCTCTATGAAGAGATCGAGGTGCCGCTGGTACCGGTTCTCTCGCGGATGGAGCGAAACGGGGTGCGTATCGATGCGGGGCTGCTGGCTGACCAGAGCGCGGACATGGCCGCGCGCATGCAGGACCTGGAGCAGGCCGCCTACGAGGAGGCGGGGCGAAGGTTCAACATGGGGTCGCCGAAGCAGATCGGAGAGATTTTCTTCGCGGAGAAGGGCCTGCCGGTCATCGAAAAGACCCCCAAGGGGGCGCCTTCGACTTCGGAATCGGTACTGCAACGGCTGGCGGAGCAGGGCCACGAGCTGCCGCGAATCATTCTGGAGCACCGCGGGCTGTCCAAGCTCAAGTCCACCTACACGGACAAACTGCCGCAGATGGTCGACCCGGTTACCGGGCGCGTGCACACCAGCTATCACCAGGCCGTTGCCGCTACCGGCCGACTGTCGTCCTCCGACCCGAACCTGCAGAACATCCCCATCCGCAGCGAGGACGGGCGGCGCATCCGCCGCGCCTTCGTGCCCGAGCCGGGCTACCGTATGCTGGCAGCCGATTATTCCCAGATCGAGCTGCGCATCATGGCCCATCTCTCCGGCGACGAGCGGTTGCTGGCCGCCTTCGCTGCCGGCCTGGACGTGCACAGGGCAACGGCTGCGGAGGTCTGGGGCCTGCCGCCGGAGCAGGTCAGCAACGACCAGCGCCGCTCCGCCAAGGCCATCAACTTCGGCCTCATCTACGGCATGTCCGCATTCGGGCTGGCCCGCCAGCTGGGAATCGAGCGCGCCTCGGCGCAGGAATACGTGGATCTGTATTTTCAGCGCTACACCGGGGTCAAGGCATTCATGGACAGCATCCGCGAGCAGGCCCGCCGGGACAAGTATGTCGAGACCCTGTTCGGGCGGCGGCTGTACTTGACGGATATCGATCACAGCAACCAGGGTCGGCGGGCGGGCGCCGAGCGCACCGCCATCAACGCCCCTATGCAGGGCACCGCCGCGGACATCATCAAGCGGGCCATGATTGCGGTTGACCGCTGGATCGAAGGCGAGAGGCCGCCGGTACGGATGATCATGCAGGTCCACGACGAGCTGGTGTTCGAGGTGGTGGAGGACGCGGTGGGTCCGGCCCGAGAGCGTATCCGCAAGGAGATGGAGTCGGCGGCGGATCTCAGAGTGCCGCTGGTGGTGGAGGTGGGAGTCGGGGGCGATTGGGAGGAGGCCCATTGAGGATCGGGACTCGTCGAACCGGCAGGCGATTACGTTTGTGCCGGCGAAGCCCGTGGCGAGTCCTTCAAAAAGTAGAGCATTCCAGTGAACTTTTCCGAGGATGCGGGCTCTTATTGTTTCGAGCGTTACGTAGCGTGGGGTCGCCCAAACTTCCCCCTCCCTGAGCGACCCCGATTTCCCGGTGGCCCCACACCGGGGAAGCGCTTGCCCCGGCACCCCTACCCCAGGGTACCGGGGTTTCTTTTTTTGGCGTTAGCCGTAGTAGTCGCTGACGAAGTCCCAGTCCACGATTTTCCAGATTTCTTCCAGATACTTGGGACGAGCGTTCCGGTAGTCGATATAGTAGGCGTGCTCCCAGACATCGACGGTCAGGAGGGCGGTCTTGCCCTCCGTCATCGGGGTGCCGGCGTTGGAGGTGTTCAGGATCTCCACCGATCCGTCAGCGTTCTTCACCAGCCAGGTCCAGCCGGAGCCGAAATTGGTGGCGGCGGATTGGGAAAACTGCTTCTTGAACTCGTCCAGGGAACCGAACTTGGCGTTGATTGCATCGGCCAGGGCACCGGAGGGCGCGCCGCCGCCGTTCGGGCTCAGGCAATTCCAATAGAAGGTATGGTTCCAAATCTGGGCGGCGTTGTTGAAGATGCCGCCGGAGGACTTCATGATGATATCTTCCAGGGACATTCCCTCGAATTCCGTTCCAGGCACCAAATTGTTCAGGTTGGTTACGTAAGTTTGATGGTGCTTGCCATAGTGATACTCGATGGTCTCCTGGGAGATGACGGGCTCCAGGGCGTCGTTGGCGTAAGGCAGTGGAGGCAGTTCGTGTGCCATGATGGTTCGTCTCCTGAAATGCTTGCTGGTGGTTGGCAATGATGCGCACGGGTTGATCGAACATCAAGCTCGCGCAGCTATGTCCGACCAAATTGCTTGGTATAAAGAGCCCAAAATTCTAATCCGGGGTATGGGGTTTTGCAACCGAGCCGGGTTGGATGCGACAGGACTATCCCATCATAGAATTGGAGTCGATCCTTGAGCCTGTTCGAGCCCGGTGAGCCGGCGAGGCATCTCGCGGCTGTGTGCAACGAAACCGGTGTTGTGTCGTGTGCCGCCGCCGCATCCCCCGGCATCCGCGAATGCCTGCGAAGCGAAGCAGCCGGCAGCGGGGAAGGGCAACGTACCGGCGACGGCCCGGAGGGAGTCTAGCACCCGTGTGCGGCATTTGTGGAGAATTGCGTCTCGACGGCGCTCCCCCGGACCTGGGCTCCCTGGCGAGCATGATGGAGCAGCTGCAGCGACGCGGTCCAGACCACGGCGGGAGCTACAGCGATGATGCATTAGCGATGGGGCACCGGCGCCTGGCGATCATCGACCTGTCGATACGCTCCAACCAGCCCATGGTGGACCCGGATCTCGGGCTCACGCTCGTCTTCAACGGCACTATCTACAACTATCGCGAGCTGCGCCGTGAGCTCGCGGCCATGGGCTATCGTTTCTTCTCCGATGGCGATAGCGAGGCCATCCTCAAAGCATACCACGCCTGGGGCGAGGGGTGCGTGGAGCGCCTGCACGGCATGTTCGCCTTCGCCATCTGGGACCAGTCGCAACGGGTACTCTTCCTGGCCCGCGACAGGCTCGGCATCAAGCCCCTGTACTGGTCGCGGCAGGGCAGTGTCTTCCGCTTTGCGTCCAACACCCAAGCCCTGCTCACGACCGGTGGTGTCGACACGGATATCGATGCGGTCGCCCTGCACCATCTCTTCACCCTGCACGCCGTGGTGCCCGCCCCCCGCACCCTGCTGCAGGGCATGCGCAAGCTCGCGCCCGCTCATTGGATGCGTGTCGATGCTGACGGGCGGCAAACCGAGCGACGCTATTGGCGACTGGAGGCGAGGCGCCCGGAACGCCAACTGGCCGACGGCGAATGGCTGGAGGCCATCCACGAAGCCTTGCGTGCGGCGGTAAGAAAACGCAGCGAAGTAGCGGACGTGCCGGTGGGGGTCCTCCTCTCCGGGGGCTTGGATTCCAGTCTCCTGGTTGCCCTGCTGGCGGAGGCCGGCACCTCGGACCTGCACACCTTCTCCGTCGGCTTCGAGGATACGCCCGAAGAGTCGGGGAGCGAATTCGCGTATTCCGACTTAGTGGTAGAGCGCTACGCCACACGCCATCACAGGTTTCAGGTCCACAATTCGGAGGCCCTGTGGCGGCTTCCCGAGGCCATCGACGCGATGGCGGAGCCCATGTTCGGACAGGATGCGGTGGCTTTCTACCTGCTCGGCGAGCGGGTCTCGCGCGAGATCAAGGTGGTCCAGTCGGGCCAGGGTGCGGACGAGGTCTTCGGCGGCTATTTCTGGTACCCCCGCATCCAGGCAGAGACGCAGGGGACCTGCCTCGAGCGCTTCCGCAGGCACTACTTCGACCGGGATCACGAGGAGTATCTGCGCCTCGTAACCGAGCCTTACCGCGGCGAGGACCATAGCTCGTCTCTGATCGATGGCCTCCTGAGGGAGCCGGATGCTGACGAGATCCTGGACGCGGTCCTGCGCATGGACGTGACCACCTTGATCGTAGACGACCCGGTCAAGCGAGTGGACAACATGACCATGGCCTGGGGACTGGAGGCCCGGGTTCCCTTCCTGGATCACTCCCTGGTGGAGCTGGCTGCACGCTGCCCGCCTGCGCTCAAGCTCCGGGACGGGGGCAAGTATCCACTCAAGACCATGGCCCGGGGACTGCTCCCCGACGCCGTCATCGACCGTCCGAAGGGCTACTTTCCCATGCCCGCGCTCAAGTATGTGCGGGGCGACTTCCTCGACCTGATGCGCGACCTGGTCAACTCCCGCGCCTGCCGCGAGCGCGGACTCTACCAGAGGGAGTACCTGGAAATGCTGCTGTCCGCCCCGGACATGCACCACACCCGCATCCAGGGCAACAAGCTCTGGCACTTGGCACTGGTGGAGTTGTGGCTGCAGCGGCATGTGGACGCCCTTGCCTGAAGAAAGCCCCCAGGCTTGAAAACGGGCCAGGTGTCCCGATCTCTTCGCCAGTCGAGAAATCCCAGATGCTATACGCAGAGGTTCGAGCAATGGACGTCATGGAGCGTATCGACCAGCAGGTCAAGAACAACCCGGTCGTCATTTTCATGAAGGGCACGCCCCAATTTCCCATGTGCGGCTTCTCCATGCGCGCGGCCGCAGCATTGACGGAGTGCGACATTCCCTTCGCCTACGTAAACGTCCTTCAGGACCCCGAGATCTTCGAGAGCCTGCCGCGCTACGCCGATTGGCCCACTTTCCCCCAGATCTACGTGGGCGGAGAGCTCATCGGTGGCTGCGACATCACCTTGGAGCTGCACGAGCAGGGTGCGCTCAGGGTCATGATGGAGCAGGCTGTCGCAGGGAAAGACGGCGGGACCGAGGACGACTGAATTCCATTCCACGCTGGAGGCCGGCCCCACGCGGCCGCCACCCAGTGCTCAGTGATCCGCAGCTTCGATCGCCTCCCAGGGGCGATCGGGGTCCATGTCCTGCCATCGATTGACGATCCGGCAGAACAACCGCGCCGTTTGCTCCACGTCGTAGATCGCCGTGTGGGCTTCCCCGTCTTCCCATCCGAGACCGGCCATTCGAGCCGCTCGGGCCAGGACCGTCTGACCATACGCCAATCCCGCCAGTGACACCGTGTCGAAGACACTGAAGGTGTGAAACGGGCTGCGCTTGAAGCCCGTGCGCTCGACGGCCGCCTTGATGAATCCCAGATCGAAAGCGGCATTGTGCCCGACCAGGATGGCGCGGTTACACCCGGACGATTGCACGGCCTTGCGGATCGGGGTGAGTATGCGCGTCAGGGCTTCCTTCTCCGGAACCGCATCCCGGAACGGATGATCCGGATCGATGCCGTTGAAGGCCAGTGCCCGGGGATCCAGCTCCGCGCCGACGAATGGCAGCACGTGACAGGAAATGGTTGGGGCGGGCACGAGCCGACCATCCTCATCCATGCGGATGATACTGGCCGCGATCTCCAGCAGCGCATGGCGCTGGGCGTCGAAGCCACCGGTCTCCACATCGACCGCTACCGGCAGAAATCCGCGAAAGCGCTGTGCAATGGCAGGCCTGTCATGCTCATTTGACATCCCGACAGAATAAGTGGCGCGAGGGCAAAAGCCAAACCGATTAGGCAGTTCGCGATTGTGCTAACATTCTGGCCACTGAGCATCACGCGACGGCTACAACAATCAGGAAAACAAAATGTCCCTGAGCGGTCCTTGGAATGTCGGTCTGGCCCTTCTGGTTACCCTGCTCGCCGGCTGCGCCTCGGTACCCGGCGAGTATCGGGATCCCAGAGATCCCCTGGAGTCCTACAACCGGGACATGTTCAAGTTCAACCAAGGGGTCGACAAGGCTGTCTTGAAGCCAGTAGCCAAGGGGTACAAAGCCATTACGCCGACGCCGGTGCGGCACGGGATCACCAACTTTTTCAACAACATCTCCGACGTGACCTCGGCGGTAAACAATCTGCTGCAATTCAAGCTCTCGCGGGCCGGCTCGGATGTGGGGCGCCTGGCGGTGAACTCGACCATCGGCGTGCTCGGCTTTTTCGATGTGGCATCCAACATGGGGCTTCCGGACTACAAGGAGGACTTCGGCCAGACCCTCGGATATTGGGGTGCCGTGCCCAGCCCCTATCTGGTGCTGCCTTTCCTGGGACCGAGCACCTTGCGCGACACCATCGGACTGGGGGGAGACATCGTGACCAATCCCTTGTTCAACCTGCGAGACGACCACGTCTATTGGGGCTTGGTGGGCCTCGATTTCGTCAATCAGCGTACGAACCTCTTGACGGCCGGAGAGCTCCTGGAAGGTGCGGCGATCGATCCCTACATCTTCGTTCGGGACGCCTACCTGCAGAAACGCCGCAGTCAGATCTTCGATGGAAATCCGCCGCCGGATGAGGATGCGGAAGATATCTGGGCCGACGAGTCGACCGGGACCGAGAAAGCCGGCCTCGCACCTGGTGGATGACTAGAGGGACTGCTCTTCAGCCCGGTTGATCGGGGCTCAATCCGACAGCCGCCAAGCAACGGTCTCGCCAGCCCGTAGGGGCACCAGCCGGCTGCGTCCGAACGGATACGAGCTCGGGACCGGCCAGGGATCCCGGATCAAACGAATACGCTCGCGGTTGCGCGGCAGCCGGTAGAAGTCGGCCCCGAACAGGCTCGCGAATCCCTCCAATCGATCCAGCGCACCCACCTGCTCGAAGGCCTCCGCATAGAGCTCGATAGCGGCATGGGCGCTGTAGATTCCGGCGCATCCGCAGGACACTTCCTTGCTCTCGCGGGGGTGTGGTGCGCTGTCCGTACCGAGAAAAAACTTGGGGTTTCCGCTGGTCGCTGCTGCGAGCAGCGCCCGGCGGTGCGCTTCGCGCTTGAGCACCGGCAGGCAGTAGAAATGGGGCCGGATTCCACCCGCCAAGATCGCGTTGCGGTTGTACAGCAGGTGGTGGGGGGTGATGGTAGCGGCCAGTCGGGGCGGCGCCTCGCGGATGAAGTCGACCGCATCGGCGGTCGTGATGTGCTCCAGGACGATCCGCAGTCCCGGAAAATCCCGGACGAGGGGGGTGAAGACCTCGTCGATGAAGCGCAGCTCCCGGTCGAAGATGTCCACATCACCCGAAGTCACCTCGCCGTGTACGAGCAGCGGCAGGTCGAGGCGCTGCATCGCCTCGAGCACAGGGTAGATACGCTCGATCCGGGTGACGCCGTTCTCGGAATTAGTCGTTGCCCCCGCAGGATAGAGCTTTGCCCCGTAGACCACCCCGGACTCTACGGCGCGGGTTATCTCCCCAGGTGACAGGTCGTCAGTGTGGTACAGGGTCATCAGCGGCTCGAACCTTTGCCCTTCGGGCAGGACGGCGAGGATGCGCTCGCGATAGGCAATGGCCTGGGCGGTGTCCGTAACCGGGGACCCGAGATTCGGCATTACGATGGCGCGTCCGAATCGACAGGCGGTGTGGGACACGACAGATGCCATTTGCGCCCCGTCCCGCAAATGAAGGTGCCAGTCGTCCGGTTTGGTGATACTCAGCTCGGCCCTGCCCTGCATAGTCGCTTCCGAACAAATGAATCAGCACGTTGGTCCTCAGGAGAACGCCGAGGAGATCAGTCTGTTGCCTTAATCTGAGCGATGATTGCATACCTTGCCGTCATCGCTCATGCGCACCCAATACCTGGCCAGCAATCTGCTTCTGGATTTCCAGTGCCTTAGGTGCCAGGACATCCACGAGAACGCCCTCCTTCATGGCTATCAACCGATGAAATCGGCTGCCACCGGCCAAGAAGGCCACCTCGCCGATCCCGGAAAGGTCGTCGACGGAGAAAACCGTTTCGTAACCGGCCTTCATCTCGTTTAAACTGCTATGGGCCTGGCCGGGGTCCTTGAAGACATACGTCGTGTAGGCCACCGACTCGAGGAAATCGGACCTGGAGAGGATGGTACAACTGCAAGGCGGGATACGGTAGGTGTGTTGCTGCCGGTCTTCCGGAGATACCGGCAAGGGGTGACCGGCGACATCGAGATCGGCGGCGGGCAAATTCAGCATCTCGGCGGCCGTATCCAGGGGAATATCGTCGCAGCGACAATCGGAGGCGATCGCGTCCGCCGTCCAGTAGGCCAGCAGCAGCCAGCAGACCACTGCCAGCGTGACCATTGCGGGGAAGGATCTGGGAGTAGATGTCACAGAGCCTCCTATCGGTGGTTTATCCGACCGGTGGGGATGGGTGAATCGACAGCCGAGAAGGATAATAAAAGCAACCGTCCCCGGGCAGAAATTAGGATTCTATGAGAATCCCCAACCCCTGAAGGGGAGTGAGCGACAGAGGGGATAACCGCGTTTCCTGACCTCTCGACGCTGAGGTGGTTTAATGCCTCGGACTGATCGGGGCCTTGGTCGCTTGCAATCGAGATTTTTTTGAGGGGTGGGATCGTGCGCGGACGCATAGCGGTGCGCAGGTGGGCCGTCCTGCGCACCGCTACGGATGGTTATTCCTTGCTCTCGGACTTCTTCATCTTGCTCTCCTTGCTATTCGTACTGTCGGACTTCTTGGTGTCCCCGGACTTGCCCGACCTCTTGGGTTTGGACTTACAGTAGCCAGTGACCTTCACGCCGTCCTTCCGTTCGTACGGCTTAACCCAGCTGCAGTCACCGTTCTTCCGGCAGGCCCCCATCTCAAGACCCTTGCAGGCTGCGGCCTGCACAGATATGACGCCACATGAGAGTGCAAAAGCCAATGCGAGGGCGCCGAACTCCGCAACACGTTTCTTTCCAAACATAACGACAAGCCTCCTTGGTTTCCAATTGGTTCGTGCCGACCGGATGGTCCACAGGTCATAACCAATGCGTTGAGAACCGCGCCCATCCGGTGGCGACACCAAAAATAACAGACCCGCCTCGATATCGCTACGTTTCCCTGCGTGAATTGCCAACAAGGACACATTCGACGATCGGTACGGACTTGGTGTCCCCGTATTCGTCGAACTCCCTCTTCGTGGTCAGAGACTTCGAGTGGCGGCGAGATCCAAATAGTCTCGGTGGAGGCGATTCACCTGATCGGCGAGCGCAACGGGATCACCGCTGTTGTCAATGATGTCGTCCGCCCCCTCCAGGCGGCGCGACCTCGATGCCTGACTTCCAAGGATGCGGCGGATCTCATCGGGATGCAAACCGCTGCGATGCTGGACGCGCCGTATCTGCTCCGATTCGGGGAGATCTACGACCAGTATTCGATCGGCCAGATCCGTTTGCCCCGTCTCGAACAGCAAGGGGATCTCGATGACGACATAAGGGGCCGAGAGCATTTCCAGTCGGCGGCACATCTCGGCCCGTATCCGCGGGTGCAGGATCGATTCGAGGCGCGCGCGCGCCGCCGGGTCCGAGAAGACTAACGCGCGCAGACCCGCCCGGTCCAGATGCCCATCGGCATCGATGACGCCGTCTCCGAAAGCATCCGCGATCAGATCCAGAACCGGGCTTCCCGCTGACGTCAAAGTGCGGGAGATCTCATCCGCATCGATGACGGGAACGCCGAGGCCGGCTAAAAGGGTTGCAACGCTTGACTTCCCGCTACCAATGCCGCCGGTCAGAGCTACTATGAGCATCCGTATTTCATTGCCTCTGAGGAGGCTCGACTCGCCCCATCATCGTCAGGCGAGGCCGGCCCACTGGAGGTACGCATGATTGATCGCTTCGCCCCACATCAGAGCGCTCCAGCCCGCCGTAGCCAAATACGGGCCGAAGGGGATTGGTACCTGCCTGTCCCGACCCCTGAACAGGATAAGGGCGCCCCCCACCACGGCTCCGGCGCATGCCGAAACCAGCAGGATCTGAAGGAGGTACTGCCATCCCAGCCAAGCCCCGAACAGGGCAAAGAGTTTGAAATCGCCGAACCCCATGCCCTCCTTGCCCGTGAGCAAACGGAAAAGGTGAAACACGACCCACAAGAACAGGTACCCGAGCATCGCTCCCAGGATCGCGGAGTGGCTATCGGTGGGCCAACCCCCGAGGCTGAGCAAGAGACCCAGCCACAAGAGGGGTAGGGTGAGAGCATCGGGCAGCAAGCGAGTATCCATGTCGATCACCGCCAGAGCGATGAGGCCCCAAGTGAGGATCAGTGCGGCTGCGCTCTCCCATCCCATACCGAAACGCCAAACCACCAGGACGGACAACAGCGCAGTGCCGACCTCCACGAGAGGGTAGCGCAGACCGATGTGTGCGTTGCATGCTGAGCAGCGCCCACGCAGGACGAGATAACTCAGGACAGGGATATTCTCGATGGCCCGCAGCCGGTGGCCACAATGCGGGCAATGAGAAGGCGGCAGTGCGAGCGTCATGTGCGGGTGGTTCCGCACCGTATCATCCTGCCCTCCTGACAAGGCCGCGCACTCTCGGTGCCAATCCTCCTCCAGGATCTTGGGCAGGCGGTAGATGACGACGTTCAGAAAGCTACCCACGGCGAGCGCCAGGACCGCCGTAACGCCATAGAGGAGGATCGGATCCTGGTCGAGCAGCGCGATCCAATGCATAGTCTAGCTGGTACCCGCCGCCGACGGCCCCAAACGCCTGCGCTCAGAAAACCGCCGCAAGTTTGAAGATCGGCAGATACATGGCGATTACCAGTCCGCCCACCAGGGTACCGATGACGACCATGAGCAAAGGCTCGAGCAGACTGCTGAGGGCATCCACCGCATTGTCCACCTGTTCTTCGTAGAAATCCGCCACCTTGGCCAACATGTCTTCCAGGGCACCGGACTCCTCACCGATAGCGGTCATCTGGATCACCATGTGAGGAAAGAGATCTCGCTGGCGCATGGAGAGCTGCAGTGCCTGCCCGGTGGCAACCTCTTCGCGCATCTGCATCACCGCATTCGAGTAGACAATGTTTCCCGTGGCCCCGGCGACCGACCCCAGAGCGTCCACCAGGGGAACACCGGCCGCAAAGGTGGTGGACAGGGTCCGGGAAAAACGTGCGATTGCCGCCTTGTTCAGGACGGGGCCGACGACAGGGATTTTCAGAACGGCGCGGTCCACCAGCTCGCGAAACCTGGGGGATCGTTTCCAGAGGTTGCTCCCGAAGAACCAGAGTGCGATCAGTGTCAGCAGCACACCCCACCACCATTCCCTCATGAAGTTCGAGAGCGAGATGACGAACAGCGTGAAGGCAGGCAGGTCCGCGCCGACGCTCGTAAACAGATCCTTGAACACGGGTATCACGAACAGCAGGATGACGGCGGTGACGATGACGGCGACCGCAATGACTGCTGTCGGATAGAAGAGGGCCTTCCTGATCTTTCCCTTGATCGACTCGGTCTTTTCTTTATAGGTGGCGATCTTGGCCAGGAGCACGTCCAGCACTCCGGCCTGCTCGCCGGCTGCCACCAGATTGCAGAAGAGGTCGTCGAAGTAGAGGGGGTGCTTGCGCAGCGCAACCGTGAGGGCCGTTCCGCTCTCGATGTCCGCCTTGATCGAGAGAACAAGCTCCTGCATGCTCGGGTTGTCGTGACCGCGACCTATGATGTCGAACGACTGCACCAGGGGGACACCGGCGGACATCATGGTTGCAAGCTGGCGGCTGAGGTAGGCGATATCCGCGGGCTTGATCTTCTTCTTGGTCTCGAACAGGGGGCGCGGTTTTTTCTTGACCTTGATGGGGGTAACGCCCTGACGGCGCAGATCCGCCCGCACCAAGGCGAGGTTCACCGCACGTGTCTCACCTCTGACGCGTGTGCCGCGACGATCAGTTCCTTCCCACGTGAAGACAGCAGGCTTCTCGACCCTCGCTTTCCGCTGTGCGGTCAATGCCATAGGGGTTAATCCTTGGTCACACGGTTGATCTCTTCCAGGCTGGTGATCCCCGCCTTTACCTTGCGCAGCCCGGATTCGCGCAGATCCGCCACACCCTCGAGCCTGGACTGCTCCGCAATCTGCCGCGCGTTACCGCCTTCCAGGATGAGCCTACTGATCTCCTCAGAGACCGGCATAACCTGAAAGATACCCACCCTTCCGCGGTATCCATTGGTGCAGCGATGACAGCCGACGGCCCGGAATATCTCCAGACCCACCTCGATATCTTCCGCGTCGAAACCTTCTTCGAGCAACACTTCACGGGGAAGCTCCTCGGGCTCTTTACAGTGGGGGCAGAGTCGCCGCGCGAGCCGTTGGGCCATGATCAAAAGGACCGAGGAAGCGATATTGTAGGCAGGGATGCCCATGTTCGCGAGGCGCGTCAGTGACTGGGGGGCATCGTTGGTATGGAGCGTGGAGAGCATCATGTGACCGGTCTGGGCCGCCTTGACGGCGATCTCCGCCGTCTCCAGGTCGCGGATCTCCCCAACCATGATGACATCCGGGTCTTGGCGCAGGAAGGCCCGCAACGCTTGAGCGAAGGTGAGCCCGGTCCTGAGGTTCATGTTGACCTGGTTGATTCCGATCACCTGGATCTCCACCGGGTCCTCGACGGTGGAGATGTTGACCTCCGTCCGGTTGAGGATGTCCAAGGCCGTATACAGGGTCACCGTCTTGCCCGATCCGGTGGGTCCAGTCACCAGGATCATGCCATAGGGTTTCTGAATGAGGGATAGAAATGTCGCCTTCTGCTCAGGCTCTAGACCCAAACTGTCAATGCCCACGAAAGACGTGGACGCGTCCAGAATTCTCAGGACGATCTTCTCACCGTACAGGGTGGGCAGGGTGTTGACACGGAAATCGATCTCCCGGTTGCGGCTGATCTTCAGCTTGGTGCGTCCATCCTGGGGTACCCGGCGCTCGGCGATATCCATGCGCGCCATGACCTTGAGTCGCGCGGCCAGCCGGGCGGCGATATTCACCGGGGGGGTGGAGATCTCGTTGAGCAAACCGTCTTGGCGGAAGCGGACGCGGTAGACCTTCTCGTAGGGCTCGAAGTGGATGTCAGAGGCCCCGCTGCGGATGGCTTGCACCAAGATCTTATTGATATAAAGGACAATGGGAGCGTCATCGATGTTGAGATCTGATTCGCTCCCCTGTTCCCCCTCATCGGCGCCGATGTCCAGGTTCTCCAGGTCGGTTTCCATGATGTCCGACAGGCGGGTATCCTGGGCTTCGATCGCCCGCTCGATCGCAATCGCGAGCTTTGCCTCTTCGACGACGACCGCGCTCGTAGTCAGGCCGGTGTTGAACCGGATCTCATCCAGGGCCCGGTGGTTCGTAGGATCCGAGACCGCGAGATAGAGTCGGCTACCGCGACGAAACAGGGGCAGTGCCCGGTGCTTGCTCACCAGGTTGATGTCGACCAGGCTCAGGGGAAGGTCGGCAAGGTCGGTTGCGTCCAAATCCAGTAGAGGAACCCCGAACTCATGGGCGGCGGCGATGGCGATCGGCAGGCTGTCCAAGTGCACTTCTTGGACCAGATACTGGACGAAAAACTCATGACGCTTGAGTGCCTCGCGGTGCGCACTCTCCGCCTGCTCCTCCGAGATCAGCTTGTCGCGCACCAGGCGCCACACCAAACCGGACGGCTTAATTGCTGTTTGCGTTGTCGCCATGAAATCTCATGCTCCTCGTCTGCAGCAACGAAAGAGATTCCCTAACCCGACCTTCGTGCGACCAAGCCCTGGGATCAGAGATCATTCCAAGCGCTCAGCGGTTCACCGAGAAGGCGAGACGCACATTGTTGGCAACCAAGCCGTTGTCCTTTTGCTCACTCTCGCCGAGATACAGCTCGAGAATGGTCTCGCGATTCATCAGCATCTCTTCCGTTACCTCGTCGGCAACCTCGTTGGCGTGGCAGAAAACGCTCGTATAAGGGGAGCTCGGCTCGCGGGGGTCCGTGATCCAGAGGTCCGGCGAGATGTGGTCGATGACGCGCAGGAAGCCGTAACCCTTGTCGGCGAACCACTTGGTGCATACGCCACGCACGCAGGATCCGGGCCGCCCCCAATCGTTACGGGGCTCGTAGGATATTGGCAGCAGGTCGGGAATGATGTAGCCCGAGTAAAAGGTGTCAACTGCTTGCTGAAGCTGGCGCGAGACGTTCTTGAAACCGATCAGCTCCACCCGGCATCCATTGTTCTGCAAGGCGCTGACCACTTGCAGGAAATCACCGTCTCCGGTTACGAGCACCACGTGATCGAGCTTGCTCGCCTGCAACATGGCATCCACTGCCATATCCAGGTCGGCATTGGCCTTCGTGGTGACATTGCCGTTTTCGTCGGTGTAACGGCGCACGTATTTGACCGTGATTTTCCAGCCGAAATCCCGAACCATCTGTTGGTAGGCCCTGGATTTCTTCGCGTATTCGGGATCCTCCCTGGCACGCTCCGAATCGAAGGCAAGATAAGTGTTGAGCCGTTGCAGATGACCGCCTTCACGGGCTGCGAAGCGACGCAGCACATCGTAGCGCATCTGATAGCCACCATTGTACCTGACGTTCTCGGCGTCCACGAATACGCCGACTCGCAAATTCGAGCTCAAGACAACACCTCACTATAGCATTACACAGCAGCTTTTCGGCTACGGTGCCCAAAACGAAAAAGTACCTTACTGAAGCGACCTTTTGCGATTGGAGAAAGGGCAAAACTGCTTCACGAGCTTCGTTGTAAAGCATGCGGCCTACTCGCCGGGGCGCACGGGACGAGCGGTCCGGCCCAGAGCGACAGGCTCTCGTGACTATCCCCCGGAACGGTTGTCGATCAGGTTCGTGACCACCGTGGGATCCGCCAGTGTGGACGTGTCGCCCAAGGTGTCGATCTCGTTGGCCGCGATCTTGCGCAGGATCCTGCGCATGATCTTGCCCGATCGCGTCTTCGGCAATCCCGGCGCCCACTGAATGACATCCAGGGTCGCGATGTTGCCGATCTCGCCCCGCACCAATGCGACCAGCTCCTTTCCCAGATCCTCGCTGGGCTCGACGCCCGCCATGGGTGTGACGTAGGCATAAATCCCCTGGCCCTTGATGTCGTGCGGGTAACCCACGACGGCGGCCTCGGCGACGTCGGGATGCAGCACCAATGCCGACTCGATCTCGGCGGTGCCCAATCGGTGTCCGGAAACGTTGAGCACATCATCGATGCGCCCGGTGATCCAATAATAATCGTCCTCGTCCCGGCGGGCTCCGTCGCCGGTGAAGTAATAGCCTGGGTACTGCCTGAAGTAGGTATCCACGAAACGGGCATGATCGCCGTAGACCGTGCGCATCATCGCCGGCCAGGGGCGGGTGATGACCAAGGCACCCTCCGTCGCGCCTTTGAGCAGGGTCCCTTCGGACGGATCCACCAGGGCCGGAACCACGCCGAAGAAGGGCCGGGATGCAGAGCCCGGCTTGAGCGCGGTCGCACCCGGCAGAGGGGTGATCAGCTGACCGCCGGTCTCCGTCTGCCACCAGGTGTCGACGATGGGGCAACGGCTTTCGCCGACGACCCGGTAATACCATTCCCAGGCTTCCGGATTGATGGGCTCGCCCACCGTACCCAGGATGCGCAGGGATTTGCGCGAGGTCTTCTTGACCGGCGCCTCGCCTGCGCGCATCAGGGCGCGGATGGCGGTGGGGGCGGTGTAGAAGATGGAGACCTGGTGCTTGTCGACCACCTGCCAGAAACGGGACATGTCCGGGTAGGTGGGGACCCCCTCGAACATGAGCGAGACGGCCCCGTTGGCCAATGGCCCATAGACGATGTAGGTATGGCCCGTGACCCAACCTACGTCTGCGGTGCACCAATAGACCTCGCCGTCCTGGTAGTCGAAGACGTACTTGTGGGTGATCGCGGCAAAGACGAGGTAGCCGCCGGTGGTATGCAGCACGCCCTTGGGCTTACCCGTGGAGCCGGATGTGTAGAGGATGAACAGCGGGTCTTCGGCGTCCATTTCCTCCGGTGGGCAGTCCTCGGAGGCGGCGGCCGTGGCCTCGTGGTACCAGATGTCGCGCCCGTCGCTCCAGTCCACGTCGCCCCCGGTGCGCCTGACCACGATCGTCGTGCGCACGTTGGGGCATTCGGTCAAGGCGGTGTCCGCGTTCTTCTTCAACGGCACCGGGCGTCCACCGCGGACACCCTCGTCCGCCGTGATCAGGGTCTGGCAATCGGAGTCCAGGATGCGGTCGCGTAGGGAATCCGGTGAAAAACCGCCGAACACGACGGAATGGACGGCACCGATGCGCGCGCAGGCCAGCATGGCAACGGCCGCCTCGGGGATCATCGGCATGTAGATACACACCCGGTCGCCTTTCTCTACGCCGCGGGACTTGAGCACGTTTCCCAGCTTGCACACCCGCGCGTGCAGCTCGCGATAGGTGATCTTCTCGTCTTCTTCCGGGTTGTCGCCTTCCCAGGTGATGGCGACCTGATCGCCGCGACTTTCGAGATGGCGGTCCAGGCAATTGTAAGCGACGTTGAGCTTGCCGCCCTCGAACCACTTGATGAAGAGGTCGTCGGCGTCGAAGCTGTAGTCGCTCACCTTGTCCCACCGCCTGCTCCAGGTAACGAACTCCTCCGCCTGCTCGGCCCAAAACCCTTCCGGATCATCCACCGAGCGTCGGTACATGGCCTCGTACCTCTCCGCATCGATGTGGGCGTTGGCCGAGATCTCGGCCGGGATATCATGGATTCTCATCTCCGACATGGGAGCCATCTCCTCGTTTTTTGATGTTTGGGTCACCCCTGGCTGTTTCCGGGGCCCTTGGGGAAGGCGGACGAGCCAAGATGCGGATCGCCGGGACGGACCGGCAGGGTCGGGTGTCGCAGCCCCGCGGGGGATTCATTATTCTGACAACAGCGATTTCAATGATAAACGCTCACCGTGCTACCCGCTACCCGCTACCCGCTACCCGCTTCCCGTTCCCGCTACCAGGTCAGGATATCTCGCAAGGGCACCTTGTTTCGGCGCCCGCTGTGCGCTGTCTGGGCGAGGAACAGCTCGGCCGCGGCGAGGGCGTCGCTCAAGGCATTGTGGGCGCTGTAGCGGGGAAGGTTGTAATGCTCGCTCAAGGCGTGCAGGCGCAGGTCTGAACCCTTGAAGGGGACGTGGCGGCGCTCGAAGACACGCCTGGCCAGCGCCTGGGTGTCAACGGTGAGCACCGGCAAACCCACACCGTAGACCCTCTGGCAGGCATCCCCGAGAAAGCCCTTCTCCACCGTTGCGTGATGGGCGATCATCACCTTCCCCGCAAGGGCTTCGAGCAGCTCGGCGAGCACGTCGTCCAGGAGTCCGCCCTGTGCCGCCTGGTCGTCCGTGATCTGATGGATGATGGCGCTCGCCTCGGGGATGGCACGCGCAGTGCGCACCAGCCGGTGGCTGGCGGTGCTCAGATCGATGCGGTTTCCCTGCGTGATCACATAACCCACACTCAGGATGTCGTCCCGCCTCGGTTCCAGACCGGTGGTCTCCAGGTCGATGGCGAGGAATCCCACCTCCCGGCAATCGGCAGATCGCTGTGGGAAAGGCGTCCTCAGGTAATCGCGCATGGGTCCCTTCGGTGCCCTGCGCAAGGCCCAGCGGCGGCGCAGCTCCGGTGCCAGATGAAGCATCGCGACCTCAGGTGAAGCGCCCGGTCTGATAGCGCTGCGCGAGGACTTCCTGCATGGTGTGGATCACGGAAAAGGCGTCCTTGAGGTGGCCACGCTCGAGCAAAGAGAATTGGTCCGGCGACACATAGTTGTCGGCCTTCTCGCCCCTACTGATCTGGCGCGCCTGATGCTGCATGCGCAGGATGCCGATGAGCTCCAGGGCGTCGATCAGGTTGGACGCGCCGTCGCGGCTCAGCGCCTTGACCTCGGCCGCGCTCTCTAGTCGCTCGGTGGTGTTGATCTGCGGAATGCCGGCCGACAGCGCGTAGATACGCCCCAGATCCACCACGGGCACGATCCCGCGATGTTTGATGTCGAAGGTGTGGTCGTGGTCGCCGCCGTGGATGAGCACGAAGTTGCGGAAGAAGCCGAGCGGCGGGCGGTGCTTGAGGGCGTTGGCGACCATGTAGGCGATAAAGATGCGGTTGGCCCGCGAGTGCTCCAGCACATGCTCATGCAGCTCTCCAAACAGCCCCTCCGGATCGTGAACAGGACGCAGGTCGAAGAAGACGCTGGCGAGCATGAGAGCCATGGGCTCGGGACGCTCGATCCAGTTGGTGAAGTACTTGCGCCAGATGCGCAGGGGCTGGCGCCACTTGGGGTTGCGTGCCATCACATCGCCGGGGCAATCGTAATAGCCGCAGGCGTCGAGACCCTGGTTCACCATCTCGGCCAGGGCAGAGAAGTACTGATCGTCCTCAGGCTTGGCGTGATCAGCGATCAGCAGGGCGTTGTCCTGATCCGAATGGGAAGACTGCTCGCGCCGTCCTTGGGAACCGCCCGCCATCCAGGCATAGGGTACCGGCGGCGGGCCGAGCTGTTCCTCCGCCAGCTCCAGCAGGCGTGCCGATATGGCATCGGTTACCGCACTGACCGCTTCCCCCACTTGGTCGGACGTGGCACCGCCGCCGACCAGATGGACCTGCAGCTCCGGCACCTTGGCGCTGATCTGGACCAGGGTATCGAGGTCGCCGGCCCTGTAGATGTCCCCCACCAGGTAGACCGCATTGGCGCTTTGAAAGCGCAACAGGTCGGAGGTGGTGACGACCCCGACTACCCTGCCGTCCTCCAGCACCGGCAGGTGATGCACATTGACTCGGGTCATGGCGATCAGCGCCTGAAAGCCGAGGGTCTCCGCTTTGGCCGTACGAAGATTCTCCGTCATGATCCTGCGCACGGGATCGTCGTAGTGCAGACCGGCAGCGATGCATCGGCTGCGCAGATCGCGGTCCGTGAGCATCCCGGCGAGCTGCTGCCCGTCCATCACGATCAGCGAAGAGATGCTCCGCTCGGTCATAGTTCGAGCGGCCTCGCGGATGCTGGTGTCCGGCGTGCAGGAAACCAAGGGGCGATCGAGCAGATCCGAGATCCGGACCGTCATGAGCCCCGTGCCGATCGCCGGTCGTTCCTTGATCAGGTCGAGTGCATTGCGCAAACGCTCGGCCACCGTGCGCTCGAAATGGTCGCAAAACGCCTGGTGCCGCTCGCGCAGACGCTCCATTTCCGCGCAGGAGATCAGATAGACGAGGGTATCCTCTGCCGTATTGCAGGAGACGAGTGTCTCGGGGTAGTCCTCCGGACGACACGGCCAGGGGCAAAGGTCACCTTCCGCGAGCTTGCCGATCAGCTCGCCCCGCCCGTCACGCAGGTCAAGGGCACCGCGGCGCACGATATACAGGTAGGGCTGATTGTCATCCGTGGGCGGAAAGGGGGTGCCGCGGCGGAAGTAACGCACCGAAAGCCTCTTGGGCAGCCGCGCGAGCTCCTCGGGAGGCAGCAGGTCGAAAGGGTGGTGGGCGGCGAGAAAATCGCGGATTTCGACGAGCTCTACGTCCATCCTATCCATCCGGCGGCGGCAGGGATGCCAAGCATGCTCCAACAGGGGAGCCTCGCCGAAGCGAGGCTCCCCCAGGGCATCCGGCCACGAGAGCCGTATCAATGCGCGACGGCTGCCTCGCCGCTACCCTTGGGTATGCGGATGTCCTCGACCAGATGCTGGATGTGCTCCGGCGGAGCAGCGGTCACACGGGACACGATAAAGGCGACCACGAAGTTCACCAGCGCCCCGACCGCTCCTATGGCCTCAGGGGAGATGCCCAGGATCCAATTGTCGGGCGTGTTGGCCGCCATCTCGGTACCCGGGATGAAGAGCCAGCCCTTGAACCAGAAGATGTAGACGAGGGTGAAGAAGAGCCCGGACAGCATGCCCCATATGGCCCCCGACCGATTCGCACGCTTGTCGAAGATTCCCATCATCAGCACAGGGAATATGGACGAGGCGGCCAGGCCAAATGCCAGCGCCACCACCTGGGCGGCGAAACCCGGCGGATGCAGGCCCAGATAGCCGGCAACGATAATGACACCGGTCATGGATAGACGACCCGCCATGAGCTCCGTCTTCTCAGAGATCCCTTTGGTGAACACGCCTTTCAAGAGGTCGTGTGAAATGGCCGAGGCGATGGCCAGCAGCAAGCCGGCGGCAGTCGAGAGGGCTGCGGCCAAGCCACCAGCGGCTACCAAGGCGATGACCCAGTCGGGCAGTTTCGCGATCTCCGGATTGGCCAGGACCATGATGTCGCGGTCCACCTTGGTCATCTCGTTGCCCTCCCAGGGGACCTCGAAACCCGAGGCATTGGCGGCGAACTCCTTGTTCTTGTCGTCGTAATATTCGATGCGGCCGTCGTGGTTCTTGTCCTCCCATTCCAGCAGGCCGGTGGTGCGCCAGCGCTTCATCCACTCCGGCAGCTTGGCGATCTCGATGTTCGAGGACTCCTCACCCACCGGGCCGTTCTGGATGGTATCCACGAAGTTGAGACGTGCCATGGCCCCGACGGCGGGCGCGGTCGTATAGAGAATGGCGATGAAGACCAGCGCCCAGCCGGCGGAATAGCGGGCGTCTGCCACCTTGGGCACGGTGAAGAAACGGATGATGACGTGCGGCAGACCCGCGGTACCGATCATCAGCGACATGGTGAGCAGGAACATGTTCAGCGACGAGCCCTTCTGCGCCGTGTAGGCACTGAACCCGAGATCCGTCACCACTTGGTCCAGCTTGTCGAGCAGCGTCATCCCGTTGCCGTCCACCATATGGCTGCCGAGGCCGATCTGGGGTACGGGATTGCCCGTCAGGGTCAAGGAGATGAAGATCGCCGGGATGGTATAGGCGAAGATCAGAACGCAGTACTGGGCGATCTGGGTGTAGGTGATGCCCTTCATGCCGCCGAGCACGGCGTAGATGAAAACGATGCCCATGCCCACGAAGACACCGACCGAGAAATCCACCTCGAGGAAACGCGAGAAGGCGACTCCCACACCCTTCATCTGTCCGATGACGTAGGTGATGGAGGCGACGATCAGGCACAAGACAGCCACGATTCGGGCGGTTTGGGAGTAGTAACGATCGCCGACGAACTCGGGCACCGTGAACTTGCCGAATTTGCGCAGATAGGGTGCGAGCAGCAAGGCGAGCAGCACGTAACCGCCGGTCCACCCCATCAGATACACGGAGCCATCGTAGCCCATGAACGCGATGAGTCCGGCCATGGAGATGAAGGAGGCGGCGGACATCCAATCGGCTGCCGTTGCCATGCCGTTGGCCACGGGGTGTACCCCCTTGCCCGCGACATAGAATTCGCCGGTGGTGGAGGCGCGCGCCCAGATGGCGATGCCGATGTAGAGCGCAAAGGTCGCGCCCACGACCACGAAGGTCAAGGTTTGCAGATCCACTGGTTTTCCCCCTAGTCTTCGTGAACGTCGTACTTGCGGTCGAGCTGCCCCATGCGGATCGCATAGATGAAGATCAGCACGACGAAGCAGTACATGGAACCCTGCTGAGCGAACCAGAAGCCCAGCTTGTAGCCCCCGAGGGGAATGGTATTGAGGGTATCGACCAGTACGATTCCGAAGCCGTAGGAGACCAGGAACCAGATGGTGAGCAGTACGATGAGCAAGCGTAAGTTCGCCGACCAATAGGCGGCGCGATTCTCCGGTGTCATTGACCGCTCCTCTGTTGAACGAAGGTTCTGAATTATTCTTCTCGACCAGCACGACGGGGGGCGCAGGAGCCATCCGCCGTGCATCGGGCCGGGTCAGGCAGGGCTTCCATTTCGATGATTTTTTGTCCATGATCTGCCGGGCTCGGGGGCCGGACGCCATTCTGTTGTCGGTTTCCTTCGTCTGTCAACGCATCGTTAACGATTCCCTCGGCGCGCGACTGCTCTTTTCATTTACGGTATCGTCGGCATCCGATCGGGCTCTTGCCGACGCCGGCAACCGCAAAACTATCCGGGGCTGCATCGATCGATCTGGTATCCCTCGTTGAGTCGACCGAAGTCGAGTCTCCCGAAGTTGAGTCGTCCAGGACTACGCGCTACCCTTGCGCCTCGGATCGGGAGAGATGGGGATCAGTGGAGGATCGGGCCACCGCTTTCCGCGGGGAACGCCCTTGCCCCAACGAGAAAAACGACTAGAATGTTGCGCCGCAATAAAAGTTCCGCGGCAAAGCAATTTTTTTGAAATAATACGCGCTGAAGAATTACGATCCGGTGGGATTCCGGTCCGCCATAGGTGGTTGACTATGCAACTGACATTGTTGAAATGCAAGCTGCACAGGGCGTGCGTGACCCACGCGGAGCTCGAATACGAAGGTTCCTGCGCCATCGACGAGGATCTGCTGGAAGTCTCGGGGATCAGGGAGTACGAGCAGATCCAGATCTACAATCTCGCGAACGGCGAGCGCTTCACGACCTACGCGATCCGGGCCGCTGCCGGATCGCGCGTCATCTCGGTCAATGGTGCGGCCGCTCACAAGGCATCTCCCGGCGACCGGGTGATCATCTGCGCCTACGCCACCATGGACGAGGCCGAAGCCGATATCTTCAAGCCGAGCCTCGTGTACCTGAACGAGCACAATCGCGTCCTGCGCACGGGCCACCAGATCGCAGCACAGGTAGCCTGACCGGCCTGACATCCCTTCCTCCGACCCTCTCCCGATGGGGAGGGTCGCGCTGAAACCACCGTCTGCGATTGGAGAGGCAGTGAGCGTGCTTCGCGAACTTCATCGCGAAGGCTCGTGCACCAGTACGAGACCCCCGAGTGGCGGGAGGGTGACGCGG
>Ga0210085_1000018_pt1 | contig 87884 bp, 87 predicted proteins | sample China_Galinas_PW_5_FD_184866 | JGI IMG/M metagenome (GOLD analysis project Ga0210085, IMG submission 184866) | Wetland microbial communities from San Francisco Bay, California, USA, that impact long-term carbon sequestration - China_Galinas_PWC_D1... | ecosystem: Environmental > Aquatic > Marine...
CGCGCCGCTATCGTCTAGGGGACTAGGACGCCGGATTCTCAGTCCGGAAACCGGGGTTCGAATCCCCGTAGCGGTACTCGAGATGCAGAGCTAAATGCCGCCCGATGGGCGGCGTTTTTGCTTTCGGTCAAGGCTGGGGCCAAGGTGATGCAGGCGAGCGCCAGTGCTACCCGGAGGCCGTTTCCGCTTCCGGAAAGTCGACTTGGGGAGGGGGTGCGCCGATTTTCTTAGCTGACGGGGACGTGGCGGGACAGGAAGTCGAGCTGGTCGGCGACGGCTTGCTCGAACGGCTCGCCCAGGTAGATCTCGAAGTGGCCGTGAGGGTAGAGGCGAATCTCGGCTTGGGGCGCCCTGGCGGCGTGGCGCTGCGTCGCCTTGGCGGGCGCGACGCTGTCGCCCTCGCAGATGCAGAACAAGACGGGGCAGCGGATATCGCCCGCCTGGCGACCGGGAATGTAGAAGGGGAACGTCAGTCCGACACGGGCGCAGACTTCGTTGCGCCAGGGGGCGCCGCGATCGTCCACGAGCGCGCTCATGCCGGGGAGCGCATCGGGGGCGCTCATGAGCGCGGCCGACCGCGGCGGCCCGGCTGTCGCCACCAGCACGGGATCGCGTCGGAGGCGTGCGCCGACGATGTCGCGCAACGCCAGCGCGGTCACCTTGGCGCTGCTGATCGGGTTGACGGCCATTGTGGAGGCCGGTCCGTCGGTGAACGGACACTGCGCGACCGCTGCGGCAACGTCGTGGTTGCGGGCGGCGGTGAGCAGGGCGTGGCCGCCGCCAAAAGAGGTACCCCAGACCACGATTCGCGTGGGGTCGAGACCCTGCCGGGAGCGGGTCCAATCCAAGGCAGCGGCCCAGTCGGCGAGCTGCCGCTTGATGTCGAGCAGCTGGCGGGGCCGGCCGGTGCTGGCGCCGAAGTGGCGATAGTCGAAGACCAGGCACGCGTAGCCGGCGGCCTGGAAGCGCTCGGCGTAGGCATCGAGGCGCATCTCCTTGACCGCGCCGAGGCCATGGCCCATGACGATCGCGGGGTGCGGCCCCTCGCCCGCGGGCGTGTAGAGCCACGCGGCACAAGTGTCTTCGCCCGAGGAAAACTCGACGTCCTCGCGATTTGGATGACTGGCGTTTGTCATCGTCTCCTTCGGGCTTCGAAGTCCATCCGGTCAGCCCACCGCCCGGGCGACGCCGACCACGATCAGCCCGAGCGCGAGCGTCCCCAGCCCCTTGCGGAAGCCGTTGACGCCGTGCGCGGCCTCCTCGTAGGCCCACGCGGTGAGCGCGACGTAGAAGATCGCGCGGGCCAGATTGTCGATTGTGCTGCCGTCGTTGGTTAGGCTCGCCACGACGAGCGCCGCAAGCGCAGTCCAGAGTGGGGGGTTCGGGAACTGGCCGACCACATAGCCGCGGATCTTGAGGTCTCGCTGGATGGGCGCGAGCATACCGGCGGGCGGGCCAGGCCTTGTCGGGTCAAGCGATGAGCTCGGAACCGTTGCCGCATGGTGTAAGAATGAGTGTGTGCAGCGGGGTGGAGTCGATGAGACTCGGTCCGAGACGCTCCTACGGCGGCTTCGCTCGATTCCGCCGCTGGTGCTGGGTCTGCTACTGGTCACTGCACTGCTCCCGGTGCTGCTCATTTTGGGCCTGGCGATCGACTTCGTGCGCAGGGTCGCATCCGGGGTTCCGCCGACGGCGGCGCGGCTGGCGCTGTTCCTCTGGGTCTATCTCGCCGCCGAGACGGCCGGGCTCGCCGTGCTGGCGGCGGTGTGGGTCGCGAGCCTGGGCGGTCGGCGCGCCGCCTGGCTGCGCGACATGACCTGGCGCTTCCAGCAGTTGTGGGCCGGCGCGCTGTTCGGCGCGGTGCGTGGGCTGTTCCGCCTGCGGCTCGAGGTGGAGGGCGACGACGCCGTCGCGCCCGGGCCCGCGATAGTGCTGATCCGCCATGCAAGCATCGTCGACAATCTGCTGCCGGCGAACCTGATCGCCCGCCCGCACCGGATCCGCCTGCGCTACGTGCTCAAGCGCGAGCTGCTCTCGGATCCCTGCCTCGACGTCGCCGGCCGGCGCCTGCCGAACTACTTCGTCCGCCGCGGCACGGGCGAGGCGGTGGAGCTGGAGCGGATGCGCTCGCTCGCGCAGGGCCTGGAAGGCGACGAGGGAGTGCTGATCTACCCCGAGGGGACCCGTTTCACGCTTGAGCGCCGCAGGCGCGCGATCGCGCGGATCGGCGAGCGCGACCCCCGTCTGGCCGAGCGGGCCGAGCGGCTCCGACATCTGCTGCCGCCGCGACTCGGTGGCGTCGGTGCCCTGCTCGACGGGGCACCGGACGCCGACATCGTCGTCATCGCCCACCACGGCTTCGACGGCCTGCGGCTGCTCTCGGACATCTGGCGCGGTGGCCTGGTCGGGCTCGTGATCCAGGTCCGTGTGACGCGGGTGCCGCGGTCTGCGGTGCCGAAGCCGGGCGTCGCCCGGGTCGCCTGGCTCTACGATCTCTGGCAGGACGTCGACGACTGGCTCGAGGAACGGTCCGCGGGCGACGTCGTGCGGGCGACGGCATGAACGCCGGGAGCCTGCTGGCGCTCGAGGCGGGCGTCGTTTTCGCGCTCGTCACGGCTCTGTGGGCGGTGAGCGTCGCACTCCGCGACACCTCAATCGTCGACATCTTCTGGGGCAGCGGCTTCGTCGTCGTCGCATGGTTCGGGTTCGCGCTCGCCGACGGGAGCTACGACCGGCGCCTGCTCCTGGCGGCACTGGTGACGGCCTGGGGCCTGCGCCTGACCCTCCATCTCGCCCGCCGCAACCTCGGCAAGGGCGAGGACTACCGCTACGCGGCGATGCGTCGCCGCCACCGCGATCGCTGGCCGCTGCGCAGCCTGGTCGTCGTCTTCTGGCTGCAGGGAATCCTGATGTGGGTGGTCTCGCTTCCAGTGCAGGTGGCGATGACCGACCCCACGCCTGCCGGCCTCGGCGTGCTCGACTGGGTCGGTGCCGGAGTCTGGGCCGTAGGGCTGACCTTCGAGGCCGTCGGCGACCAGCAGCTCGCGCGGTTCAAGGCCGATCCGGCAAACCGCGGGAAGGTGATGGACGGCGGGCTGTGGCGGTACACGCGTCATCCGAACTACTTCGGCGACTTCTGCGTGTGGTGGGGGATCTGGCTCGTCGCGCTGGCGACCTGCAGCGCCTGGTGGACGGCCATCGGCCCGGCGGTCATGTCCGTGCTGCTGATCCGGGTCAGCGGTGCCGCCCTGCTCGAGCGCTCGATGACCAAGCGCCGCGAGGGCTATGCGGATTACGTCGCGCGCACCAGCGCCTTCTTTCCCTGGCCGCCACGAGGCGGCCGCGCACCGGAGTGACGGTTCGCGCCGATCGCTCACGACCCGCTTCGACGTCGAAGGTGAAGGAGGCGTTCGGATCCAGCTTGCGGAGGCCGTGCTGTGCGTCTGTGACCCGGTCGTGGGCCTGCCTGCGATCGGCGCCGGAGATCGCGCAGACGAACTCGTCGCCGCCCCAGCGGACAATCGGGTCATAGGGCCTGAGTGTGTCTTTCAGCGTCGAGAAGACGTTGCGCAGCACGGTGTCACCCGCTTCGTGGCCGCCGCGGTCGTTGGTCGTCTTGAGGTTGTCGATGTCGATGAAGATGAGGGTCATCGGCCCGTGCGATCGGCGGGAGCGCTCCATCTCATGACGCAGGACCACTTCGCCCATCCCGCGGCGGAAGCTGCCGGTGAGCTCATCGAGGTTGGCGCGCTGGATCTCCTCCTGGAGCAGTCCCCGCTCCCGGGATGCGACCTCGCGGTCGGCCGCCGCACGCTCGCGGTCTTCAGCGGCCCGCGACCGCGCCGCCGCAGCGCGCTTTCGTGCTTGTGCCGCCGCCTCCAGCGCCTTCTTCGCCCGCGGATCGGTTGCATCGAGGTCGTGCGCCAGTCGTTCCGCATCGCGGTCGGCGAGATCGGCCGCGAGGTCGCGCTCGGCGGCCGTAGTGTCACGGCGGCGCGCGATCATGTCGCGATCCGTGGCTCGTGCCTCGCGCTCGGCGGCGATCTCCAGCCTCACCGCGGTGGTGTCTGCACGGGTCAGCCTGCCCGCTCCACGCTCGGTCAGCCCTTCCTCGTGCGCTCGCGACCCCGAGGTGTCGGTTGGGGGCTGGCTCTCGAATTCCCTGTCGGCGGCCGCCTGGTCGCGATCGGCAGCCACCTGGTCGGCATCGGCGGCTTCCTGCTCACGCTCGGCGATGCTCTGGTTGGAATCCGCCGTGGTCTGGTCCGAGTCGGAGGCAGTCTGATCGGCTTCGGAGGCAGCCTGATCGGCTTCGCGGCCGAAGCCATGCCACCACCTCGGCTTGGGTGGCATCGGTCAATCCCCTCTAAATTCGCAATAGCCGGGAGATGCCATAGACAAAGACTACCGCCGCCGCTCGGGTTGGCCGGGCTCGGCGGACTTTGGCCGGACAGACCACTCGGCCCCGCACTTCGGGAGAATTAATAGGCATGTTGACTATCGCAGTCACCGGTCCGACCGGTGAGATCGGCAAGTCGTTCATCTCGGCGCTCGAGCGGATGCCGGAGGTCGAGCGCGTGATCGGCATGGCCCGACGGCCCTTCGACCTCGGCGCGCAGGGCTGGGAGAAGACCGAATACCGCCGTGGCGACATCCTCGACCGTGACGCGGTCGGCGCGCTGGTGGCCGACGCCGATGTCGTCGTCCACCTCGCCTTCGTGATCGTCGCCGGCCGCGGCGAGAGTCGCGAGATCAACCTGACCGGCTCGCGCAACGTCTTCGAGGCGGCAGCCGCCGCCGGGGTCAGACGCCTCGTCTACACCTCGTCGGTGGCCGCCTACGGCTTCGACCGCTCGCTGCCCACGCCGCTGACCGAGGACCTGCCGGTCAAGGGAACCGCTCGCCATCCATACTCCGCCGACAAGGCGGAGGTCGAGTCGGAGCTGCGCGAGGCCCTTCTGGGGACGGCCACCGACGCCTACGTCTTCCGGCCCTGCATCGTCGCCGGGCCCAAGGCGCCGCTGCTACTCAAGCTGGTGCCACTGTTGAGCGCCGGCCAGAAGCTGCCCGGGCCGGTGCGCTGGGCGCTCGGCAAGGCGCCCTCACTGCGCCCGGTCCTGCCCGACCCCGGCGTCCCCTTCCAGCTCGTCCACCACGACGACGTCGCCGCGGCGCTCTGCGCCGCCGTGCTCGGCCACGGCGAGCCCGGCGTCTACAACCTCGCCGGCCCCGGTGAGCTGACCGTCGCCGACCTCGCCCGGGAGCTCGGCTGGCATTCGGTGCCGGCGCCGCAGCTCGCGGTCGGCGCCGCGGCCGAGGCAATGGCGCCCTTCCTTTCCTTCCTTCCCGCCGAGGCGGCCTGGATCGAGACCGTTCGCCGGCCGGTGCTGATGGACACGGCGCGGGCGCGCCGCAAGCTGCACTGGATGCCCCACCACGATGCCCGGGAGACGCTGCGCGAAACGATCGCCGCGGTGCGGGCCCGCTAGCCGCGCCTCCTACACTGAGGGGGTGGCCCCGGAAGCCGGCTCGGACTCCACCTTCACGCTCTACAGGCGTGGGATCGAGCTGCTCGAGGAGGCCGATTTCGAGCAGGCGACCGAGCCGCTCGAGGCAGCAGCGCACCGGGCGCCGGAGAAGTCCTCGGTGCGCGAGGCGCTGGGCCGCGCCTACTTCCGCTGCGGTCGCTTCAAGGCCGCCGTGGCCGAGTTCGAGGCCGTCGTCGACACGCATCAGGTCAATGACTTCGCCCACTTCTGCCTCGGCCGCGCCCTGGCCAAGACCGGCGAGACCGAGCGCGCCCGCCACCACCTCGCGCTTGCGGCCAACCTGCGGCCGGAGCGGCGCGACTACCGCTTCTACCGCGACCTGCTCGCTACGTCCCCGGCAACCAATTGGCGAGCATCACGATCCGATTCTCTGTGAGCGGGGCCGACGCGGCGGTTTGCTCAGAGGCCGGCGAGCAGGCGACCGACGTTGCGGCGGCTGAAGTAGGGGCTGAAGGTGTGACGGCGGTCGCGGGGCCGGCCGTAGCTGGTCACCCCGTTGATCGTCGCGCCGTCCTCGATCAGCCAGCCGCCGCCGCTGGCGCCCGGCGCCCAGTGGCAACGGATCGCGATCGTCGGCGGGCCGGGGATCCGGTAGGTGCGGCTGTCGTCGCCGACGTAGGGGGAGTCGCAGCCCTGCAGCACCTTCGATTCGCCCGGGTAGCCGAAGGTCTCGAACTGCTGGTGGCGGCCGGCGTCCATGGCGATCGCGGCGCCGCCGCCGACCGCGTCGGCGACTTTCGTCCCCTCGGCGTTGGGCCTGACGACGATCGCGCCGATGTCGTAGTTGGGATTGCCGAAGCGGGACCAGTCGTCGAGCACGAAGACCGTCTTGCGGTAGGCGACGAAGGCGCCGAAGGGCGCGAGGCCCCGGGTGTAGGCGGGGACGAACTGGAGGTAGTGCGACCAGGCGCTGCTGCCGCGCCGGCCGCGCGGGCCCGAGTTGAGGCAGTGGGCGGCGGTCAGCACGAGCGTGCGGCTGGGGCTGTCGATCGCGGTCGCCGAGCAGTAGCCCTGGCGGCGCCCCTGGCGGATGAAGAGGCGGCCGTTGAAGGAGTGGGGGGAGGCGGTCGCTTCGGCGACCGGGCCGAAGCTGGCAAGCGCGGCGGCGCCGCGGCGGGCGTCGAGCGGCGCCGTCGAGCGCATCCGCGCCGGCGTCCAGTAGCGCGCCGCCCGCGCCGCTTCGCCCCTGTCCGCGGCGCCCGCGGGGTGGACCCGGGTGGAGGCGGCGGCCCCGGCGGGCCCGCCGAGCAGCGCCAAGAGCGCCGCCGGCAGGCAGCAGAGGACGACGATCCGCATGGACCAAGGATAGGGCTAGGTGACCAGCGGCATGACGCAGCGGTACGCGTTGGTCTCGGTGGAGAGGTCGCGATACAGGACGCTCGCCGCCGACACCGTTGTGACGGCATACGTATCTTCGCCGGAGATCACGGGGACGTCACTCGTCCACTCGTCCCCTTTGCTGAAGGTGATGTCCGGCCTTTCGACGAAGGCGGCGAGCTGCAGCGCCTCCGGCAGGCTGCCGCCGCGGGCGGCGCATTTGCGCGCCGCGGTTGGGGCGTTGACGGCGCTGCTCGGCGCGTTCTCCCAGCAGGCGCCGGCGAAGTGCTCTGTGCCGGGCAGGCAGCCGACGCTGTGCCCGTTGACCGTCTTCGCGTCGACCGCGTTGACGGCGTTGAGCGCGGTCTGCGCGTCGACCGCGCTCTGCGCCGTATCGGCCGCGTCGGCGTGCGCCGCGCTCGGCACCTGGCTCAGGGTCAGCTCGTTGATGTCGACCCCGGTCAGCGGCGCCGCGCTCGCGTTCTCGAACCTGCGCAGCACGTTCGGCTTCAGCCGGTTGGCCGGGATCGAGCGCGGCTTCAGCCGGTTTCCGGGGATCGACTTCGCCCGGATCGTCTTGCCGTTGATCCGATGCCGCTTCGTCTTCTTCGCCGCGTAGACGCTGCCGCCCAGCGCCACGAACAGCGCCAGCGCCGCGACCACCAGCGCAGGTGCGCTCCGCCAGATCCCCTGCCTCATGCTTCCTCCTCCGTAAACGCGTCGGTTCCCAATCCGGCGGCGAGCCTACGTCGCCACGACCTGCCCGCCCAAGCGAGCTGGACGAACGTTCGCCGGGTAGACTCGCCCGCGTAAATACGGTCGGTGGTCAAGGGAAGCCGGTGAGAGACCGGCGCGGTCCCGCCACTGTGACCGGGTTGAAGGAAGCCGCAGGCGCCTGACGCGTCAGCCACTGGGGGCGACACAGAGCCCCCGGGAAGGTGCGGCCGACCGAGTCCCGGGAGCCAGGAGACCTGTCCTCCGGCCAGCCATGACAACCCTCGAGGAAAGGGTGGCTTCAATGCCAAGAATCATTCCGTTCCGGCTGGCGGCTGCGTGCTCGCTGGCCCTCATCCTGGCGCTCTGCTTCGCTGCGCTCGCAGTCGCGAAGGGGACGCCCGCGCATCTACGCGTCCTCGCCGGGCAGAAGGTGCTCGCCGACCAGACGCTGCGCACCGGCACGACCGGTGTGCCGACCAGTCCCCGGGCGGCCTGCTTCGGCGCCGAAAGCGCCGGCAGCGGCAAGAACGTGCGGGTCGCCGGCGCGACCCCGCTCGGCCTGCTCGCCCAGGCGGCGCGCGCGACCAGGGCGCTGCGGCCGCTGCTGCTCACCGATGCCTTCTCCTTCGGGCTCGGGCTCTGCGCGATCGGCGGCCACGAACCGAAGGGCGAAGGGTTCTGGCAGCTGCGGGTGAACCACAGGTCCTCGTCGGCCGGCGGCGATGCGGTGAAGCTGAAGCCGCGCGATGAAGCGCTCTGGTACCTGACCGCGGCTTTCCCCGGCCCCGAAGAGCTGTGGCTGAGGGCGCCGAGGCGGGTCAGGGCCGGCAAGGCCTTCCGCGTCCGGGTCCTCGCCTACAACGAAAAGGGCAAGGCCAAGCCGGCCGCCGGAGTCAAGGTCAGCGGCGCCACCGCCCGCACGAACGCCAAGGGCTACGCCGCGGTGACGCTGCGCCGCCCGGTCCGCCTGATCGCCCGCGACGGCAAGAGCATCCCGTCCAACCGGGCGGCCGTCTGCGTCGGCGGGAAGTGCCCGAGGGGCTGATCCGGTGAGACGCAGCCGCAGCCTGGCGGTCGCGAGTGCGCTGCTCTGCGCAGCGCTCGCGACCGCCGGTTGCGGCCTCGGGGCGGGTGACGGCGTCGGCGAGGTCTCACTGACCGTGACCCGTGACTTCGGCACAGAGCACCTCGCGGCGCCTGCGGCGGAAGCCGTGAGCGAGTCCGACACGGTGATGCGAGTGCTCGACCGCAATGTCGCGATCGAGAGCAGCTACGGCGGCGCCTTTGTGCAATCGATCGACGGGTTGCGTGGCGACCGCCACGACGGCCGCCCATACGACTGGTTCTTCTACGTCAATGGCCTCTGGTCGCCGGTCGGGGCCGCCGACTACCCGCTGCGCGGCGGCGATCGGATCTGGTGGGACTATCGCGACTGGTCGGCCTCGACCCGGGTCTCGGCACTGGTCGGCGCCTGGCCGCAGCCGTTCGCGGACGGCTACGAGGGCGACCGGCACCCGACCGCCGTCGAGTGCCTCGGTGAAAGCGCGGCCTGCGCCCGGGTGGAGGGCAGGCTGCGCGACGCCGGTGCCACGCTGACCGCGCCGGGCACAGAGGGGGCGATCCGTGTACTGGTCGGTCCCTGGGGGCGGCTGCGCAAGGACGCGACCGCGGCTGCGCTCGAAGACGGCCCGGAGGCGAGCGGCATCTACGCCGAATTCGTCCGCATCGGTGGCGCCTACAGATTGCAGGGGCTGGACGAAGGCGGGGAGCCGGCACGGGAGTTCGGCCCCGACGCCGGGCTGGTTGCGGCAACCCGCCGCTACGGCGCGCCCCCGGTGTGGATCGTCAGTGGCTCTTCGGCGGCCGGCGTTCGCGCCGCAGCCGGGCTGCTCGACGCCGAACACCTCAGAGACCACTTCGCTTTGGCGACCGAGGCCGCCGAGGAGACGCCCTTGCCGATCCCTGAAGGTGTCGGCCGATGAGGTCGCCGTTCGCCTATGTGCCCCGGTCGGGGCCACTGCAGTCGGCCTCGCCCGGCGCCGCCGTCGCCTACCTCGGCGCCCTCGTCGCCGTCGCCTTCCTCTACTCGAGCCCGCTGGTGTTGGCGGCGGCCGGTGTCGCGGCGGCGCTCGCGGGCCGCACCGCCGGCGCCCGCCGCGCCGTCCGGGCGGCCCTGCGCATGGGGCTGAGCCTGGCCATGCTGATCGTCGTCGTCAACGCATTGGTCGTCAACCGGGGTGAGACCGTGTTGGTGCGCCTCGGCGACCTGCCCCTGCTGGGCCGGGTGGACATCACCGCCGAGGCGCTCGCCGCGGGTGCCGTGATCGGCCTGCGGGCGGCCGTCGCGATGGTCGGCTTCGCCGTCTATTCGGCCTGCGTCGACCCGGACCGCGTGCTGCGCGCCCTGCGCCCGATCGCCGGCCGCTCGGCGCTGACCGCGGCGCTGATCTCCCGCCTCGTTCCGGTTGCCGCCGCCGACGCCGCCCGCCTGCGCGACGCGTCCCGCCTGCGCGGCCCGGCTGCCGCCCCGCTGGGCCGCGCCGCCCTCGTCCGTCGCCTCACGGCGGGCTCCCTTGACCGCGCAGTGGACGTGGCGGCCACGCTGGAGCTACGTGGCTACTCAATCCCCGCCCGCCCCCGCCGCTCGCTTGCGCGCTTGTCCCCACCCTGGGGGGCAGATACCCTCAATCGGTCGCGGTATGACCGTCGCTTCTACGCGACGGGCGCCGTCGTTGCGATCGCCGCGGTTGCCGGGGGGGCAGATACCCTCAATCGGTCGCGGTATGACCGTCGCTTCTACGCGACGGGCGCCGTCGTTGCGATCGCCGCGGTTGCCGGCAAGCTGCTCGGCGCCGACGGCTTTCACGCCTACCCGACGGTCGCGCTGGGGCTCGAGCCCGCGACGGTCGTGCTCTCGCTTCTACTCGTCCTCTCCGGCCTCGCGCCCCGGCGGCGAAGCTCGACAAGGAACCGCAATGCCTGACCTCGCGACCATGCCCCGCGTCGGCCCGGCCCTCGCGATCGAGGGCCTCACCTACGCCTATCCGGCCACGAACGCTGAATCGACCACGCAGAGCAGAGCAGATTCAGCGCTCGCCCTGCGGGACGTATCGCTGACGCTCGCGTCGGGGGAGTTCGCGGTGCTGGCGGGACGCTCGGCGAGCGGCAAGACGACCCTGCTGCGCGCGGCCTGCGGGCTCGTGCCGCACTTCCACGGCGGCGAGATCGAGGGCAGCATTGAGGTCGCCGGCATCGACGCTCTGGCCGGTGGCCCGGGCGAGCTCGCCGCCGTGGTCGGCTACGTCGCCCAGGACCCCGAGACCCAGATCGTCTCCACGACCGTAGCCGCCGAGATCGAGCTCCCCCTGGAGATGCGCGGCGACCCCCAGCCATCCCGCGCCCGTGCAGTCGAGGAGGTCGCCCTCGCCCTCGCCATCCCGCACCTCCTCGACCGCACCGTCGACACGCTCTCGGGCGGCGAGCTGCAGCGCGTCGCCCTGGCCGCCGCCCTGGTTACGCGCCCGAGGCTTGTCCTGCTCGACGAGCCCACCTCACAGCTCGACCCCGTCGCCGGCGGCGAGCTGATCTGGCTCCTGCGCAGGCTCAACGAGGAGTGGGGCGTCTCGATCCTCCTTGCCGAGCATCGCCTGGAGCGTTGTCTTGCCGCAGCTGACCGTGTGGTCGCGATGGGCGGTGGCGCGATCTCATTTGACGGCCCCCCGCGCGACTTCCTCGATTGGGCCCAGCGATCGGATGCGGCCCTGGAGACTCCCGCGGCGCGCCTCTTCTCCCTGGCCGGGATCGAGCCGTTGCCGGTGGGCGTCCGTGACGCTCGCCGGATCCTCCGCGATCGGGGCGAGCGATGATCGCCACGGTGCGGGACCTCTGGGTCGAGCTGGCTCAGGGCGATCGGCCCTGTGACGTGCTGAAGGGAATCGATCTGGCGATCGGGAGCGGGGAGACCGTCGCCCTGATGGGTCGTAACGGCGCCGGCAAGAGCACGCTGCTGCGGACGCTGGCCGGTCTGGTCGAGCCGGTGCGCGGCAGGGCGGAGACGCCCGCCGGAATGGCCCTGCTGAGCCAAAACCCGGGTGACTACCTCGTGCGGGAGCGCGTCGCCGACGAGCTGCCGGGCGAGGCGGGGCTGGCCGCCCTGAGGACGGTCGGGATGGAGCACGCGCCGGCGTCGGACCCGCGCGACCTCTCCGGCGGGGAGCGGCAGCGGTTGGCGCTGGCGATCACGCTGGCGGGCCGGATGGACGGCGACGAGCTGCCCGGGCTGATCGCCCTCGACGAGCCGACCCGGGGGATGGACCGGGCGCGCAAGCACGAGCTGCAGGAGCTGATCGAAGGCCTGGCCTCGCGCGGCGCCGGAGTCGTCGTCGCCACCCACGACGTCGAGTTTGCCGCCGCGTTTGCGCAGCGGGTCGTGCTGCTCGGCGACGGTGTGGTCATCGCTGACGGGGCGGTGACCGAGATCCTCTCCGGCGGCTGGTACTTCGCCACCGAGGTCGCGCGCATCCTCGACCTGCCCGGCACGATCACGCCCGAGCAGGGGGCGGAGGCGCTCGGGGCGGGGGGTGGACGGTGAGCTGGGAGCTGGCCAGCTTTCTGATCCTCGCCGCGGTGCTGATCGGCGGCTTCGCCTGGTACGAGCGCTCGCGGCCGCCCTCCCAGGTCGTCGCCCTCGTCGCCGCGCTCGCCGCCCTCGCAGTTGCCGGGCGCGTCGCTTTCGCGGCGCTACCCAACGTCGTCGCCACCACCGACGTTGTCGTCTTCAGCGGCTTCGCCCTCGGCCCGGCACCGGGATTCGCAGTCGGCGCGCTCGCCGGGCTGGTCTCGAACTTCTGGCTCGGCCAGGGCCCATGGACCCCCTGGCAGATGGCGGGCTGGGGGATGTGCGGCGTTCTCGGCGCGGCGCTGGCGCTCATGCGGCCGCGGGCGGGGCGTTTCACTTTGGCCTTCGTCTGCGCGTTTGCAGGCATCGCCTACGGCGCTCTGCTGAACTTCTCTCTTATGGCCACCTACGGAGGGGACCTTTCGCTGCAGCGCTTCCTCGCGCTGGAGTCACGCGCCGTGCCCTTCGACGCGGCCCACGCGATCGGCAACGCCGGCCTCGCGCTCGTCGCCGGCCCGGCCCTGGTGCGGATGCTTGCCCGCTTCCGCGAGCGCTTCGAGTGGCGCGCCCCGGCGGTCGCCTCGTTGCTGCTGCTCGCCCTCGCCCTGGCCAGCGTGCTTCCCGCCGGCGCTCAGGCGTCCGAGGCAAGCCGTGCCGCCACCTGGCTGGTGGTCGCTCAGAACGCCGACGGTGGCTGGGGCGCGTCGCCCGACAGCGAGTCCGCCCCCGACATGACCGCCTGGGCGATGCTGGGCTTGGAGGCGGCCGGCCGCAACCCGCTCGACGTCTCGCGCGGCGGTCGCAACCCGGTCGGCTTCCTGCGCCGCAACGCCGGCGAGCTCAGAAGCCCCGGCGACTTCGCCCGCACGATCCTCGCCCTGCAGGGGGCCGGGGTCAATCCGCGCTCCTTCGGCGGGCGCGACCTCGTCTCCGCCCTGGCCAAGCGGCGGCGCGGCAACGGCTCCTTCGAAGGCTGGCCCGGCTCGACCGCGTTCGCGATCCTCGCCCTGCGCGGCGCCGGGGCCGGCGGCATCGACAGCTCGATCTCCTGGCTGGTCAAGGTCCAGAACGGCGACGGCGGCTGGGGCGACATCCCCGGCTCGCCGAGCACCGCCGACGGCACCGGCGCGGTTGTGCAGGCGATTCCTGACACGGAGGCGGCGAAGCATGGGTTCGCCTACCTGCGCAAGGCGCAGCGACCCAGCGGCGGCTTTTCGCTCGGCGGCAGCGGCTCGGTCAACTCGCAGTCGACCGCCTGGGCGGTGCAGGGAATGCTCGCGATGGGGAGGGACCCGTCCTCGCTGCGCAGCGGCGGCAACAGCGCGCTCGACTACCTCAGCGCGCGCCAGAACGCCGACGGCAGCTACAGCTACTCGCCCTCCAGCGACCAGACGCCGGTCTGGGTGACCGGCCAGGCGCTCGCCGCTGTCGCCGGCGATTCCTTCCCGGTGGCGCCGGTCGCGCGCCAGGCGCCGCCTTCGCCGTCGAGCGGCGCCGCCGGCGGCGACTCGGGCTCTGCCGCGCCGCTGCCCACTCTGCCGCCGTCGAGCACCGGCTCGGCCGAGGATCTGCTCGAACAGTTCGGCCAGGGCAGCGGCGACGGCATTCCGGCGCCGCCGCCGGGTGGCGGCTCCACCCCTAGCGTGCCCCCCGCGGGCGGTGGCGGTTCGCTGCCGGTCCCGCCCGTCGGCAGCCCGGAGGGGTCAACCCCCGGATCGCAGACGTCCCAGCCGGCCGCGCCGCGCTTTGAAGCAGGCGACAACGCCGGGCCCAAGCCCTGGGCCCCGGTCGGCATCGGCCTCGCCAGCAGCGGGCTGGCCCTCGGCGCCGTTCTCCTCCTCGGCCGCCGCTTCAGCTGGTAGCCGGCGCTATACCCTCGACCGCAATGGACGTCGAGACCGCCATCCGCACGCGCCGCACACACAAGGCGTTCGGGCCGGAGCCGTTGCCGCAGGAGCAGATCGAGGAGCTGCTCGAGCTTGCCCGCTGGGCGCCCAACCATCACCTGACCGCGCCCTGGCGCTTCCGCGTCGTCGGGCCGCGGACATTGGAGCGGCTCAAGCAGGCTGGCGGGCCCGAAGGGGCCGCGAAGCTCGAACGCGCGCCGACCCTGGTCGTGGTCTCCTGCGTGCTCGGCGACGACCCGGTCCAAAACGAGGAGGACCTGCACGCGACCGCGGTCGCCTCCTACATCGTCCTGCTCGCCGCCCACGCCCGCGGGCTCGCCGGCTACTGGCGCACGCCGGGGCTGCTGCGCTCGGCCGAGGGCCGCGCCGCCGTCGGCCTGCCCGACAGCGAGCGCTTCGTCGGCCTGCTCCACCTCGGCGCGGTGCGGCAGGAAAAGGACCCGCCGGAGCGACCCCCGGTCGGGCAGACGACGACCTACCTCGACTGATGCTCTCCCGCGCCGCCGCCCTCGAGGAGATCGCCGGCCAGCGCTTCGAGGTGGTCGTGATCGGCGGCGGCATCGTCGGCGCCGGGGTCGCCCTGGATGCCGCCTCTCGCGGATACTCGGTCGCCCTGCTGGAGCGCGGCGACTACGCCGCCGGCACCTCGAGCCGCTCCTCGAAGATGATTCACGGCGGCCTGCGCTACCTGCAGAACTTCGACCTCGGCCTGGTCCGCGAGGCGCTGCTGGAGCGGCAGCTGATGGTGCAGCTGGCGCCGCACCTGGTCTACCCGACGCCCTTCCTGGTCCCCTCCTTCGGCGAGGATCGGCGCGACCGCAAACTCGGCATCGGGCTCAACATGTACGACGTGATGGCGACCACGCGGGTCGGTCGCAGCCGCCGTGAGATGCGCTCCTCCAAGGAGGCCGACGAGGACCACTACTGGTCGCCGGACCGTCATCGCACGATCGGCCGCGACGAGCTGCTCGAGCTGACCCCTTCACTGGCCCCACGCAACCCCAGCGACGCCTACCTCTTCTACGACTGCCAGACCGACGACGTTCGCCTCGTGCTGACGATCCTCGGCGAGGCCGAGCGCTTCGGCGCGGTGATGTTGAACGGCGCCGAGGTGACCGAGGTGCTCTCGCGCAACGGCCGCGCGGTCGGCGTCGCCGCGGTCGAGGCCGAGTCCGGCCGGCGCTTCGAGGTCGAGGCCGACAACGTCGTCAACGCGACCGGCGTCTGGGCCGACCGGGTCGGGCCGGAGCTGAGCGAGGAGGAGGACACGCCGAAGATCTCGCCCAGCCGCGGAACCCATGTGCTGCTCGACCGCGACGACCTCTCGACCGGCACCGCGGCCTGCATCGTGCCGGCCGGTGAGGATCGCCACATCTTCGCTCTGCCCTGGTATGGCCGCACGCTGATCGGCACCACCGACAACGACTACGACGGTGACATCGACCGGCCCCAGCCCGGCGAGGCCGACGTCGAGTACCTGCTCGAGGCGGTCAACGAGTTCTTCGGCGCCTCCTTCGGCGAATCGGACCTGGTCGGCGCCTACGCCGGCGTGCGGCCGCTGATCGCGACAGGCGACCCGAAGAAGTCGGTCGACATTTCGCGCAAAGCCGAGCTGTATGAGACCTCCTCGGGGATGGTCACGATCACCGGCGGAAAGCTCACCACCTGGCGGCGGATGGCGAAGCAGGCAGTCGACCGGCTGGTCGAGCGCGAGGGCCGCGAGGCGCCCTGCCACACGGCCGAGATCCCACTCGGGATGGAGGCGCGGGCGGAGGAGCTGGAGGCGCCGGAGGGAGTCGGCGAGGAGGCGCTCGAGCAGCTCGCCTTCCGCTATGGCCACGCCGCCCACGCCGTCCTGGAGCTTGCCCGCGAGGATCCGAAGCTGGCTGAGCCGATCGTCCCGGGCCGCCCCGACCTGCTGGCCGAGGTCGCGATCGCGGCACGGCTGGAGCAGGCGCGCAGCGTCGCCGACGTGCTCCTGCGCCGCACCCGGCTCGGCCTGCTCGCGGCGCCGCAGCTGCGCCAGCCCGAGCCGGCGCGCGCAGTCGCCCGCGTGCTCGGCGAGGAGCTCGGCTGGTCGCGACGCGAGGCCAAGCGCGAGGCCGAGGCCTGGCCGGCGGCGGCCGAGGCCGGCATTTGAATAGCCTGCCGCCCGTGAATAAATCCCAGCTGGAGTCCAAGCACCTTTCCGAGCTGCACGAGCTAGCCGCCGAGGCCGGCGTCGAGCGCTATCGGATGCTCTCCCGTGCCGAGCTGATCGAGCGGCTCGCCGGCGGCAACGGCCAAGCCGCGTCGAAGCCGAAGGGCGGCGGGCGTGGGGGGGATTCGCGCCGCGGCTCCCGCGAGCGCAAGCCGCGCGAGCAGCGCCAGCCCCCCGAGCAGGACGCCTCGCGGGAGAAGCCGCGCCGAGAGGCTGCCCCCGAGCCGGTCGCCGCAGCGCCGACCTCGTCCCCCCAAGCCGCCGAGAAGCCGAAGCGCAAACGCCGCCGCCGCCGCTGGGGGCGCCGCCGCAAGGGGAGCGGAAATCGCGCGCACGCCGACCGCTGGCTGGAGGCCTGGAACGCACGTGACCTCGACCAGATCGTCGCCTGTTATTCGGAGCAGGTCGAGTTCGTGCTGCCGGCCCTGGTCGGCGACTCCGAGGAGCGGACGATCAGCGGCCGCGCGGAGCTGCGCGAGCATTTCCGCCACGGCCTCGAGCTCGCCCCGAACCTGACCGTCGCCGAGGAGTCGCTGCTGGTCGGCCCCGGCGGCTTCGCGATCCTCTACCGGCGTGAGGACGGCCACCGCGCGATCGAGACGGTCGAGCTTGACGGCGACGGCCTCGCCGCGCGGGTGCGGGTCTTCTACGAGCGCGAGCAGCCCGCCGGCTAGCGGCGGTAGGCGATCCGGCGCCAGCTCGGCTCTTTGGAGAGCTCGATCGGCTCGTTGCTGCGGTCCGGTTGGACGTAACCGAAGGTCTGGGTGTCGCCGTCGAAGACGATGTCGAGCTCGCCCTCCTTGACCCGCTGATCGAGCCAGGCGCCGCGGAAGACGAGCCGGCGCAGCCAGTGCACGAGGCTGCGGTTGGAGGGGCCGACGAGGTCCTCCCAGTTGCCGTTGATGTGCTCGCCGAGCTGCGAGGCCGGCTCGGAGATCTCGCCGTTGACGGCCAGATCAAGCAGATCGTCGAGCTCCTCGCGGCTCAATCCCTGCTGCACGAAGCCGAGTTTGACCGCGGCCTGCTCAACGCGCTGGCCGAAGTCCTCCTCGTTGAAGGCGAAGCGGAGCTCGCCGTACTCGAGCACGTAGTCGGAGCCCGACTCGTAATTTCCTCTGCGGGTCGTCTTCTTGTTCATTGAGTTGAAGCCAATCCCGCCGTCGCAAGCCCAGCGAGCGGCAGGTGGTGGATCATGCCGGTCATCGTAGCCCCGTGCCTAATCGCAGCGACCGTTGAACGAGGTTTTGCGCCCTGAGGGCCAGCTCGCGATGATCGACCTGCACAGCCACATCCTCCCCGGCATCGACGACGGGGCTCTCGACATCGACGACAGCGCCGGCCTGGCGCGGCAGGCCGAGGCGGACGGGATCGAGGCGATCTGTGCGACGCCGCACATCCGCCACGACCACGACGTCCGCATCGAGGAGCTCGCCGGGCGGGTCGAGTCGCTCAACCGCCACCTGCGCGGCGAGGGGATCGCGCTCACGGTGCTGACCGGGGGAGAGGTGGCGGAGACGGCGGTCGACGACCTCGGCGAGGAGGAGCTGGAGCGGGTGGCGCTGGGCGATGGCGGCTGGATACTGCTCGAGCCGGCCCCGGGCCCGCTGGGCGAGAGCCTCGAGCGCCGAGTCTCACAGCTTGCCGCCCGTGACCACCGGGCGCTGATCGCACACCCTGAGCGCCACGTCTCCGCTGACATGTACGAGCGCATCGGGCGTCTGGTTGACGCCGGCGCGCTGGTCCAGGCGACCGCCGACTTCTTCCTGCGCGAGGAGAGCGCGGCGGCGATGGCGGCCATGACCGAAGCCGGCCTCGTCCACGTGCTGGCCAGCGACACCCACTCCTCCCACGGCGGCCGCCCGGCGAAGCTCGCCGCGGCATTCGAGCGCCTCGCCGAGATCGAGCCCGCGGGGTCTCACATCGGGTGGATCCGCGACGAGGCCCCGCGCGCAATTGTCGAGGGCGACGACGTCACCGTCCCCTTCCGCCCGCGAGGACGCGCCTCGAGTTAGAGGCCACTGCGGGTACATGACTCGAGGCACGTCAGAGCCGGCGAAGCTCGACCCGGCGGGCGAGGTCTTCGACCACGTCGCGGCCGGCGCTGCCGAGGCCGTGGCGGAGGAAGTTGGCGGCCCCGGCGGCGGCGCCGATCCGCAGCGTCTCCTCCCAATCGCGGCCGGCGGCCATGCAGGCGGCGAGCGCGCCCATCATCGAGTCGCCGCAGCCCTCGCGGGCGCCGCGGTCGAAGCGCGGCGGGACCAGCTCCCAGGCGTCGCCGTCGCGCAGTACCAGCGCCGGTTGCTCGGCGCGGGTGACGATCGCCGCCGCGGCGCCGGCGGTAAGCAGGCGTTCGGCCGCGGCTCGCATCCTCGCCTCGCCATCGACCGGTCCGTTGATGAAGCGGGCCAGTTCCCAGTCGTTGATCTTGACCAGGTCCGGGCCGGCTTCGAGCGCGTGGTTCAGCTGCGGCGGCGACAGGTCGACCAGCGCCGGCGTGCCGTTCGCCTTCACGTCGGCGACCAGGTTGGCGTAGATCTCCAGCGGCAGCGCCTCGCTCGGGTAGGGCCCGCAGACGGCGAGCGCGTCGGCGTCGAGCGCCGCCGCGCAGGCGACCGAGAAGAGGTCGTCGACCTCATGGCGCGAGGGCGGCATGCTCGCCGCCTGGGCAACCGGCACGCGCTCGCCGCTGCGCCGGTCGTGGATGTAGGCGCCGCTGGCGACGCCGGTCTCGATCAGCCGCAGCTCGATCGGGTGTTGCTCGAGCAGCGGCCGCAGCACGGTGCCCGTCTCGCCGCCGATCAAGCCGCAGAGCACCGCCTCGGCGCCGAGCTCGGCCGCCATTCGCGCCACCCAGACGCCCTGCCCCGCGGCGTGGGCGTGGATGTCGTCCCCTCCGTCGGCGCTCATCGCCTCGATCGCGATCGAGAGCATCGGGTTGGGACCGAATATCGCGACCTTGCCGGGCATAGCCCCAAGGCTAGAGGGGGAGAGAAGGCGGGGCTGGGCCCTTGGTAGCTCATGACCCATCGCCGCCTGCGGAACCTTCCCACGACCACGGTCCTCGGTCGTGAGGTTCGCGTTGCCGGTGCTCGCCGCGCCCGTCTACTCGGCCTCGCCCATCTCGACCGCGACGCGGCCGGTCAGGGGCTGCTGATTCCGCGCTGCGCGAGCGTCCACACCTTCGGCATGCGCTTCCCGCTCGACCTCGTCTTCCTCGACCGCGACGCCCGGCCCTGTTCGTTCCGGCGCGCCGTGCCACCGCGCCGGCTGGCATGGGACCGGCGGGCGAGCGCCGTGCTTGAGCTACCGTGCGCAGCGGGGAAGATGACTGCTCGCGAGGTACAAGTGCCTTCGCTGTCCTTGGAGCGACTGCGCGCCGAGATCGAGCCCGACGCCTGGCAGCGCTTCGAGACGGGTCTGCGGCGCGGGGCGGAGATGTTCGACGGGCGGCGGGTCTGGAACGTCAACTCGACCTCCTCCGGTGGCGGCGTCGCCGAGATGCTCTGGTCCTGGGTCGGCCTGGCGCGCGGTGTCGGGGTCGAGATGCGCTGGCTGACGATCGCCGGCTCGCCCGAGTTCTTCACGCTGACCAAGCGCCTCCACAACTTCCTCCACGGCGAGGTCGGCGACGGCGGCGAGCTCGGCGAAGAGGAGCGCGAGGCATTCGAGCGGGTCAGCCGCGACAACGCCGGTACGGTGCTCGACCAGGTCAGGCCCGACGACGTCGTCTTCCTGCACGACCCGCAGACCGCCGGCCTCGTCCCGCCGCTGGTCGATGCCGGCCGCACGGTGGTCTGGCGCTGCCACATCGGCGCTGACGAGCGCAACCGGCTGACCGACGCCGGCTGGGAGTTCCTCGCCCCCTATGTGACCCGCGCCGACGCCGTCGTCTTCTCACGCCGCGACTTCGTGCCCGATGTGTGCGAGCGGATGACGGTCGCGATCGTGCCGCCGTCGATCGACATCTCCTCGCCCAAGAACCACGACATGGAGCCGCGACAGGTGCGGGCGATCCTGCGTCGGGCGGGGCTGTTGGCGCAAGGCGACGGGGATGGAGACGGGGCCGAGCCTTCCTTCCATCGCCCCAACGGCCGCGCGGCGTGGGTCGAGCGCCGCTGCGAGGTGGTCGGCGAGGGCGAGCTGCCGGGCGCCGATTCGCGCCTCGTCGTCCAGGTCTCGCGCTGGGACCGGCTCAAGGACCCGGCCGGGGTGATGCACGGCTTCGCCGCGGTGCGCGAGAACGGCCACGACGCCTGGCTGATCCTCGCCGGGCCGAGCCTGGGCGCGGTCACCGATGACCCCGACGGCGCCGCCGTGCTGTCGGAACTCGAGGCCGACTGGCGGCGCCTGCCGGATGAGATCCGCGGGCGGGTGCTGCTGGCCAGCCTGCCGATGGAGGACCTCGACGAGAACGGGGCGATCGTCAACGCCCTGCAGCGGCAGGCGGCCGTCGTCGTGCAGAAGAGCCTCAAGGAGGGCTTCGGGCTGACCGTGACCGAGGCGATGTGGAAGGGGCGGCCGGTCGTGGCCACGGCCACCGGCGGCATCGCCGACCAGATCGCCGACGGCGTCAATGGGGTGCTGCTGAAGAATCCGCTCGACCTGAGCGAGTTCTCCGCCGCCGTCTCCGGGCTGCTCGCCGACCCCGAGCGTGCCGCAGCGATCGGCGAAGCCGCCCGCGAGAACGTCCGCGGGAACTTCCTCGAGGACCGCCACACCTTGCAGTACATCGAGCTGCTGGAGCGGTTGCTGGCCCCCTGAGTTCCCGCGCTTTGCGGTTGTCGGCGGTGGCAGGGGGGAGAGTTCTCGTCGCTGCGCCCTTAGTGGGGTGCATGTTGCCGCAGCGCCGAGAAACCGCCAGCGTCGTCGTCTGTGAGGACGACACGCCGACGCTGGAGTTGCTCTGCGACAACCTCGTCGCCGATCGCTACGGGGTGCTGCCGGCGCCCAGCGCCTCCGATGCGTTGCGGCTCTGCCGCTTCAAGCAACCGGACCTGATGCTGCTCGACCTGACCCTGCCGGATGCCTCGGGGCTCGACGTGCTGCAGGAGATTCGCGAGGCCGACGGGATCGCCTCGCGCTTCGACCCGCGCCTGCCGGTCATCGTGCTGACCGGTCGCGGTGCCGAGGAGGACCGTGTGCGCGGGCTCGAGTTCGGCGCCGACGACTACGTCGTCAAGCCGTTCCACTACGGCGAGCTGCGGGCGCGGATGTCGGCGGTCCTGCGTCGGGTCGAGCAGCGGCGCAGCGGCCCGCTTCGGGTCGGCGAGATCGTCGTCGACACCGGGCGGCGCCGGACCTGGGTCGGGGGCCGGGCGGTGGAGCTCTCCAAGAAAGAGTTCTCGTTGCTGCGCATCCTCGCCACCGACCCTCACCGCGTCTTCTCCAAGCGCGAGTTGCTCGGAGAGGTCTGGGGATACCGCACGCCGACGAAGACCCGGACGCTCGACTCGCACGCGAGCCGGTTGCGGCGTAAGCTCGATCCTGAGCAGGCACGTTTTGTCATCAACTGCTGGGGCGTCGGCTACCGCCTCCTCGACGGATGATCGAGCTCGCCGCGATCCACGCCGGTGCCGGTTGGCCGCTGGCGCTGGCGATGGCGATGGCGCTGGCCGTGCAGGGGCTGCGTGCCGGCCGTCGCCGCATCGCGCTCAACCGGGCGCTGCACGAGCTGCGCCGGCCGTTGCAGGCGATCGCCCTGGCCGGCGCGGGGCCAGGGCCGGGCGCGCCGCCGGTGCTGGAGAGCTCGGTCGAGCTCGCCGCGGCGGCCCTGGATCGGCTCGACCGCGAGGTCAACGGCGGAGGCCTGCAGCGTCCGGCCGAGGAGGTCGAGCTACGCCCGCTGCTGGAGGCGGCAACGCGCCGCTGGCGCGGGCGGGCAGCCCAGGCCGACGCCTCGCTGAGCCTGCGCTGGCGGGCCGGGAGGGCGACCGTGGTCGGTGATCGGGTCGAGTTGGCGCAGGCGCTGGACAACCTGATCGTCAACGCGATCGAGCACGGCGGCCCGGCGATATCGATCGACGCCCGCCCGTACAAGGGGCGGGTGCGGATCGTCGTCGCCGACTCCGGCCGTGCCGCGCGGTCGGCGGCGCGGCGCGGGACTCCGGCCGAGGTGGTCGCGCGCCTCTCCGGTCCCAACCGTCGGGGCCACGGCCTGGCGGTGGTGCGCCGGGTGGCCGCCGGCCACGCGGGGCGATTCGCCCTGCGGCGCTCCGAACGTGGCTCGCTGGCGCTCCTGGAGCTACCGCTGGCGGGTGGGCGCCCGCCCGCGGCATGAGCCGGCGGCGGCGGGCGGTCGCGTTCCTGCTGGCGGCGCTGCTCGCCGCGGCCGGGGCGGCGGCGATCGCCGACGGCTATGGGGCGAGCGCGGTGCGCGGCTACGGCGCGTTGCGACCGGTGGTGGTGCTCGACAAGGGGATCGCCGCCGGCAGCCGGATCGGCCCGCGCGAGGCCTCCGCAGCGCTCTCCGTCCGTCGCGTGCCCGAGCGCTTCGCGCCGCCGGGCGCCCTGGCGGCGCCGGAGGAAGCGCTGGGACTTGTCGCGAGGGCGGCGCTACCGGCAGGCTCCTATCTGCTCGGCGCGCAGTTGGCGATCGCCCACCGAGGGCCGAAGCGGAGCGGCGGGCTCGGCGCCGGCCGCCGAGCGGTCGAGATCGCCGTCAGCGGCGCCGGCGCCCTGCTGGCCGCAGGGGCGGCGGCCGGGCGCAAGGTGGACGTCGTCGTCACCGGCGAACCGAGCGGCGCCGGTCCGGGCCGCACCTACGTCGCCGCGCCACGTGTGCCGCTGCTGGCTCTGACCCCGGCCGCCGACGGGCCCGGCCCCGGAGCCACCGCGGCGGCGACGCTCGGCCTGACCCGGCCTCAGGCGTTGCGCCTGATCGCCGCCGAGAGCTTCGCCCGCAAGATCACCCTGCTGCCCGGAGCCTGAGGGTGGCGGCGCGGGCCAGGCACCTGGAGGAGCTTGCCGGCTCGCTGCGAGCGCGGCTGGTGGAGGAGCGCCGCGAGGCGGCGGCGAGGGGCACGCCATCCAGCGCAGGGCTCGAGGGCCATGTGCGCGACCTGATAGAGACCGAGGCGGCGCTGCTCGGCCCGGACGATCGTGAGGCCCTGATCGCGCGGGTGCTGCGCGACACGATCGGGCTCGGCCCGCTGGAGGAGCTGCTCGCCGATCCGACGGTCGAGGAGGTGATGGTCAACGGCCCGGAGCGGGTCTACGTAGAGCGTGGCGGCCGAATCGAGGAGGTCGGGGCCCGCTTCGCCGACGAGGAGGAGCTGCGCAACGCGATCGAGCGCATTCTGGCGCCGCTCGGTCGCCGCATCGACGAGCTCAGCCCGATGGTCGATGCGCGGCTCGCCGACGGCTCGCGGGTGAACGCCGTGATTCCGCCGCTGGCGGTTGACGGCCCGGCGCTCTCGATCCGCCGCTTCGGGGTCGAGCGCCCTGGCGCGCGCGAGCTGCTTGCGCTCGGAACACTCAGCGAGTCGCAGCTGGCGCGGCTCGAGGCCGCGGTCGGCGCCCGGAACAGCATCCTGATCAGCGGCGGCACCGGCTCGGGCAAGACGACCCTGCTCAACGCTCTCTCGGGTTTCGTCGGCCCGGGCGAGCGGCTGGTCACGATCGAGGACGCCGCCGAGCTGCGGCTGCAGCGCCGCCACGTCGTCCGGCTGGAGAGCCGGCCGGCCGGGGTCGAGGGCAGGGGTGAGGTCTCGATCCGCGACCTGCTGCGCAACGCGCTGCGCATGCGGCCCGACCGGATCGTGATCGGCGAGGTGCGAGGCGCCGAGGCGCTCGATCTCCTGACCGCGCTCAACACGGGTCACAGCGGCGCGCTCTCAACCGTGCACGCGAACTCGCCCGCTGACGCGCTCGCCCGGCTGGAGACGCTGGCCTCGATGGCCGGCCTCGGCCTCCCCTACGAGACGATCGCGGCCCAGGTCCGCCGCGGCATCGACCTCGTCGTCCAGCTCGAGCGCCGGGAGGACGGCACCCGTCGGGTCACCGAGATCGCCGATCTCGCCGCGCCGCGATGAACTCGCCCCCGCTGCTGTTGCCGCTGAGCGCCGCGGCCGGCGGCCTGGCGGCGCTCGCCGTTCGCGAAGCGCTGCTGGCCACCCCGGCCCTGGCGGGCTGGCTGCGGCTGGCGCTGGAGCCGTTGCGCCGGGCCGGGGAGGAGGGCTATGCGCCGTCGCGGCCGGAGCGACGCCGGCTCGCCGTCGTCGGCGCGGGGGCGGCACTGCTCGGCGGCTGGTTCTTGGCCGGCGCGGCGGCCGCAGTGCCGCTGGCCGTTGCCGGGCCGGCGCTGGCCGGCTGGGTCGTCTCGAGCCGTCGTCGTCGCTACCGGCGCACGGTCGAGCGCGCTCTGCCCGAGGTCGCGGCGGCGGTTGCCGACTCGCTTGCTGCCGGGCGCTCGCTGCGCGCCTCGCTGCCGGCGGCGGCCTCCTCCGTCGACGGCCCTGCTGCGGTCGAGCTGGCGCGGCTGGGGGCTGAGCTGGAGCTGGGCTCGCCGACGGTCGACACGGTCGACCGCTGGCGCAGGCGGATGCGCTCGCCCAGGGTCGACGCGTTCGCCGCGGCGCTGCTCAGCCAGCGCCGCGCGGGCGGCGACCTGGCTGGGCTGTTGCGCCGTTTCGCCGACGGCGCCGCCGAGCGCGACCGCGCCGCCGAGGACGCCAGATCGGCGACGGCGCAGGCTCGCTTCACCGGCCTGTTGGTCGTGGCGATGCCGAGTGGCGGCGCTCTCTTCGCCGAGCTGATCCAGCCGGGATTCCTGGCCAAGCTGATCGGAGCGCCGGCCCCGGCATTGCTGCTCGCCGTTGCGGCGGCGCTGCAGGCCGCCGGGTTTGTCGCGATCCGCCGTTTCGCCCGGGTGGTCGAGTGAGGCTCGCGCGGCGCGGCGCGGCGCCGGCGCTGCGGGCAAAGCTGGCCTGCGCCGCGGTCGGTGCCGTCGTCGCCCTGTTCGCCGCCCCGGCGGCACCAGGGCGGATGACCTGGCTGGTCGCGCTTGCGATGCCCGCGGCGGGATTCGTCGCCCCCGACGCACTGCGGGAGCGTCGCGCCCGGCAGCGCCACCGGCGTCTGGTCGCGGCGCTGCCCGACGCACTCGACCTGCTCGCGATCGGCTCCGCCGCCGGTCGCAGCCCGGCCACGGGGTTCGCCGAGATCGCCGCCGGCAGCGGCCCGCTCGCCGAGGAGCTGCGCATTGCGGTCGCCGAGCTCGAGTGCGGCCAATCGCTGCCGGCAGCGCTCGCCGCCCTGCGTGAGCGCGTCCCCGGCAACGAGATCGCCAACCTCAGCGCTTCGATCGAGCGCTCCCGCCGACTCGGCTCGCCGCTCGCAGACCAGCTGCGTCGCCAGGCCGCCGGCCTGCGCCGCGACCAGCGCCGCGCGGTCGAGGAGCGCGCCGCCCGCGCCGCCCCCAAGATCCAGCTCGTCGTCGCCCTCGCTCTCGTCCCCTCGGTGTTGCTGATGATCGCCGCCGCGCTGATCGCCAACGCCGACATCCTGCTCAGCGGCTTCTAGCCCTGCCGCTGCAACCGAAGTTGCGTCGGGGACGTCTGTTTGGGGTTGTGTTGCAAAGTGGGAGGAAGTGGGCTAGTGTGGCGCTCGAGTTGAAGCCCAAGGACCGGGGTGGTGAGGCTCCTCCCACCTCATCACTCCGGTCCTGACTCTTTTTTCCAGCCGAGAAAGGAACCCACGGGGATGGCATTTCGTGGCCTCTACGAGCACAGCCTCGATTCCAAGGATCGGCTCACGGTTCCTTCCCGCTTTCGCGCCGCCCTCTCCGACGGGATCGTTCTCTCCAAGAGCTTCGACCCCTGCGTCTGGGTGCACACGACCGACGAGTTCGAGCAGCTCTCCGAGCGCTTCCTCTCGCCGCACAGCCCCTTCGGCAAGGACGCTCGCAGCCTGCGCCGCCGCTTCCACGGCGGCTCCTTCGACGAGAAGCTCGACTCGGCCGGGCGCATCCGCGTGCCCAAGCCGCTGATTGAGCACGCCGGTCTCGCCGGGCCCTGCATCGTGATCGGCGCCGGTGAGTACCTCGAGATATGGAACGCCGAGGACTGGGCCAAGCAGGAGGAGGAGCTCGACGCCTCCGCGCCGGAGATCGCCGAGGGCCTGGCCACGAGCGGGGCGAGTGCGTGAGATGCATGCCCGTGCCGCGCAAGCGCCGCTTCCCGACCGGGCCCGGCCTCAGACTGCATTCGACCCCGCGACCCTGATCTACATGCCGACCGAGCACGAGCCAGTCCTCGCCGCCGAGCTGACCGAACTGCTGGCGCCACAACCGGGCCAGACCGCAGTCGACTGCACCTTTGGCGGTGGCGGCCACGCGCGCCGGATCGCCGCCGCGCTCGGGCCGCGGGGGACGCTGATCGCGATTGACCGCGACCCCGCAGCCGAGGACAGATTCGAGCGCTTCGCCGCCGAGGTCGACTGCCGGACCCGCTTACTCGGCTGCGACTACTCGGCAGGTCTACGCACCCTGCGCGGCGAAGGCATCCGCCCAGACATGGTGTTCATGGACCTCGGAATGTCCTCGATGCAGGTCGACGCCAGGGAGCGGGGGTTCTCCTACTCCTACGAGGCGCCGCTCGACATGCGGATGGACACCCGGCAGCAGTTCAGCGCCGCCGACCTGGTCAATGAGTGGCCCGAGTCGCGGATCGCGCAGGCGCTGCGCCACTTCGGCGAGGAGCGCTACGCCGGCGGCATCGCGCGTGAGGTCGTGCGGCGGCGGCCGCTGCGGACGACGGCCGAGCTGGTCGATGCGGTCAAAGCGGGAATGCCCGCTTCGGCCCGCTTCGGCGGCGGCCACCCGGCCAAGCGGACGTTCCAGGCATTGCGGATCGCCGTCAACGGCGAGCTCGACTCGCTCGACGATGCGCTGCCGACCGCGTGGTCGATGCTGCCGCCCGGCGGGCGCCTCGCCGCGATCTCCTTCCACTCGCTCGAGGACCGTCGCGTCAAGCGGTTCCTCGCCGCCCGCGCCCGCGGCTGCGTCTGCCCGCCCGAGCTGCCCGTCTGCGCCTGCGGGCGCGATCCGGAAGCGGAGCTACTGACCCGCCGCGCGCTGGCGCCGGAAGCGGCTGAAGCCGCCGCCAACCCACGCTCCCGATCTGCCCATCTGCGCGCCGCCGTGAAGATCGCCGAGGCGCAGAGCGCCGGGAGTGCCGCCTGATGGCCGCTGCAGCTACCGCCCGGCAGGCCGCGCCGGCACGCGCGCCGCGCAAGCGCCCGGCGCCGAGCCGCACCCCGCAGCGCAAGCGGGCGACTCCCGCGCGCCGTCCCGGCGGCCAGCTGATCCCGATCGCCGTCGGCACCGCGACCGCCGTCCGTGGCCTTCCCGACTCCGGCCTGATCGTCAAGCTGACCCGCGGCCGCGCCTGGATCGCGGTGCTTGGCGCGTTGCTGGCCGGCATCGTCGCACTCAACGTGATCACGCTCAGCCTCGCCGCAAGCGCCGGCCACATCGAGCAGAACATCCAGGCCCTCGACGAGGAGAACTCGGTGCTGCGCAGCCGCGACGCGCAGAAGTCCGGCGCCGGGCGAATCAGCCACGAAGCCGCCGGGCTGGGACTGAGCGCGGCGGCGATCGAGGAGGCCGGCGTCGTGCGGGCGAGCCCTGATGACGCCGCGATCGCTGCCCGCCGGCTTGCCGCCGCCGGGTCCTACTGAGCCTGGGCATGCGTACGATCGAGCGCAGAATCGGTCTCCTCTTCGCCGGCTTTCTGCTCTGCTTCCTCGTCATCGCCGGCCGGGCCTTCTGGCTGCAGGGCGTGCAGGGGGCCGAGCTCGCATCCGAGGCCGCCTACCAGCAGACCGACGTCGTCACCGTTCCCGGCCTGCGCGGCAGCGTGCTCGATCGCTTCGGTAACCCGCTTGCCGTCTCCGAAGACGCGCGCACGATCTACGCCACGCCCTACCAGGTCGAGCAGCCGCGCCAGACCGCGGCAAAGCTGGCCGAGGTTCTCGGCCTGGAAGAAGGTGACGTGCTCGAGAGCCTGACCGAAGACTCGGGCTTCGCCTACGTGGCGCGCAAGGTCGACGTGCCCAACGCGGCGCGGATCGCCCGCCTCGAGCTGCCCGGGATCGGCGAGCTGCCCGACAGCCGCCGCACCTATCCGCAGGGCGATCTGGCGGCGCAGGCGATCGGCGCCGTCGGCGAGGAAAACCAGGGCCTCAGCGGGCTCGAGATCGGCCAGAACGCGGTCCTGCGTGGCAGCGACGGGGAGCGCCGCGTGGTCAACGACGCGCTCGGCGAGCCGATCCGATTGGAGACGGTGAGCGAGGCAGAGGACGGCGAAGACCTGCGGCTGACGCTCGACCCGGCGATCGAGCGCAAGACCGAGCAGGCGCTGGCCGCGGTCGGCGAAACCTACTCGCCCAAAGGAGCGACGGCGATCGTCATCGACCCGCGCAGCTCCGAGCTGCTGGCGATGGCCAACTGGCCCCCGGTCGACCCCGGCGACCTGGAGAGCGCCGACCCCGAAGACCTGATCAACCGCGCCACCGGTTTCACCTACGAGCCCGGCTCGACCTTCAAGTCCTTCACCGTCTCCGCCGCGTTGGAGGAAGGCCAGGTCGCGCCGGAGACCTCCTTCACCCTGCCGCCGACAATCCAGGTCGCCGACCGGGTGATCGAGGAGTCGCACGCGCGGGGCACGGCGACGATGTCGGTCGCCGAAATCCTCGCTCACTCCTCGAACGTAGGCGCGGTGACGATCGGCCTCGGCCTGGGCAGTGAGAAATTCAGCCGCTGGATCAACCGCTTCGGCTTCGGTCGCCCGACCGGCGTGCCCTACCCGGCCGAGGAGCGCGGGATCGTGCCCGCCCTGGACGAATACTCGGGCTCGACGATGGGCAACCTGCCGATCGGCCAGGGGCTGGCGGTGACGCCGATGCAGATGGTCGCCGGCTACGCGGCGATCGCCAACGGCGGCATCCTGCGTCCGCCGCGGCTGGTCGAGCGGATCGGCGAGGATCCGGTGCCCGAGCCGAAGGGTCGCCGCGTGATCGGCGCCGGCGTCGCCGCGCAGGTGCGCTCGATGCTCGAGGGCGTGCTGGCGCCGGGCGGCACCGCCTCGGAGGTCAGCGTCCCCGGATACACCCTGGCCGGCAAGACCGGCACCTCGCAGGTCGCCGAAAACGGCACCTACTCCGAGACCAAGTACGTCGCCTCCTTCATCGGCTTCGCGCCGGCCGCCGACCCGCGTCTGCTCGTCGCGGTGATCGTCGACCAGCCGCAGGGGGACATTTACGGTGGGTCGGTGGCGGCGCCGGCGTTTGGCGAGATCGCGAAGTTTGCGTTGCCCTATCTCGGGGTGCCGCAGGAATAGGTCGGTTCGCGGTTGGTGGGGCGGGGGTCGGGACCCCTCCCCCGGAGGCCGTTGCGCAGCTGATCGCGGGCTTGGGCGAGGTTTGCCTGTCCGGGAGCCTCCGTGGGAGGGGTCCCGGCCCCCGCCTACAATCGCCGGCGTGAGATTGGATGAGCTTGTGGCCGCGGCCGAGGGTGCCCAGGTTGTCGGTGACCCCGGCGTTGAGGTCGTGGAGCTTGCTTATGACAGTCGCGGCGTCAAGCCTGGGACGCTGTTCTTCTGCGTGCCTGGGGAGAAGGTCGATGGGCATGAGTTCGGTCCGGCGGCGGTTGAGGCCGGAGCTACGGCGCTGGTGGTTGAGCGCGAGCTTTCAGGGGTTGGGGTGCCGCAGGTGATCGTGGGCGATGCGCGGGCGGCCATGGCTCCTTTGGCGGCGCGGTTCTTTGGGGGGCCGACCAGGGAGTTGAAAGTCACGGGGATCACGGGGACCAATGGGAAGACGACCACGGCATTTCTGCTGCGGGAGATCCTGGAGTCGGCTGGGATGCGGTGCGGGTTGCTGGGGACGGTGAAGCAGGTCGTCGGCGGGGTCGAGGAGGAGGTCGAGCGGACCACGCCGGAGGCGATCGATCTTCAGCGGACCTTCAGGCGGATGGTCGACGGGGGTGATGTGGCCTGTGCGATGGAGGTGTCTTCGCATGCGCTGGCGCTGCACCGGGCCGACGCGATCGAGTTCGATGTCGCGCTGTTCACCAACCTGACCCAGGATCACCTCGACTTCCACGCCGACATGGAGGACTACTTCGCGGCGAAGCGGCTGCTGTTCGAGATCGGTCCGAAGACGGCGATCGTCAACGTCGACGATCCCTACGGGCGGCGGCTGGCGGCGGAGTTCGATTGCTTGACTTTCTCTGCAGAGGGAGGCGATGCCGACCTCGTGGCGGGTGATGTCGCGATCGGCCCACTCGGCGGGGAGTTCACGGTTGACGGCGTGCGGGTGCGGACGGGGTTGCCGGGGCATTTCAACGTCTCGAATGCGCTTGGCGCCTTCGCCGCCGCGGTCTCGATGGGAGTGGAGCCGACGGCCGCGGCGACCGGCCTGGCTCGGGCCGCGCCGCCCCCCGGGCGCTTCGAGCCGATCGATGAGGGGCAGGCCTTCTCGGTCCTCGTCGACTACGCGCACACGCCGGACTCGCTGGAGAACGTGCTGCGGGCGGCGAGGGGGATGACGGAAGGGCGGGTTCTGGCCGTGTTCGGCGCCGGCGGCGACCGGGATCGCGCCAAGCGGCCGCTGATGGGCCGGGCCGGAGTGGAGGGGGCCGACGTGGCGATCGTCACCTCCGACAACCCGCGCTCCGAGGACCCGGAGGGGATCGTTGCCGAGGTCCTCGCCGGGATCGAGGACCGCAACGGGGTCGAGACCGAGGTCGACCGCCGGGCCGCAGTCGCGCTGGCGCTTTCGCGCGCCAAGGCGGGCGACACGGTGGTGATCGCCGGCAAGGGGCATGAGCAGGGCCAGGAGTTCGAGCGCGGGCGCAAGATCCCCTTCGACGACCGCGAGGTGGCGCGCGAGGAGCTGCGCCGGCTGCTGGGCGGAGAACGGGACCCGGCGGCGCGGCTGTGAAGCTGGCCCCTGAGCAGATCGCGGCGGCGATCGGGGCCGAGGTCGTCTCTCGCGGCACGCTTGGTCACCCGCAGCGCGCGGTCATCGACTCAAGCCAGGCGGGGGAGGGCGACCTCTTTTTTGGCCTGCGCGGCGAGCGCGTCGACGGCGGCGAATACGCCCCTGAGGCGCTTGAGGCCGGCGCCTGGGGCGCCGTCGTCGAGACATCCAAGGCGCGTTCGCTGTTTGTCGATCCAGGCCCGACAAAAGGCGAACGCGCGGGGGGTGGGGGTTGGGTCTTCGCCGTCGAGGATCCGCGCGCCGCGCTGCAAGAGCTCGCTCGCGCCTGGCGCCGCGAGCTCGGCGCTCCGGTGGTCGGCATCACCGGCTCGGTCGGCAAGACCTCGGTCAAGGACATCGCCCGGGCGCTGCTGCCGGGCCGGGTCCATGCCAACCGCGAGAACCTCAATACCGAGATCGGCCTGCCGCTGACCGTGCTCGAAGCACCTGCCGGCACCGAGCTACTGGTGCTGGAGATGGCGATGCGCGGGCCGGGCCAGATCGCCGAGTTGGCGGCAATCGCCGAGCCGCGGGTCGCCGTGATCACCAACGTCGGCCCGGTCCACGTCGAGCTGCTCGGCTCGGTCGAGTCGATCGCCGCGGCAAAGGCGGAGATTCTCGCCGCGCTGCCCGGCGACGGCACGGCTGTGGTCCCGGTCGAGGCGGGCGAGCTCGAGGCTCACCTCGGCGCCGCGCCGCGCCTGCTCCGCTTCGGCTCGGGCGGCGACATCGAGGCGCTCGAGTCCCGTGTCGAGGAGGGCGTCACCGAAGCGCTGATCGCCACCCCCGCGGGCCGCGTGCGCTTCCACTTCCCCTTCGCTGAGCGCCACAACCTGACCAACGCTCTCGCCGCGATCGGCGCGGGCGTCGCGCTCGGCGCCGTGCCCGAGGAGATGGCCGAACGCGCTGCGAGCATAGGCTTCTCCCGCTTCCGGGGCGAGCGCCTCGAGCTCGGCGACGGAATTGTCCTTGTGAACGACTGCTACAACGCCAACCCGGTCTCGATGCGCGCGGCGCTCGACCACCTCGCCTCGCTTGACGGCACGCGCCGCATCGCCGTGCTCGGCGAGATGGCCGAGCTCGGCCCCGGCACACCCGCCTATCACCGTGAGATCGGCGCCCACGCGCGGGCCCAGGGGGTCGACGTGCTGGTCGGCGTCGGCGAGCCGGCCCGCGAGTACGACCCCGACGAGCTCGTCGGCGACCCGGCCGAGGCGGCCGAGCTGCTCGCTGCCCAGCTCGAGCCGGGCGATGCGATCCTGATCAAGGGCTCGCGCTCGGCGGGCCTCGAGGCGGTCGCCGAGCTTCTCCAGAGCCAAGCCGCCCCCGGAAGCGGGAGCAGAGGAGGCGGCGCCTGACATGGGCGAGGTGCTGATCGCGGGCATGGCGGCGATGCTGATCTGCATCTTCCTCGGGCCCAAGTTCATCGAGTACCTGCGGGTCAGGGAGTTCGGGCAGCACATCCGCGAGGAGGGCCCGCAGGAGCACCACGCGAAGGCGGGCACGCCGACGATGGGCGGGCTGATCGTCTTCGCCGCGATCGTCGTCCCCTTCCTCGTCCTCTCTGACCGCGATGCGCAGAGCCTCGCCGTATTCGGCGTCGCGATGGGCTGCGCCGCGCTCGGCTTCGCCGACGACTTCACCAAGATCGTCAAACGCCGCTCACTCGGCCTCTCGGCGCGCTGGAAGCTTGTCGTACAGCTCCTGCTCGCCCTCGCCCTCTGGTGGGTCGCCCGCCACGAGGTCGGGCTCGAGCCGGTGCTCGAGTTCCGCATCGGCGACGGCAGCCTCGACCTCGGCCCGGTGCTCTACTTCGTGCTCGTCTTCCTCGTCATCGCCGGCACTTCGAACGGCGTCAACCTGACCGACGGCCTCGACGGCCTCGCCGCCGGCTCCTGCGCGATCGTCCTGCTCGCCTACACCGCGATCGCCTTCGTCACCAACGAGCAGCAGAACCTGGCGCTGCTCTCCGCCTGCCTGGTCGGCGCTTGTGTCGGCTTTCTCTGGTTCAACGCCTTCCCGGCCTCGATCTTCATGGGCGACACCGGCTCGCTCGGGCTCGGCGGGGCGATCGGCGCGCTTGCGGTGATGACCCAGACCGAGGTGCTGCTGATCATCATCGGCGGCATCTTCGTGATCGAGGCGCTATCGGTCGCGATCCAGGTCTTCTCCTTCAAGACCTTCCGCCGCCGCGTCCTGCTGATGGCGCCCCTGCACCACCACTTCGAGATGATGGCCTGGTCGGAGACCAAGATCATGCTGCGCTTCTGGATCATCGCCGCCGTCTGCTCCGGCATCGGCTTCACGCTCTACCAGCAGTCGATTGGCCGCTGAGCTCGCGGCGTTCGAGGGGAACGTCTGTTCGTCTGGGTAGACTCGGTCGGTAGTGGCTGCCTCTGAGCGGATCGTGATCTCGGGTGCGCGTGAGCACAACCTGAAGGACATCGACGTCGAGCTGCCCCGCGACGCGCTGATCGTGATCACCGGGCTCTCCGGCTCGGGCAAGTCGAGCCTCGCCTTCGACACGATCTACGCCGAGGGACAGCGCCGCTACGTCGAGTCGCTCTCCGCCTACGCCCGCCAGTTCCTGGGCCTGATGGAGAAGCCAGACGTCGACTCGATCGAGGGGCTCTCGCCGGCGATCTCGATCGACCAGAAGACAACCTCGCGCAACCCGCGCTCGACCGTCGGCACGGTCACCGAGATCTACGACTACCTGCGCCTGCTCTGGGCGCGAATCGGAGTACCGCACTGCCCCGAGTGCGGCAAGCAGATCGCCGGCCAGACCCAGGAGCAGATCGTCGACCGGCTGATGACCCTCGAGGAGGGCGCGAAATTCATGGTCATGGCGCCGGTCGTGCGCGGGCGCAAAGGCGAGTACGGCAAGTTGCTCGAGCAGATGCGGCTTGAGGGCTACTCGCGGGTCAAGGTCAACGGCGAGCTGCGCCGCCTCGACGAGAAGATCGAGCTCGACAAGAAGTACAAACACGACATCGCCGTCGTCGTCGACCGGTTGGTGATGAAGCCCGACCTGCGCCGCCGCCTCTCGGAGTCGGTCGAGGCCGCGGTGGGATTGGCCGGGGGCTTGGTCGAAGTGGAGTTGATTTCCAGCCCGCCCGCCCCCGGACGCGGGAGCGACCGAACGTCGAAATCTGATTCTTCGGAGGGAGCGGGAGTAGAGGAGGCGGGCGGAATCATCTTGTTCTCGGAGCAGTTCGCGTGCTTGGCCTGCGGCACCTCGATCCCCGAGCTGGAGCCGCGGATCTTCTCCTTCAACTCGCCCCACGGCGCCTGCGAGCGCTGTCACGGTCTCGGTTTCCAGCGTGTGATCGACCCCGAGCTGGTCGTCCCCGACCCGACCCTCTCGCTCGGCGAGGGCGCGTTGCAGCCCTGGAATCGCGGCATCAGCGCCTACTGGAAGCGGCTGATCGCGGCCGTCGCCGAGGAGTACGACGTCGACCTCGAAAAGCCCTGGTCGAAGCTGCGTAAGAAGGAGAAGGAGATCTTCCTCTACGGCACCGGCGGCGACCGCCACCAGGTCACCTACACCAACCGCTTCGGCCGCCGCCGCTCATACAAGGTCCGCTTCGAGGGCATCGTCAACAACCTGCAGCGCCGCTACGAGGAGACCGACTCCGAGACCAACCGCGAGCGGATCGAGAGCTACATGGCCGAGCAGCCCTGCCCGGCCTGCGACGGCGCCAGGCTGCGCCCGGAGAGCCTCGCGGTCACCGTCGGCGGCCGCAGCATCGCCGCCTACACCGAGCTCTCCGCCCGTGCCGCGAGCGAGTGGATTCAGGCGCTGGAGCTGACCGAGACCGAGCGGGCGATCGCCCGCCTGATTGTGCGCGAGATCTCCGAACGGCTGGCCTTCCTCGAGAACGTCGGCATCGGCTACCTCTCGCTGGCCCGCTCGGCGCGCTCACTGTCGGGCGGCGAGGCGCAGCGGATCCGCCTCGCGACACAGATCGGCTCCAGCCTGGTCGGCGTGATGTACGTGCTCGACGAGCCCTCGATCGGGCTGCACCAGCGCGACAACGAGAAGCTGATCGGCACGCTCGACCGCCTGCGCGACCTCGGCAACACGGTGATCGTGGTCGAGCACGACGAGGGCACGATGCGCGCCGCCGACCACCTCCTCGACCTCGGCCCCGGTGCCGGCGAACACGGCGGTCACGTGATCGCCTCCGGCACGCCGTCAAAGGTGGCCAAGGACCCTGCCTCGCTGACCGGCCAGTACCTCTCCGGCAAGAAAGCGATCGCCGTGCCCGCCGAGCGCCGCGAGCCGCGCGGGGCGCTGGCCGTCCGCAACGCCCGTGAACACAACCTCAAGGGCATCGACGTGGCGATCCCGCTCGGAGTCTTCTGCTGCGTAACCGGGGTCTCCGGCTCGGGCAAGTCGACCCTGGTCAACGAGACCCTGCACCACGCCGTCGCCAACCGCCTGCACCAGGCGAAGCTGCGTCCCGGCGCCCACGACGGCATCGACGGGCTCAGCCAGATCGACAAGATCATCAACATCGACCAGTCGCCGATCGGGCGCACCCCCCGCTCCAACCCGGCCACCTACACCGGCGTCTTCGACCACATTCGCCAGCTCTTCACCCAGACCCAGGAGGCGCGGGCGCGTGGCTACAAGCCCGGCCGCTTCAGCTTCAACGTCAAGGGCGGCCGCTGTGAGGTCTGCCGCGGCGATGGCCAGATCAAGATCGAGATGCACTTCCTGCCCGACGTCTACGTGCCCTGCGAGCAGTGCCACGGCAAGCGCTACAACCGCGAGACGCTCGAGGTCCGCTTCAAGGGCAAGAGCATCGCCGACGTGCTCGAGATGTCGGTCGAGGAGGCGGTCGGCTTCTTTGAGAATGTGCCCAAGATCGCCCGCCGGCTGCGCACCCTGCACGACGTCGGCCTCGACTACATTCGCCTCGGCCAGGCGGCGACGACGCTCTCCGGCGGCGAGGCGCAGCGGATCAAGCTGGCGACCGAGCTGTCCAAGGTCGCCACCGGCGACACCCTCTACATTCTCGACGAGCCGACCACCGGCCTGCACTTCGCCGACGTGCAGCGGCTGCTCGACGTGCTCGGCCGCCTCGTCGACGCCGGCAACACCGTGGTCGTGATCGAGCACAACCTCGACGTGATCAAGACCGCCGACCGGCTGATCGACCTCGGCCCCGACGGCGGCGAGGAGGGCGGCGAGATCGTCGCCACCGGCACCCCCGAGGAGGTCGCCGCGGTCGAGTCCTCGCACACCGGCAGGTTCCTCGCCGAACTGCTCGAGCTAGGGGGCGACCAGCAGCGACGCGCCGATCGCGCCGCCTAGGTCGCCCAACTCGGCGACCTGCATCTTCGGCGGATTGTCGTCGACAAACAGGTGCTTGTGCATCTCGCCCGCGAGGTCATCCATGAAGCGGTCGCCGAAGCGCACTCCGAGACCGCCGCCGATCACGACCGCTTCGACGTCGAGCAGGTTGACGGCGGAGGCGATCCCGGTCCCCAGATAGCGGATCGCACGGCGCAGCAGGCTCTCGGTCAGGGCGTCGCCCTCGCGCAGGGCGTGCTCCCAGACCGAACTGGTCAAGCGGTCTTTGCCGCGCTTTTTCATCACATGGAAGAGGTCGGTCTCGACCCCCTTGGCCAGGTCGCGGCGCGCCTTAGCCTCCATCGCGGCGCGGCCGGCGTATGCCTCCATGCAGCCACGCCGTCCGCAGGGACAGCGCGCGCCGTTGCGCTTGACGACCATGTGGCCGATCTCGGCCGCGGCTCCGCGTCCCAACCAGGGCCTGCCGTCGAGGATGATGCCGCCGCCGACGCCGGTGCCCCACCAGACGCCGAGCAGCGAGTTGCGCCCGTGCCCGGCGCCGAGCTTGTGCTCGCCTTCGACCGCGACCTGGACGTCGTTGCCGATCCGCACCTCGGTGCCGAGCGCGTCGGTCAAGGTTTCGCCCAGCGGGAAGCTGTTTTCCCAGCCGGGCAGGTTGCGGGCGCCGGAGACGACGCCGGTCTTCCCGTTGGCGTCCCCCGGCGAGCCGACCCCGATTCCGCCCAGGTTGCCGGACTCTACCCCGGCTTCCTGTGCGGCTTCGCGCATCGCCTCGGCCATCGCCGCGGCGACGTCGGCGGGGCCGCCCTCCGTCGGGGTCGGCTTGCGCGCCTGGCCCTTCACCTCGCCGTCGTTGTCGACGACCACGGTCTGGATCTTCGTGCCCCCGAGGTCGATGCCACCGCGCAGATCGCTCATGCACGTCAGTCTATGCAGCCGATGAGCGGAGGCTGGCGACTCTGGTGGGCGAAGCTGCGCTGGTACGAGCGCAACCGGTGGCCGCTGCGCCGCTGGCGGTTGGCCCGGCACGCCGCCCGCGGTGATTTCTTCATCCGCAGGCCGGTCGAGGGCGAGGTGCTGGAGGCGCTCGACGAGGGTCGGCTGACGATCGGCCCGGGCACCCTGCTTGAGCCCGGCTGCTGGCTGACTCTGGCGCCCGAGGCGCGGATCGAGATCGGCGAGGGCTGCTTCCTCAACCGCAACACGATGCTCGCCGCCTACGAGCGGATCGAGATCGGCGACCACACGATGTTTGCCAACGGCTGCTTCGTCGGCGACGGCGAGCACCGCTTCGACGACCCTGACACACCGGTCACCTGGCAGGGCTTCAGCAGCAACGGGCCGGTGAGGATCGGAGCCAACTGCTGGTTCGGGGTCAACTGCGTCGTCACCAGCGGCGTTGAGATCGGCGAGCGCTGCGTGATCGGCGCCAACTCGGTGGTCACCCGGGACGTCCCCGCCGGCTCGATCGCCGCAGGCGCCCCGGCCCGTGTGATCAAGGCCATACAGTTCCGCAACTGAGCCTGCCTATACTTCGTTTCTCGGCCGTGACCCCGAAGGGCATGGACCAGGATGAGCCTCGTACTGACTGAGCAATCGCACGCAAGAGACGGCGTGACTTTCGTCCGCGCGAAGGGCGAATTGCGCGCGGCCCTGGCCGTGGCGCGTCGCGAAGGCCGCTCGATCGGCCTGGTGCCGACGATGGGCTACCTGCACGAGGGGCACCTCTCGCTGCTGCGCGCCGCCCGCGCGGAGTGCGATCTGGTCGTGATGAGCCTCTTCGTCAACCCGACCCAGTTCGGCCCAGACGAGGATCTCGACCGCTACCCGCGCGACGAGCGGCGCGACGTCGAGCTCGCTGCCGAGGCCGGTGTCGACCTGATCTACGCCCCGCCGGTCGAGGAGGTCTACCCCGATGGCTTCGCGACCACGGTCGCGGTCGAGGGCCTGACCGAGGTCCTCTGCGGCGATCCGGCCCGGCGCGGCCCGGAGCACTTCCGCGGTGTCGCCACCGTTGTCGCCAAGCTGCTGGGCAGCGTCCAACCCGACGTCGCCTACTTCGGCCGCAAGGACGCGCAGCAGGTCGCCGTGATCCGCCGCATGGTGCGCGATCTCGATATCCCGGTGCGGATAGAGGCGCTGCCGATCGTGCGCGAGCCCGACGGCCTGGCGATGAGCTCGCGGAACGCCTACCTGAGCGACGCCGAGCGCGCCCGGGCGACGGCGCTCTCGCGGGCGCTCGGCGTCGTCGAGCGGGTCGCCGGCGAGGGCTCACTCAGCGCCGCGCTGGCGGCCGGGCGGCACGAGTTGGAGCAGGCGGGGATCGAGCCCGAGTACCTCGAGGCCCGCGACGCCGAGACCCTGGAGCCGCTCAGCGAGCTCGGCCCCCGGCCGATCCTCGTCGCCGTCGCCGCCCAGGTCGGCCCGGCGCGGCTGATCGACAACGTGGAACTTCCCGCCGACGGGACGAAAACGAGAGCCCGAGTTGCGTTATCGGCCCATCGGCCCCAAAAACAGGAGGAGGCGTGATGCAGAGGCAGATGCTCAAGTCCAAGATCCACCGCGCGACGGTGACCGATTGCGACGTCGACTACATCGGCAGCATCACGGTCGACACCGAGTTGATGGCGGAAGCCGACCTGATCACCAACGAGCAGGTCCACGTCTGGGACATCGACAACGGGGCCCGCTTCGTCACCTACGTGATCGACGGCGAGCCCGGCTCGGGCACGATGCAGGTCAATGGCGCCGCCGCCCACCTGACCCGGCCCGGCCACAAGATCATCGTCGCCTCATTCGGCGCCTACGACGAGAGCGACCTCGAGGCCTACTCCCCGGTCGTCGTCCACGTCGACGACGCCAACGCCTCGGTCGCGGTCGACAGCCACCCCGAGGTGCTGCTCACCCCGCAGGTTGTTTCATGAGCGCCGCCGAGCGCAGGCCGGTGACGCTGCCGCGCCTGGCCGAGATGAAGGCGGCCGGCGAGCCGATCGTGATGGTGACCGCCTACGACTACCCCTCGGCTCGCGTCGCCGAGGAGGCCGGCGTCGATCTCGTCCTGGTCGGCGACACGGCGGCGATGGTTGTGCTCGGCTACCCCGGCACCGAGACGGTCTCGATGGACGAGATGATCATGCTCGGCAAGGCCGTGCGCCGCGGCGTGAAGACGCCGCTGATGGTCGGTGACATGCCGATGGGCAGCTACGAGGCGAGCAACGAGCTCGCCGTGCAGAGCGCTCAGCGCCTGGTCAAGGAGACCGGCTGCCAGGTCGTCAAGCTGGAGGCGGGGGGGACCTCGGTTGAGCGCGCTCGGGCGATCGTCCGCGCCGGCATCCCGGTTATGGGCCACGTCGGCCTCACCCCGCAGACGGCGACCGCGCTCGGCGGCTACAAGACGCAGGGCAAGACCGCGCAGGGGGCGATCCAGCTGCTCGAGGAGGCGCTGGCGCTGCAGTCGGTCGGCTGCTTTGCGATCGTATTCGAGGCGGTGCCGGCCGCAATCGCCGCGGAGATCGCGGGCAGGCTCGAGGTGCCGGCGATCGGCATCGGCGCCGGCGGCGGGACCGCCGGCCAGGTGCTCGTCTACCACGACCTGCTCGGGATCACCATCGGCCGCTCGCCGAAGTTCGTCAAGCGCTACGCCGAGATCCACGCGGCGATGGTCGACGGCGTCGCCGGCTACGTCGAGGACGTGCGCAGCGGGCGCTTCCCCGAGGAGGAGCACACCTACGCGGTCGAGCCCGAAGAGCTGACCGCGTTCCGCCTCTACATCGAGCAGAAGGACGGCCTCGGCTCGCAGCAGGCGTGGGAGTGGGAGCCGCTGCCGTAGCGCCTAGCATTGGCCCGGTGACCGCCGCGGAGCGCCGGGAGAAGCTGGTCGAGCTATACAGGGAGGTCCAGGCCTGCACCAGGTGCCCGCTGCACGAGACGCGGACCGAGGCGGTGTTCGGGGCGGGCGACGCCGACGCCGGGGTGATGTTCGTCGGCGAGGCGCCGGGGGCCGAGGAGGACCGCCAGGGGCTGCCTTTCGTCGGCCGCGCCGGGCAGCTGCTCAACCAGCTGCTGGAGGGGATCGGGCTCTCACGCAAGGATGTCTTCATTGCCAACGTGCTGAAGAGCAGGCCGCCGGGCAACCGCGACCCGCAGCCGGGCGAGATCGAGGCCTGCCGTCCCTACCTGTTCGAGCAGGTGCGGCTGATCGAGCCGCGGGTCGTCTGCACCCTGGGCAACTTCGCGACCAAGCTGCTGAGCGGCAACCCGACCGGGATCACCAGGGTGCGGGGGACCCCGCAGCTGCACGAGCTCGGCGGCCGGCCGGTCTTCCTGCTGCCGCTCTTCCACCCGGCGGCGGCGCTGCGCACGCCGGCGGTGAAGGAGACGCTGCGCGCCGACATCGAGCTGCTGCCGCAGCTGCTCGACGGGCCGGCCCCCGGCGCGCCAGAGCCCGTCGAGGGAGACGAGGCCGAGGCGCCCGACCCCGAGCCGCCGCCTCCCGCCGACCAGCTCGACATCTTCGGTTGAGCGTGGAGAGGAGCGAGAGCGGCTCCGCGGCGGAGACCGAGGCGGTCGGCGCGAAGCTCGCCGCCGGGCTCGGCCCAGGTGACGTGGTCGTGATCAGCGGCGAGATCGGCGCCGGCAAGACGACGCTGATCCGCGGCGCCTGCCGGGCGCTCGGCGTGACCGGGCCGGTCACCTCTCCGACCTTCACGATCGGCCAGCGCTACGGCGGGCGGCTGCCGGTATCCCACCTCGACCTCTACCGGCTCGGCGGCTTCGATGCCGAGGACCCGGCGCTGCTCGACGACTATCTCGATCCGGGCTCGGTCGCCTTCGTCGAGTGGCCGGCGGTGGCCGCGGCCGAGCTCGCGGGGAAGCGCACGATCGCGGTGCGGATGAGTCACCTCGGCGGCGACCGGCGTCGAATCGAAATCGCGAGCGCATCGGCGCCCCGGTAGGCGTGTTTCGGAGGCAGGTGCTCTCGATAGCATCGCGGCCACGCACGCAATCGAAGGAGGGAAGCGGTCGATGAAGGGACTGAAGACGCTGATGGCGATCGGGTTGGGGGTAGCGCTGCTGGTCAGCGCGGCGCCCGCGACCGCCCAGGGCGCCGCTTTCCGCCACTACGTCGCTTGCGGCCTGTCCCAGAAGGCAAAGCCGTCCCACCTCTGCCAGAAGCCGCGCAAGAAGGGCGCCTTCTTCCGCAGCAACCGGGGCCATGCCTGCCGCGACCCGAAGGGCAACCCGATTCGGTGCGTCTACTACACCGTCTGCGTCAAGTTCCCGACCCGGAAAAACCTTTGCGCGCCCAAGCAGCAAGCGGAGAAGGGCACGCTCTACGTCAACAAGATCACCTCGAACATCCCGGGGCGCCACCGGGTCACCTGGTTCGTCAAGGGCAAGCGGGTCGGGTTGTTCAACCTCTACATCCCAGAGCGCAGCGGCAAGCGGAACCAGAAGCGGCGCGGGAAGTAGCACCGCGCTGACCGTCGTCGGCTTCGACACTGCGACCGGCGACACCGCTGTCGCCGCGTTGCGCGGCGACGAGGTCCTGCGCGAGGCGACGATCGGCCTCTCCGAGAAGGGGGGGCCACAGCACACGACGGCGCTGCTCGGCGAGATCGAGCGCGCCGTCGCGGCGGCCGGCGGCTGGGGGGGCGTCGAGCGGATCGCGGTCGGGATCGGCCCCGGCACCTTCACCGGCCTGCGCGTCGGCATCGCCACTGCGCGGGCGCTGGCGCTGAGCCGGGGCTTGCCGCTTAGCGGAGTCGGCACGCTCGACGCGCTGGCGGCGGGCATTGCCGAGGTCGCGGCCGGCCGGCCCTGCCTGACCGTGATCGACGCCCGTCGGGGCGAGGTCGCGGCGGCGCTCCACGCCGCCGGGGGAGAGCGGCTCTGGGGCCCGGAGTTGAGCACGCCCGCGGCGCTCGCAGAGCGTCTGGCGGAGTTGCCGGAGACGGCTCTGTGCGGCGGATCGGGCGCGGTACGATTTCGTCAGCAGCTGACCGATCGGGCGGTCGAGATCCCGGACGATGCCGACCCCGTGCACCGCGTCGCCGCGCGCCAGATCTGCGCGCTGGCGGCTGGCGGCACAGGCGAGGACGAGTCCGCCTCCGTCGCCCCGATCTATCTGAGGCCCCCCGATGCGGAGCAGTGGCGTGAGCGAGACTCTCTCAAAGCAGCCGAGTGACGTAGGCGGTGAGCAGCCGGTGAGGCGGCTCGCCTACAGCGATCTGCCGGCCGTGGTTGCGATCGAGCGGCGCTCCTTCCCGTCGCCGTGGTCGCTCGCGATGTTCGTGCTCGAGCTCTCCAAGCCCTCCGGCATCTGCCTCGCCGCGATCCAGGGCGAGGAGCTGCTCGGCTATCTGATCTGCTCGCGCTACGACCGCGTCTGGCACCTGATGAACGTCGCCGTCGCCCCCGACAGGCGGCGCCACGGCATCGCCAGCAGGCTGATCGGGCAGCTGATTGCCGAGACCGCCGGCGCCCTGCCGGTCACGCTCGAGGTGCGTGTCTCCAACCACGACGCGGTCGCGATGTACGAGAAGCTGGGCTTCCAGTCCGCCGGGGTGCGTCCGCGCTACTACCAGGACAACGGCGAGGACGCCCTGATCATGTGGCTGGACTGAGGGCGGGAGGATGATCCTCGCGATCGAGACCTCCTGCGACGACACCTGCGCCGCGGTCGTCGACGGCGCTGAGATCCTCGCCAACACGATTTCCTCGCAGGACGAGGCGCACGCCAGGTTCGGCGGGATCGTGCCCGAGGTCGCCTCGCGCCACCACCTCGAGCTGACCGCGCCCGTGGTCGAGTGTGCCCTCGAGGAAGCAGGGGTGACGCTGGACCAGGTCGAGGCCGTCGCGGTCACCGCCGGGCCAGGCCTGATCGGTGCGCTGCTGGTCGGCCTCAGCACGGCGAAGGCGATCGCCGCGCCACGCAAGCTGCCGCTGATCCCGGTCGACCACCTGCAGGGCCACGTCGCCGCAAACTTCCTTGCTCCCGAGCCGCTCGAGCCGCCCTTTCTCTGCCTCCTTGCCAGCGGTGGCCACACGTTGCTGGCCGGCGTTCGCGACCACAGCGGCCATGAGGTGCTCGGCCAGACCCTCGACGATGCCGCCGGCGAGGCCTTCGACAAGGTCGCCCGCCTGCTCGGGCTCGGCTTCCCCGGTGGCCCGGCGCTGCAGAAGCTCGCCGAGGAGGGCGACCCGGAGGCATTCGGGCTGCCGGTGGCGATGGCGCGCGACCCGGGCCTCGACTTCAGCTTCAGCGGCTTGAAGACGGCAATGGTCTACCTCTGCCGCGATCTCGGCGAGGACGGCGTGCGCGAGCGCCGCGCCGACCTCGCGGCGAGCTTCCAGATGGCGGCGATCGGCCAGCTGACCGCGAAACTGAAGCGGGCGCTGAAGCGCGGCGATTGGGGGGCGGTCGCGCTCGGCGGCGGCGTTGCCGCCAACGGACCGCTGCGCGAGGCGGTGGCGGCGCTCTGCGAGGAGCGCGGCCTGCGGCTCAAGCTGGTGCCACTGCGGCTCTGCACCGACAACGCCGCGATGATCGCCTCGGCGGCGCGCTTCGCGCCGGCGCTGCCCTACCCGGAGTACCTCCCCTACGACGCCTTCCCCAGCAGCCGCCTGCCGGTGCCGGCCCCGTGAGCATCCAGCTGGTTCTCTACGGCCGGCCGAGCTGCCACCTCTGCGAGCAGGCGCTCGAGCAGCTGGTCGAGCTCCATCGCGAGGGCTACGAGTTCGAGCTGCACGAGGTCGACATCGAGAGCGACGACGGGCTGCTACGGGCGATGCTCGAGCGCATCCCGGTGCTCGAGCTGAACGGCGAGACGATCTCGGAGCTGGCCTTGGACCAAACCTCCGTTCGTGCGCGGCTCGATACTGTGGTGGCCGATGATCGATCCGGCGGTGGAGGAGTTCGCAGTGCCCGGTGGGCTGACCGGCGACGGTGAGCGCCTCTCGCTTGGCGTCGCCGCGCGCCTCTCGCGCTACCTGCAGGTGTTGACGCAGGCGCGCAAGATGGGCCGCGAGACGATCTCCTCGCAGGAACTCTCCGAATACACGCACATCAACCCGACCCAGATTCGCCGCGACCTCTCCGGCTTCGGAAAGTTCGGCAAGCGCGGCGTCGGCTACAAGGTCGACTCACTGGTCGCCGAGATCCGCAAGATCCTGCGCACCTCGGGCCAGCACAACATCGCCCTCTTCGGCGCCGGCAACCTCGGCCAGGCGATCGCCAGCTCCGACATCTTCGCCGACCACGGCTTCGAGGTAGTCGCCATGTTCGACATCGACCCGTCGGTGGTGGGCACACAGGTCGGCAGCCTGCAGGTGCGCGACTTCGCCGAGCTCGAGGCGGTCGTCTCCGAGCAGGAGATCGTCGTCGGCGTACTCGCAGTTCCCCCCGCCGCAGCGCAGGCCGTCGCCGACCGCCTGGTCGAGGCCGGCGTGAGGGTCATCTTCAACTACTCCGAGCAGTTGCTGCAGGTGCCGCCGGAGGTCACCGTGCACACCTCCAGCCCCGCGGTCGACCTGCTCTACGCGCTCTACTTCTACCTGACCTGAGAAGGAGCTCAATCCCATTGTCCCTGGACCTCGACCTGGCTCGGGAGAGATTCGAGTCCTCGACCGATTTCACGATCGGGCTCGAGGAGGAGTTCGCGATCCTCGACCCGGCGACGCTCGAGCTCGAGCACCGCTTCGAGGAGCTCTACGCGGCATGTCAGAAGGACAACGTGCTGGCCGGCTCGGCCGCGGGCGAGCTGATCGCCTCGGAGATCGAGATCCGCTCCGGCCGCTCGGAGAGCTTCGCCGCGGCGGTAGCGGCCCAGCGCGAGCACCGCAATGGGCTTTTCGAGCTGGCTGACCGCGCCGGCCTCGCCCTTGCGGCGATGGGCACCCATCCCTGGGCCGACTACCGCGACCAGCGGATCATCGACACGCCGCACTACAACCGGCTGCGCAACGAACTCGGCTACGTCGCCCAACGCAACAACACCTGGAGCCTGCACGTGCACATGGGCGTGCGCGGCGCCGACCGCGCGATCGCCGTTTGCGACTGGCTGCGCGAGTTGCTGCCGCTGCTGCTAGCGGTCTCCGCCAACTCGCCCTTCCTCGACCGCCGTGACAGCGGCCTGCACACGGTTCGCACCGAGACCTTCACCCGCACCTTCCCCCGCTGCGGCGTGCCCAGCCCGTTCGTCGACTGGCGGCGCTACGCCGAGTTCATCGCGACGCTGCAGAGCACCGGCACCGTGGTCGAGTCGACTCAGCTGTGGTGGAGCGTGCGCCCTCACCACGAATTCGGCACGGTCGAGGTGCGGATCTGTGACGCGCAGACTCGCGGCGAGGAGTCCTTCGGCCTGGCCGGCCTGATCGCCGCCTGCATCGCCCAGACCGCGCTCGACTACGACGAGCACGGCTACGGAGGGGCCGGCGCGCCGCTGGCCGACCGCGAGATCGAGGAGAACCTGTGGCGGGCGATCCGCCACGGGATGAGCGGCAAGCAGATCGACTTCCGCAAGGGAGCGGAGGTCGAGGCGCGGGCGGCGCTGGAGGGAGTGCTCGAATGGACCGCTCCCGCCCGGGCGGCGCTCGGCATCGAACCTCGCCTGCCCGAGCGCAACGGTGCCCAACGGGCGCGCGAGTCGCTCGACGCCGGGCTCTCGATCGAGGACATCTACCGCGACGCGGTGCGGGAGACGCAGCGCACCTATCCGCATGCCCTTATAGACTCCCGCGCCGCTTAAAACGACGGAGGAATCAACTTGACCAGTTTCTTGACCGACTACGGAGTCGTCGTCGCGCTCGTATGCGCCGGCGCGGCTGTTCTCTACGGATTGATCATCACGCAGCGCCTGCTGGCGAAATCGCCGGGCAACGAGCGCATGCAGGAAATCTCAGGTGCGGTGCAGGAAGGCGCCAAGGCCTACCTCAACCGCCAGTACACGATCATCGCGGCGGTCGCCGTGCCGATCGCGATCCTGCTGCTCGTGCTGCAGAACTGGGAGACCGCGGTCGGTTTCGTGATCGGTGGCGTCTTCTCCGGTGCGGCCGGCTTCATCGGCATGAACCTCTCCGTGCGCGCCAACGCGCGCGTGGCCGAGGCTGCCCGTGGCGGCGTGCCGCCGGCGCTCGACGTCGCCTTCAAGGGCGGCTCGGTGACCGGCATGCTCGTCGTCGGCCTCGCCCTGCTCGGCGTCGCCGGCTACTACGGCATCCTCGTTGCCACCGGCTCAACCGACAAGCACGCGGTCGACGCGCTCGTCGGCCTCGGCTTCGGCGGCTCGCTGATCTCCGTCTTTGCCCGGCTCGGCGGCGGCATCTTCACCAAGGCCGCCGACGTCGGAGCCGACCTGGTCGGCAAGGTCGAGGCCGGGATCCCCGAGGACGATCCCCGCAACCCGGCCGTGATCGCCGACAACGTCGGCGACAACGTCGGCGACTGCGCCGGCATGGCGGCCGACCTGTTCGAGACCTATGTCGTCACCTCGGTCGCGGTGATGCTGCTCGGCGTGCTCACCTTCACCGGCGCCGGCGGCGAGTTCCTGCGTGAGGTGGCGATCTACCCGCTGGTGATCGGCGGCGTCGCGATCATCGCCTCGATCATCGGGGCGCTTGCCGTGCGGACAAAAACCGACCGGGTCGAGGGCGCCCTCTACACCGGCGTGATCATCTCCGGGATCCTCTCGATCGCGGCCTTCTACCCGATCACCGACTGGATGATGAGCGAGCCGGTGCGGCTCGGGCTCAGCACCGCCGCCGATGCGGTGAGCGTCACCGACCTCTGGCTCTGCGCGGTGATCGGCGTCGCCGTGACGGCGCTGCTTTTTGTCATCACCGAATTCTATACCGCGACCCGCTTCCGTCCGGTGAAGACGATCGCGCAGGCCTCGGAGACCGGGCACGCGACGAACATCATCCAGGGCCTGGCCCAGGGCTTCCAGTCGACCGCCGCCCCGGCGCTGGTGATCGCGCTGGCGATCCTCGCCGCCAACGAGCTGGCCGGGATCTACGGCATCGGCATCGCCGTGATGGCGCAGCTCTCGCTCTGCGGGCTGATCGTTGCCCTCGACGCCTTCGGGCCGATCACCGACAACGCCGGCGGCATCGCCGAGATGGCGGAGCTGCCCGAGGAGGTTCGCAACGTCACCGACCCACTCGACGCGGTCGGCAACACGACCAAGGCGGTCACCAAGGGCTACGCGATCGGCTCCGCCGCGCTCGCCGCGCTGGTGCTGTTCGCCGCCTTCAAGAGCGAGCTCGGCGACGAGGCTCCGGCCGGGTTCGATCTCAACTCCCTGTTCAACCTCTCTTCGCCCGAGGTGCTGATTGGGTTGATCGTCGGCGGGATGATGGTCTACCTGTTCTCCGCGCTGGCGATCGAGGCGGTTGGCCGTGCCGGCGGCCAGGTGGTCGAACAGGTGCGCGAGCAGTTCCGCGAACACCCGGGGATCATGGAGGGGACCGAAAAGCCTGACTACGCCAAAACGGTCAGCATCGTCACCCTGGCGGCGCAGAAAGAGATGATCCTGCCCGCCCTGATCCCGATCCTCGTTCCGGTCGTAGTCGGCCTGCTCAGCGTTGATGCGCTTGGCGGCCTGCTGATCGGCGTGATCGTCGTCGGCCTCTTCGCGGCGATCTCGATGACTGCCGGCGGCGGCGCCTGGGACAACGCCAAGAAGCTGATCGAGGACGGCGCCCACGGCGGCAAAGGCTCGCCGGCCCACGAAGCGTCGGTGACCGGCGACACGGTCGGCGACCCCTACAAGGACACGGCCGGCCCGGCGATCAACCCGATGATCAAGGTCGCCAACATCGTCGCGATCCTGATCATCCCCATCGTCCACTTCTGATTCCCGACCCGCTGATCAACGTCTCCGACTTCGAGAGGGCCGCCTCTCAGAAGTTGGAGGCGGGGGTCGCGGGGTACTTCTTCGGCGGGGCCGGGGATGAGTTGACGCTTGCCGAGAACGTCGCGGCGTGGCAGGGTTGGCGGCTGCGGCCGCGGGCCCTGGCGGGGCTGAAAGCCTGGTCGACGAAGGCGGAGCTGCTGGGAGCTGAGGTCTCGATGCCGGTGCTGGTCGCGCCGGTCGCCTACCAGGGGCTGGTCGATCCCGAGGGCGAGGCGGCGATGGCACGGGCGGCCGCCGCTGAGGGGACGGTGATGTGCCTCTCGACCCTGGCGACCATGCGGCCAGGTCCGGTCGCCGAGGCGGCCCCGGGCGGGCGGCGATGGTTCCAGCTTTACTGCTTCGAGGACGAGGCGGTGACCCGGGCACTGGTCGATGAGGCGGTCGGCTGCGGCTACGAGGCCATTGTGGTGACGGTTGACGCGCCGCGCGGGGGCAACCGCGAGCGCGACCGGCACACCGGCTTCGAAATCCCCGAGGAGGTTGGCGTGCCGAGCGTCGAAGCCGCGCTCGGGTCTGGCCGGGCGGTGACGATCGAGGAGACCTTCGACCTCATGGATGCGGCCCTGTCGTGGTCCGACCTCGGGGAACTGGCCGCCGAGTGCCGCGTGCCGGTCCTGGTCAAGGGAGTGGTCACGGCCGAGGACGCGGTGCTGGCGGTCGAGCACGGCGCCGCCGGGATCGTCGTCTCCAACCACGGCGGCCGCCAGCTCGACCGCTGCATCGCCACCGCCGAGGCCCTACCCGAGGTCGTCGATGCGGTCGAAGGGCGCGCGCCGGTCCTCGTCGACGGCGGCATCCGCCGTGGCGTCGACATCGCGATCGCGCTGGCTCTTGGCGCCGATGCGGTGCTGGTCGGCAGGCCGGCGCTCTGGGGTCTCGCCGTCGACGGCGAGGCCGGCGCCCGGCGGGTGCTGGAGACGCTGCGCAAGGAGTTCGAGCTGACCCTGGCGCTCTGCGGCTGCGCCTCGCCCGCCGAGCTTGACCGCGCTCACCTGCGGCGGGCACCGGTGGCCCCCGTATATTCGGCCTGAGTGACCGTTCTCCTGACCTGATCGATGGCCCAGCGGATCCCGAGAGACGAATCGCTGAGCCGCGTGCACGGCGTCGGCGCGCTGTTCTCGGCCGCCTACGGCAACGTCGGCTCCTCGATCTACTACGCGCTCGGCGTCACCGCGGCCTTCGCCCTCGGCCTGACCCCGATCGCCTTCGCGATCACCGGGATCATCTTCATGTTCACCGCGGCCACCTACGCCGAGGCGACGGTTATGTACCCCGAAGCCGGCGGCTCCTCCAGCTTCGCCCGCCATGCCTTCAACGAGCTGGTCAGCTTCGTCGCCGCCTGGGGGCAGATGCTGAACTACGTGATCACGGTCGCGATCTCGGCCTACTTCGTGCCGCATTACCTGGCCGTGTTCTGGCGGCCGCTGCACCATGGGCCCGGCGACATCATCCTCGGCGCGATCCTGATCGCGGCGCTGGCGCTGCTCAACATCCGCGGCTCGCAGGAGTCGGCGAAATTGAACCTGGTGCTGGCGATCGCCGACCTCGCCACCCAGGTGATCCTGGTCGCGATCGGCATCGTCCTCGTGCTCAGCCCGGAGATCCTGGTCGACAACATCAACCTCGGCGTCGCCCCCAGCTGGAGCGACTTCGCGCTGGGCATCGCGGTCGGGATGATCGCCTACACCGGGATCGAGACGATCTCCAACATGGCCGAGGAGGCCAAGGACGCGGCGCGGACCATCCCGCGCGCCGTCGGCTTCACGGTCGCGGCGGTGCTCGGCCTCTACCTGTTGATCCCGGTCGTCGCGCTCTCGGCGATGCCGGTCACGCTCAACGAGGCCGGCGTCTACACGACCGAACTCGGTAAGGAGTTCGCCAACGACCCGATTCTCGGCATCGTCGAGAACCTCGGGCTCGCCGGCGGGATGACCGAAGCGCTGCGCTTCTACGTCGGCATCCTCGCCGCGGTGATCCTGCTGATCGCGACCAACGCCGGGCTGATCGGCGTCTCGCGGCTGACCTACTCGATGGGCCAGTACCGGCAGCTGCCCGAGGGCCTGCGCCAGGTCCACCCGCGCTACCGCACCCCCTACATCGCGATCCTCGTCTTCGCCGCCGTGGCGATGGTGACCTTGATTCCGGGCAAGACCGAGTTTCTGGCGACGATGTACTCGTTCGGCGCGATGCTCTCCTTCACCATCGCCCACGTCTCGGTGGTCCAGCTGCGCCGCGCGCAGTCCGAGCGCGAGCGGCCGTGGAAGGCGCCGCTCAACTTCCGCGCCTTCGGCACGCTGGTACCGCTGACCGCGGTGCTCGGCGGGCTCGGCACCTTCGCCGCCTGGATCGTGGTGATGGCGCTCAATCCGCAGACGCTGGCAGTTGGGCTCGGCTGGATGGCGCTGGGGATCCTCGTCTACGTGCTCTACCGCCGCAACCAGCGCCTGCCGTTGACCGAGACGGTCAAGGTCGTCACTCCGGAGCCGCTCGGGGTCGAGGAGATCGAGTACCGCAGTGTCATGGTCGCGTTCAAAGACGGCGAGCCGTTCTCCGAGGAGATGGTGGCGACCGCGGTCAAGCTGGCCTCGAAACGACGCCGCGGGATTCACGTCCACTCGCTGCTGACCATACCCACCCACCTGCCGCTCGACGCGGAGATGCGCGAGTCCGAGGCTGAGGCGCAGAGCAAGGTCGAGCAGGCGAAGCTGATCGGCGGCCAGCGCGTCACCGGCCACGTCGACCGCGTGCGACCGGGCCAGGCGGGCTACTCGATCGCCGAGGAGGCGAAGCTGATCAACGCCGCTGCGGTCGTCGTCTGGCTGCGCTACCGCGACGGCAAGCCGCTCTACGACAAGACTCTGCAGACGGTGCTTGGCGAGCGGCCCTGCCGGGTGATCGTCGTCTCCGAGAAAGGCGCCCGCCGGGGCACCGACTCGACCCCCTCGCTCGCCTAGAATCGCCGCGTGTACCAGGGGTCGATCCGGCTTCTCTCCTTCATCTTCCTCGCCCTGGGCCTGGCCGTCCTCGTGAGCACCTTCGCCAACGGCGGCGGCCCCCTCTCCCTCGGCGCGCTTCTCGGCATCGCCTTCCTGGCCGTCGGAGGAGCCCGTCTCTGGCTTTCCGGCTTCTTCCGCGGGTGGCGCGGGGGGAGGGGGGGTTCGGACGGGTGAGTCCGCCAACCCCCCCTCCCCCCGCGACAGGACCCACGGCTGAAGGCCCCCACGAGCCAGGTCGTCGTCCCAGGCTCGAGCCGCTGCTGCGCCGCGGCGTAGGCGTCCCCGGCCTCTTCGTCGCCGTCTACTCCTCTCCTCGGTCGGCTTCTCGATCTACTTCGCGCTCGGCGTCGTCGCCGATCGCGGTCTCGGCCTGACGCCGCTGATCTTCCTCGCCGCCGGGCTGATGTTCGTCCTGACCACGCTCAGCTACGTCGAGGGCGGCGCGATGATCCGCGAACGCGGTGGCTCCTCGAGCTTCGCCCGCCACGCCTTCAACGAGTTGATCGCCTTCATCGCCGGCTGGGCGATCCTGATCGATTACCTGATCGTCGCCGCGCTGGCCTCGCTCTCGGTACCGCACTACCTGGAACCGGTGACGCCGGACCTCTCCGGGGAGTGGCAGCAGGTCGCCGTCGCCGGCGCCGTCATCGTCGCCGCCTGCACGCTGAACATCCTCAACGTGACCGGGCGCCGGCGCGAGCGCACACTGAGCGTGCTGGCGCTCGCCGACATCGCACTGCAGGTCACTGTGATCGTCGTCGGCGTCCTCGTCGTCCTGCACCCGGACCGGCTCACCGATCAGATCCATCTCTTCACCGAGCCGACCGTCAGGGACATCGTCTACGCCTCGGTGATCGCGATGCTCGCCTACGCCGGGATCGAGGCCGCCGCCGACCTCGCCCCCGACATCGACGTCCGCCCGCGCGACCTGAAGCGGATCGTCTCGCTCGGCGCCGTGGCCGTGCCGCTGGTCTACGCCGGGATGGCGGCGATCGCGCTGATGGCGGTGCCGGTCGTGATCGGACCGGAGGGCGCCGAAACCGCGCTCGGCGGCGAGTTCGTCGAGGCGCCCGTGCTCGGCGTGGTCTCCGCCTACGACCCGAACTGGGTCGCCCAGGCGATGCGCTGGATCGTCGCCCTGGTTGCCGCGCCGGTGCTCTTCTGGGCGGCGTCGACGGCAATGCTGGGAGTGTCGCGGCACATCTACACGCTGGCGATCAATCGGCAGATCCCCAGCTGGCTGGGCAAGCTCGGCGGCCGCCACCCGACCCCGCACGTGGCGATCGTGCTCTCCGGCCTGATCGTGATCGGCCTGATCGTGCCGACCGACATCAAGCTGCTCGCCGGCCTCTACGCCTTCGGCGCGTTGCTGGCGATCACGATCGCCCACTTCTCGATTCTGCGCCTGCGGGTCACCGAACCCGACCGCGGCCGCCCCTTCCGCGTGCCCTGGAACGTCGCCTGGCGCGGGGCGCAACTGCCCGTGCCGACGATCTTCGCCGCGGGGCTCAGCGCCCTCGCCTTCCTCAGCGTGCTGCTCGTGCACGACACGGCGCGCTGGGTCGGCGGCGGCTGGATGCTCTTCGGCCTCGCCTTCTACGTGATCTACCGCAAGGGGGTCGAGGGCACGTCGCTGACCCGGCGGGTATCGGTCACCGAGCGGGCGCTGACCAAGCAGGTTCCGGAGATCGAATACCACAGCCTGCTGGTGCCAGTCTTCGGCTCCGAGCTCGACGACGACATCGTCGCCACCGCGGGGAGGCTCGCCGCGGCCGAGCACACCGACCGCGATCGCGACGGGACCCGCCTCGCTCTCGTCTACGTCACCGAGGTGCCGCTGACCGAGTCGCTCGACGCCGAGCTGCCGCCGGCGCGCGCGGAGGAGGCGCGGTTGGCGCTCGAGCGCGCCCGCGACGTTGCCGAGGAGTACGCCGACGTCGCCGTCACCACGGAGACGATCCGCGCCCGCAAGGTCGGCGCCGGGATCGTCGAGGCGGCGCGGCGCGGCGGTGTCGAGGCGATCGTGATCGGCGGCGAGCCGCCGACAAAAATCCGCGGCGGCGCGAGGATGGGTGGGATCGGCGCGGCGAAGCCGGCCGAGATCGGCGCCGCGACCGAGTACGTGCTGACGAAAGCGCCTTGCCAGGTCCTGCTCACGGCGCCACCCGAATCGGCTTAGTATCCGCCGCATGTTCATCCTGATCGTCGGTTGCGGCCGGGTCGGCTCCTCGCTCGCGCGCACCATGCTGAGCGAGGGTCACGAGGTCTCCTGTCTCGACGAGGACCCGGAGGCGCACACGCGGCTCGAGGTCGGCCTCGACAAGGGCTGGGAGGACCTCGGCGGCCGCTTCACCGTCGGCACCGGGCTCGAGACCGACGCCCTGCTCTCGGCCGGGATCGAGCAGGCCGACGCCTTCATCGCCGCCACCAACGGCGACAACACCAACATCGTGATCGCCCAGATCGCTCAGCGCCGCTACGAGGTGCCGAACGTGATCGCTCGCATCCTCGACCCGCTGCGTGCCGAGTGGTACAGCCAGCAGGGCCTGCACACGATCTGCCCGACCCGGGTCGCGATCGACATGCTCGAGAGCGCCGTGCGCGAAGGCGCCCAGCGCGAGGCGGCATAGCGATGTACATCATCGTCATCGGCGCGGGGAAGGTCGGCTGGAACCTCGCTCGCGAGCTGCTCGAAAAGAACCACGAGGTGACGGTGATCGAGAGCAACCGGCGCCGCTACCTGACCGTCGAGCAGGAGCTCGAGCACAACGTCACCTACGGTGACGCCTCCGAGCTCTGGGTGCTGGAGCGGGCTGGGATCCAGCGCGCCGACATGGTGATCGCGGTGACCGGCGACGACGAGGACAACATGCTGATCTGCCAGGTCGCGCGCGAGAAGTACGAAGTCGAGCGGATCATCGCCCGCATCAACAACCCGCGCAACCGACCGCACTTCGACCTGCTCGGCGTCAAGCCGTCGGTCTCGGCGACCGATCTGATCCTGCGCCTGCTCGAGCACGAGGTGCCCGAGTACGGGCTCGTCCACCTGCTCGACCTGCAGGAGGAGCAGCTGGAGATCATCGAGATGTTGCTCGGCCAGGACTCCGGGGTAACCGGACGGCGTGTCGGCGACCTCTCGATGCCGGAAGGCAGCCTCCTGATTTCCGTGCTACGCGAAGGCAAGGGCTTCGTGCCCGGTCCCGAGACCGTGCTCGAGGCCGGTGACGAGGTTCTGGCCGTGCTCGATCCGGGCCGCGAGGAGGACATCAAGGAGCTCTTCGGCCCCGCCATCGGCGGCAACGGAACCGGCTGAGCATGGCGGACCGCGCAGTCGATTACCTCTTGATCGGCGGCGGCATGGCCGCGGCCCACTGCGCCGCGGAGCTGCGCAAGCGCGGCGCTGAGGGCTCGATCCTGCTTGCCGGCCGGGAGCCCGAACCGCCGTACGAGCGGCCGCCGCTCTCCAAGGAGCACCTGCGCGGGGAAAGCTCGAGGGAGGACGCCTACGTCAACCCGCCCGGCTGGTACGAGGAGAACGAAGTCGAGCTGCTCACCGGCGTCAACGTGATGGCGCTCGATCCGGAGGCGCGCACGGCGAAGCTGCAGGGCGGGGAGGAGGTCGGCTTCGACAAGGCGCTGCTGGCCACCGGGGCTATGGTCAACATCCTGCGGGTCGAGGGTGCCGAGAACGAGGGAATCCACTACCTGCGCGCCTTTGGCAACTCCGAGGCGATTCGCGCCGACGCCGAGGGGGCCGAGCGCGTTGTCCTGATCGGCGGCAGCTACATCGGCTGCGAGGTCGCGGCCTCGCTGACCGCCAAGGGCGTCGAGTGCACGGTCGTGATGATGGAGGACGTTGCGCTCTCACGGACCTTCGGCGAGGACGCCGGCCGCTGGTTCCAGGCCGAGCTCGAAGAGCACGGCGTCAAATTCCACGGCGGCGAGGAGCTGGAGGCCTTCGAGGGCGACGGCCGCGTCAGGGCCGTGCTGACCAAGAGCGGCCGCGCGCTCGAGTGCGACGCGGTCGTGGTCGGGGCCGGCGTGCGGCCCGACGCGATGCTGGCCCAGCGTGCCGGGCTCGACATCGACGACGGAATCGTCTGCGACTCGAAGCTGGCGACCTCGGCGGAGGGCATCTATGCCGCGGGGGACTGCTGCTCCTACGAGAGCGTCGTCCATGGCCGGCGGATCAGGGTCGAGCACTGGGACGTGGCGATGCAGCAGGGCATCCACGTCGCCCGCAACATGCTCGGCGAGGACCGCGACTACGACATCGTCCCCTACTTTTTCAGCGACCTCGCCGACTGGGCGAGCCTCGAGTACGTCGGTCCGGCGGCCGAGTGGGACGAGGAGGTCTGGCGCGGCGACCGCAATAGCGGCGAGTTCTCGCTCTGGTATTTGAAGGACGGCCGAGTCGCCGGAGCGCTCAGCGTCGGCCGCTCCGAAGATCTGGCCGAAGCGCGGCGCCTGCTCGCCGGCCGGGTCGACGTCGCCGCCGCCCGCGCGCAACTCGCCGACCCCGACAGCGACCTGGGTGAAATTTCCTAGCCACGCTCTGCGTGCGCCCGGCCCGTGCGGCTGGATATCCTCAGAAGCAGTTCGTTGCGCCCTGGTGTAATTGGCAACACGCCAGCCTCTGGAGCTGGAATTTGGGGTTCGAGTCCCTGGGGCGCAGTAGAAAGTTCCTGCATGGCCCGTCCAGTAGCTCTGCTACCTTCGCCGCTTGATGAGGAGGCTCGGGTTCTCATGCGGTGCTTTCGTGCTCTTCGCCCTGTCGATCGCCGGTTGCGGCGGTGGCGACAACGGCGGCTCGACCGCGGCGGCACCGGTCGAAACGACCGAAGCCGCCGCCCTGACCAAGGAAGAGCTCGTCGCCCAGGGTGACGCGATCTGCGCCGAGGTCAACGCTGCGGTCGGCACGGTCGGCTCGACCAGCTCTGACGCCGCCGGCCAGGCGCAGCAGGTCGCCGGCCTCTACGGCGGCATGGCCGAACGGCTCAAAGGGCTGGGGGCGCCGAGCGACGAAAGCGCCGGCTACGCCGAATTCGTCGCTGCCGCGGAATCTCTCTCCCAGGCCGAGGACAACGTCAAACTCGCCACGGAACGCGAAGAAGGGGAAGCCGAAGCCGAAGAAGGGGCGAGCTCGGCGTTGAGCGCCTTTCAGTCGGCGGCGAGCGAATTCGGCCTTGAAGAGTGTGCGGAAGCACCGTCGGCGCCGACCCCGAGTGGCTCGGGATCGGACGGCGAATCCTCCGGCGGTGAAACCGGCGGGATCGAAGGCGGCGCCGAAGAAGTCGCACCCGAAGTAGTCGAACCGGCGCCCGAAGTAGTCGAACCGGCGCCCGAAACGGGCGGCGGCGTCGGCGGCGGCACCGAAGGCGGGGGCTCCGCCGGTGGTGGCTCAGGCGGCATCGGCCCCGGCTGAGCGGGGCGCTCAGGCAGCGGAGCCGTGCTCCCAAGCGCCGTACAAACGTGAGTAGGGCCCGCCGGCTTCGATCAGCTCGTCGTGCGTGCCGGCCTCGGCGATGCGGCCCCCCTCGAGCACGGCGATCTTGCCGGCGCGGCGGATCGTCGAGAGGCGGTGGGCGATGACGATCGCGGTGCGGCCGGCGAGCAGCCGGTGGAGGCCCTGCTCGATCGTGCGCTCGGTGCGCACGTCGACGTTCGAGGTCGCCTCGTCGAGGATCAGGATGCGTGGCTCGGCGAGCAGCGCCCGGGCGAAGGCGACGAGCTGGCGCTGGCCGGCTGACAGCTGCACGCCGCGCTCGCCGACTTCGGTCTCGATTCCGTGTGGCAGGGCGGCGATGAAGGCGGTCGCGCCGACGGCGGCGCCCGCCGCTTCGATCTCCTCCAGGCTCGCCTCCGGGCGTCCGAAGGCGATGTTTTCGCGCACGCTGCCGGAGAAGAGGAAGCCCTCCTGGGGGACGATCCCGAGCTGGCGCCGTAGCGCCTGCTGGCGCACGCCGCGCAGGTCGTGCCCGTCAACGGTGACGGCGCCGCGCTGCGGGTCGTAGAAGCGCGCGACGAGCTTGGCGAGGGTGGACTTGCCGGCGCCGGTTGCGCCGACCAGGGCGAGGGTCTGCCCGGGGGGAACGTGCAGGTCGATCTGCTCCAACGCCCACTCCTCCTCGGCGTAGGCGAACCAGACACCCTCCATCTCGATCTCGCCGCGCAGCGGTCCGGGGTCGATCGCATCGGGGGCATCGAGCATGTCGGGCTCGGTGTCGAGCAGCTCGAAGATCTTGTCGAGCGCCGCCATCCCTTGCTGGTAGGTCGTGTAGAGCTGGGAGAGCTGTTGGATCGGGTCGAAGAAGAGCTGCAGGTAGCCGATGAAGGCGACGATCGTGCCGATCTGGATCGCGTTGTCGATCGCCTGGCTGCCGCCGTAGAGGATGATCGCGGCGGTGCCGGCGGCTGCGAGCAGTTCGATCGCCGGGAAGTAGGAGGCGTTGAGGAAGACCGTTTTCATGTTCGCCTCGCGGTTGGCCTCGTTGAGCTCGGTCATCGCCGCCGTGTGGCGCGGCTCCTGCCCGAAGCTGCGCACGACCCGAACCCCGGTGAGGGTCTCCTGCAGGTAGGCGGTGACGGCTGCGATGCGCTCGCGCGTCGCCCGGTAGGCGCCGTGGGAGACGACCCGGAAGACGACGCTGGCGACGGCGACCAGCGGGAAGGTGAGAAAGGTGACCAGGGCAAGCTTGAAATCGAGCAGGAGCATGATCGCGACGACACCGATCAGGGTCAGGCCGCTGGAGAAGAGGGTGACGACGCCGCTGGTGACGAGCTGGTTGAGCGCCTCGATGTCGTTGGTCATGCGGCTGATCAGCACCCCTGGGCTGCGCCGCGTGAAGAACCCGATCGACATCGATTGGAGGTGGGCGAAGACGCGCTCACGCAGGTCCTGCAGGGCGCGCGTGCCGACCCAGCCGATCAGGTAGGTCTGGCAGAAGGTGGCGGCAGCGTAGATCACGGCGACGGCGAGGAAGGCGACGACGATCAGGGTCAGCGCATCGGTGTCGCCGGTGACGATGCCGGCATCGATTGCCTGCCCTGCGAGGTAGGGAGGGGCCAGCCCGGCCCCGGTCGCGGCCAGCATCGCGACGAAGGTCAGCGCCACCCGGCCGCGATAGGGGCGCAGTAGGGCGATCATCCAGCGCAGCTTGCGGCCGCGCTGGTCCTCGCCGCGGAGAATCCGCCACAGGGCCCTCATAGCTTCGCCATCTCCTCGCGCTGCTCGAGGTCGCGCTGCAGGAAGACCGAGTCGGCGAGGCCGTGCTCGGCGATCTCGCGGTAGAAGCCGCAGCCCTCGAGCAGCTCCTCGTGCGTACCGCGGTCGACGATCGCGCCGCCGTCCATCACCACGACCTCGTCGGCCAGCGAGACGGTTGAGAGGCGATGGGCGATGACGAAGGTGGTGCGGCCTGCCATCGCCTCGCGTAGGCCGGCCTTGATTGCCGCCTCGGTGGTCGCGTCGACCGAGGAGGTTGCGTCATCGAGGATCAGGATGCGGGGGTCGGCGAGCAGGGCGCGGGCGATCGCCAGACGTTGTCGCTGCCCGCCGGAGAGGGTCATGCCGCGCTCGCCGACCAGGGTCTCGTAGCCGCCGGGCAGCTCACCGACGAATCCGTCGGCCTGGGCGCGCTGCGCTGCGGCTTCGATCTGCGCGCGGCTCGCCGCGGGATCGGCGTAGGCGATGTTCTCGGCGATAGAGGCGCTGAAGAGGAAGCTGTCGTCGCCGACGAAGGCGACCTCGGAGCGCAGCGAGACGAGGTCGACCGACCGCACGTCGGCGCCGTCGATCGAGACGCTGCCCGCGCTGGGGTCGTAGAGGCGCGCGATCAGCGCCACCAGGCTGGTCTTGCCCGAGCCCGAGGGGCCGACCAGGGCGACCGTGCGGCCCGCCTCGACCTCGAGGTCGATCCCGCGCAGCGCTTCCGACTCCGATGTCGTCTTGGCGTCGTCAAGGTCGGATGCGCCAAAGCCGTAGCGCAGGCTGACGCCGTGCATCACGACCCTGCCGCCGCCGTCAGGTAGCGGCGAGGCGTCCGGGGGGCTCTCGATCCGCGGTTCGCGGTCGAGGATCTCGAAGAGCCGGTTGCCCGAGGCGATCGCCCGCTGCGCCATCCCGAGCGCCATTCCCAGCATTCGCATCGGCGCCGCCAGCATCGCGACGTAGGCGTAGAAGGCCGTGAACTCGCCGAGGCTGAGCTGGCCGGCGATCACCTGGCGTCCCCCGACCAGCAGCACAAGGGCGATGCCGAACTGCGGCAGCAGGCCGAGCAGGGGGGAGAAGAAGGCCTGCAGGCGGGTCGAGTAGATGCTCTGATCGAAGACGCGGGTGACGGAGCGGCGGAAGCGGTGGAGTTGATGTTCCTCGCGGGCGAAGGCCTTGACGATGCGGACCCCGGAGACGTTCTCCTCGGCCTCGGCGGTCAGCTCGGCGAGCCGCTGCTGCACCTCCTGCACGGCCGGGCGCGATACGCGGTTGTAGCGCGAGGAGGTGTAGATCAGCAGCGGCGCGGGGAGCAGCGCGAGCAGCGCCAGCCAGGGCTCGAGCACGAACATCACGGCGCTGGCGAGGACGATCGTCAGCAGGTTCTGGGTGATGAAGATCAGCCCGTAGCCGAGAAAGAAGCGGATCGACTGCAGGTCGACCGTCGCACGCGACATCAGCTGGCCGGTCTGCTGGCCGTCGAAGAAGCCGAGCTCGAGTCGCTGCAGGTGCGCGTAGAAGCGCTGGCGCAGGTCGAACTCGACTGCGAGCGAGACCCTTCCGGCGACGACGCGCCGCACCATCGTCAGCCCCAGCCGCAGGATCCCGGCGAGCACGATTGCGATCGCCAGCGGCAGCAGATCGGGCCGTTCGCCATCCTGGATCGCGTTGACGGCGCGCCCGATCAGCCAGGGGATCAGCACCGTCATCCCCATCGCCGCCCAGGCGAAGACGAGCGACCCCCAGAGCTGACGCCGATAGGGCCGCAGGAAGCCCATCAGACGGCGATAGGTCTGCATCAGGCCACTATACAAAGTGAAGTATTGGAGAACCAGCCGCCGCCTCCCCCGCTTCGCGTCCGGGAGCGGCGGCTGCGCGCCGCGTGAGCGCCGCTCGCGAGAATCAGTGTGACGCTCGCCAATTGGCTGCTCAGTTGAAGACCGCCGCCCTGGCGCTGGTGACCTTGCCGGGCGGGCAGGGTTTCTGCTCGTGCCCGGGCGGAAGCAGGATCTCGAAGTTGGTCACCGCGTGGTGAGGGGTCGTGGCGCCGTTGTTGCGGGCGAGGGTGACCACAAGGCGATAGAAGCCGGCGGGAAGCTCGTGGTAGTAGATCTCGGGCCGGGTCGCCGGCGAGTAGCTGCCGCTCGACCCGATGCGCTCGGCGAGCACGCCGTTCGGCCCGGCGTAGCGGGGGAAGTCGAAGGACGCGCCGAGCAGGCGGCCACGACCGAGCGGGCTCTCCTCGGCGCGTTTGAGCTTGGCCGGGTCGACGCAGTCCGGCACGCGGTTGAGCGCGAAGCGAATGTGACCCTCGGCCAGCTGCGGTTCGCCGCCGAAGCGGCGCGGCGCCAATGAGAAGTTGCCGATCTTGGCCTTGACCACGACCGAGCGGTTGGTCTGGCGGGCGCCGTTGCGCGGGGAGACGATCTCCACGCTCGGCTCTCCGGGTGGCTCCTTCGGGCCGGGGTCATCGTCCTTCCCGGCGGCCGACCACGCCAAGACCGCGACGAGGACGACCGCCGCCAAGGCTGCGAAGATGGCAGTTCCGCGCCGCATTCGGGCCCGAACACTACGCAGAGTCAGCGTCGGGCCACGAGCAGGACATGAGCCCCGCAACCGAACTCACCTACCGGATAACCGCTGCCGCCCGTCGTCCGGCGAGTTGGCTGCAGCTGCTCAAGTTCGGCCTGGTGGGCTGCTCGGGCTACCTGATCAACCTGGCCGTCTTCGCCCTGCTCGTCGATGGTGTCGGCGCGCACCACGTCGCTGCCGCACTGGCGGCTTTCTGCGTCGCGCTGGCGAACAACTTCCTCTGGCACCGTCACTGGACCTTCGAGTCCGGCGACGGGCACCCGGGCTTTCAGGCAGCACGCTTTCTCGCGGTCAGCCTGACTGCGCTGGCGGTCAATCTGATCGTGCTGGAAACACTCGTCTCCGGCACCTCGATGGGCGATCTCGGCGCGCAGGCGATCGCCGTCGGCGTGGCCATGCCCTTCAACTTTCTCGGCAACAAGCTCTGGACGTTCGCCTGATCCGCATCCGGCGAGTCCGCGACGTGGCTCGTCGGGTTCCTTTGGCTTGGGGCGGCCTACCGGTCGGCCTCCGGCCGGTGCAGCAGGTAGGGAGCGATGCGGTGCGGGTGGTCCGCGGTCAACGTCAAGTGGCAAACTGCGCGGACCATGAGCAGCGAAAAGCCGAGCTACGATCCCGGCCGGATCGAGCCCGCCCGTCAGGCCGCGTGGGCTGAGCAGAGCGCGTTCGCGACCCGCGGTCCGGCCTCCGGGCAACCCGCCACCTACATCAAGCCGTCGAGCCCGTTCACCTCGGGCAACCTCCACATGGGCCATGTGCGGGACTACTCGATCGGCGACGCCTACGCCCGCTTCCGCCGCGCCCGCGGCGACGCGGTGCTGTTCGGCTTCGGCTTCGACGCCTTCGGCCTGCCGGCGGAGATGGCGGCGATCGAGCGCGGAACGCGCCCGGCCGATTGGGTCGAGCGCTGCGGCGAGCGGATGCTGGCGCAGATGAAACGGCTCGGTTTCTCCTTTGACTACGGGCGCGCCTTCTACAGCTCCGACGAGGCGCAGTACCGCTGGTCGCAATGGCTGTTCCTGACCCTGCATGCGGCCGGCATGGTCTACCGCGACAACGCCACGGTCGACTGGTGCGATACCTGCCAGACGACCCTGGCGGCACTGCAGGTCGAGGACGGGCGCTGCTGGCGCTGCCACAACAAGGTGCGCTTGATCCGCCGCCCGACCTGGTTCCTGCGCCTCTCGCCCCACCTGGAGGAGAACGACCGCAATCTGGCCGAGCTGGAGGCGAGCGGGAAGTGGGATGAGCTCTCGCTGAAGACCCAGCGCTACATCCTCGGGCGCAGCGACGGCGTGGAGCTCGACCTCGTGGGCTCCGACGGCGAGGAGCTCGAGGTCTTCACCCCGCACGGCGACGCGGTCGGGGAGGCCCGCTTCGTGCTGCTCTCGCCGCGCCATCCCGAGGTCGAGCGCTGGGCCGGCGACGCCGCGGTCGCCGAGCAGCTCGACGAGCTGCGGTCGGGTGGCTGGGAGCGCAGCGCCCGCGACGCCTCGGCCGTGCCGGTGATCGACACCGGCGCCTCGATCGAGCCGGCCGGGGGCGGCAGCCTGCCGATCTTCGTCTCGCCCATTGTCGACGCCCGCTACGGCCCCACCGCGGCGCTCGGAATACCTTCCGTGGACGAGGCGGACGAGGCGATTGCGGCGCGGATGCCGCGGGCCGCCGTGGAGCCCTTCGGCGGTGGCTCGAGCGCCGGGCTGGAGCGGCGGGAGGCGAGCCGCTACCGCGCCTACGACTTCTCGATCTCGCGCCAGCGCTACTGGGGAACGCCGATCCCCGTCCTGCACTGCGAGGACTGCGGCGTGGTGCCGGTGCCGATCGACGATCTGCCGGTGGTGCTGCCACGCGATGTCGAGCCGACCGGCGAAGGGAATCCGCTGGCCGAGCGACAGGACTTCCTGCAGGCCACCTGCCCGCGTTGCGACGGGCCGGCCAGGCGCGAGACCGACACGCTTGACTGCCACTTCGACGCTCTCTGGCTCTGGGTGCCGGCGGCCGTGCCTCCCGCCGATCGCGACGAGCAGATGTTCACCCACCCCGACCTCGAGCAGTGGCTGCCGTCCGAGCGGCTGGTCGCCGGCAACGACAGCGGCGGCTTCGTCTTCGACCAACGGGTCGTGACCAAGGCCCTGCGTGAGATCGGGCCCTTCGCCTTCCTCGTCGACGGCGAGCCCTTCGCCGGCTGCCTCTTCCACGAGATGGTGATCGCCGACGGGCGCAAGATGAGCAAGCACCTGGGCAACGTCGTCGACCCCGACGAGTTGGTTGCCGAGCACGGCGCCGACACCGTGCGGCTGGCCGTGCTCTATGCCGCCGGCCCGGCCAAGGCGCTCAACTGGACCGACGGGGCGCTGCGCTTCGCCGCGCGCTTCCTGCGTGGGCTCTGGGATTACACCCACAGTCGCATCGCCGCCGCCGACAATGCCGTCGAGGACGCCGAGGCGGCGGCGGACACCGCATTCATCCGCGAGCGGCTGGGCAAATGGTGCGATAACGGGATCGAGCGGATCGGGTCTGACCTCGAGCAGCTGCAGATGCACAAGGCGGTGCGCAACGTCACCCGGCTGCTGGAGCGGGTCAAGGACTACGAGAAGCGCGTGATCGAGCGTCGGGGGCAGCTCAGCCGCGAGGACCACGAGGCGCTGCTCGAGGCGCTGGTCCTGCTCGCCCGTGCGCTCTCGCCGTTTGCGCCGCATATCGCCGAGGAGCTGCTCGTCGCGCTCGACCGCGATCCGTCTGTAGGATTTCCGGTCGGAGGAGAGGCTGTGGCCGCCTCCATTGGCCAAGAATAGTTGATCGATTAACGGGGAACTGCTATACACCGCGGCTCATGATCAGGCGTCGGCACAAGAAGCGTCGTAGGCGGTTCGCGAAGGCGGGCGCGCTACCCTCGGTGGCAAGGGGTGTTGAGGGGCGATGAGCCTCTCGGCCGACCAGCGCACCCGCTCCTGTGCGACGGAGCTGGTCTGCCACGACTGTGGGATTCGACTTCCCCTTCTCGACACGACTTTCAGGTGCATGGGTTGCGGCCAGACCCTCGACATCGACTATGACTACGAGCTCGCCGCGCAGCGCATCGCCGAGCAGCCGATCGGCGCCCGCGAGCTCAACATCTGGCGCTTCGAGGAGCTGCTGCCGATCGTCGATGCCAAGGCGCAGGCCAGGGTCGGCCGCTACAGCGGCCGCACGCCGCTGATCCACGCCGACCGGCTCGGCGCCGAGCTCGGCCTGCGCAGGCTCTACCTCAAGGACGACAGCACCCAACGGCCCAGCCTCTCCTACAAGGACCGGGTCGTCTCGATGGCGGTCGCTCGCCTGCTGGAGCTGGGCCAGGATGAGATCGGCTGCGTCTCGACCGGCAACGTCGGCACCGCGGTCTCCTCCCTGGCCGCCAAGGCGGGGGTCGCCGCCTACGTCTTCTATCCGAGCAACATGGAGCGCGGCAAGGCCCGCGCCTGTCGCGCGCTCGGCGCCGCCGTGATCCAGCTCGACGGCAACTACGACGAAGCCAATCGCGCCTGCCGCGAGCTGGCGCTGGCGACCGGTGTGCAGTTCACCAACATCACCCTGCGGCCGTTCTACGCCGAGGGAGCGAAGACGGCCGCCTTCGAGGTCGTCGAGCAGCTCGACTGGGTGTCTCCCGACCATTTCGTCATCCCGGCCGCTGGCGGCACGCTCTCCTCGCGCGTGCACAAGGGACTGAAGGAGATGGAGACGGTCGGCATGGCGGAGACCGGGGCGACCAAGATCCACGTCGCCCAGGCCGAGGGCTGCAGCCCGATCGCCACCGCGCTGCTCGACGGCAGCGGCGAGATCGTGCAGCAGCGGCCGAACACCGCAGCCCACTCGATCGCGATCGGCGCCCCCGGGGACGGGCCGCTGGTGGTCGACGCGGTGACCTCGCGCGGCGGCACGGCGGCGACCGCGACCGACTCCGAGATCTTCGCTGCGCTCGACCTGCTCGGCGCCACCGAGGGCATCCTCGCCGAGCCCGCCGCCGGCGCCACGATCGCGGCCACGATCAAGCTCGCCAACGAGGGCAAGCTCGGCCCCGACGACACCGTCGTCTCGATCGTCAGCGGCAACGGCTACAAGACCCTCGACGAGCACCCCGACAAGCCCTGGCCCGAGATGGTCGCCCCCGAAGTGGAGCCGATGGAGAGGGTGCTGGCCGAATTCCGTCACAGCGGCGCCGGCGCTCCGGTCGGCTCCTGAAAGCCCGGTCTGCGTCGTCGCCGTTCCCCGCTAGCTTGTCCGGGTCGATGAGGTGGCGCCCGCAAAAGCCGCGGTTTCGGATCTCGCGGCTGTTGCTCTCCTGGGCGCTAGGGGCGGCCTCGGTCTATTTTGCGGCGGCACTCGTTCCGGGCGTTCGCCTCGACGATCCCGGCGGCGCCTTCGCGGCAGCGGCGCTGATCGCGATCCTGAACGCGGTTCTCCCGCCCCTGCTGGCGACGCTGCGCCTGCCGCTGACGCTGGCGCTCGGTTTCGTCCTGGCGCTGATCCTCGACGCCGTGGTGCTCGAACTCGCGGCCGATCTGGCGCCAGGCACGATTGCGGTCGACGGCTTCGGCGACGCGCTGCTGGCAGCGCTGGTGATCGCGGGCCTGCGGATCGTCCTCGAGGTCCTCGTCGGCGTCAACGACGACGACATCTACGGGCTGCGGGTGGTGCAGCGGGTCGCCCGGCGCCAGGGAATGCTCGCCAATGGCGAAGACCCCGGAATCGTCTTCCTCGAGATCGATGGGCTTGCCCTGCCGGTGCTGCGTGACGCGATGCGCGACGGCAGCGCTCCGACGATGGCGCGGTGGATCGCCGAGGGCGGCTATCGGCTTACGGAGTGGGAGCCGGACCTCTCCTCGCAGACCGGGGCCAGTCAGGCCGGGATCCTGCTCGGTTCCAACCGGGATATTCCGGCCTTCCGTTGGGTGGAGAAGGAGACGGGAGCGGTGGTCTCCTGCTCGGCGCCCGACGACTGCGCGGCAATCGAGCGGCGGGTCGCGAGCGGGATCGGCCTGCTCGCCGACGGCGGCGCCAGCCGCGGCAACCTGCTCTCCGGAGAAGCCGACGAGGCGATCCTCACTGTCAGTCGGATCGCCGCCGAGAAGCGCGCCAACCCGGGCTACCGGGCGTTCTTCGCCAATGGCTTCAACGTGACCCGGTCGCTGGTTCTGTTCGGCTGGGAGGTCGTCTTGGAGTGGACCGCGGCGCTGCGGGCGGCGCGTCGCGAAATCCGGCCTCGCGGCCGTCGCGGCGGCATCTACCCCTTCCTGCGCGCGGCGATCTGCGTGGTCGTCCGCGACCTCATCGTCTACGGCGTGCTGACCGACATGATGCGGGGTCGCCCCGCGGTCTACGCGACCTTTTCGAGCTACGACGAGGTCGCCCACCACTCCGGTCTCGAGCGCGCCGACACGCTCGAGGCCCTGCGCAAGCTCGACCAGCAGATCGGGCGGATCGAGCACGCTCGGCGCTACGCGGCGCGTCCCTACGAGATCGTCGTGCTGTCCGACCACGGCCAGACCCAGGGGGCGACCTTCAAGCAGCGCAACGGCTACGGCCTCGACGACCTGGTCGAGCGATCGCTGAGCCGCAGCGGTGCCGTGGCCGGCATCGGTGGTGGCGACGAGCAGGCGACGCTGGTCGGCAACGCGGCCGGTGAGGCGACCGGCCGGGGCCCCCGCGAGAGGGGCGAGGACGCTGACGCCGAGCAGGCGGTGATCGTGCTCGGGTCCGGCAACCTGGGGCTGATCTACCTGATGGAGGAGTCCCGCCGAATGACCCTGGAGGAGATCGAAGGCCGCCATCCCGACCTGATCCCGGCCCTGCGCGACCACCCCCACGTGGGCTGGTTGTTGGTCCGCTCGGCCGAGCATGGCGCGATGGCGCTGGGCCGCGGCGGGGCCCACCACCTCGTCGACGGCCAGATCGCCGGCCGCGACCCGCTCGCCGCCTTCTCCTCCACGGCGCCCGGCCACCTGCGGCGCACCGACGGCTTCTCGAACGTCGCCGACATCATGGTCGGCAGCTTCTACGACCCCGACCTCGACGAAGGGTGTGCCTTCGAGGAGCTGATCTCCTTCCACGGCGGGCTGGGCGGCCCGCAGACCCGGCCCTTCATCCTCTCTCCCGAGGGCTTGACGCCGCCCGCGCAGCCGATCGTCGGCGCCGCCGCGGTCCACGAGACCCTGCTCGGTTGGAGGCGCCAGCTCGAAGGCGACGCCTGATCCGCCGCCCGACAATGGCGGGGGAGGCGGGCGGCAACCGGGTCACCTACGTCGGTCACGCCACGGTCCTGCTCGAGCTGGACGGTCTGCGGATCCTCACCGACCCGGTGCTGCGCGCGCGGGTCGGACATCTGAGCCGGCAGGTCGGGCCCCCTCCAGCGGTCGTCGCCGCGGAACTTGACGCGATCCTGCTCTCCCACCTCCACCTCGACCATGCCGACCGCCGCTCATTGCGCAGGATCGATCCGGCGACCCCGGTGCTGGCGCCCGCCGGTGCGGGTCCCTTCCTGCGTCGCTGCGGCTTCCGCGAGGTCACCGAGCTTGCGCCTGGAGGGGCGGCCAGGGTCGGCGGGGTGGGGATCGCTGCGGTGGAGGCAAAGCACCGGCGGGGGCGATCTCCGCTGACCCCCGCCTCAGGGGCGATCGGCTTCGAGCTGGCCGGCTCGCGGCGCGTCTATTTCGCCGGCGACACCGATCTCTTCGCGGGCATGCGCGAGCTGGCGGGGTGCCTGGACCTCGCCCTTCTGCCGGTCTGGGGCTGGGGGCCGACTCTCGGTCCGGGCCACCTCGACCCTGGGCGCGCGGCCCAGGCCGCGGCGCTCCTCTCGCCGCGGATCGCGGTGCCGATCCACTGGGGGACCTACTTCCCGATCGGCCTCGCCCGCCGCCACGGCCACCTGCTGACCGACCCCCCACGGGACTTCGCACGCCGCTGCGCGGACTTCGCCCCGCAAACCGAGGTCCGCATCCTCGCCCCCGGCGAGTCCTCCCTGATCCCCTAGCTCGTCAGCAGCCGGCGTCTGTGGCGTCCCGCTTGGCGTCGGCGAGCCTGGCGGCGAGGATCGACAGCGCCAGGGCGGCGATCAAGCTGACGAGGAGGAGACGGCTCGAAATCCTCGGTATCGTCGCTACCGACCCTTCCGTGCGAAGAACTTGATGTAGCAGTCGCCGCGTTCATACATCCCGGTCTCGGCGAGGCGGCCGGTCTCATCCCAGAGGATCTCCAGCTTGGCCCGGAATCGCTTCTTGTCCTGCTTGAAGACCATCGGCTTGCCGACGAAGAGCCCCTTCCTGAGGTTGCCGACCGCGTAGCGACCGCTGACCTTGCGATAGCGCCTGACCCGGACTCGGGTCTGGAGGCGGATCTTCGCCTTGCCGCAGGCTTCTGGAGCCCCCTCGCCCGGTACCAGCACCAGCTTGGTCACCTTCTTGCCGTCCTTGGAGAGCGCGAGCGCCCCGTACTTGGTGTAGTCGAAGAGGTTCTGGAAATTCCACTTACCGCCCGCAGGCTTGTAGTAGGCGGAGGAGCGATCGGCAAGGCCGAGCATGAGGAGAAGGCAAATCGCGGTCGCGATGCCGAGCAGAAGAGTGGGCCGGGGCAAGGTGAAGGAGAACATCGCCGGCAAACTATCAAGCGCCGTTCGGCCGGGCGCGGTGCTGGTCGCCCTCTCACCGGCGGCCGCCGGGCACTCGACAACCTGACCCCATGCGGAGTTCAGTGCAAACTTGTGCATTTCGGCACCATGGGGGATCCTCTCCGCATCAAGGCGAAGAGCTTTCCCCTCGACACGGTGCCGATCCTGGAAGTCCCGGGACAACGAAGGTGCCGCTCCTGATGTCCGGTCCGGGCCGCGATCCTGGGCAGAGCGCGCGACCCGGGGATGCAGAGCCCGAGAGGCGCCTCGGCGACCAGATGGCCCCGGAGTACTGCCGCTCTTTCGGCCGGGCGCTGCGAGACGGCAATCCCGCCCGGGCCGAGGCGATTTCCGAGGAAGCGCTCGGGCACGGCCTGAGCGTCGAGCAGGTCTACTCGGGGGTGATCGCCCCGGCGATGGAATGGATTGGAGAGCTTTGGCAACACAATGAGACCTCGATCGCGGGAGAGCACCTGGCCACGGCGATCAGCCAGGGGGTTATGGCGCGACTCTTCCCGCGGCTGCTCCACGCCGAGCCGCGCTCGCGCGAGGTCGTGATGCTGGCCGCGACGCAGGGAGAGCAGCACGTCCTCGGGCTGCGAATGATTGCCGACACCCTCGAGGGAGCGGGGTTCGACGTTCGCTACCTCGGCCCCGATGTGCCACTGGGGGCCCTGCTCGAAGCGTGCCGAGAACACCGCCCCGCGGTCCTCGGGCTCGGTGCGAATATGGGCCTGAACGTGCCGAATTTGATCTTGGCCATCCAGGAGGTGGCGAAGCTGGAGCACCCCCCGGTCGTCTTCGTCGGCGGTCACGCTGTCGGCCAGGCGGTCCAGAGCGGGCTCGAGGCCCCCGTGGTGCAGGCTTGCGAGGAGGTCGTGCCGGTGGTCATCCGGCTGCTGGAAGGCAGTGCTCCGGACGTGCCGGTTCGGCCGGAGCTGGCCGCCCGGGTGCCGCCCCGCAGTGACGATGGGGGATCGCTCGCCGAGGCCGAACAGTCCGTCGCCGGCTCTTTCTCAGCGACCGCTCTGGCTGCGGCGGAGACCGCGCGCGATGCCGCCCGCACCGCCTTCGGCCTGCAGCGACTTGCCTACCGCGATGGCCTGACCGGACTCTGGAACCGTCGTGCCTATGACGACCGGTTATTGGCGCTCTCCGAGGATGCCGACGGATCGGCACTGATGCTCGACCTGGACAGATTCAAGGAGATCAACGACTCGCACGGCCACGAGGCCGGTGATCGAGCGCTGGTTGCGGTCGGGGAGGCAATCCTCGAGAGCATTCGCCCGATGGACTTCGGCGCCCGTTTCGGCGGCGATGAGTTCGTTGTTCTCCTGCCCGGCATGGAGATCGCCGAGGCGACCGAGGTTGCCGAGCGGATCCGGCAAAGGATCGAGGTGGAGTCGGGCGACCCTCCTGTGACCGTGAGCATCGGCGTCGGGCCTCTCAGCGACGACAGTCGTCGCACTGGTCTGACGATCGATCGCGCCCTCTACGAAGCCAAGACAGGTGGACGCAACCTGGTGGCGCAGGGCGAGACCTGAGCGATGTACGTGTCGATGTCACGACTGCGAATCGCGCCCGAGAGGGCGGCGGCCCTGGTCTCGGCCTTCAAGGCGCGGCTCGGCCGCGTCGAGGATCACGAGGGCTTTCAAGGGCTCGAAGTCTGGCAGTCCGATCGTGACGCCGGAGAGATCTTGATGGTGAGTCGATGGCGCGATCGCGAGTGCTTCAAGGCGTACATGAAGAGCGAGGATCATCACGAGTCTCACGATCGCATCCCGCCCGAGCTCCAGCAGGCGATCAAGCTCGAGTCGCTGGAGCACATGCATACCTTTGAGGTCGTCGCCGAATGAGCCGCCCAGATCCGCCAAGCGGGGCGTCGCCGCCGACGCGGGCCCAGCACCGCGACGGTACCCCGATCGATCTCGAGGCCATCGCGGGCTTGGTATGCGAGCGCTACCGGCAGGAGTTCCCCGACGAAGAGAAGCGCAACGGGGAGACCGGAATCAAGTGGTGCCTCCACGACAACCAGTACATCCTCGCTTGGGCGGTGCAGGATGCGCGGGACGGAACGCTAAAGCTCAGTGAGCAGACGCAATGGCTCGCCCGGGTCCTCGACAGCCGCGATTTTCCGGTGGCCCGCTTGGTCCGCAATCTCGAGATCGCCGCCGAAACGGTCCTTGGCAACGACCAGATCGGGCCGCTTGCCGCAGATGTAAGCCGCCTCCTGGCAGAGGCGGCGGCTGGATTGGGTGAGGAGCGGGTGCCCGAACCCCGGGCACGCGGTTCATGATGCCCCTCATAGACTTACGGCCGATGCCGAATCCGCAGGCCGACTTTCGAAGAGGGACCGCGAACAGGGAGCGCACCAGATCCTCGACCAAATCCCGCGGCGCCGATCGCGGCGAGGGCGTGGAATGAGATCGATTCACAGGCGTAACGTGGCCGCCTTGGCAATAGCGATGGGTGTCATGCTCGTCCTGCTCGCCGCGGGTGGGGCTCACGCCCGGCCGGCTCAGAAGGCGCCGGCGGCAATGACCGTCGTCAGCGCCGAAAAGCGGCTGACGCCGGGTCAGGAAAGTACCTTCGTCGTCAGCTGTCCCCCCGGCTACATCCTTACCGACACCAACATCCACGCCGTTACCTCTCCGAGCGGCTCGGAGCGACCGGATCCGAAGGCGGCCGGGTTGAGGGTGAATCGGGAGCAAATCAGTCTGACCACCATGCTCCTCGACATCGGCAACTCCGGCAATGAGGTCCTGCGCGTGTTCGCATCGGGGCGATGCGTGCGGACGATGGTCCGCGCGAAGGTCGGCGGCGCCCCGGTCGGTGCCAGGCTGAAGGACAACGGCATCGTCAAGCAGGACGGCATCGCGGGCCCGGCTGCGACGCGCAACGACTGCGGGGCGGGGCGGCAGGCCATCGGGCACAATCTCAGCGAACTCCCCCTATTTCACCCGCTCTCGTTTCTACAGACGGTGATCGTCCATCGGCGCATCGTGCGCTGGGCGCTGATGAAGCCGCCGACGCTGAACGAAGCGCTCGACGAACTTGCCTTTCGGACGGTCTGTACGTCGCTCAGGGCTCGTGTGACCAAGCAGGGAGCGCCCAAACGCCGGCAGCGAAGAGCCCTCGCCTCCGCTCTGCCGGGGGCGCGCGTGATCGTTGGGCAGATCCGCCGCAGCCGAGAGATCCCACCGCACCCGAGCCCGAACCAGACGACGCAGATCGCGGTTCAATGCCCGCGTCGGTTCACCGCCACCTCGTTCGGGTGGGACGGCCCCGGGGCTGATCTCAAACCCCTGTCGGTTCAGCTCCGGAGGTCGCTGTATCCGAGTCGGCGCCGAGTCGGAGTCGAGGTCTCCAACACCTCGGGCACGACCCAGACCGCGATGCTGACCGCGATCTGCCTGTCGATCCGGTTCGGAACCTGAGGCTGCGAGCTCGGCATCGACCTCGACGATCACGAGGGCGAAACCAGTCACGGAGTCGGCGGCAAATACCACAAGGCGCAGTACAAGACAGTTTCGTTGCGACTCCATGCCGGCGACGCCGAGATCAGTGAGTATCGCCAGTGGGAGGCCCAGGTCGGCTTCGTGCAGGGCTGGCACAGCTACAGCTTCGTGCTGCTCGGGAGCGTCGGCTTCCTCGACCGCTTCACGGTCACGGCGAGCCGTTTCGCGCAAGCCATCGCTGTCGAGGAGCGAGAGACCTTCGATGATCGCTTCGGTGTTGTCGAGACTGTCTGAGCCCGCTGCGCTTCGCCGGCCTCCTGCTTGCCGCCGTCGATCACCTGTCGGTCGGAACGTGGGGGCGGCGCTGGTACGAGCGCCAGGTCACTCGCGGGATCAACCCGGCGCGGTGGTGGGAGTACTCGATCAGCGCCTCGTTGATGGTCGTGCTGATCGCGATGCTCGCCGGTGTGCGGGAGGGCACCGCCCTGGTGGCGCTGTTCGGCGCCAACGCGGCGACGATCCTCTTCGGCCTGATCATGGAGCGGGTCAATCTCGGTCGCGAGGCGGTGTTATGGCGACCGTTCGTCTACGGCTGCATCGTCGGCACGGTGCCGTGGATGGCCATCGCCCTTCAGATTGCCGTCTCCCAGCCCGAGACCAGCGACGTGCCCGGCTTTGTCATCGCGATCTTCGTGACTCTGCTGATCCTCTTCAACAGCCGGCGCGCTGGCGGGAAGCTGACGGGCTCTCCCGAGCCCCGGTTCGGGGGCCCGGGAGAGCGGTTGCCTGCTACCGCAGGCTCGGTGGGATGAGGACACGGTTGATCGCGTGGACGATCCCGTTGCTGGCGCGGGTGTCTGGCGTGATCACCCGTGCGTCGTTGACGTAGACCCGCATTCCCTTGACCCGGAAGTGAACCCGAGCCCCGGTCAGCGTCTTCGCTCCCTTGCGCCTCACGACCTGCTTGGCCGCGACCTTGCCGGCGACCACGTGGTAGAGGAGCACCCTGCGCAGCAGCCGCTTGTTCTTGAGCAGCGCGTTGAGGGTTTTTTTCGGCACCTTGTCGAAGGCGGCGTCGGTCGGCGCGAAGACCGTCAGCTGCCTTTTGCCGGAGAGCGCGTTGACCAGCCCCGCGCGTTCGACCAGCGATACCAGCGTCGAGAACTGCGGCGCCCCGGCGGCGGTCTCGACGATGTTCTTGCTCGGCGCGGCGCTCGCGGCGGTGGGGACTGCGAGTACCGCAATCGCTGCGATGGCAGCCAGCATTCGCTTCATTTTGAGGCTCCTTCCAGAGGGTGGTCGGTTGCCTCATCTACGTGTCGATCGCGAGGTTCGGTTTTCGATGCGGCCCGGTGCTCAAGCGGATCGACGACGACCCGGCGGGCGCCCGCGGCGACGATCTCGTCGAAGAGGTTGTAGGGGGCGAGGCCCGCCCAGTCGAGACCTCTTGACCGGCATCGCCCACGAGGAGCGGGTACGGTTCTAATAAGCCATGCCGGAGGAGGGACTCGAACCCCCGACACGCGGATTATGATTCCGCTGCTCTAACCAGCTGAGCTACTCCGGCCGGGGCGGGGATGCTAGCGAGGGGGACGGCACCGGCGGGCTGGTCATCGGCCGTGCGGTTAGCCTGTCCGCTGTGAGCAGCGCGTTGGACAGGGCGGTGATGACGTTGATCCGGGACTGCCTCGAGTTGAGCCCCTCGGAAGAGATGCTCGTGATCTGCAACCCGATCACCGAAGAGCTCGGTGCTCTGCTGCGGATCAACGCCCAGGGCGAGGGCGCCGAAGCGACGCTGGCGGTGATCTCCGAGCGCGATTCGCACGCGGCCGAGCCTCCGAAGGCGGTTGCGGCGGCGATGCTTGCCGCCGATGCGATCGCGGCGCCGACGATCCAGTCGATCTCACATACCGAAGCCCGCCGCGCCGCCAGCGAAGGCGGCGCTCGGGTCGCCTCGATGCCGGGCGTGACCGGCGAGATGCTGGCGCGGGTGATGGGCGCGGACCTGCGGCTGCTGCGCAAGCGCGGCGCCGCAGCGGGAAGAGCGCTGGGCGCCGGCGCGGAGGCGCGGATCACCTGTGCCAACGGATCCGACCTGCGGCTGGGCCTCGAGGATCGGAGTGCGATCGTTGACGCCGGGGCGCTCAGCACGCGCGCCGCCTTCGGCAACATCCCCTGCGGGGAGGCGTTCATCGCACCGGTCGAGGGCACGGGGGAGGGAACCCTGGTCGTCGACGGCTCGATCGCGGCGATCGGCAAGCTCTCCGAGCCGGTCGAGCTCACCGTTCACGAAGGGAAGCTGACCGGGGCGAGCGGCGCCGAGGGCGCGCGGTTGCTGGAGCTGCTCACCGAGCACGGCCCCGACGGCTGCAATGTCGCCGAGTTGGGGATCGGGACGAACGAAGCCGCGATCCTCACCGGCAACATCCTCGAGGACGAGAAGATCCTCGGCAGCGCTCACGTCGCCTTCGGCGCCTCGGCGGCGATCGGCGGCACCGTCCAGGTACCGGTTCACCTCGACTGCGTCGTGCTGCAGCCGACCGTCGAGATAGACGGCTCTCCCCTCTTGCAAGCCGGCGAGCTGGTCGTCTGAGCGGTGGACACGCCGCTGCTCGCCGTCCCCAACGTCTCCGAGGGTCGCGACGCCGCGGCGATCGAGTCGCTGGAGCGGGCCTTCAGCGCGGGTGTCCATCTGCTGGACCGACACAGCGATCCCGATCACAACCGCACCGTTTTCACCCTTGCCGGCGAGCCGTCGGTGCTCGTGGACGCCCTTGCGCGTGGCGCCGCCGAGGCGATCCGCGCGATCGACATGGACACCCACGAGGGCGTTCACCCGGCGATCGGCGCGCTCGACGTGTGCCCGCTGGTCTGGACCGGGCCGGGGAGCCGCGAGACGGCCCGGGAGACCGCGATCGAGGTGGCAGGCGAGATCGGCCGCCTCGGCGTGCCGGTCTTCCTCTACGGCGATCTCGCCTCCGGCCCCGAGCGGGTCGAGCGCGCCTACTTCCGCAACGGTGGGCCGGCGGAGCTTTGGCTGCGGATGGAGGGGGGCGAGCTGCGAGCGGACCGGGGGCCCGAGCTGCCGCACAGCAGCGCCGGCGCGACGCTGGTCACCGCCCGCCCACCGCTCGGCGCCTTCAACGTCGAGCTCGACAGCGGCGATCTCGAGCTGGCGCGCTCGGTGGCCGCCGGCCTGCGCGAGTCCGGCGGCGGCCTGCCCGGCGTGCGCGCGGTCGGGTTGCCGCTCTCGAGCGGTCGCGCTCAGGTCTCGACCAACGTCCACGACCCGCTCGCGGTCCCGCTGGGCGAGGTGGTCGAGCGGGTTCGCGCCCTTGCCGCGCCGCTGGGCGCCCGCCCGCGGGAGGCGGAGCTGGTCGGCCTGATTCCCGCCGCGGCCCTGGCCGGCTACCCCGAGGACGTGCCGATCAGGGACTTCGATCCCGGGCGGCGGACGATCGAGGGCCGGCTCGCCGCCCTGTCTGGGCGCTGAGCCGATCGTTTAGATTGCGAGCATGGCCCAGACGAAGAAGAAGCGCCGCCGCAAGCACCGTGGAACCCAGGGAGGCCGGGTCGATCCCGGTCGCCGCAGCGGCCGTCCCCGCAGCCGCGAGGAGGCGAAGGCCCGCGCCCGCTCGCGCGGCAAAGGGGGCCCGGCGCGCGCCGACGCGCCGCCGACCTGGCGCAGCGCGATCACCCGCGGCGCGGTCGCGGCGGTCATCTTCACCGCGCTGCTGATGCTGATCTTCAAACGCCCGGTCGGCTCGGCGCTCGGGCTCGGCCTGTTCATGCTCGTCTTCTACATCCCCGCCGGCTACTACATCGACACGATGATGTGGCGGCGGCGCGAGCGGGCGCGGATCAGGCAGCGCGAGCAGTAATGAGCCTCGACGTCCAGATGCTCACCGTCGGGCCGATCGCCGAGAACTGCTTCATCCTCCGGCGCGAAGGTTCCGGCCGCGGCCTGCTCGTCGATCCCGGCGAAGAGCCGGACCGCATCCTCGCCGCGATCGAGGACGCGGGGGTGGAGATCGAGGCGATCCTGATCACCCACTGTCACTTCGACCACATCGGCGCCGTCGCGCCGATTGCGACCGTCACCGGGGCGCCGGTCTACTGCCCGGAGATCGAGCGGCCGCTGCTCGCCGACATCATGACCTACGTCCCGGTCCCGGGAATCGGGCCGTTCGACGACTACGAGGCGGATGAGACGCTCAGCGGAGGGGAGACCCTGGAGCTGGCAGGGCTGAGCATCGACGTCATCTTCACGCCCGGCCACAGCCCGGGCCACGTGACCTACTCGATTAGCGACGAGGAGGCGATGTTCTCCGGCGACGTCCTGTTCAAGGGCTCGGTCGGCCGGGTCGACCTGCCGGGCGGAGACGGACCGACACTGATGCGATCGATCCGCGAGCTGGTCGAGTCGCTCCCGCCGGAGACCGATGTCTACCCGGGTCACATGGAGGTCACGACACTCGGCGCCGAGCGCGCCACCAACCCGTTCCTCGCTGAGTTGGCGCGCTGAGCGCCGCCCTACGCCGGTAAGGTCGCGCCACCATGGCGAGCAACTACCAGGCCCCGCGCGGGACCTTCGACATCCTGCCCGCCGATGGCCGGATGCGGCGGAGGATCGAGGCGACGGCGACGGCGATCTTCGCCCGCGCCGGCTACGAGCCGATCGCGACGCCCGCCTTCGAGGACACCGAGCTGTTCGAGCGCGGCGTCGGCCGCTCGACCGACATCGTGCGCAAGGAGATGTTCACCTTCGAGGACAAGGGCGGGCGCAGCCTCACCCTGCGGCCCGAGGGCACGGCGCCGATCTGCCGCGCCTACCTCGAGCACGGCATGCACAAGCTGGCGCAGCCGGTGAAGCTTTCCTACGCGGGCCCGTTCTTCCGTCACGAGCGCCCGCAGGCCGGGCGCTTCCGCCAGTTCCACCAGCTCGGCGTCGAGGCGATCGGCACCGATTCCCCGCTCGCCGACGCCGAGACGATCATGCTGCTCGCCGACCTGCTCGGGGAGCTCGGGGTGCCGGGTGTGGAGTTGCGCCTGGGCAGCCTCGGCTCGCCGCCGGCCCGCGCCGCCTACCTGGAGGAGCTCAAGGCCCACCTGCGGGCACATGAGGCCGAGCTCTCCAAGGATGTGCGCGAGCGGATCGAGATCAACCCGCTGCGGGCATTCGACGCAGACGACGAGGGCACGCGCGGCGTCATGGAGAGCGCGCCGACGATCGTCGAGCGGCTCGAGGGCGAGGACGCCGATCACTTCGCCGAGGTGCGTGCGCTGCTCGAAGCGGCCGGCGTCGCCTACACGATCGACCCGACCCTGGTCCGCGGCCTCGACTACTACACGCGCACGATCTTTTCCTTCGTCTGCTCCGAGCTCGGCGCCCAGTCCGAGGTGGGCGGTGGCGGTCGCTATGACGGCCTGATCGAGCAGCTGGGGGGGTCGCCGACCCCGGCGATCGGCTGGGCGGCGGGGATCGAGCGGATCATGCTGGCCCTCGGCGAGGCCGAGGAGGCGCCGGGGCGGGATGTCTTCCTCGCCGTCGCCGAGGACGGCCGGGAGGCTCGCGCGAGGGCCCTGGCGGTGGCCGCCGAGTTGCGCCACGCGGGCCTCAGCGCCGAGGTTGATCTGGCCGGCCGCAGCCTCAAGGGGCAGCTCAAGCACGCCGACCGGATCGACGCCGCCCGCGTACTGATCTTCGAGGCCGACGGCTCGGCGCAGCTGCGTGACATGCGCAGCGGCGAGCAGCGCCCGGTCGAGCCCGGCAGCCTGATCGAAGCGATCGGAGGCGAGCGCGGATGAGCCAGGCGCCCCCGCTGCGCGCCAACGCGATGCGCGACACCTGGTGCGGCCAGGTGCTCGGCGAGCGGGTCGATTCCACGGTCCGGGTCGCCGGCTGGGTCCACCGCCGCCGCGATCACGGCGGCCTGATCTTCATCGACCTGCGCGACCGCACCGGGATCGTGCAGCTCGTCTTCCATCCGGACTCCTCCGGCCCGGCCTTCGAGCTGGCCCACAAGCTGCGCGCCGAGGACGTGCTGAGCGCGAGCGGGACCGTCGTCCGCCGCTCGCAGGAGACCGTCAACCCGGAGCTTCCGACCGGCGAGGTCGAGCTCGCGGCCGGCGAGGCCGAGCTGCTCGCCGACGCGGAGACGCCGCCCTTCCAGATCGAGGGCTTCTCCGGCGACGTCGGCGAGGACGCCCGGCTGCGCTACCGCTACCTCGACCTCCGGCGCGAGTCGATGCGCGAGGCGCTGGAGCTGCGCCACCGGGTGACCGCGGCGATGCGCGAGTTCCTCGACCGCGAGGGCTTCCTCGACATTGAGACGCCGGTGCTGACCCGCTCGACGCCGGAGGGCGCCCGCGACTTCCTCGTCCCCAGCCGGCTGCAGCAGGGCTCCTTCTACGCGCTGCCGCAGTCGCCGCAGTTGTTCAAGCAGCTGCTGATGGTGGCCGGCTTCGAGCGCTACTACCAGATCGCACGCTGCTTCCGTGACGAGGATCTGCGCGCCGATCGCCAGCCGGACTTCACCCAGCTCGACATTGAGCTCTCCTTCGTCGGCGTCGACGACGTGATCGAGATCAACGAGCGACTGCTGGTTCACGTTTTCGAGCGGGCCGGCGGCCCGGCGCTTGAGCTGCCGATCGAGCGGCTGCCCTATGACGAGTCGATGAGCCGCTTCGGCACCGACCGGCCAGACATGCGCTTCGACCTCGAGCTGGTCGACCTCTCCGACGCCCTGGCGCAGACTGATTTCAAGGTCTTCCGCGGTGCGATCGCATCAGGCGGCGCGGTGCGTGGGCTCAACGCTGGCAGGCGCGAGTTGCCGCGCTCCGAGCTCGACGGGTTGATCTCGCGCGCGCAGGAGCTGGGTGCGAAGGGGCTCGTCTGGGCCTTCCGCGAGGGCGATGGCTGGCGCTCTCCCACCGCCAAGTTCCTCTCCGACGAGGAGCTGGCGGAGCTGAACCGATGCCTCGGCGCCGAGGATGGCGACCTGCTGCTGCTGGTCGCCGACAAGCGCCGCGTCGCCGACGCCGTGCTGGGTCAGCTCCGCGTCGATCTCGCCGAGCGCTTCGACCTGATTCCGGAGGACGAGCACCGGCTGGTCTGGATCGTCGACTGGCCGCTGCTGGAGCGCAGTCCCGGCGAGGATCGCTGGGAACCCCTGCACCATCCGTTCACCGCGCCCGCCGGCGAGTTCGATCCCGCAGACCCCGGCAGCGCCAGGGCGCTCGCCTACGACCTCGTCTGGAACGGCCAGGAGATGGGCGGCGGCTCAATCCGCATCCACAGCGCCGCGGTCCAGGAGAAGGTCTTCGCCGCGCTCGGCATCGACGCCGAGGAAGCCGAGGCCCGCTTCGGCTTCCTGCTCGAGGCGCTGCGCTACGGCGCACCCCCGCACGGCGGTATCGCCTACGGGCTCGACCGCATCGTCCAGCGGCTCGCCGGAGCCGGCTCTATTCGCGACGTGATCGCTTTCCCGAAGACCGCCTCGGGAGGCGACGCTCTGACCGGGGCTCCCGCGCCCGTCGGCGAGATGCAGCTGAAAGAGCTGGGCATCGCGCTGCACCGGCGCGGCCTCGCCGGCCACTGAGGGTGCAATATTGGAGTGATGGGCCTCCTCGACCGCTTTCGGTTCGGCCGTCGACAGCGCCAGCCCGGCCCGGGCAAGACGCCCGTGCACGTCGATGACCCCGAGTTCGACTCCTGGGAGGTCGTGCGCGATTTCGGCGAGCTGCGCACCGCCCGTGCCTGGCACCAGGCGCTGGGCGAGGCCGGGATTGAGGCCGTCCTCACCGCCGATTGGCCGATCGACCGCTACGGCCGCGGCGACATCTCCCTGCGGGTCCGGGGTGAGGACTGGAGCGAGGCCGAGTTCCTGCTCTCCAACCTCGACTGAGGCCACGACGGACTGGACCGATTTCCTGTAGTCAGGAAGGCCGCGCGGTGGTACGGTTGAACGGAGGCTCGAGCCCGTGCGAGAGCCGTCCCACCGTTTGACCCAACACAAACGGCGCGGGGGCCGATCTCTCTTGATCCCGTGGGATCCGGAGGAGGCGCCCACCCTTTACTTCAAGGGATCAAAGCCAGGGGCGGCAACGGCGGGTTGGAGCCTCTTTTTGCGGGTAACGACGATGAGTCGAGAACTATTCGAGAGCTATTTGCGGGATCAAAGTCGGTTCGGGCCGGTGCCCGACTGCGCCTTCACCGGCGCCGCCGGGGGGGCCGCGTGTGGCGATCTGTCGCGCGTCTCGATCACTCTTGGCGAAGGTTCGATTTCGTCAGTGGCCGTAGAGGCCGAGGGGTGCGGGGCTACGCGGGCTGCTACGGCTGCGGTGGCTGAGATGGTTGACGGGGAGTCGGTGATTGATGCCGCGCGGATCGGGACCGAGGAGGTCGACGAGGCGATCGGCGGGCTGACGCCGGCCAAGCGGCACGCGGCGCAGCTCGCTGCCGATGCCCTGCACAGGGCGCTCGCGAGTGCTGCGGCGTCTTCACAGACGCTTGCCGACCCGCGCCCCGGGCGCGTTCTGGTTGCGATGTCGGGCGGGGTCGACAGCGCCGTCGCCGCCCTGCTCGAACGCGAGCGCGGAGCCGACGTGCTCGCCGTCACGCTCAAGCTCTGGGCCGATCCGGAGACCGACGGCGCCAAGGCCTGCTGCTCGCCGGAGGCGGTGCTGGGCGCCCGTGCCGTCACCCACTCACTCGACATCCCGCATCTGACGCTCGACCTCGAGCAGGAGTTCCGGCGTCGTGTCGTGGGCTCCTTCCTCGACGGCTACGGGGCCGGGGCCACGCCCAACCCCTGCATCGTCTGCAATGGCGAGGTGCGGATTGCAGCGATGGTCGACCTCGCCGAGCGCCTTGGCGCCGAGTACCTGGTCACCGGCCACTACGCGCGGATCGTCGGCGACGAGGCGGGACCCCTGCTCGCTGCCGCGGCGGACGGCAACAAGGACCAGAGCTACATGCTCGCCGCGTTGCCGCCCGCGATGCTGAGCCGGTTGCGCTTCCCCCTGACCGAGCTGAGCAAGCCCGAGGTGCGAGAGATCGCCGCCCGGCACGGCCTCAGCGTCGCCAAGAAGCCGGAGAGCCAGGACCTCTGCTTCCTTGCCGGCCAGGGCAAGGGACGATTCCTGCGCCGTCACGGCGGGCTCGAGGAGCGTGAGGGCGCGGTCCTCGACCGTGCCGGCCGCATGATCGGCCGGCACCGTGGACACCACAACTACACCGTCGGGCAGCGGCGTGGGATCGGCGTCTCGGCGCCCGAGCCGCTTTATGTGGTCGCGACTGACGCGACCGCCAACACGGTCACCGTCGGCCCCCGCACTGACCTGGCGACGCGTCGGGTGCGCATCCGCGACGCGGTCCTGCACCGCGACGGCGTTCGGGTCGACGCGGTCAAGCTGCGCTACCGCGCCAACCCGATCCCCGCGTCGGTCTCAGCCGCGCGGGGCCGCCACCCGGCGCTTGAGCTTCAGCTCGACGAGCCCTTCGACGCCGCCTCGCCGGGACAGGCGGCCGTGCTGCTCTGCGGTGAGGCGATAATCGGTCACGGCACGATCGCCTCGGGTGACGGGCCGCAGCCTGAGTAGGTCAGCCCGTCACTTAGGCTTCGTGGCCGATGAAAACCGAGCAGATCCGCAAGACCTACCTCTCGTTCTTCGCCGAGCGCGGCCATGAGATTGTGCCCTCGGCCTCGCTCGTGCCCTCCGTCCATGACCCGTCGGTGCTGCTTACGACGGCCGGAATGCAGCCGTTCAAGCCCTATTTCCTAGGACGCGAGCGGCCACCGGCGCCGCGACTCGCTGACGTTCAGAAGTGCTTCCGCACCACCGACATCGAGGAGGTAGGCAACACCGCCCGTCACCTCACCTTCTTCGAGATGCTCGGCAACTGGAGCTTCGGCGACTACTTCAAGGCTGAGTCGATCCCGTGGGGCTGGGAGCTCGCCACGCAGGGCTTCGGTATGGATCCGGAGCGGATCTGGGCGACGGTCTTCGGCGGCGACGAAGAGCTCGGGCTCGGTCCCGACGAGGAGGCGATCGAGATCTGGAAGGGCGTCGGCATGCCCGAGGAGCGGATCGTCCTGCTCGGCCGAGAGGACAACTTCTGGCAGGCCGGGCCGAGCGGCCCCTGCGGCCCCTGCTCGGAGCTCTACCTCGACCGCGGTGAGAGCTTCGGTGCCGCCGGAGAGCGCCCCGGCGACGACACCGATCGCTTCCTCGAGTTCTGGAACCACGTTTTCATGACCTACGACCTCTCGCCCGAGGGTGAGCTGACCGAGTTGCCGATGCGCAACATCGACACCGGCATGGGGCTTGACCGGATGGCGGCGATCCTCCAGGACGTTCCCTCGGTCTTCGAGACCGATCAGATCCGGCCTCTGCTCGACCTTGCCGAGGAGCTTTCGGGGCACTCCTACGACGAGGGGGGCGCGGTGACACGGGCGATGCGGATCGTCGCCGACCACTCGCGCGGCGCCGCCTTCCTGATCGCCGACGGCGTCGTCCCCTCCAACGAGGACCGCGGCTACATCCTGCGGCGGATCATGCGGCGCGCGATCCAGCAGGGGCGGACGCTCGGCCTCGAGGCGCCCTGGCTGAACCGCTTCGCCGAGCGCACGGTCGAGATCATGTCCGGTGCCTACCCGGAGCTGGCGAGCGAGCGTGAGACGATCGCGCGTTGGGTCGGCGACGAGGAGGAGAGCTTCGGACGCACGCTGGAGCGCGGCAGTGAGCTGCTCGAGCGCCTTGTCGCCGAAGCGCAGGACGTCGGCACCTCCTGGATCGACGCGGCCGCTGCGTTCAAGCTGCACGACACCTACGGCTTCCCCTATGACCTGACCAAGGAGTTGCTCGCCGAGCGTGGCCTCTCGGTTGACGACGGCGGCTTCGAGGAGCTGATGGATGAGCAGCGGGAGCGCGCTCGCACCGGCGCCGCGACCGCGCACGGCTCCGAGGATCGCCACGAGAAGGTGATCGCCTTTGCCGCGGAGGCCCCGCCGACCCGTTTCGTCGGCTACGAGACGCTGCGCGCGACGACCGGCCTTGCGGCGGTCGCCGCCGACGACGGCCGCGCCCTGGTCAAGCTCGAGCAGAGCCCCTTCTACGCCGAGGGCGGCGGCCAGGTCGCCGACTCCGGTCTGCTGCGCTGGAACGGGGGGGAGGCGCGCGTCGTCGACGTCTACCGCGTCGGCGAGGACCAAGCGCTCGAGGTCGAGACCGCGAGCGGCGCGGTCGAGGCAGGGGTCGCGGTCGAGGCCCGGGTTGACCACGACGCCCGCCACGCGACGATGCGCAACCACACCGCGACCCACCTGCTGCACGCGGCGCTGCGCGAGCGGCTCGGCGAGCACGTGCGCCAGGCCGGCTCGGCGGTCCGCCCCGACAAGCTGCGCTTCGACTTCACCCACGGGCAGGCACTCGCGACCGAGGACCTGGCCGCGATCGAGGACCGGGTCAACGAGTGGATCAAGGCGAGCCGTCCGGTGCGCTGGTTGGAGATGGAGCGGGCTGAGGCGACCCAGCTCGGCGCGATGGCGCTGTTCGGCGAGAAATACGGCGAGTGGGTCAGGGTGGTCGAGGTGGACGACGTCTCGCGTGAGCTCTGCGGCGGCACCCACGTCGCCAATACCGCCGAGGTCGGCATCTTCAAGATCGCCGCGGAGGGCTCCAGCGCCGCCAATGTGCGGCGGATCGAGGCGCTGACCGGCCCGGCGGCGATCGACTGGTTCCGCGACGGCGAGCGGCGGCTGCGCGAGGTCGGCGAGCTGCTCGGCTCGCCGCAGGACCCGCTGGCGGGCGCCCGCCGCGCGGCCGAGCGGCTGCGTGAGGCCGGCGAGGGCGCCAAGCAGGCGGCGAAGGAGCTGCTCGGCGACGAGGCCGAGCGGCTGACCGGGCTCGCCACGAAAGTGGACAACGTCAGCGTCGTCGCGGCGGAGGTGCCGCTGGCCGACCAGAAGCAGATGCTCGAGTTGGCCAATCGGGTGCAGTCGAAGCTCGGCGGCGAGTCGGCGATCGCCCTCGGCGGCGCCGAGGGCGAGAGGGTCGGGCTGGTCGTTTTGATCTCCAAGGGCCCGGTCCGCGGCGGTATCTCTGCGGCGGCGGTCGTGCGCGAGGCGGCGCCGCTGGTCGGCGGCGGCGGCGGAGGGCGTGACGAGATGGCACAGGCAGGGGGGAAGGACGCCTCGAAGCTCGAGCAGGCGCTGGCGACAGCGCGGCGGGCGATCGAGGCCGAGCTGAGCTGATGCGGGTGCTGGCGCTCGACCACGGCACCGCGCGGATCGGCTGCGCGATCTCGGACCCGAGCGGCACCCTGGCGACGCCGCTGCCGACGATCGAGCCGCCCGACGCGCGTTCGGTCGCCGAGCTGGTCGCCAAGCATGAGGTCGGGAAGGTGGTCGTCGGCCTGCCCCTGCACCTCAGTGGCGATGAGGGTTCCCAGGCCGCACTGGCGCGCAGCTTCTGCGCCGAATTGGAGGCCCTGCTGGAGGTGCCGGTCGAGACCTACGACGAGCGGCTGACGACGCGGATGGCCGAGGCGAGCAAGCGCGAAGGCGCGAGCGCGCCATCGGACTCGCTCGCCGCTGCCCACCTGCTGCAGGCCTACCTCGCCGGTCAGGCGGCGATCGGGGGGGACGAAGACGATGACTGAGGATCCGGACGCGCCGCGCGCCGAGCGGCGACAGCTGCAGCGTGAGCAGGAGCGCAAACGCCGCCGTCGCGCAATCGCCCTGATCGCCTCGATCCCGCTCGCGATCATTCTGATGGCGGCGGCGATCGTCTACGCCTCCCGCGACCAGTCGCCGCCCCCGCCGCCTGAAGAACCGCTGCGCACGATCACACTCACCGTCCCCGAGGGCTACAGCCGCGCCCAGACGGCGGAGCTGGCCCGCGAAGCCGGCCTGCGCGGCGACTACCTGAAGGCCAGCCAGGGCCATGAGGGCTATCTCTTCCCCGACACCTTCGAGCTCGAAAAGGGCGCGCCCGCTGCCGACCTCGTGCGCCTGCAGCTGCAGGACTTCAAGCGCCGCTTCGGCGCCGTCGACATGAGCTACGCCCGCTCGAAAAATCTGACCAAGGACGATGTGGTCACGATCGCTTCGATGGTCGAGGAGGAGGCTCAGCTAGACAAAGAGCGCCCGCTGATCGCGGCGGTGATCTACAACCGCCTGCGCGAGGGGATCCCGCTCGGGATCGACGCGACGATCCGCTTCGCCACCGGCAACTACACCGAGCCGCTGACCGAATCCGAGCTCGCGGTCGACTCGCCCTACAACACGCGCGTCAACGCCGGCCTGCCGCCCGGCCCGATCTCCAGCCCCGGCCTCTCTTCGCTCGAAGCCGCGGCTCGACCGGCAAAGGCCGGCTTCCTCTACTACGTGGTCAAGCCCGGGGCCTGCGGCGAGCACGCCTTCTCCTCGAGCGATGCCGAGTTCCAGGCCGATGTCGCCCGCTACAACGAAGCGCGCGAAGCGGCGGGCGGCAAGTCGCCCGACAGCTGCGGGGAATGAGCGAGCCAGAGAAGAAGCGCCTCGCTGTGATCGGCCACCCGGTAGCCCACTCCCGCTCCCCGGCGATGCACAACGCCGCGCTGGGAGCGATGGGCCTGGACGACGAGTGGATCTATGAACCGCCGATCGACGTGGCGCCTGAGCGCTTTGAGGCACAGGTCCGCGAGATGGCGGCCGGGCAGTTCGTGGGCGCCAACGTGACGATTCCCCACAAGGAGGCGGCACTGGCGATCGTTGAGTCGGCCTCGCCGGAGGCGCAGGCGATCGGTGCTGCCAACACCCTGACGTTCCGCAACGGAGCCATCCATGCCGACAACACGGATACCGGCGGCCTGCTCGACGCCCTGCCAGAGCCTCCGTCCGGCAAGCGCGCCCTCGTCCTAGGCGCGGGCGGCGCCGCCCGCGCGGTCGTCTGGGCGCTGATCCACGCCGGTGTCAAGGTCGAGGTATGGAACCGCACTACCCCACGCGCACAGAAGCTCTGCGCTGAACTTGGAGGAACACCGGTCACCCAACCCGAGCATGCAGCGGCCTACGATCTGATTGTCAACTCGACCTCGGTGGGTTTACGCGGCGAGAACCAGCTTGCGGAGCTACCCCTAAACGCGGCTGACCTGAGCCCCCGCCAGACCATTGTCGACATGGTCTACGGGGGCAGCAGCGAACTGCTCACACTCGCCTCCCGGATCGAAGCGCAGTTCGTCAGTGGCATTGAGCTCCTCGTGCGCCAAGGTGCTCGGTCGCTGAAGATCTGGACCGGCAGTGACGCCCCTCTCCATGTAATGCGAAACGCTGCCCTCGAGGGCCTTTCCGGGTAGGGGCGGAACGTCTTGTACTTTTTCCGCGGCGACCATCTCGGACGGCCACCAACTGTCTTCGGAAAAAGTTAAGTGGAGCCCCTACCCGGATAGGCCCGTCCCACCCGCACCACCGCCACCGCCTATAGCCTTGCCCCGATGAGCACCCGCTTTCGCTTCACCACCGCAGGCGAGTCGCACGGCCCCGGCCTGGTCGCGATCGTCGAGGGTATGCCGGCGGGGCTCGAGCTCGACCGCGCGGCGCTCGACCGCGACATGGCTCGGCGCCAGCTCGGTCACGGCCGCGGTGGCCGGATGAAGATCGAGACCGACACGGCCGATGTCCGCTCCGGCGTGCGCCACGGCCGCACTCTCGGCAGCCCGATCGCGATCCTGGTCGCCAACCGCGACTACGCCAACTGGGAGGAGCGGATGAGCCCCTGGCCGGTCGAGGGCTTCGAGCCCGACGAGGTGCACCTGCCGCGGCCCGGCCACGCCGACCTGGTCGGAGCGCAGAAGTACGGCCACAGCGACATCCGCAACGTGCTCGAGCGGGCCAGCGCGCGCGAGACCGCGGCCCGGGTCGCGGCGGGCTCGCTCGCCCGCGGGTTTCTCTCCGCGCTCGGGGTCAGCGTCCACAGCCACGTGATCCAGATCGCCTCGGCGACCGCGCCGGAGCGGCCCGACCTTGGCCCCGACGATTTCGCCGGCGTCGACGAGGACCCGGTCCGCTGCCTCGACCCGGAGGCGAGCGCGGCGATGGTCGCGGAGATCAACCGGCTGCGCAAGCAGAACGAGAGCCTCGGTGGCAGCTTCGAGGTGCGCGCCTTCGGCCTCGTGCCCGGGCTCGGCTCGCACATCTCCTGGGAGGAGCGGCTCGACGGCCGGCTGGCCGGCGCCGTCGCCTCGATCCAGTCGGTCAAGGGGGTCGCGATCGGCGAGGCCTGGGACGTCGCCGGCCGCCCCGGCTCCGAGGCCCACGACGAGATCTTCTGGAGCGAGGAGCACGGCTACCAGCGCGAAACGAACCACGCCGGCGGGCTCGAGGGCGGCATGACCAACGGCCGGCCGCTCTCGGTGCGGGCGGCGATCAAGCCGATCTCGACCCTGACCAAGCCGCTGCGCTCGGTCGACACCGAGA
>Ga0210085_1000019_pt1 | contig 83627 bp, 75 predicted proteins | sample China_Galinas_PW_5_FD_184866 | JGI IMG/M metagenome (GOLD analysis project Ga0210085, IMG submission 184866) | Wetland microbial communities from San Francisco Bay, California, USA, that impact long-term carbon sequestration - China_Galinas_PWC_D1... | ecosystem: Environmental > Aquatic > Marine...
CTGTTCTCATCGTTTTTAGTCTCATGGCTCGAGGCAATGAGATTGTGGCTTTGAAAAGCAGTGGTATACGCATCTATTATCTTTTAAAGCCGGTTTTCATCATGGGGTGTATTTTGGGTGTCCTGCTGTTTATCTTATCTAATGTCATCGTGCCCATTACAATGGCAAAGTCGAACAAGATCTGGCTTAAAGACGTTCGTAGAGAGTCAACAATTATTACTAAGGAAAAAAATATTTGGATTAAAGGTAATCGGAGTATCACCCACGTAAGCTATTTTAACCCAAGAAACAACACCATCAATGGGATTACAATTTATAAGTTTGATGAAAATTTCAGACTGATTCAAAGAATTGATGCCAAGAAAGGTCTCTTCAATAAGGGAGAATGGATGTTATATGAATTAATGGAACAGATTCTTGATAAAAAAAAAGAAAGATACGATATAACATTTCATAAGAAAAAGGTTGAAAGGTTAAATGTATTACCTGAAAATCTAAATATTGTTACTAAGAAATCTGAAGAGATGACGTTTGGAGAACTTTTTAAGTATATAAAAAAGATTGAGGCAGAAGGATATGATGCCACTATATATAAAGTGGATCTTTATGCCAAGATAGCCTTTCCTTTTATTTGTGTCATTATGAGTATGGTAGGGACAGGCCTTGCAGCCAGAGGAACCGTGAAGGAAGGAATGCCTGTTGTCATCGCCTACGGTATCGGTATTGCATTTGTTTACTGGATTTTTTACAGTTTTTGCTTATCGCTCGGATATGGTGAGATGCTGCCGCCCGCAATTGCTGCATGGACTGCAAACCTTGCTTTTTTCAGTTTTGGAGCGCTGACATTATTAAATGCAGAATAATATCAGTGTCTTATACAATAAAACCTTCAACTCGTGAAATATTCAGATAATATGTAAGGCTTGACGAATGACAAGTGACAAATGACGAGTAACGAATGAAAATACTTTGGGCCAGCCCTTTTCTTTCGGAACAAAGGAACTGTGTGTGATATTTTTATATAATATATTGTTCTTTATCGTGATGATTTTGGGAATTCCCCTGATAATTCCCATGGTATTGATATCCGACAAACGACGAAAAACAGTTCTTCAGCGATTGGGGATCGTGCGATTGCCAAGAGAGTTGATACGCAAAAGACCCCATACGTTTCATAAAAAGCGCGTATGGATACATGCGCTTTCGGTGGGTGAGGTAATTTCTGCAATCCCTCTCGTTAAAGGGTTGACGGAGTATTCAGATGCAAGAAATATTGTCTTTTCTGCTTCTACCAAAACAGGCTTTGATATCGCCAAGAAGAATTTAACAGACGCTGTTCACTCTGTTTTTTATTTTCCTTATGATTTGATCTTTTCGGTAAAACATATTGTTCAGAGAATAGACTCTGCGGTCGTTGTCATCGTTGAGACAGATATATGGCCCAATTTTCTATTTGAGATGAAAAAACGTCAGGTGCCTGTCATTCTAGTTAATGCAAGGCTGTCTAAAAAATCTTTTATCGGATACAAACGTCTTGGGTTTTTTGCAAAGCAGGTGTTTTTGAATTTTTTTCATATCTGTACTCAATCTCTGGAGGATGCCGCGCGTTTTCAAGAACTTGGTGTACCAAACGATCGAATAACGATAACCGGGAACGTTAAATTTGATGGTACACATCAAATCCGGGGATTTCAAGAACCAGATCGCTTAAGGCAATTGCTGCACATACAGAATGCCCGGAAGGTATTTCTGGCAGGAAGCACGCATCCGGGAGAAGAGTCGATGCTGTTGGATGCATTTTCAAAAATAAAAAATCACGAGGACGATTTATTACTTATTGTGGCACCCCGCAATCCGGAACGTGCCGGTTCAGTATCTCGTATGTTTGATTCTGCCGGATTTTCAGTGGGCCTTATGAAAGAACTTAATAAGATATCATCCGGCAGAAGATTGGATGTCATCATCATTGATACCATCGGTCTTCTTAAAAAGCTTTATGCTATCGCCGATATCACATTTATTGGCGGGAGTCTGGTTAATTGTGGTGGACACAATCCTCTTGAACCCGCAGCATTTTCAAAACCGATTATATTTGGACATGATATGAGCGATTTTGCTGACATATCAAGAATGCTTTTGGATGCTGGAGGCGCCGTTTGTGTCAAGGATGCAAAAGATTTATATAATGCCTTGGTTTTACTTTTGGAAAATGACAAAAGCGCCTCAGAGATGGGGAGGAACGCCTTAGGGGTTTTAACCGCCAATAAGGGGGCTGTTGAAAAGACGATACAGGTGATCAAAGATCATCTGTAATTTTTTAACCTTTTAAAATCATTGCCGCTTCAGGTATGATTAAATTTTTTCTGAAAGAACTCGTGGAATAAGGGCTCCTAATGAAAGAACCTGCCCGGGCTATTCATGAAGGTCATTTGTTTTAACAGGGAATTTCATCCATAAAGTTAAATATCGTATGGTTCTTTCAAAATGATCCCTAATCCACTCAGACAGCTTCCAGCAAAAAATTTAATCATACCTGAAGCTCTTAGCGATTTATTTCGAAAGACTCAACTATTACAATTATCTTTAACGGAAAACGAATACAGATAACTAAAAGCCGAAAAGCACCGTGATTTATATTAAAAAAAAGATCGAAAGAGTTATAACGGGTGACAGCAAAAATGGATACGATGGGTTTGTGCTTTTGTTGTCCATGGCGTCAAAAGTTTATGGCGGTGCCGTAAAGCTAAGGCGTATTTTCTATAAAAATGGTATTTTAATATCAAAAAGACTCTCTTGTCCCATAATTTCAATCGGGAACATTACCGTTGGCGGCACCGGAAAGACGCCCATGACAATTTATGTTGCCCAAGTTGTAAAAAATTTGGGATATAAAGTGGCGATTATCAGCCGCGGGTATAAAGGTAAGGCCGAAAAGATCGGCGGCATCGTGAGTGATGGAAAGGTATTGTTGATGACGCCCGAAAACGCCGGCGATGAACCCTATTTGATGGCAAATAAATTGAAAGATGTTCCGGTGATCGTGGGGAAAAACCGGTTCAATGCAGGCAGGTTGGCGATTGAGAAATTTGATCCGGATGTTATTGTTCTCGATGATGGATTTCAGCATTTAATGCTTCAACGGGACCTCGATATGGTTCTGATCGATTATCATAGACCTTTCGGAAATGGACACCTGTTACCCAGGGGTGTTATGAGAGAGCCGGTTTCAGCGCTTTTGTGTGCTGATGCAATTATATTGACAAAATCCGATGCAAGGGACAATAACGAAACATCAACATCACCAAAAAGGCTTCGTCCCTATGAAAGAAAAAAACCGGTCTATCGATCTTTTCATCATCCGTTTGTTTACAAAATCATTAACACAGAGAAAAAAATATTTGAAAAAAATATTCAAGAGGCATTAAGACAACACTCGGATTGCATAAAAGGACGCTCTGTTTTTGCCTTTTCCGGCTTGGCGGATAATCATAATTTTTTGCGGACCCTCAAAAGTTTTAAATGCAATGTGTCTGGCTTTCTGGAATTTTCGGATCATCATCCGTATTCAGAAAGGGATCTTGACGAGATATTGTCGACTTCTAAAAAGAGTATGTCGGATTGCATCATCACTACTGAAAAGGATTATGTCCGGATCGCTCACAAAATCGATTGGCCTGGTGATCTATTTGTCATTGGAATTGAAATTGATTTTGGGGAGGATAAAAAACAATTTAACTCCTTCATTGAGGACTGGATTAAAAATCGGATTAAAACGTCAGCGATTTGGCGTTTTTAAATTTATGCAACTTAATGAAATCACAATCTATTATTCCATCCTGGGCGAAGCCTCACGGGTCGGAGACCAATTGGAGTAAAGCCCTAAATTTCGGCACAGGAAGAGATTCATGAACATGGAAAATTCAACCATCGGTATCGCAGTTATCGCAAAAAACGAAGTGGATCGAATCGGGCGTCTGCTAAAAAGCGTTGATTTTGCAAATGAAATACTGGTGGTCGATTCAGGAAGTACAGATGGAACCCAGGATCTTTGTCGGGAAATGGGCGCTAAGGTTGTATTTAATGAGTGGCCGGGATTTGGTCCACAAAAGCAGTTTGCGATGGATCAGATCAGATCTGACTGGATTCTAAATCTTGATGCGGATGAGGAAGTTTCGGTAGAATTGGCCGAAGAAATGATCGAGGCAGTCCGCAACGCTGATTCTCAGATGAATGGTTTTTCCATGCCCAGATTGTCAAAATATCTCGGGCGATGGATAAGACACGGCGGGTGGTACCCTGATTATAAAATGCGTCTTGTTCGAAAGGGACGCAGCAGGTGGAGTGATGATGCTTTACATGAAAAGCTTCTTGTGGAAGGGAAAGTTAGACAGCTCTCAAAACCAATCCTTCACCACGTCTATCGGGGAATTTCAGATCATGTAAACACCATTAATCGATTCTCCGACGTTTATGCTCAGGAGCGCACTCCGGCAGGCAGCGGATTCGTCCTTGCCGGCGTGGGACATGCTCTTGTTAAATTTTTAGAGTGTTATGCCTGGAAACTTGGTATTCTTGATGGTGTGCCGGGGTTGATTATTGCGATGAATTCATCCTGGTATGTGTTTTTAAAACATGCCAAAAGATGGGAACGGAAGGATTAAGCAATCTGAATGATGCGTTATTCTGAAAAAATTGTAGTGGGTATTTTTGAGACCCTATTAAAGTTTCTTGGTTTTTTCTCAAAAAAATGGGCTATGAGAATTGCTGATTTTTTGGGCGGAATGCTGTTTTGTGTCGACAAAAAACATCGCGGTATCGCGATGGATAACCTGACATACGCTTTTGGTCATGAAAGACAGCCGGAAGAGATAAAAATAATTGCCCGGCAGGTGTTTATCAACCTGGTAAAGATCGTTTTTGAAATCGGGTGGTCTCTGAACTTGGATGAAAGACATCTATCCAAACATTTTAAAATGGATGGCTATCATCATATAAAAAAAGCATATGAAAAGGGTAAGGGTGTTTTGGTACTGACGGCCCATTTCGGAAACTGGGAATTGTTATCGGTTGTTGGCGCAATGATTAAATTCCCTATCAGTATTGTGGTTCGTCCGCTGGATTTTAAACCTCTGGATCATTTTATTTTTAACTTGAGAACCCGTTTCGGTGGAAAAATCATTCCAAAAGAACGATCGATTCATACGATCATCAGAAGCCTTCATCGAGGGGAAATAGTGGTGCTGTTAATGGATCAGAATGTGGACTGGTATGAAGGTGTTTTTGTCGATTTTATGAGTCATCGGGCTTGTACCAGCAAAGGATTGGCGCTTTTAGCCCTCAAAACAGAAGTACCGGTAGTTCCGGTGTTTATGGTTCGCGAAAAGTCAGGGCTTAGGGCAGAATTCGGGCCGGAAATTGTTACGGTTAAAACCGGGGATAGACAAAAAGATATTGAAACCAATACACAGGAATACAACAGAGTGATCGAAAGTTTTATCCGCCGTTATCCGGATCAATGGTTCTGGGTTCACCAGCGCTGGAAAACAAAACCGTATCAGGCCTGGCCCCAGAAATCTAACGGATAGATTACGGATCTTCATATTTTATAATAAAATGTATCCCATACATCCACAAAATATACGAAATCTCCTCATTCGGTCTACAAACTGGATCGGAGATGCGGTTATGACGACACCGGCTGTGCGGGCCATCCGGCAGTGCTTTCCAAACACCCATATCAGCCTTTTGGCCAAACCTTGGGTGATGCCTGTTTTTGAAAACAGCGAGCATATAGATCGACTCTTAATTTATGACGATAAAGGACGTCATAAAGGCATTTTTGGCAAATTTCGCCTGGCAAGGGATCTGAAGAAATATCATTTTGAAGCAGCCATACTTTTGCAAAATGCTTTTGAGGCAGCACTCATCACATTTCTTGCCAGGATACCGCTTCGGATCGGATATAACACGGATGTACGACAATTATTACTCACCCATGCTGTTTCTTGTACGAATGAGATCAAAAAAAAACATCAAACCGACTACTATTTGAACATTATTCGTGGACTCGGTATGAAGGAAGACAACCGGGAGCTTTATCTGAGATTAAATCAAAAGGATCGATTCCGAGCAGAAAAAATTTTGTTAGAACAGCATCTATCGCTGGATGACAAAATAGTTGGAATAAACCCCGGTGCGACCTATGGACCTGCCAAACAATGGCCATTGGATCGCTACGCACATCTGGCCGACAAGATACAGACGTTTACAGGAGGCCGAATTATCATTTTTGGGGGGCCCAATGACAGAAACCTTGGTGGGAATATTTCGCAAAGAATGCAGCATCGTCCCATTGATCTTTCAGGCAAAACCAGCTTGGGTGAAGCCATGGCATTAATAGAAAGGTGCGATCTTTTTATCACCAATGATTCCGGTCTCATGCACGTCGCCGCGGCTCTCAATGTTCCCCTTATTGCGGTGTTCGGCTCCACCAATTCCATCACCACAGGCCCTTTGAGTCAGAACAGCAAAATTGTGCAAGTTCCTTTGGAATGCAGTCCATGCCTTCGACCGGAATGTCCCAAAGGACACCTAAACTGCATGGATCAAATCAGTGTTGAGATGGTGTTTAACGTCGTAAAGGACATGTTGTGAATATCCTCATTGTAAAGCTGAGTGCCATTGGGGATGTCATCCACACATTGCCTGCTTTGAATGCCATCAGAAAGTTTTATCCGCATGCATCTATCACATGGCTGGTGGAGGAGGACGCTGCCCCCCTTTTACAAGGCCATAAAGCATTGGACCGTGTGTTGGTTTCCAAACGTAAGCGCTGGCTGAAGGCATTACGAAGCGCATCCTTTTTGAAAACGATTAAGGAAGTCTATGGTTTTATCAGGGCATTGCGAGATACCCGTTATGATATGATCCTCGATTTTCAGGCATTGTTGAAAAGCGGTATTCTCATCGCCCTTGCCAGAGGTCAGCGAAAAATCGGGTTCGGTAAAGGTCTCGAACACATGGAGCATAGCTATATTTTTTTAAACGAACGTATCCCGGCAGTAGATATGGAGATTCATGCCCTAACAAGAGGGATGATGCTCCTTAAAGCCGTGGGCATTCCCACCAACGAGGTCGAATATAAACTGCCGGTGTCTGATCACGATCGCAAGAGGATCGACGAACTTATGAGACAGCACGGTATAAATGGCATAAAGTCTTTTATCGCCATCAACCCCGTTGCCAAGTGGGAAACAAAACTCTGGCCGAATAAAAAATTCACTGAATTGGCTGATACGCTTATTGACCGATACGATAAAAAGATTGTATTTACCGGCGGAATTAAAGATTGTTCGATAATTCAAATGATTACGTCTTCTATGAAAGGTAAGGCAATAAATCTTGCCGGTAAAACCACCTTAACGGAACTGGCCTTTCTTTATGAAAAAGCAGCGTTGGTGATATCCACAGATACCGGGCCCATGCATTTGGCCGCTGCAATGGGAACGCCTGTGGTGGCCCTTTTCGGTCCGACTGCGCCATGGCGGACCGGTCCTTACGGGACAGGCCGCCAGATTATAACGGCTGGATTGGAATGCAGTCCCTGCTTTAAACGGCGATGCGAAACAAAGGACTGTATGTATCAGATCTCCATGGATCAGGTTTTAAACGGCGTGCAAAAGATATTAGGGGATTAGTGTTATTTATATCATCACCCTAAAAGCCCTTCATAAACATTTAAGACTTTTAACGTCATCTTTTCCCAAGTATTTTTGAGAGCGGTTTGATGGGCTCTCTCTCCCATCTCCAACCGTTTTTGTTTATTCAACAAAAGTTTGATTTTTGAGCTGATCATGTCGATATCCTCCCTGTCAACGACAAACCCATTCTCTCCTTGTATCACCAAATCTTTTGCACCGACAGTTTCACTGATGATAACCGGTAATGAGGCTGCCATGGCTTCGGTAACCACCATCCCGAATGTGTCAAATTTGGATAACATGACGAGAATATCACCGGCTGGATATATCTTCTCTATATCCTTTTGAATACCGGAAAAAATTAACTGCTCCCCAATTCCAAGCTTTTTAGCGAGTGCCTTATATTTTTTAGTGTCTCCTTTGCCGACGACCAGCACTCTCACTTGATCATTATCATAATCTGACTTTAAAAGCGCTATGGCTGATAGAAGGGAATCGAGCCCTTTCACTTCGAAATTCATTCCAACAAATAAGATGAGGAAATCTGCTTCAGATATGCCGAACGTGTGTCTAATTTCTTTTCTATTGTTTGGATTAACAGATTGGAACCTTTCCACATCGACTCCTGGATGAATGACCCTGATATTTTGTTCATCTATCTTAAAAGCTTCCAGCACCTTTATCTTAACCAAACTGGATACCGGCAAAAACATCTGACAGTCTGAATATTTATACATCTGTTTTTCAGTCCAGGATGTTCCGTGATCAAAAAGACTCAGCCGTCTTTTTTGCCGGATGTCTCTGACCCAAGTTCGATGGGGGATGCTGTGTAATGTAACGACATTGGATTTAAAGACTCGATCATGGCTATGAATTAAGCCGAAATCCATTTTTGCTATTTTCCTGTTTGCGAAATAAGCGAAACTAATGGATGTCAGCCATTTGGGAAAAGTTATGATGGGGATTTTATGGAAGGTAATATGATCGGATTCTGAACGCCACTTGTTTGAGAAAACATGAATCTCATAACCAGGTACGTTCGCTAAACGCTCGGTTAACTCAAATACAAAACGCTCACCTCCTCCGATAAGACCATACTTGGGTACCACCACAGCGATCTTTTTTAGATTTGATGTCATTTTATTTTAATTATACTTAAGTTGAGCGATTTTCAAGTTTGCTGCACATACAAGGAAGATGTTGTTTCGCTATAGTAACCTATGCGAAATGGCATCTGATGCAGTAGATGCGGTGAAATTGGAAATCCCACAGGGTTTTAAATTATTGAGATTCAAAATGTCAAAATACCTTAAAAATATTATTAAATTAACCATTTCAAAAATTTGAAACGCTCAGCTTAGGTTATATATGACGACGTTAGATGTCAAGTACGCACAAATGAATTCCATTCGCGATGCCTTTCAATTTCAAAATCAGCTTGTTGTGTTGGATTTAAACCAATTTTTTAATGGCTGAATCAAAATTACAATGTGTCTTGCAAAAATTTCAAATGTTCTGTTATAAATCAAAAGACTTGAATATCTTGGAGTTCTGAAAAAATATGTATTTATATGAATCCATCCCCATCACAAACCCATATGCTGATTTTTGAGCCTAGAATAAAAGGCCATCATTTAAAGTGGTTGCGGTATATAACTGAGGATTTTATTGCTGCCGGTTTTAAGCTGACATTGGGTGTGGATTGGAGACCGGAGTCCAGGAAACTGATTTGCAATGAACTTTCAAGTTTAATTGAAAAAGTTAACATACTATCCATCTATAATAGAACAGGTAAATTGCGAAAGAAAAGTAGACTAAAGGCGCTTGCCGACTGTTTTTTTGAAAGCGGGGCTCAGAAAGTTTTTGTTAATAATCTTGATGATATTGTTTCACACTGCTTCAGACTATCATCTGTTGGAATATTTCCACCTAAAATTTTACAAGGGCGGGTCAGCGGCGTCTATTTTCGTCCCCGATTTTTGCTAAATCCTGTCTGGCCGCCAGGCAATATAGTAAAAACCATCGGTTTTACCCGTCTTCTCAATAAACGCTGGTTTAAAAATATTTTTCTGATGGACGAATATTTATTCTCAAGAGTTCAAGATCGAACGGCAGATCAGTCTTTTCATTTTTTGCCCGACCCCTGGTCCGGAGATTTTTCCCAACCGATGGACCGGGCCAGAGAACTACTGAAAATTCCTTTGGATAAATTCGTTTTTCTCAATTATGGGATTGGTGATAAGAGAAAAGGCCTGCACCTTGTGATCCAAGCAATGCTCGAAGCCTCGCATGAATCTCGATTATTTCTTTTATGCGCCGGTCAAATTTCGAGAAACAATACCATTCGCAGCGGTCTTGATAAGCTTGAAACTTTAGGACATGCCAAAGTTTTGAATCGCTATGTTTCTGATGTAGAAGAAAAATCATGTTTTTGTGCCGCGGATGCCGTGTTGCTCCCCTATGTCAACCATTTTGGATCCAGTGGTGTTCTATCTTTGGCGGCCGGGGCAGGGAAAATGGTTGTTGCATCGGATGATGGACTTGTCGGGAAACGTGTCCTTGAGCATAAACTCGGGTTGCTTTTTTCATCCGGTAATACTAAAGCTCTCGGAAAAAGTATGAGCCAGGCAATGTCGTTACCCCGGTCTGATAGGGATCAATTTCGCAATTCGGCGCTTGAATATGCTCTTTCATGCAACCGAGAGGCATTTAGACAAGCATTGCTGGCACCTTTTAATCGTTTGGATTCTATTTATTGATTTATGCTGGTTAAGGGAAACAAATTATCACGAAGAGATATAGGAAACATTTTACTGATACAGCTGGGTGATATCGGAGATGTAGTTCTATCTTTTCCTTGCATCAGAGCTTTGCGTGAAAACTTTCCACAGGCCAATTTGATAGTCGGGGTCAGGCAAAAGGCCGCTGAATTGATCCAGGACTGTCCCTGGACTGACGGTGTGATATCCATCAATCAAGATGAAAGAAAATGGTATCAAGAGATTATCTATCAAAAAAAATTCTTTTTACGGCTAAGGAGATTTAATTTTGATATAGTGATCGATTTGAGAACCGGGACCCGAGGAGCAATCCTGACATTCCTTTCCGGTGCTCGTCAGAGAATAGGATTCTATGCTCCGGACGGCGAACTGTGGCGCAACAGGATGTTTACCCACCTGGCGTATCTTGAGGGCAAGCCGGGACAGCATATGGCCGCGTATTATCTTAGACTGTTGACAACCTATTATCTAAAAACAGATCACATTTGGCCTGAAATGGACATTCCTGACGAAAAACTCATTAAAGTTGCAGCACTTTTCAGAAAGGAAAAAATTCCAACGGATCATCCGGTGATCGCTATACAACCTTTTTCTTTATGGAGATATAAAGAATGGAATGTAGAGAAATATGCTGGTTTGATACGCTGGATCGTTTCGGAATACGGATTTCCGGTGATTGTCACCGGTTCTCCCGAGGAGAGGGCCAGAGCCGATGAGTTAAAAAGAATGAGTGGATCGAATGTATATAATTTCGCAGGGAAAACCTCCATCGGAATGTTTGCAGCTGTATTAAAGTCATGCAGTATGTTCATTGGAGGGGACAGTGCCGGCATCCATATTGCGGCGGCACTCGGTAGGCCTACTGTGAGTATTTTCGGACCGGCCTCACCTGCTCACTGGGCACCGCGAGGGAAACAACACGCCATTGTTTATAATGAGAAACTTTCATGTGTGCCATGTGATCTAAAAGGCTGTGAGGGCCGTGGCATCAGCCGTTGCCTGGATGAATTGACAGTGGATGACGTAATTTCCGTGGCGAAACGTAAAATCGATAAAATAATAAATGGTTAATTTAAATTTGAGTTTAGATTGAATACAAATGGTTAACCTTATCAAAACACAATTCATAGAACCCAATAATGTTTTTAAAATCTTTGATTTTTTAAATCAGAGTGTCCCTGTATTAATAGGGATATTTATTTTTTTTAATCCTTTTCCTCACACAACTGCTTTTAAAGAAATATCTTTTTATCTTTCCGTTTTTATCGTAGTGGTATTGATACTTTTTGGAAGGACGGAATTTTCATTTAAAACACCCCTGCTGGTTCCTTTTGGCCTTTTCGTATTTTGGGCCTTTATTGGCATCTTCTTTGCGTTGAACAAAGAGAACACCATCCATGATTTCTATTCTCATTTGATTCGATATGTCATACTATATTTCATTATAATCAATTTCTTCAATTCTAAAAAACGTCTCATTTGCCTCTCATGGATTATCATTATTTCGAGCACAGCTTTTTCATTTGGAGGATTATTTTACTATTACTTTATCAAAGGAGAGGAACTTTGGTCAAGATTTGGGACAGTAGTGTTCACTCAAACATCGGTTAACATCATTGGTGTTATATCTATCTCAGCTATTATTTTAGCATTAAATATTCTTTTAAACGAAAAACAGTTTTATCGAAAAGTATTTTTAACTTTTTGCCTTGTGACACTATTCATTGGTATGTTTATGACCCAGACTCGCAGTTCCTTAATCGGTCTGTTTCTGGCAGGTGTTATTATGTTTATTAAAAATAAAAAGCAAATATTTCTCCTAACAATAATTTTTTTGATTGTTGTTAGTGCGACACCGTTTGAAAATCGTTTTTTTTCCTTTGAAAATTTGTTGTATAATGAGCGTATTCCTAATTATTATATTACGTATGAAATAATTAAACGCTATCCGATTATCGGAATAGGTTTTGGGATGCAAACATATGGGGAAGATATTAACCTGGAAGACTACAGAGAAAAAATTCCTTCCAACATCAGTTCCATATCAGACTTTAATCTAGGAGATCCACATAATATGGTCCTTGATATCGCAGTAAGGCTTGGCATCGTAGGCCTTGCATTTTTTCTTTTCATTGGTTTTGTTTTTTTCAAGATGAATTGGAGTATTGTTAAATATGGGAAAGACGAAATTTTGAGAAGATGGGGGTTATGCCTTTCCGCTGCTTTAATTGGTGTATCTATTATCGGGCTTTTTCAGCCGATTTTTAGCCATATGCCTGAAGTCGTGTTTTGTATAATATTTTCGATGACAACTATTATATGGCGCTTGAATGACCCTACGACCAAGGATATCCATCAGCGCTTTTCAGATTAAGAAATAGTTATGAAATATAGCGATACGGATTAAATAAATGATCAAGAATATTTTGAGCAATCTGTTATACCTGATTCCTCGTGAATTAAGATATGAGATATGCCGTCATCATGCCAATAAGGAATTTGGTGAGAATAGAAGCGATTTCAAGACAAATGGAGAGCTTTGGCTGTTGAAAACGATCCTGCCGGAGATAAAGATCGTTTTCGATGTTGGGTCTCATGTTGGAGAATGGGCATCTCAAGCGTTGCAGGTAAATCCACGCATTGATTTACACTGTTTTGAGCCCAGTAAAAACACATTTCAAATCATCCAGGAAAAAGAGCTTGGAAAGAACGTAATTTGTAACAACTTTGGTCTAGGTTCCGATAATGCCCGAAAAACGCTGTTTGTTTACGGTGATTTGAGTGAGGGCAACTCCCTTTATTTGCGCCGAGGACTTGAAAAGATTGTGGGTACTGAACTTCAAGCTGAAACAGAACAGGTTGAAATACGAACTTTGGATAGTTATTGCAGCGAGAAAAATATCGGGGAAATTGATTTTCTAAAAATCGATGTGGAAGGCAATGAGCTTGATGTGATTAAAGGTGGCAAAAAATATTTTGAGAGTGAACGTATCAAAATTGTCCAGTTTGAATATGGTGGTTGTTATATTGATTCTCGCATACTTTTAAAGGATTTTTTCGATTTCTTTGATGAAATGAACTACAGTATTTTTCTTTTGTATCCGACACGAGTGTGTCTGATTCCTAATTATGATCAGAGACTGGAAAATTTTCAGTATAAAAATTTTGTGATTATAAGAAAGGATATAGCAACTGAAATAAAATATTTTTAAATTTCGAAGGAAAATAATAACCAAACACGACAAGGGAAATAATCCGTTAAGATTAATAGACAATAAATTTGCGTGCTAATTTAAATCCAATAATCCACGGTGCATATCTATGTGTAATTCAGCATGTATTGAATTCGGGGTAAGAAATTTAGCAATAGAGGAAGTTAAAGGGAAAAAAATAATTGAGGTCGGATCTTACGACGTAAATGGTAGTCTTAGACCCATTATAGAAGCGTGGGGAAGCCCAGATGAATATGTTGGAGTCGATATAATTGACGGTCCGGGTATTGACCTCATCTGTCCTGCCGAAGAAATAATTGAAAAATTCGGAAAGGAAAGTTTTGATATAGTTATATCGACTGAGATGCTTGAGCATGTACGAGATTGGCGTAGGGTAATTTCAAACATTAAAAATATTTGTAAACCTAATGGTTTAATTTTAATAACCACCAGGTCTTACGGTTTTGGATATCACGACTTCCCTTATGATTTCTGGAGATTCGAATCTGTAGATATGACGTCCATTTTTTCAGACTGTAACATACTCAATCTGCAGAATGATAAAAGCGATCCAGGGGTTTTTATTAAAGTCCAAAAACCGGCTAAGTTTGTTGAAAAAAATTTAACTTCTATAAAATTGTATAGTGTTATCGTTGATAAAAGGGTAAACGAGATAACCGAACGTGATCTTCAGACTTTTAGAGTTTATCATTCTTTGAGAAAAATTCCCGGAGAGAAGCTGAAAAAAATGATGTTTAAAATAATCCAGTTTTTTGTTTGATTTAATTTTATCGAATTGTGAAGGTTAGGAAGCAATTATAAGTATTTTTATATTAAAAGTTTAATTATCTTCGATAGCCAAAAAAGAGAATCACAATGGCAAAAACATATTATCTCGACTATCTTCAGAAAAGCGAAGAATTTTCTTTTAAACAACTTATAGTTAAAGACATCGATAATGAACCTGTCAAAAAGTATCACCGGTCGAAGATGAAGGATGTAGAGTATTGTCTTTTTCATCGTGAAGCCTTAAGCGGTGATGTCTATCTTAAGATATTAAATGACTATATATCCGCGAATTTGAAATCAAAAACCGCAGCCCCAGTGGTGCGATTTGCCGACGGGGAATATGCCTTTTACGCGGAAAGTCTTCAATGTAACGGTCTTTATCAGCAGGCCGAATCCGTGGAGGCCATAAGAAAAGCAATGCAGAGCCATGTGAAGGCTTTAAAGCAATTGGAGATTAATGGGAGATACGCCCCTTTAATTTACCCCGGTAATGTTCGTCCTAAAAAGAAACACTTGTTTTCTTTCCTCTTCAAAAAAAAAGAAGGTGATGACTCCGCATTAATGTTTCTTGAGTTTTTGCGAAAGCATAAGATAAATTTAACTCGTGAAAATTACCTCCCATTTTTTGTGGTTTATGCCTATTTGACATCAGAAATATTTTCCAAACTTGTGGATGGTAAAAAGCTTTGCGTCGTGGCCTCTGAATTCAATATCGAGGCTTTTAAAGGGTGGTTTAATCGTTTTTCGAGTCGCCCAGAATTTGTGTTTGTTGAAATACCTGATCGTTACATGGCAACACAATGGGGTCGGATTAAAGAGAATGTTTTAGAAGAGGTACCTCCGGACACCGACTTGTGTTTGATCGGGGCTGGTATCGGCGCCCTTTTGGTCTGTGTAGATGTCGCCAACGAATATAAGATACCTGCGATTGATGCCGGGCATGTTTTGAATATGATGAATGGTCGGGAAGATAAATCAGGAGGGGCAAGACTATATACAATTAGAGAAACGAGTTAATCACACTCGGTGAAATTGGAAAGAAATGCCCATGAACGATCCTTTGAAAAAGTATCGAAAGAGATTTAGAACATGGAAAAATAATTTCCGCCTGAAACGTGAATTAAATCACTACTGCTCAAAATTTGAATCTGAGGGTATGACCATACCTGATACAGCTTCTATTCGACATACGATTAAATCTAAATTCCCGAACTTGAAAATCAAATCCAAAGGCGATCTACAGATTCTCGCAATCTATCATCATTATAACTGGGAAAATAAGTCACTGAAACCTTCACTCGAAAAATTCGGGACTGTTCGACACTACGATTGGTGTGAAGAATTCAATCACCATAAAAAAGCATGGCATAGATCCATCAAGTCGAAAATGAATGACGAGCTTATCAGACGGGTAAAATTATGGACCAGAGAAGATTCTACGGATGTCATCTTTGCCTATCTATCAGGAGGGATAGTAACTCCTGAGACAGTGAAGGAGATCGCAAATATCGGGATCCCTATGGTGAATATGTGTTTGAATGACAAGGAGGCTTTTGTTGGCAAGGTTAACAATGGTCTGGCCATGGGTGCAAGGGATATTTCGAGTTATTTTGATCTATGCTGGACCAGCACGGAGGACGCTCTTCAAAAGTATTGTGTGGAGGGAGCACTTCCCATCTACCTTCCCGAAGGCGCAAATCCTGAAATTCATAAACCGTATGATCTAGAAAAAACAATTGACGTTTCTTTTGTGGGCCAATGTTATGGGAATCGACCTGAGATCATTGGAAAGCTTAATGATTTTGGGATTCATGTCGAAGCCTATGGCTATGGCTGGCCCAGAGGCTCTCTCTCAACCGAAGAAATGGTGAAGATGTATTCCCGAAGCAAAATTAACCTCGGATTCGGTGGGGTCGTAGGGTATACGAACACTTATTGTTTGAAGGGCAGAGATTTTGAAATTCCCATGAGCGGAGGTCTTTACCTGACTGAACATCATCCTGAATTGGAAAGATTTTACGAATTGGAAAAAGAAATTGTTACTTATAAGGATTTTGACGAACTGGTAGAAAAAATTCATCACCTACTTTCTAATCCTGGAAAGGCGGAATTAATAAGAAAAAAAGGGAGACGACGTGCATTAAATGAACATAGCTGGGAGATGCGGTTTGAAAAAATATTTAATCTGATGGGATTAATATGAAGGAAAATAAAACCTATACTGAAACTCAGCCTCATGGCGGATATATGAAAAAAGAGAATATAGATACAGATAATCAGCATTCAACTACTGGCAATTGGCTTTTAAAATATAAGAAAAACATTTTTTCACAGTTTGGAGAAGATGGGATTATTGAGAAGATATTCTCAATTTTACCGAATATTTGCGGATGGTGTGTCGAGTTTGGAGCCTGGGATGGCAAGCATCTGAGCAACACGCATTTCCTTTTGTCTCAAAGAGATTATTCAGGGGTTCTGATTGAGGCCGATCAACATAAATTCAAGGCCTTATGTCAAACTTATTCCGGCAATAACCAGGTTAACTGTATCAATAAAATGGTCACATTTGACGGCCAGAATGTTTTGGACAACATATTATCCCAAACATCTGTTCCAAAAAATTTTGATCTTTTGTCAATAGACATCGATGGCAATGATTTTCATGTTTGGAAATCAGTAAAATTCTTCAAGCCAAAGTTGGTAATTATCGAATTCAACAACACGATTCCCAATAACATAGAATTTGTTCAAGATCCGGATTTTTCGATAAATCAGGGATGCTCCCTTCTGGCATTAGACAGACTTTCAAAAGAAAAAGGTTATGAGTTGTTAGCTGTTACGGATTTTAATGCTTTTTTTGTCGACGCCGAGTATTTTTCCCTCTTTCAGATACCGGATAATTCTCCGGAAATTATCAACTGTGACCAACAATATTTAACACATGTGTTCCAGTTATTCGACGGAACCATCGTCTGGAAGGGGAATCTCAAGTTGCTGTGGCATGGCATAGATATAAACCCGCAAAAGATGCAGGTTCTACCCAAATATGCACGGTATTTTCCGGAGAGTAAACCTTCATGGATTCGACGGCATTTATACTCCATTTACAAAAAATTATTTCTGTGATTATTTTGTTTCATGGTCAGTAAATATAGAATTGAACGGATATCGATTTGGGTCGGATGATATTTTTGAAATTTGTAAAAAAGTTTTGTTACAGGAATCGTAATGCGCATATTAAAGCGGTTTATTTTTTATAAAGATTATTTGAGATTTAAACGACAGGCCAAAGCATCTGGAATGTATTTTCCTTTTGGTAAATTTTATCCTTGCTTGGATGAGCGCAAGATGGACAGCGGTTCTGCTTCCGGGCATTATTTTCATCAGGATTTGCTGGTTGCCAGCCGGATCTTTCAAAACAGACCCCAACGACATGTGGATATCGGATCAAGAATAGACGGGTTTGTTTCTCACGTGGCTTCGTTTAGGGAGATTGAGGTTTTCGATATTCGGCCATTAAATAATATTATCCCAAATATAGTCTTTAAACAGCTGGATCTCATGAACAGCAATTTTCACTTGAGAAACTATTGTGATTCGGTTTCTTCATTACATGCCATTGAACATTTCGGTCTCGGTAGATACGGTGATAAATTGGACTATAATGGCCACCTGAAAGGGCTGAAGAATATTTATGAAATGTTAAAGAAAGATGGAAAGTTTTATTTTTCAGTACCCATCGGTCCACAAAGAATTGAGTTTAACGCTCACAGGATTTTTTCGGTTAAATATCTTATCGAGCTTATTCAAGACAAATACCGAATAAATTCTTTTTCATATGTTAACGATGAAGGAGATTTGTTTAAAGACATTTCGTTACATCCAAATAAGATCGAAAACAATTTTTCGTGCAAGTATGGTTGTGGTATTTTTGAACTTACCAAAATTTAAAAATACAGTATTCGGATGGAAATACTGCAAAAGGAGAAAAAGAAACACCTACTATGGAGGAGTTTAAATAAATTTGTGCTCATTCAGTCAAAATCATGTAATCTTGATCGATGATGCACGAGAATTTACAGACCAAAATGATTGCCCCACTTTAGAAGCTCTGCAGATTTTAATAAAAGCCAGACTTCCCTACCATGAATTCGATGTTCAGGACGACATTATTCGAATTTACAAAAAATTGTAATCGATAGTGGCCGCCCTTCAAAAAATCTTCATGGTTTGTAGTGATTTACTTAGAGCCTCTGAAAAGCAAGAGTATGAAACATGAGAAAGGAAAATTACTTGAAGCCCGATTCTCAGCCTGATCTCTCGGTTATTATTGTTAGTTACAATACCGTCGATTTTTTGGGCAGATGTTTAAATTCTGTTGCTTCCCAATCCAATGTCACTTGGGAAGTCATTGTCGTAGATAATTGTTCGCAGGATGGCAGCCCTGATTTTATGAGAAAGAAGTTTCCATGGGTAAAACTAATCGCCAATGATCGCAACTTTGGTTTTTCCCAGGCCAATAACCAGGCATTAAAGATCTGCAAAGGGAGATATGTCTATTACCTCAATCCCGATACTAAGGTTCAGCCGAATGCTTTCAGGAAAATGGTCGATTTCATGGATTCACATCCGGAAGTGGGATTGGCCGGTACACGCTTAATTTACCCGGATGGATCTTTTCAGCCATCAGTCGAAAATCGATATCCGGGCCAGCGGTATACAAAAAATGAACTCAAGGGTTTAAAAGGGGATATTGCTTGGGTATTAGGGGCCAGCATGATTGTCCGGCGGGCCCTTATTAGAACATTGGAAGGGTTTGATGAGCATTTTTTTCTTTATGGAGAAGATTTAGATCTTTGTTTGAGAATCCGCAGGGCCGGATGGTGCATCGGGCACATTCCTGAAGCAGAAGTGATTCACTGGGAAGGACAAAGCGAGCGGGGTAACCTACCGGTGGAGGTTTGGGAAAAAAAGATTAAAGCGGAGTTTGGCTTTTACAGAAAACACTATTCAAGTAATGCTGTTCGGGCCATTGAGCGGTCAAATCTCCTACAAGCCTATTGGAGGATCTTAACTTTGAAATTGACGCTCCCTTTCTCAGGAAATAAAGAAAAAACTATCGCTAAACTGGAAAAGTATAAACTGATACAAAAAATATTGGGGCAACAAAAAAATAGGATTATATCATGAGCTATAAATAAGAGGAAATAGCGAATGGAAAGCGCGCCTGAGACATGTATTTTATGCCAAACTTCCGAAAGAGAACTCTTAATCGAAAAAGATGGTTGGACAGTCCATCGATGTCCAACATGTGGTCTTGGTTTTTTAGATCCCCGCCCATCCGAAAGCGAGATCGAAAGTCTTTACCGCAGCGATTATTTCTCTGAACGATACGATGACGGAATTGATCCTGATTCGGCCCAATATAAAAAAAGGCTGAGCGGCGAACGGCACCGTACGAAATTTATTAAATCCATAAAACCTTCGGGACATCTTCTCGATATCGGATGCGGATATGGTTATTTTCTCGATGCCAGCCGGCGTGAAGGATATAAAGTACATGGGCTTGATGTTTCAGAATGGGCAGCCCAATATGCCGTTGAGAAACTAGGCATTTCTATGACCATCGGAAAAATTGGCGATGTTCATCTTCCTCCCCAAAATTTTGATATTATAACGATGTGGCATTCCCTGGAGCATACCCCTGACCCTCACATGGCGTTGCAAAGAGCAAAATCATGGTTAAAAAAGGATGGGATACTGGTCATCGACGTCCCCAATTATGAAGGAACAGATGCGCGTAAAATTTGGCGCGAATGGGATGACTGGTCTCTGCCGTATCATTATTGGCACTTTACATCCAAGAGCTTGAAGCAGTTGTTGAGTTGCCATGGATTTACAGTTATAAAACATAAAGATTATCACTCAGATGTTGTCAAAGAAAATTTAAAACGCATTCCAATAATAAGCCTCTTTGCCCGGTTGATTGCTAAACTATACTCCGGAGCGAGCGTGGCGGTTATTGCAAAGCTTGAGATATAGCCCGAAATTCTCATATCCGTAAATTATTCGGTATTGGTGATGGTTGACAATCACAAAATAATAAGCGAATATTCGAACAAACTTTGACATTTACACTTTACAACGCTTAACTTGGATTTTTTCGAAGCCATCAAATTTAGTTCGTGTGAAATAGGTTAAAATTTGAGCCTAACGTTGAATTTTAAAAATGAGCGATCTTTAAACGCCATAATATACAACAATCAAAAAATCAAAAGAGACAGGTATGCATTTACGTAAACGGGTTCTGGTTACAGGTGGCGCCGGATTTCTCGGTTCACATTTATGTGAACGACTGATAAATGAGGGTTGCGATGTTTTATGTGCAGACAATTTCTATACCGGAAGCAAAAGAAATATTGAGCATTTAGTAGGAGATCCCTACTTTGAACCGCTTCGGCATGATATTACTTTTCCGTTATATCTTGAGGTGGATGAGATCTACAATTTAGCCTGCCCGGCATCCCCAATTCATTACCAGAACGATCCGGTTCAAACCACGAAGGTCAATGTACATGGTTCCATCAACATGCTTGGACTGGCCAAACGGATAAAAGCCAAGATCCTTCAGGCATCTACCTCAGAGGTATATGGCGATCCCGCAGTTCATCCCCAGCCCGAAACTTATCATGGGAACGTAAACTGTATCGGTCCCCGGTCTTGTTATGATGAAGGGAAACGGTGTGCGGAGACACTCTTTTTTGATTATTTTCGCCAACACAAGCTTAAAATCAAGGTGGCACGGATTTTCAACACTTACGGTCCCAGAATGCATCTCAATGACGGCCGGGTTGTCTCCAACTTTATCGTACAAGCACTTCGCGGAACACCGCTAACCATCTTTGGTGACGGAACTCAGACAAGGTCTTTTTGTTATGTGGACGATCTTATAGAAGGGTTGGTACGGTTAATGAACACCCATGATGATGTGACGGGTCCGATTAACCTGGGAAAGCCCGGTGAATTTACGATACTGGAACTGGCGGAAAAGGTCATCGAATTGAGCAATTCAACGTCTGAAGTGGTCTTCAAGAAACTTCCTGCCGATGATCCAAAACAGCGACGGCCTGACATTTCACAGGCCCGTAAGATTCTTGAATGGGAGCCTGAAGTTGAACTTGAAGAAGGACTGAAAAGAACAATTACTTATTTTGACGAGATTTTGACAACAGGTTGAATGATTGAATGCTATAAGAATTCATGATGAATGACAAGTGACAGCGAAGGAGGAAATGATGGCATTAAGTAAAGAGCTCCTTGATATCCTTGCCTGCCCGAAGTGCAAGGGAGATATATATTTAAATGACACAAAAAATGGTCTGATTTGCGAAAATTGTAAGCTTTTATATGAAATTAGGGATGATATCCCGATTATGCTGATTGACGAAGCCAAACCCGTCGACAGTTGATTCAGTAACATATCATTAAAATCATGAGCCGACCTCGACCTCCAAAGCCTGCCAAACTTGTAATAGGTTTTTTTTTAAAAGAAAAAGGGTTAGGAATTCATGTGGTAAAGGCGCTTGTTGATAGATATGGTGCTGTTGACATGGCAAGTTCATGGCTTCCTTTTAACTATACAATATATTATAATGATGAAATGGGCACTCCCCTTTTTAGACGCCTGGTTGCATTTAAACAATTAATACATCAGATGTCTCTTGCAGATATAAAAATGTTTACCAATGATCTTGAGCGTGAACATTCGATTAACGGAAAACGGGTGGTTAATATAGATCCCGGATATCTGCTCCATGAACGATTTGTTTTGGCAACCGGAAAAAATTTCAGCCACCGGATTCATATCGGAAAGGGAATCTATGCTGATCTCACCCTGATGTATACCAAGGGAGAGTTTGAGCCGTTACCATGGACCTATCCCGATTATGCTTCAGAAAATATAAAGACTTTTCTTAAACAGGTGCGAAAGAAATATGTGATCGATTTAGGTTTTATAAAGAGTGAGATGGAATATATATCATGATGAAAAGTATGACTGCATATGCCAGATCAGAGAAAACGGCAGATAAAATAAATATCTCAACTGAAATCCGATCCTACAACAGCAGATATCTTGATGTTTCCCTGAGAATCATGCATGGATTCAATGTGTTGGAGGAAAAGATAAAAGCCTTGATCATCGAGAAAATTGCAAGAGGCCGCATTGAGATGAGTTTGCAGATCAATGATGGTTCCGATGAGGCATATAACTTTGAAATCAATATTCCCAAGGCTAAAGCATATTATGATCGCCTTGTTCAATTAAAAGATCAGTTTGGCCTTCATTCAGAAATCGCCGTTGACCTTTTGGTCAGAGAGGGTGGCGTGATTCGGTCAGTGGAAATTGACCGGGATATGGATGCTGTGTGGCCTGTTGTGAGAGATTGTGTGGATGAGGCATTGAACGATCTTGTTGAGATGCGAAAAAAGGAAGGAGCGTTTATTGCTTTGGATATTACCGGTCGAATAAACCGGATTGAAGAAAGTGTTCATCTGATCGAAAAAGAATCGAGCGATCTTTTATTTCATTATCAACAGCGTCTTAAAGAAAGAATCGCAGCTTTAACCAGAGGCATGGTGGAGATAGACCCTGAAAGAATTACACAGGAAGCTGCCTTTCTGGCTGACAAAAGCGATATATCTGAAGAAATTGTTAGGGTGACAAGCCACATAAAACAATTTCGTACAATTATGAATTCAGAGGAACCTGCCGGTCGAAAACTCAATTTTTTATTACAGGAGCTTCATCGCGAATTCAACACCATGGGGTCTAAAACAGAAAAAGCACATGTATCTCACACCATCGTGGAAGTGAAGTCCGAGCTTGAAAAAATCAGAGAACAGTTGCAGAATGTGGAATAGGCTGCCATTTGGCAATTCGGATGTATTCATATAAGATAGGGGTGACAGTCATGGATCAGAATCTCTTGAGTATCGGTTTTGGAAATACAGTAGCGGCGGAACGGGTGATTGCCATTGTTTCCCCTAATTCAGCCCCCATGAAACGTCTCAAAGACGAGGCTAAGGATGAGAAACGGCTGATCGATGCCACACACGGTCGCAGAACCCGGTCTATTATTGTAATGGACAGCAACCATATCGTGCTATCTGCGATTCAAGCGGAAACCATATCCCAACGTTACACGACCCTAAAAGAATCAACATAATCCGTTATGATTTCGAAAGAGATGAAACCTAAACGTGGACATCTTTTTATCATTTCAGCACCGTCAGGAGCAGGGAAAACAACACTTGTCAAAGCCGTGCTCCAGCAGTTTAGGGATATGCGCTATTCAATTTCGTATACAACAAGAAAACCACGCATCGAGGAGCGGGATGGCATTGATTATCATTTTATTTCGAAACAAGATTTTAAGAAAGGCATACATAAAGACCGTTGGGCGGAATGGGCGGAGGTGTATGGAAATTATTACGGGACTTCGGTCGAATTTATAGAAAAGAATCTCTCATCCGGCTGTGATATCCTTCTTGATATCGATGTTCAGGGCACGCTTCAAATCCTCAAACATTATCCTGACAGTGTGACCATTTTCATTCTGCCCCCGTCAATGAACGCACTTAGAAAACGATTGGAAATGCGGGGTTCTGATAGTCAGGCGGTGATCGAAAAACGTCTATTGAATGCAAGAAAAGAGATGACCCAAAAAAAAATGTATCGTCATATTATTGTTAATGATGTACTTTCCGAAGCAATTAAAGAACTTAGTGCTATTTTTAAAAAATACCATCAACGGTAACTTAAGTTTGTACCCCTAATTGTAAGCAGCACCAATAAAGTGTAGTAGGCCGAGAATATTTTTATAGGTCAAATCATATATCGCCTGAAAGGTTATGGTGAAAAAAGAAATACTGTTTGGCATCAATCCGGTTTATGAAGCCCTCAGGGCGGGCCGTAGAGATATTTTTAAAGTCTACATCACAAAAGAAAAAATCTCAAAACGTCTTGAGCGGATCTTAACGCTCGCTGATTCCTTGAAAATATCTGTGGAAACGTCAAACCCTTTATATTTAAAATCTATTTCAGGTACTGAACATCATCAGGGCGTTGGGGTTCAAACAGGACCGTATCCTTTTGTTAAAATTTCAGATATGCTCGACAGTATTCAGGGCGGCAAATCAAATCCTTTTTTACTGCTGCTTGACAATATTATGGATCCTCATAACCTCGGTGCATTGATTCGGACAGCACTCTGTGTCGGTGTGAACGGCGTCATTATTCCCAAGGACAGATCGGCTCAGCCTACTCCGACAGTGTCCAAGGCATCTGCAGGCGCTTTGGAGCATATTTGTCTCTCACGAGTAACAAACATGGTCAACACGATCAAGATGCTTAAGAAACGCGGCTTGTGGCTTGCCGGAATGGACAGGATTTCAACTGAATCGATATTTACCAGTGATATGAAAGGATTCAATGCTATCATCATCGGAGGGGAGGGAAAAGGTGTCCGTCCGCTCGTAAAAAAGCATTGCGATATGTTGCTTTCTATTCCCCAAACCGGTCCTTTAGATTCTCTTAATGCATCTGCAGCAGGAGCGGTGGTGATGTATGAGGTTTTTAGACAGAGACGGTTATCAGATTACTATTTTCTAAAATGAACTTCCAACAAAGCAAATTCCCATCAGGGATAAACAGAGCCCGGTCATCTGGGCCAGGATTTTTACTTAGGCCTATCAGTATGTGGTCCCGTTTCACAGAAGCAATGAAAGAAGCGTTCTTTCCAACACGGTGCCTGGTGTGCGGATCTTTTTTCCGAAACAGTCGAAAGAAAAATAGAAGTCTAAAAACGTTTATCCGGATTTTAAACAGCTGGGAGCAGTGTCCTTTCAGTTTAGAAGAATTTATTCAACAATCTGATTTAAAAAAGGAACATGCTAAAAAATGTTTGGGCACGGGAGCAAAAACTTTTATGGTACTTATGTCGCCATTTATATGTGCGAATTGTTCCGAAACGTATTTGGCGGTTGAATCACCCATATGCTCAACATGCGGTGCTGTCTTTAACAGCAGGGAAGGGGAAGACCACCACTGTGGAGACTGTCTCAATGCTCCCAAGAGATTTAGAATGGCTCGATCGGCGGGAGTGTACGACAACGTGCTTATGGCTGCGATACATTGTTTGAAATATAAAGAGAAAATTCAACTGGCCAGACCGCTGGGAATGCTTTTGATGATGGCATTTTGTCGTTATTGGAATAAGGGAAATATACATCTAATCGTGCCGGTTCCTCTTCATAAGAGAAAACTTAGGAGTCGAGGCTTCAACCCGTCTTTTTTTCTTGTCAAGGAATGGGCACAAATTGCCAAATCACTAGATAGAGCGTTGCCGGCGATCCCGGTTGCCGCAGATATTCTGGTAAGAAAAAGATGGACAGAATCCCAAACAGGCCTCGGGCGTAAGGAGCGTTTGCAAAACATTAAAAATGCCTTTGACGTGAGTGATTTATCGAGAGTTAAAATGAAAAACATACTGCTTGTGGATGACGTCTATACAACTGGCGCAACGGCAAATGAGTGTGCAAAAGTTCTAATGAGAGCAGGGGCAGCGCGTGTTGATGTGCTTACTCTGGCAAGGGCCATGTGATTTGATGATTGAAGGTCGGTAACACGAAAACATTACCGCTTCATGCATAATTAAATTTTTGCTGAAATATTAAATGACAGAAACATGAGATCTAAAATTTTAAAATTATCAGATTTGTTGCAAGTTATAGAAGGCTTGCGAAAAGCCGGAAAACGAATTGTCTTTACAAACGGATGCTTTGATATTCTGCACGTGGGCCATGTGCGGTATCTTACTGCTGCTCGATCAAAAGGGGACGCACTGGTTTTGGGGTTGAATTCAGATACATCCGTAAAATCGATAAAACCTGACAACAGGCCTATCGTGAGTCAGGATCAAAGGGCTGAGGTTTTAGCGGGTTTGGCGTGTGTGGATTATATAACGATCTTCGATGAGTCTGATCCGTTAGCGCTTATACAAACCATAAAACCGGATGTTCTTATAAAAGGTGCTGACTGGGAGGAAGCGGAAATCATTGGATCTGATGTTGTCAGATCATATGGGGGCAGTGTGGTTAGGATCGAAGTTGTTCCCGGCATTTCAACTTCCGGAATTATACAAAGGATTCTTGAACTTTATGGGCGGCAATAATAACCGCAGTTCCTTTAAATTTGAATTCCCCGTCCTGGCGGCCAAAACATTAAGACAGAAATAGGAAAGAGAAAAGAGAAAAGAGCAATTAGATAACCGCAAATGAACGAAAATATAATTAGAAGATAAGAAGGTTAGAAAATTAGAAGGTCGGGGGTTCCAAGACATGCCCACTTTTTTATTCGTGTTCATCCGTGGTTTTCCTTGTCCAAAAGAGACTTGATTATGATCGCAAACCAGAAAAATGGTGTTTCTTTTTTTGAGTTTCCAAAATTTGCAGTCTTTTCCGGTATCCTGCATGGCGTCTTCACAAGAAAAAACGGAAAAAGTAAAGGACCTTTTCACAGTCTTAATGTCAGCTTCGGCGTTGGAGACAATGACCGAACTGTTTTAGAAAACAGAACAATCATTGCTCGATGTATCAATGAGAGAGACCTTGTTTTTTTAGATCAGGTCCACGGCACTCGAATCATTGTATTTTCAAAGGAACAACCTTTTTGCCGGGTATTTGATACGGCTGATGGCTTTAAAGGTGAATATTCGGAAATTTTGGGTGGTCATATCGATACATTTGGCATTGACTCTGAACGCAGATTTGAAGCGGACGCAATGGTTACGGATATCCCAGGAAAGTTTCTCGTCATTCAAGTGGCGGACTGCCAATCTGTATTAATTTATGATCCGGTTCAGGAGGTGGTGGCCAATGTTCATTCAGGGTGGCGTGGCAGCATTAACAATATTATCGGTTGTACATTAAAGGTGATGGAAAAAAACTTCGGTTGCCGTTCTCATGATATTGTTGCAGGAATTGGCCCATCTCTGGGCCCATGTTGTGCTGAATTCGTAAATTACAAAAAAGAGATCCCAGAGGCATTTTGGAAATACAAAAACGATACCCATCATTTTGATTTCTGGTCCATCAGCCGCGACCAGTTATGTGAAGCAGGTGTTTTGTTTGAGAATGTGGATTTAAGTCGGATGTGTACAAAATGTGATTCGAACCGATTTTTCTCCTTTCGCCAAGAAGGGACGACCGGAAGGTTTGCAGCCTTGATAGGCCTCAAACAAATGACCCATGGAGCGATTTAACAAAGAAAACCCCGATTCCTGAAATAACCGACACCCAAAAAGGATAATATGTATCAAGAAAAAGTTAAGGTTTTGTGGAACCAAAAAATCGGGCCGGAATATTACCGAATCGGTTTAACGTGTCATCATGGATATAAAGATGCCAGTCCCGGTCAATTTGTCATGCTGCGATTTCCAGGCCAGATCACCCCTTTTTTGCGTCGCCCGTTTTCCATTCATAAGTTGATATCCGACAATAACCAGACCATTGGGATTGAACTCCTTTATAAGGTGGTGGGGGAGGGCACAAAAAAACTCTCTATGATCCAAGTCGATGACATTGTTGACATTCTTGGCCCATTAGGCAATGGATTCGTTTTTTCCCATCATTATAAAACCGTTTATATTGTTGCGGGCGGTATTGGTGTGGCACCGCTGGTTTTTTTGGCGACATATTTGCGAAAAAAAGGGATAGATACTGCAAACTGTGAGGTTTTTTTAGGTGGAAGATCAAAGGATGATCTGTTATGCAGGGATGAATTTCTGGATATTGGGATGAAACTACAGGTGACTACAGATGATGGAAGTGAAGGAGACCAGTGTTTTATTACCCATCCTTTGGAGGTTGCTTCCAAAGAAGGTCGTCCCGATGTTATTTACGCCTGCGGTCCTTTGGAGATGTTAGCGTGTGTATTGGATATTGCCAAGAAGTATCGTGTGCCGTGCCAGGTTTCCATTGAAACGGCCATGGCTTGCGGTATGGGAGCTTGCCTTGGGTGTGCCGTTGAAAAAAAAGGCTTAAAGAAAGATTACTTACATGCCTGCCTGGATGGTCCGGTATTTGATGCCGGCATTATTAAAATATAATCTGACCATAAAAATTTAGCACAGTGCAAAATCATTTAGTTGCCAATTTGGGTTGGGCGCTCCACAACGGCGTATATCTCTTTCCAACCGGCTGAAACTTGTGCTTTAGCACCCGTAAGCCTGAACCGTTCCTGATTTAGTTAGAACCATTTATCGTTAACTTGTCCTATTGATTGTTTAAGTGATCCTTTCATTCGGTTCGGGCTAACGCGTGCTAAAGCCCTTCAAACAGTCAGTCGGTTTTCAAGAGAAACACGCCGTTGTTTCGCTGTATCGAAATCAAATGCGTTTTCCCTAAATTTTAGTACATTTTGCATTGACTTGTGAAAATCCATATGTTAGATGCACAACGTCCTTATTAGATCTTATTTTATATGAGGATTTTTATTGCCCGAAGATGAGACCTTTGAAAAATGTTCATTTTTGTTCGAGTTCAAGGAAGACGAAAATTTTAACCACCCCAGTATGATCTGCCGGACCTACGGGGCAGGCAGGAATACATTGAGGATTAAGATTTGAGTCTGACACAGAAATTCGATAAAAAGGGGTGTTTTGCAAAGGTTTCAAGGTGTTCTTTTTCATGAAAAGAGAAACCATACGAGCCATAAAGGATGTGGCATATTATAGCAGCATCGGCTTATCCGTAGCGCTTTCAATCTTTATCGGGCTGGCCCTAGGCGTATACCTTGACAGAAAAGTATTTAATACAACTCCATGGTTTACACTGATTTGTCTCGGGCTGGGAATTGCTGCGGGATTTAGGAACATCGGAATTGCAATAAAAAAAAGCAGAAAGCTCTAACGGATATTTTTAAGGTGGAAATTCAACAACGTCTTTATAAATTTGTAAACTACACGAATTGGATCCTGTTCTCTTTTTTCAGCCTGATGGGACTTTTTCTTATGCCGTCTGATTTTACAGCGGGGATCATTTGTGGGGGCCTGATTGTCACGATCAATTTCCATTTGCTCAACCGGACGCTTAAAAAAGCGTTTAGACCTCCTCACCTGGCTTCCACCAGGGTAATATTGGCCAAATATTACATCCGGTTCATTATCAGCGGCCTTATTATATTTGTTCTCATATCAGAGCATTTTGTTGATCCTTTGGGTCTTTTTGTCGGACTCTCGGTGGTGGTGGCCAGTATTACGCTTGCCACTGTACGTGAATTAACCAAATATATTTTCAAGGAGGCAACTTAAGGTGGAACATCCCTATCTATTTTTTGTAAAGTTGTTTGAAATGTTCGGTCTGGGACATTTTGCCCATACGTATCCCCATATCATCTATTCCTGGGTGGTGATGGTCTTACTGATAGTACTTGGAATTGTCGGGGCAAAGAGTGTAACTCTGGTTCCTTCGAAAATACAAAATGTGTTGGAGATTATCATTTCAGGAATCGAAGAATTCACCATTGATATTACCGGAGAAGAAGGGCGCTGGCTTTTTCCGCTTCTTGCCACGGTGTTTATCTATATTTTTGCCTGCAACATAATGGGACTTTTACCTGGATTTTTTCCACCGACCGCCAACCTGAACACAACCCTTTCATGTGCGCTTGTTGTTGTCCTGTTTACCCACGTTATCGGTATTAAATATCATGGTGCAAAATATATTAAACACTTTCTCGGGCCTGTATGGTGGATGGTTCCGCTTATTTTTCCGATTGAAGTCATCGGCCACCTGGCACGTATTTTGTCTCTTACTTTTCGTCTTTTCGGAAATATGATGGGCCACGAACTCGTTTTGGGGATTCTTTTCATGCTGGCGGGATTGTTTTTTGCCCCGCTGCCGATAATGGTTCTTGGCATTTTCGTTGCACTGGTACAGGCGTTTGTTTTTTATTTGCTTTCGGTCATGTATTTTACCGGTGCAATAGAGCATGCACATTAATTTGAAGGAATAATAATAAGAGAAAACAATAATAATATGCTTTTAAATTTTAATGGGAAAATGGAAGAAGCATAAAAAACCTTAATAAAGGAGGTAGAGTAGATTATGGGTGCAGAAGCATTACAATTTTTTATTGCCTGCGTGACTGCAGCTGGTTTCGGAGTCGGGATTGCAGCCTTTGGTTGCGGTATTGGACAGGGACTTGGTGTAAAAGGCGCTGTTGAAGGTATTGCCAGAAATCCCGAATCATCCGGTAAGGTCACGGTTACCATGCTGATCGGCCTTGCAATGATTGAATCACTGTGTATTTATGCACTGGTTGTTGCGTTGATTCTTATCTATGCCCATCCTCAGGCAGCGACAATTGCCGCGCTGTTTGGCGCTGGTCACTAAAAAAACAGAGACACATTTTTTAAAAAAACAGGGCTGTGCCATATAAGGCACAGCCCTGTTTTATTTTGGCCTAACCTTGACAAGCCGCTTGCAACGAACCAAAAAGGTTTGTCAAAAAAACTAATGAGGTTAACGTTTAGGTGCTAAAACCTTTCTTAAAAATTCCCCGGTATAAGAGCCATTTAATATTGAGATTTCTTCCGGCGTCCCGATTCCGACGACATTTCCCCCTTCATCGCCACCTTCGGGCCCAAGGTCGATGATATGATCCGCGGTTTTAATGACATCTAAATTGTGTTCGATCACAATGACCGTATTCCCCCCGTCCACAAGTCTTGATAATACATCAAGCAGTTTACGAATGTCATCGGTATGGAGTCCTGTTGTCGGTTCATCAAGGATATAAACGGTTCTTCCTGTCGCTTTTTTTCCAAGCTCCCGAGACAGTTTGATCCTTTGAGCTTCCCCGCCGGACAGTGTTGTCGCCGGTTGACCGATCTGAATATATCCCAGGCCGACATCGATCAGGGTCTGAAATTTGTTTTTAATATTGCTGACTCTATTAAAAAACCTGAAGGATTGATTGACGGTCATACCAAGTATATCTGCAATGTTTTTTCCTTTATATCTAATTTCAAGGGTCTCTCGGTTGTATCTTTTTCCGTGGCAAACATCACAGGTCACATAAACATCCGGCAGAAAATGCATTTCTATTTTGATGATTCCATCTCCGCGACAGGCTTCACATCTTCCTCCTTTAACGTTAAAGCTGAATCTTCCGGGTTTGTAACCTCTCAACCGTGCTTCAGGTGTCCTGGAAAAAAGTTCTCTGATATACGTAAAAACACCGGTGTATGTTCCAGGATTGGAACGGGGCGTTCTTCCAATGGGTGACTGGTCGATATGGATGACTTTGTCAACATGCTCAATGCCCAGTATATTGTCGAACGTACCTGCCGGCATCCTGGTATGATAAAGTCTCTGAGCCATGGCACGATAGAGGATTTCCAGAACAAGTGTCGATTTCCCGGAGCCGGATACACCGGTGACGCAGATAAAGCATCCCAAAGGGAATTCTACATTGATATGTTTAAGGTTATTTTGAGATGCGTCTTGGATAATTATTTTTTTACGAAGACCGGATCGTCGAGTTAGGGGTATTGGGATACTTTTTCGACCAGAAAGATACTGTCCGGTCAATGATTTTTCCTCTTTTAAAAGTTCATTCGGTGGCCCGGAAAAAACAACATTTCCACCGTTTATTCCCGCGCCGGGACCCATATCGACAACATGATTCGAAGTACGTATGGTTTCTTCATCGTGCTCGACCACAAGAACGGTATTGCCGAGATCGCGCATTTGAATGAGGGTTTTGCGAAGACGCTGGTTGTCTCTCTGGTGGAGACCGATGCTCGGTTCGTCAAGAACATAAAGAACGCCGGTCAGCTTTGAGCCAATCTGTGTCGCAAGCCGTATTCGCTGGCTTTCCCCACCGGAAAGTGTGGATGCTGACCTGTCGATGGTAAGGTATCCGAGTCCGACATTTTCTAAAAAGCCGAGCCGTTCATTGATTTCTCTTAGAATCCTTGATGCAATAATCTTTTTTTTACCGGTCATTTTTAGTTTTTGAAAAAAAGTACGGGCTGTTTTTACTGAAAATTGGGTTATTTCGAAAATATTGAGATCTTCCACTCGAACCGACCTGCTGGCCTTGTTCAATTTGGCGCCATTGCATTCAGGGCAGGATCGAAAATTCATGTACTGCTTAATTTCTTCTCTGGACTGGTAGGATTCTGTTTCCAGGTATCGTCGTTTAAGCTTTGGTATAATACCTTCAAATGGTTTTTTATAGGTAAACCGACGGTTGTTTCGTTCAAAATAGAATGTAATTCGTTCAGTTCCCGAGCCATATAAAAGGGCACTTTTAAATAAATCCGGAAGATCTTTGTAAGGGGTATAAATATCTACACCATAATGTGAGGTCAGTGCATCTAGAAATTCAATAAAGTGAACGGTGTTTCTATTGGCCCACAAAGCAACTGCCCCTTGCCTCAAGGAGAGTTCGTGATTTGGAATGATCAGACCGGGGTCAAATTCAGTTATTGAACCCAAGCCGTCACATTTTGGACAGGCACCTTGGGGGGAGTTGAAAGAAAAACTGGCCGGCGTAAAATCCGGATAGCTAATCCCGCAGGTGATACACGCTGATTTTTCACTAAATAAAATTGGCTTTTCATCAGGAATGTCCACGGTAATAAGACCGTTTGACAGAGAAATGGCAAGTTCTATGGAATCCGCAAGCCGATTACGGATTTTTTCTTTTACGATCAAGCGGTCCACAACCACGTCGATGGTATGCTTTTTGTTTTTGTCCAGCTTACCGATTGCTTCAATTTCCAGAGTTTTTCCATTGATACGAACCCGGGCAAAGCCTTCCTTTTTTAGCTGTTTAAAAAGTCTTTCGTGCGAACCTTTCTGACCTGAGACAAGGGGTGCCAGAATCAGAATCCTGGTGCCTTGGTTCAGTGACATAACTCTGTCTACAATCTGGTCGAGTGTTTGAGCGGTAATCGGTTCTCCGCACAAATAACAATGGGGGGTGCCGGTTCTTGCAAAGAGGAGGCGAAGATAATCATAAATTTCCGTTACCGTTCCTACCGTTGATCGGGGATTATGACTGGCGGTTTTTTGTTCAATTGCGATTGCCGGCGACAGTCCTTCGATGGTGTCCACATCAGGTTTCTCCATACGTTCGAGGAACTGGCGGGCGTAAGCGGAAAGGGATTCAACGTACCTCCGCTGTCCTTCAGCATACAGGGTGTCAAAAGCGAGAGTTGACTTTCCAGACCCCGAAAGGCCGGTAATCACGATAAGTTGATTCCGGGGCAATTCAACATCAATATTTTTTAGGTTATGGTGTCTTGCACCGCGTATGATTATTTTTTCAGTTTTCATTTGGTCTTTAAAACCTGTTCCTATGAACCTTGTTTGTTCCGCTATTCAATGGCCAAAACATTTAAACCAGAAATTAGGAAAGAGAAAAGAGGATAAGGGAAACCACGGATGAAAACGAATAAACACAAATATTTTGAAAAATAAGAAAGTAAGAAGGTGAGAAGATCAGAAGGTCGGCACATTTTCTTTATTTCCAAATTTCTCACTTTCTCACTTTCTCACCTTCTCATCTTCTCATCTTCTAATTACATTCGTGTCCATTTGAGGTTATCCATTTTTTAATTTCCAATTCCTTTATTCTTACTGTTTGTTTTTTGCGTAAACCGCCTGTTGCGCCGCCATGGTTATTGCCGCGATCAAACTTCCCGGATTAGCAGTACCTGTTCCGGCAATATCATAGGCTGTGCCGTGGTCAACGGATGTTCTGATGATTGGCAGCCCCAAGGTAATATTTACACCGTCGTTGAAGTGTATGAGCTTAAACGGGATCAGTCCCTGGTCGTGATACATGGAGACGACAGCATCATAATGCCCATTTGCTGCTTGATAAAATACAGTATCGGGTGGTAATGCTCCGGTAACATCAAACCCTTGGTTCCTGGCAGCATGAATTGCCGGTGTGATAATCGTTTTTTCCTCGTCTCCAAACATTCCACCTTCGCCGGCATGAGGATTCAGTCCGGCCACAGCAATACGGGGTGTTTTTAAACCAAACCGTTCCTGGAGCGTTTGGCATGTTAATTTTATCGTCAACAATACTTTTTCTTCCGAAAGTAATGAGGGGACTTCTTTAAATGGAACATGGATAGTTACAAGGACGACACGAAGTCTGTTCCCGGCAAGCATCATTGCAAAAAAATTAGATCCGGTTCGTTCAGCCAAGAGTTCGGTGTGTCCGTTATAGTGACATCCAGCAATCCGAACTGCTGCTTTGTTTATGGGGCAGGTGACCATTGCTGCGATTCGCCCTTTGGTTGCCAAATCAGCGGCAGCTTTGATATAGCGTATCATAGCCCTCCCTGTTTCAACCGTGGGGTTGCCCCACAACACATTATCCGGAACGATTTCTGAAAGATTCAGCAAGTCGATAGATCCAAATTTATATATGCCGTCTTCAGGATCTTTGACAGACTTAAAGTAAAGCTTGCTGCGGAGACATTTTTTCACAGCGTCCAAAATTTGGATATCTCCAATCACAAGTGGTCTGCAAACATTGTAAATTGAAGGTTTGCAAAGTGATAAAAGAATAATTTCCGGACCGATCCCAACAGGGTCTCCCATAGTAATCCCAATAATCGGGCGATAGTCATACATTTTACCTACCCCAAATAGTTATTAAACAATGCTATAAAAAAGATTAATTATACTATAGAGAATATAAGCATTTTTCAAATAAATTAAAAAAAAATTATGGTTACAGTTTTTTCAGTAACTTATTTTTATATAAAAAGGGTGTAGAAAAAAATATAAAAATAGGAGAAAATGAAAGAAATATGAAGATATTATCAAAAAACATTATTGTAGATATTCTGTTGATAACCATGGATATGCTTAAAATGCTTATGGAAAAATGTCATTTAAAAAAGTTTGTATTTAAGAGGATTTAAATTCTTAATAAGAAATAAATCATTAAATACAATTAGATATGTGTTGTTAATAACTTGTTGACAAATAGATGCTAAACTGGATTTATCGGGATTGACATAGAATAGATGATGCTTTACAGTCAGCCATAACTTACACAGTGACTTCTTTGTAATCTGAGATAACACTCCCAAAAAGATTAATATCGGTATTTTATCAATAGTTTTACCTGAAACAACAAGTCGGTTCTAATTACCTAATTGAGATTTTAATACGTATGAAAGCGATCTGGAAAGAGGCAAAAGCTGCTATTAAATTGCGTGTTCCCAGCCACTGTTTCAGGATGTGGATTGAGCCGCTGAGACTATCAAAGTTCGATAATAGCTGTATTACTCTCGCTTCTCACAACTTTTTTTCAAAAAAACGGGTCATGGATCATTATGGAGATCTGATAGCGACTGAACTCAGCAGGGTTGCAGGAAGGTCTTGTCGATGTTTATTCGAGGTCTCGGCAACAAAAGCCATTCCAAGAAATAAAGCAAAAGATGATGTTCAGCTGCCATTACCCAATATGAATTTACGTCCGCATACCGGTAGGTTTTTGCGAAAGGATTTTACCTTCGATCATTTTGTTGTGGGTGGTAGTAATGACTTTGCATACTCAGCTTCCCTTTCTTTGGCTTCGAGAAAAAATGGTCTCCAAAATACGTTGTTTTTGTTGTCACGGACCGGAATGGGGAAAAGCCATCTTTCACAGGCCGTCGGGAATCACATACTGTCCGAACATCCTACGGATCGTGTATATTATACGACTGCCGAGGATTTTAGCAATGAAATGGTGCATGCGTATCGCAATGATTCAATCAATTCTTTTAAGGGAAAATATAGAAATCAATGTGACGTTTTACTCCTCGAAGATGTTCATCACCTGAGCGGCAAAGAAAGAACCCAGATCGAGCTTGCGTTAACGCTTGATACGTTGTTTGAATCCAACAAGAAAATAATTTTCTCAAGTTGTTATCTGCCGGCGGATATTCCGAAACTCAATGACAAATTGAGGTCACGACTGTCATGTTCACTTATTTCAAACATTGAGCCACCCGAATTCAGGACGCGAGTCAGGATACTGAAGAAAAAAGCGAATCTTAACGGATGTCACATACCCGAAGACGTTATCCATTACTTGGCCGGCGAACTCACAGAGGATGTGAGACAGCTTGAAAGTGGCCTTATCGGGGTTACCGCAAAGTCATCTTTGTTAGGGATGCCAGTTGACCTTGGACTGGCTGAAAGTGTTGTTAAGAACATCGTACGCAGTAGAAAGGCTATCACAATAGACGTTATCAAAAAGTTCGTTTGCAAATATTATTCTATTTCCGTCAAAGAAATTGTTTCAAGTTCTCGCAAACAATCTATCGTTCGACCGCGACAGATCGCAATATATCTATCGCGAAGATATACCGATGCCCCCCTCCAGACAATAGGGAAAAGTTTCAACAGGTACCATGCCACTGCCCTTCATTCCATCAATACGGTTGAACAGATATTAAAACAAAATGGTCCGATTCAAAAACAGGTGGAACTTCTTTGTCAAAAGCTCGAATCCGGTAAATATTAAATTTGAATTTCCCACCCAGAATCATGTCTTGATTTACTCAATAAATTTGATACGATTTAATTATACCTGAAGCGCCTTCGTGTTTAGCGTAGCTGAAAGCGAAGACTAATAATATCGATTTGTTTTAAAGGACTATTACAAATCGCTAAATACATGAGGTGTATTCTTGGAATTACATTGAGCTCACAATCATTTTTCAATTTGAAGGCATCAAATGACAATAACAGATAAGACGTTCAAAAAATTAGAAAGCATCGTGGGAAAACAGCATTGCACTCAGAAAAAAGAGGAACTAACCTGCTATGCATACGATGCAACAGCTCGCAGTTATCTCCCCAGTGCTGTCCTGTTTCCAAGGGATGCCGGAGAAATATCCGCCATATTGCATCTCGCCAACTCAGATCGTTTCAATGTGGTTCCAAGGGGCGCCGGGACAGGGATGACGGGCGGTTCTCTTCCGGTGGAAGGCGGCATCGTTCTTGCGATGAATCGACTGAACCGTATCCTTGAAATAGACAAGGACAACCTTATCGCCCATGCGGAACCCGGTGTTGTGACCGGCCATTTTCACCGGGCGGTCGAATCAGAAGGACTTTTTTATCCTCCGGATCCTTCGAGCTCCGACTTCTCAACGCTGGGTGGGAATCTGGCAGAATGTGCAGGGGGCCCCAGGGCGGTGAAATATGGTGTTACCAGGGATTATGTGTTGGGATTGGAGGCTGTTCTCCCAACGGGTGAAATCATCCATTCCGGTGTAAAGACCGCTAAAGGTGTTGTGGGATATGATTTAACCAGACTTCTCATCGGATCCGAAGGAACCCTTGGCATAATTACCAGCATAACATTAAAACTGTTACCCCTACCCCAAGCAGTAAGAGCCATGACCGCCGTCTTTGATCATATTGAAACAGCAGCGGAAACCGTTTCAGAAATTATTAGACGCGGCATCATTCCACGGACCATCGAATTTATGGATAATGCTTCGATCTGTTGTGTTGAACGTCACCTCAAAATGAACCTGCCCGTTGAAGCCGGAGCTTTACTGCTCATAGAGATGGATGGAAAAACCGAAGAGGTGGGTATGCTTATCGAACAGTTAAGAACATTGTGCGTATCTCAAGGGGCCAAAAATACGAAAATAGCCAGTAAAAAGGAAGAAATCGCAGAGCTCTGGAAAGCCCGAAAAGCGATATCTCCGGCACTTTTTCAATATGGTCCTGATAAGATTAACGAGGATATTGTTGTTCCAAGAAGTAAGATTCCGGATATGGTAAAAAAGATAGAGGCTCTAAAGGAAGAAACCGGACTAACCATGGTGAGTTTTGGACATGCCGGTGACGGTAATATCCATTTTAATATCATGCTCGACAAAAGAAATCTGGATCAACTCAAAAAAGCCGAAGCGGCCATAGATGATTTATTTGAATATACCCTTGAACTGGGGGGGACAATTTCAGGTGAGCATGGCGTTGGTATGACTAAAGCACCTTATATCGCCAAGGAGATCGGTTCTGTGGAACTAAACCTTATGAAGAAAATAAAGAAAATCTTTGATCCAAATGGGATATTAAATCCCGGGAAAATTTTTCCGGCTGAGTAGTTTCTCAGAAAAGATGAACGAATAAGATGAGTAACTTGAAATGGCTTTTAAGCATTGATGTTTTATATTTACTTTATGAAAAATTAAAGTTACTGAATTTTGATAAATACATCATTATAAGACAACAAATCTTCCAAAAGCTCCAACCGAACATTCTTGTCGCGGTCTATGGCACAGCGCAGGTTTAAGATACAGAGCTTTTTGCATAATGGATCTTCAATATTGAAGTTGCCGAGACAGCCAAGATGATCATCTATAGATATTTGATTCCTCAACTCTTTTTTCATACCGCATCCTCTATCGCAAGTAATGAAAGCATTTCTTTATGAATTCTTCCGTTAGTCACTAGAATTTCCTGTTGATTTATTGTAAATGGTTTATTTGAAAAGTCGGTTACGATAGCACCTGCCTCCCTGGCAATCAGGTCTCCTGCTGCGGTATCCCATGGTTTTAGGTTCTGCTCCCAGAATCCATCGAAGCGTCCACAGGCAATAAAACAAAGGTCAATCGCCGCTGATCCGAGCCTTCGAACTCCTTGAGAGGCTTTCAGGCACTTTGAAAAACGTGTCATCAATGGGTCAAGATGGTCCCTTAAATTATACGGAAAGCCGGTGACAAGAAAACTCTCAGAGACTGTCATCGACGTTGAAACCTCAATCTGCCGGCCATTGAGTGATGCACCTTTTCCTTTGACAGCAGTAAAAAGTTCCCTTGTCAAAGGATTTAATACAAGTCCAAAAACAGTTTCACCTTTTAGTGCGAAAGCGATAGAAATCGAGAACAAACCAATCTGATGCGCAAAATTCGTTGTGCCGTCTAAAGGGTCGATGATCCACTGATGATCCGAATCGCCTGTGCTCAATCCGCTTTCTTCTGCCAGGATCGAATGATTGTTAAACGCTTTCTGAATGGTTTCGATAATAACGCTTTCAGATTCGGTATCAGCCTCTGTAACAAGATCAATAACCCCTTTTTTGTCAATTCTAAAAGCTTTGCCGTAGTATGACATAAGCACTCCGCCGGCTTTATAAGCGGCCGCGATGCCAATTCTTTTGATAAGCTCTAAATCCATAGAAACAACACTTTTATTTATTTTATTTTTCGATGTCAACCACAAATCGTTGAAGGTCAAAGTATGATCCTAAGGTAAATTCATTTCTACCGGATTGTCTTTGTGTCGATGTATTGAGTGCTTCATTTTCTTAATTAGTGGCATCATGGTCGATTTTTCCTTGGCTGAAATAGCTGTTGCATCAAAATCCCGGCTCAATTTTTGGGTCGTTTTTTTATCCACTAGATCCTTTTTGTTCAGAACTCGAATCAAGGGGATATCATCTAAGTTAAGATCAAATAATATTTTTTCAACTGATTTAATCTGGTCTTTGAATCGAGGATTGCTGATGTCTATGATATGCAGCAAAAGATTCGCACCCTCAAGTTCTTCCAAGGTTGCACGAAAAGCAACGATAAGATCTTTGGGAAGATTTTTTATAAATCCAACGGTATCTGTAATAATGACTTCAATATCTTTTGGAAACTTAAGCCTTCTGCTCGATGGGTCCAGGGTTGCAAAGAGCCTGTTTTCAGTTCGGACATGACTCTTTGTGAGGGTGTTGAGCAGGGTTGATTTCCCGGCATTTGTATAACCGATAATTGATATAACAGGAAGGTCTTTTTTATTGCGTTTCGATTTTTGCTGTTTTCGCTGTTTTCGTACCAGCTCCAGGTCATTTTCCAGGTGTTTTATTCTGTCGCGCACGCGCCTTCGATTTATTTCCAGTTTGGTTTCTCCGGGTCCACGACCACCGATACCACCGGTCAAACGCGACATGGCCGTGTTTTTGACAACAAGACGCGGAAGCAGATACTTAAGTTGTGCAAGTTCGACTTGGAGTTTACCTTCTTTTGTTTGAGCACGTTGGGCAAAAATATCGAGTATCAATTGTGTTCTGTCGATAACCTTCAAATCTATCTGATCGGTAATTGAGCGTATTTGTGAAGGATTTAATTCCTGATCAAAGATGATTAAGGTTGCGCCTTTCTGAAGCGCCAAAATAATCAGCTCCTGAAGCTTTCCGGGCCCCATCAGAAATTTCGAATTTACTTTCCGACGGATCTGGAGCATTTTTTCCACAATTTCAATATTATTGGATATTGCAAGATCTTCCAACTCTTCCATAGATGACATGGCAGTTTTTCGGTATGCTGTCGTGACACTGACAAGAAGCGCTCTTTCTTTGCCTGCATCTCCTTTGTGTAAAGACGTTACTTGGGCAAGTTCCGCCTCAAGGGACTGGATCAGTTCAAGGCATTCGATATTGAGATCACCGGGGTTCAAAGGATTTAAGATCTGGAACGGTTTCCCATAAGGGCTTTTGGGCAAGATATATCCAACATGGGCTTTATGAAAATAGCCTGTTTCGGTCATGGTAATTGCAGCCATGATGTCGAGCCTCAAAAGAGCAAGGTCAGTGAGATCGTCTGTTGTGAGAGGTTCATTATCGAGATGGGTGTGTATGCACCTGAGCCCTCTCAGACGGCCCGGAGCGGCGCGATAATCGCTGATATCGGGGATCACTATTTTTTGATGATCTCCCACAATAACGTAGGGTATTTTGCCTTGACGATTTATGAGAAGGCCTATTTGACGACGAATGTCATGGGACAGCCTGATGATATCACGAGCAAGTTCGAATGTAATAAGGAATTGAGGTGGAAGGCGGCGACGATAGAGATTTCCAAGCTTGCGGATATGGCTGGCTTTAAGCCCGCCGATATTCCCGAAAAGTTTTTTCATTTATTCTCTCGGGCTGTAATTTTCAAATCGGGTATACGTATTCAAAAATGTCAGGTTCGCGAACCCGGTCGGTCCGTTTCGCTGTTTGGCAAGTATTAATTCTGCTTTTCCTTTATTGGGGTTGTTTTCATCCTTGTTATATAATTCGTCTCTGTAAATAAAAGCGACGACATCAGCATCCTGTTCAAGGGCTCCGGATTCTCTCAAATCCGCAAGCTGTGGTCGTTTGTCACTGCGTTCTTCCAATTTTCTGTTCAACTGAGAGAGTGCCAAAACGGGAATATCAAGTTCTTTGGCAAGGGCTTTAAGGGATCGTGAGATCTCCGAAATTTCAAGATCCCTGCGTTCTGCTGATGCACGGCCTTTCATGAGCTGAAGATAATCGATGATAATAAGGCCGATATCGCTCTCCATTTTTAATCTGCGTGATTTTGCCCTGATTTCCAGCACGGCAATATTTGGAGAGTCATCAATAAAAATCGGTGCCTGAGATAAAAATCCGGCAGCATCAGTAATCTTTATCCAATCATCTTGGGTGATGAATCCCCTTCTCAGACGTGATGAATCAACTCTAGCCTCACTGCTGAGCATTCGAAATGACAACTGTTCCTTGGACATTTCCAGGGAGAATATGGCGACAGGTATATTAGCATCTACTGCCGAATTCTTTGCAATGTTCAAAGCAAACGCTGTTTTTCCCATTCCAGGACGACCGGCGAGGATAATAAGGTCAGATTTTTGTAAGCCGGCGGTTAATTCGTCAAGTTTAGTAAATCCTGTGGGAACACCGGTTACAAGAGCCTTGTTCCCCTGACGCTCTTCAAGGGCATCAATGTTGACCTCGATAATTTTGCCAATCGGGTAAAATGCCGGCTTGATCTTATTTTCTGATATCTCAAAAATAGAACTTTCAGCAAAATCGATGACACTCTCAACATCACCTCGATCCTCGAAGCATCTTTTGGTTATGGCAGTTGTTTTTTCAATAAGTTTTCTTAAACAAGCTTTTTCGTGAATGATTTTGGCATAGTATTGGGCATTTACAGCAAGTGGGACCGTATCGACGAGGTTTGCAAGATATGCGGCGCCTCCGATCCCTTCCAACCAGCCTCGTTCCCTTAATATATTGGTCAACGTCACCAGATCTACAGGCTCATCTTTGGAAAAAAGTTCAGTTATCGCAGTGAACATTTTTTGATGCGAAGATCTGTAAAAGTCCTGGGGAGATAGTATCTCAAGAATTTCAGGCAATGTATCGTTATCTACCAGAATTGCACTTAAAATAGACTCTTCCGCTTCAAGGCTCTGGGGGGGAACATGATAAAAAGATGGGTCTTTTCCCATTTTAAGAGGGTTTTCAGACATAAGAACTCACCTTATTCCGCTGTGACTTCAACAACAATTTCAGGTTCAACGTCCTTATAAACGCGAATAGGAATCTTGTAAGTACCGATATTTTTGATGGGTTCATTGAGTAAAATCATATTTTTCTCTACGTTAATGTCTTGGCTTGCAAGAGCATCTGCAATATTGCGGGTTGAAACCGAACCATACAGGCGGTCCTCTTCGCTGACCTTGGCTGAAATCTTGCATACCACACCTTCTAGCCTTTTGGCCATCTCTTCTGCCAAGCCTTTTTCCTTGGCGATCTGGATATCAAATTTGGCTCTTTCCTGCTCCATCATCTTTCGATTTTGGGGAGTTGCCCGAACAGCTTTGTTTTGGGGTAAAAGATAGTTTCGTGCATAGCCGTCCGCGACAGTTACTTCACTACCAATTATTCCTAATGATTCAATGGTTTCTTTTAAAATTATTTTCATTGTAACCCTCCACTAAAATGGATTAATTGTTTCATTTCTCAATTGTGAATTTTGTGCCTTAGTGGCAAATTTATAGCTCACTTTTCCGGTTTACCCCAGGGTCATGTTCCAATTTTCTAATATTCAGCCACACATCAAAAAAACCAAGACCGATAACACAAAGAAGTACGATCTGCTGCAAAGCGATAAGACTATATAAAAAAAATCTTAGAAGGCGAGGCAATTTTTTTTTCTCGAAATAAAATGATACGATAGCAATCCCCTGGAAAAAATATACGGTGATCAAAATTAACAGGCCGTTTAAGCCTAAGATTTTAAACGTTTTGTTTGGGAAAAGAAGTAAAATGGCGCATCCTATAATAATCCAGACAAGAAGTTCAGGCGCTTTCCAAAGCTTAAGAGATCCAAAATCAGGATAAAAAAGATTCCAGTTTTTAAATATGGATTTTGAGAGGAGCAGATTAACCCATGATATAAGCAACGTCGAAGCCACCACAAGCGCGGGAATGATCCTGATAAAAACATACTTAATATTTTCTAATGAATTTGATATCATTTGAATACTCTCTTGTTTCATTCCCATGTTTTCATAAAGAGATAAGGTAAGCTCTAGATTTTTACTCACATATTCCGAAACAAGCGCATATATTTCTTTGTTGGATATATTACTGTAAAAGAGTAAACAGATAATCCCTGTTATGATCACGGACCCGCACGCATATAATATCGTTTTTTCGATGGAAAGATTCAGCTCTAACAGTTCACTCAAGACAAAGCCAAGCAGAAGCAGTTCAAAAAAAAACAGAATGTCGATGGATATGCCGCCGAGAATAACGCCCATTATTATGGTGGCGATGATCGGGATAATCGTTCCTGTTGTTCTGCCCAGTTTTGAACGATAGACAAGCGTTGGTAACGGTATAAACAGAGCACAGAAAAACCCGATTATCGGGATATAAAGCGATATTACAAATATGAGGCTTGTGACAGCAATACCGCTTATGATATCCTTTGAGATATCCCTTGAAATGGTTTGAAGCACTACCCTTTTTCTCCTTCGGGCACAAATTCGCGAAATAAGCGCCTAATCAAAAACGAACAATGGGTGTCCAATTCAGAAATAAGCAATTTTTGTTCTGATCAAGGCCGCACAAGGGTTTGCGGTCCCCGCATAGCGGGACAGGAAAGCGTACGTCTGTACGCCGCAGCCGGAAACCCGCGGCCTCCGGCTCGTAGAGCCTACGCCTCGGAGAGAGAACACCGATCAGGACAAAAATTGCCATTTATGGATGGGCACTAATTAGTGTCTGTTTGAAAATGAGCTATTTTGTTCAAAATCAAGCCTTCGGCCCGTAGGGCCTACGCCCCGGAGGGGCATGCGAAAAAATTAACCACAAGCATAAAGTTGACATTCCGAGGATTTATTCGCCACCGAACTCTGACGAATTAATTTTCGAGCATAACGAAAAGATTGGGCAAAATAACCATTTATGGACAACTAATTATAGTCTGTCGTCCCCACAAACGGCAGAAGGGCAATCGTACGGGCACGTTTAATTGCATGTGTCAGGGCTCGCTGATGTTTTGCACATGTTCCGGATATACGTCTTGGAATGATCTTTCCACGTTCTGTTGTAAAATATCGTAACGATTTGGTATCTTTGTAATCTATAATAAGAGTGGCGTCGGCACAGAAACGACATACTTTACGCCGATGAAATACTCTTTTTTTTCTTCTGGTGCCGATTCTTTTTTTTCGAGAAACAAAATTTGCAGCCATTTAATAACTCCTATATGTTATTTGTTTTCTAATGTTTCAGGTTCCGGTTCATCTCCAGCATTGGATTCAACATCAGGCTCGACATCAGAGTTTTCATCAGATGATGCTGTCTCATCGGCCCGGGCTTCTTCAATCCGGGCTATTTCTTCTTTAACCGTTTCAATGTCAACATCCTTATCAAGCACGACGGTCATGTACTTCAAAATACGATCGTCGATTCTGAAAAAGCGTTCAATTTCATTCACGAGAATACCTGAACCGCAGTAATCCAAACGAACATAATAGCCGCGCGCCTTTTTCTTTATTTCATAGGCAAGTTTTTTGCCCCCCCATTCGTCAACCATAACCAGCAATCCACTGTGTTGCTGGATGAGATCCTTTAATTTGTCAAATATGGGGGAGCGGTCTTCTTCGGAAAGGTCGTTGTCGGCAATAAATATTGTTTCGTATCTTCTCATATAACCTCCTTTTGGATATAAAGCCCTGCAAAAACAGAGCAAGGGGTGATGTAATAAAAATAAACAAATTAAGATAAAAAAAATCCAATGTCAATAAATTTATACCCAAACTCGGACAAGACGGTTGTAGCAAAGCGTAAATCCCGATTTATCGGGGAAAAGAAAAAATATCACGAAAGCACCAAAGGAAGAAAACACGAAAAGGGTATAAATAAAATATCGTGCTTTTTAAATTTCGTTTATTCGTGATTTCTTATAATTTTCCCCACAAGATTCGCAATTAACGGACTAGATACCATCGAGATACTCGAGATCTCTATTTTGTGTATTCTTAGTGCCGATTGTCAGGATTTCGATCCGGCTGTTCTTTGACGCCCGGAAATAAAGGCGTCCATTATAGGCGAAGATGACTTCTTGGACAGTTGCCCGGCTTTTTTTACTGAACACTTTCCTTTTGATGGGTACAATTTTAGGGTTTTCATTGAGCTTGTGGATAATCTCCTCACTTTTTATTTTCATATCTTCCGTTAGGTCGAGAAAACCGATGATTGCCTTTTTTTCAATCGAAATGTTTTTATAGAGTGTTTTGAATCTCTTGCGGACAGAATTATAGACTTTTGCTTTTTGTTTGCTCTCTTTTCGCGCTTCTTTTTCAAACAGTTTTATTTTTTCTTTTAAAGCATCAATTTCTTCCTGTCTTTCGTTTAACAAATAGATTTTATTATGGATTTTTTCTTCAAGCGCAACAATCTCTTTGATCATTTCATCTTCGTTTTTTCTGGCTTTGATATTTTCTTTTTTAAGTTGCTTTTTTATTTTTTTGATTTCAGAAATAAGGGTTTTTTTATCCTTCATTAAATCTTTCAGATTGTCGGCATGATTTAGTTCTACCTCCTTGAGTCTGTAAAGTTCACTATTTTTTTCCATCTCTTCTTGGCGGGCCTTTTTTACACCTGTCCAGTAATAAAAAGATAATACCAGAATAGATGCAAAAATATAAAAGCCAAGTATTGCATTTGTTAATAAAGTGTTGTGTTCAAGACCCAAATCAACATTTACCTTCAGGCCTTCATTCATGAGTTTGTAGTTGTTAGAGGCGATTTGCATGGCATCGTTCGGAAGGAGAGAGGCTTCCTTGGCATCAACAACTGCTGGATATAAAATCGTGTTTTGTTTTGATGTAACAGTTATGGCGACCTTTACTCCCAATGCTATCAAAGCCTTGCTTTGAAGATATCGATTAATATTCCTATTTATGGCATCTTTTAATCGGATACTGCCTTCAAATAAAGGACGGGTGTCCTTCAGATAGATATCTTCAATTTCGTTTGTATACCGGCTTTTGAGATGTCTCTCAATGGACTGCACTGAAAATATATAAAGAACCGGCGGCAAAAGGATGCATAAAATCAGTATTCTTAAAGAAAGAAATTTCAAAACCACGTCCTATAAATAAATGTCTCGGAATTTCAACATGTTAATTAAAATATAGAATATTTGCTTAGGCTTGAACGCTTGCCTCGAACAAGGAATACTGGAAGGGTGGAATGTTGGAAGTTTGGTTTTTAAAGGGATATTATCCATTTTTAATTTTATCTTCAATACAAATGTTACCCTTAACCCTAAATTGCATTATCCAAGAACCCATTGTTCCATCATTCCAATTGGGCCCGCCTGCTCGTGCCATGCAATGGCAGGCGGCGCTGAGCCCCTTAAACTTGAAAATTTGGGTTAAAGCCCTTTAAGCAACTGCCGGGCCTCATCAGCCTTGTCGAATTTTTGATCCAGATCAAGCGCCTTTTTCAATTCTGTTTTGGCGTGATCCTTGTCCCCTTTTTTATAATAGGTCAGCCCCAGATGAAAACGTACCATTGCATTATCAGGGATCTTTTTGAGGCTGTCTGTAAATTCAGCAATTGCACTATTGTACAAACCTTTTTTATAGTAAATAAATCCAAGCGTATCCATGATTTTGGGATCTCCCGGAAGCGTCTCTTTAGCTTTTTGGGCAAGGCTTAGCGCTTTATTCATATCTTTATCTTGCTTTGCAAGTAAATAAGCGAGGTTGTTGGCTGCCGGAGAAAAGTCAGGGTTAATATCAAGTGCCGTGTTATAATGCTTTTCTGCAAGATCAAATCGTTTTTGGACGTCATAGATAGTGCCCAGCAGCATGTGTGGACCTGCCTGATTTGGATTTTTTTCTAGAATGGCCTTGTACTGATTAATGGCTTTATCTTCCTGTTTTTCCATAAGGTAAATTTTGGCCAAGGCGTAATACGGCTGCGGAAAATTCGGGTTTTCTTTTAAAGCTGCCTTGAATGATTCTTGGGCGTCTGTTGTTTTGAGTTGTGCCAGGTAAAGTTCTCCTTTTAAGTTGTTAAGAATCGATTTAAGTGCAGGTTTATCCTGAACATTTTTAAGCTGATCGTCACACAATAACAATGCTGTTTTAAACTCCTTTTTGGCGGCATGAACAAGAATAATATTGGTAAACACATCCATGAGTTTGGGATTGATAGACATGGCTTTATTCAAGTTTGTCAGGGCAAGGTCGTATTTTTTTAATAAACGCAGCAAAAGGCCGAGACGAAAATAACCTTCAGGGTTTTCGGGTGCAAGTTTGATCAATGATTCAAAAATTTCTTGAGCCTCCTTAACCTTTTTCTGATACATATAGACACTGCCTAAAACCAAATTTGCCTGGTAATTTTCAGGTTCAATTTTAAGGACTTGCTGGCTTTCTTTTCGAGCCATATCAAAATCATGTTCATGCAGGTAAATCTCGGCTAACAAAAGCATTGCTTTTGTAAATTTTGGGTTTACTTCGACAGCTGTGGCAAGGGCGGGTTTCGCCATTCTGGTTTCACCCTTGCCCAGGTAGGCAACACCTTTATAGTAATGGGCTCGGTCAGACCTTGGTTCTTCATTTATGAGTTGGCTGAATATGGTGATGGCCTCGTCAAATTTATGCTTTGAAATAAAAATTTCTCCCTTTAGCATACGAGCTGGAAAATAATTGGGGCTTTGATTTAGAATCTGGGTGATATATTTTTCAGCTTCTTTATTTTTATTATTTTTAACATAAAATCTGGCAATGGAATCCATGATTCGGATATCCTTCGGCTGAAGCTCCAGGGCCTTTTGATACATGGATAATGTTTTGGCTTGATTGCCAATAAAATTGTAAAACCCGGCCATTACCATATAAGGCTTTATATTATTGGGATCGGACTCAATCGCCTTGAGATAGGCTGTTTCCGCTTTATCGCTGTTGTTCTTTCTAAAGTAAAAATTACCAAGAGCAATATACAGATTTGAATTTTTCGGATTCAGGTCTATGGTCTTTTTTATTTCAGCTTCCGCCAGATCATACGCTTTGTTTTGGGTGTAAAATCTGAAAAGGGCAAGATGGAGGTTTATGTCTTCAGGATTATTAGCAATCGCATGCTTTAAAATCTTTTCAGCTTCAACAGATTTTCCTTGGCGTGACAGCAGTCGAAATATACCCAAGTAGGCACGGGTCTGCCTGTCATCGATGTTTAAAATTTTTTGTAATATCGATGCGGCTTCATCAAGGCTATTTTTTCGTTCCATAATTCCGGCAAGGATAAACAGCGCTTCTATATTATTCGGTTCCTTGCTTAAAATTGCATCAACTTTTTTACGGGATTCTTTTAATTTGTTGCCCAGCAAATAGAATGTGGCCAGCTTGAGCTGGGCGTTTGTGTTGTCCGGATCAAGCCGCGCAACTATGGAATAGGATTTGAAAGCCCCTTGAGGATTTCCCAACTTAAGTTGGGTTTCACCCAGTTTTGTATGGGCCGCAATGTATTTTGAATCTATCTGAATCGCATTTTTAAACTCGAGTTCAGCGCTTTTGTATTCCCCTTTTTCGAAATAGGCATTGCCTTTTTCAAGAAAAGCAACCTTCTTTTCTTCATCGGATGAACAGCCGAAAATCGTAGCAAAAACAAATAGAAACATTAGAAGAACAATTTTCATACGGCCCATTCTTTGACCTCCCGGCAGATTTTGGATTTTATAAACTCGAAGCATGACTTTATCATTAAAGCGATTTCTTTCCAATGTATTTTTAAATTTGAATTCTCCGCTGATTAAAGCACGATGTAAATCCAAATAAAAGAAAAGACTCCTAAGGTTTATCCGCCTCCAGAGGCTTTGCCTGTGGGAGTTTCATAAAATCGTTACATGATTTTATTGTGAATATAGGAATTTTGTAAAAATTATGAAAATGAATACACAATTACATAGATAATTGTTACCTGATTTACATAAATATTCTGATTTTTTTAAATTGTAAATAGTGATTGTAAACATTTTATTCGATTGTCTATCTATAAATAGCTAATATTTTTAAAATAAATTCTGTCGTAAAATTTTAGGCGTATTGGTTTTTATCTTGGCACCTCCCTTGCATTAAGCCTAAGTCAAAATTCATAAAAAAGTATGTTTTTTACAATATAGTAATAAGGAGGTTTAGGATGAAGAAGTTATTTTTGGTTTTATGTGTTGTGATTATGTTTTTTGGTATTGTAGGCTGCCCTTCGTCTGATGATGCGACACCTGGAGCTAGCAATACAGGTATTACTACAACAACAGTTGCCTCTGGAGAATCTTCATCCGGAGATACTAATAATCTTAACGCGGTTCCCGAGCCCGCCACACTTATATTGCTTGGAGCTGGCTTGGTAGGCCTTGCAGGAGTTGGAAGGAAAAAATTCTTTAAAAAAGATTAGGTCAGAAAAAAAGCAAAATCCTTATTATGATCCTAATGATCAACCCATTTATGCGATGGGATTATCAACAGCCCCTCTCCCCTTGGGGAGAGGGAGAGAGTAAGGGGGGTCTATTCGCCCTTTAAAAATGAGAGACCTTCCTTTTTGCCTAACATAGCTTAACCCTATCTCATTTCGAAGAAACATTTAAATTTAAATTTTTCGCTGATTGTCGTTCCAAAGCGAAGATCCCGATCTTTGCGGGGTTGGGGCGCAACGGACTTGTCTGTCTTTGCTGGTGTGACGAAGATTTTTCCGCTAATTTTTGTGGCGGGTTTATCCGTCTTTGGAGATTTCCGACTTTCGGGGCAACGCGTGATGAATTCAAATATTTTGCTAAAATCGTTACACGATTTTATTTTGGTGGCATTATATCCAGATCGCTGATTTTATAGAGGAGTGTTTTATAACTGATTTTTAAGATTTTGCTTGCCTTGGTTCGATTCCAGCCTGTTTGATTAAGTACGTGTGAAATGACCTCTTTTTCGATGATGTTCATCGTCTCTTTTCTAATTTTTTTAAGAGAAAATGATGCATGTCCGGGTGAATTTTCATTTTTAAGATCAAGAAGGGTATCAACAACTTGAGCTTTATCCAGCCCTTCTTGGCCTGACGTTGAATGAATCTCAGGTTTATCTTTGATAGAAAGATCATCGACAACTTCTTCCCAGTTGCCCACAACGATGCAACTTTTAAGCACGTTCTGAAGCTCTCTTACATTTCCCGGCCAATTGTAGGCTATCAGCCTTTCTATAATATTATTGCTGGGTTTCGTTAGTCTTATTTTGCCGAACTGAGACGTGTATTTTATTAAGTAATGGTCAATTAAAAGTGAGATGTCCTGAGGCCTTTCTCGAAGAGGAGGGATATATATTTTTATAATATTGAGTCGATAATACAAATCTTCTCTAAAAAGTCCTTTTTTGACGTTTTCCCCAAGATTTTGATTTGTAGAAGCGATAACCCAGGCATCTGCTGTGACTTCTTTTTCAGAACCCAACGGGGCAAACTCACCACTTTGCAGAACACGAAGAAGTTTGGCCTGAAGTGCAAGGGGCATATCTCCGATTTCGTCTAGAAACAAAACACCCTTATGGGCGAGTTCAAATTTCCCTCGCTTTTTTCGTTCGGCGCCAGTAAACGCTCCCCTTTCATACCCAAAAAGTTCGCTCTCAAGTAGGCCTTCCGGCAATGCCGCACAGTTAATTTTTATGAAGGGTTTGTTTTTTCTTTGAGATTTATAATAAAGGTTCTGGGCCACAACCTCTTTGCCCACACCGCTTTCCCCGGTGATTAAGACGTTTAATCCCGTGTCTGCAGTGTGTTTAATTAGGTCCCTGATTCTTTCAATACTTGCGCTTGATCCGATTAACGGTGGTGTTATATTCATTGTTAGAATTTGAAATGGTTTAGCTTCTTGTAAATAGTGACTTACTATGATTTATATTAATTTTATGGCAAAATATTGTAATACACTCAGTCGATCAAATAACGTTACTGGTTTTTCGGTTCCGAGTTTGCCTGTTACGTCCGGATGAAGTAATTACTGGCTCAACGGGCTAACGAGCCAACGGGTTAAACTCTATAAACCTGAATTCTTGCCTTGCTCTGGATAGCCAACCTGTTCTCGTATTGTTAAAAAGTCCCCATTAAACGTCAAATTTCGAAGAAAGTAGTTTCTTAAGCAATTTTTCAAGTTCAGAAAGTTCGAATGGTTTTTCCATTACATGATCAGCTTCAGCCTCCGTGGCTAAGGCTTCAGGATGCTCTCCCCATCCGGTTATAGCAATAACCAAGATATCTGGAAATCTCTTTTTAATAATTGAGATAAGGGCGACACCGCTGATGTCAGGCATAATGAGATCTGTTATCACGACGTCAAATCCTTGTTTTTCTTTCTCAAGATATTTCAATCCCTCCAAACCGTTATTGGCCGAGGTAATATCATATTTTTTCTTGCTTAAAAACTCACAAAGCGCGTCTAAAATTTCTTTGTTGTCGTCAATGATAAGCAGTTTAAAAGTCTTTTTCATTTTATATAATCATATCTAATTAAGTTTAAGGCATCTATTACATATTTTTCTCATTTTAGCAAGCAGTTTTCATTCGTTACTCATTTTTGGGCAATATTCCTAACCCGAAAAAAAACCCGAAAACGGATCGGATCAGTTGCTGGGAAGGGGGAATCCATATACACTGGAATTTATCCGTTATATTATGGTGAAGTCTTTACGGGCTAACGAGCTCAACGGGTTAACGGGCCAGCCCATTTTCGTATTCTTTGTGCCTTCGTGGCAAATTTTTCAAGATTATTATAGAACCTAAAATCTGCAATTGCCGATTTCGCCGCAGTTGAAAGACGTAGGGTCTGAAGCATTAATAAGCTACTATGAACGCCCTGCAACACAGCAAATGCGGTGAATGTGGTGATCCTGATGGTTGAAAAATTTTGAAAAGTTCGGAATAGTCGACACACAGCAATAGAGGTCGTTCGGATCTATTCGTTTATAAATATTGTTTATATTTTCCTTTTCAAAAAATTCATGCAGTTTTTAGGTGGAAATAAATTTTCCACAATTGTGAATTTAGGTTCACACATAGGAAATAAATTGCCTATAATTGTGAACTTAGATTCATATAATTGCTTTGTCAAGTTGAAAATATTCTAAAAGAATTATGTGATAATAAATATTGAAAACATAAAATACAAATTTTTTCCTTAAAATGGCATTAATTTTCACAATATTAAATATACATTTCTCTTAATTGTTTTTTTTATTAAAAAATGCTGTTCAAACGGCATGGTATTTGCAAACCTAAAAGGACAATCGTTGGAAAGCTATTAGCTTGTGCTCCATTAGGGAAAATGTCTGGCAATAAAGGATACAACACAGAGGAAATGGTTAGCCTGTTGGGCCCGTTGAGCTTGCAAAGATCAAAAAAATAACGGGCAAACTGGTAAATGAGGGACCGGAGAACAGTAACTTTATTAAATGAATCCATCAAATAACAATAATATCGTTATTCTCGAAACAAATCCAACACATAGAGATTATCTGAGATCAATGCTCTCGCAGTTGGGATACACTCCCATTAGTTTTGACAAGGAGACAATCTGTCTTGATAATCTATCGCTGTTAAATCCTCATTTTGTTATATCAGGTTCGCTTTCCTCAGAAAGAACCTTCAGATTTATCAACACACTTAAGATGAAGAATAATGGAATTCGTATTATAATTATATCTGATGATTATGCGATTCAGAAATTTATAGATATAAATGGATTTGATGATGTCGTGCTTGTAAGTTCATCTATTGAAACGAATGAGATAAAAAAAGCGGTAAGTAGAATTAAGAATAACAACTTTAAGAACAAGTTGGTTCAAGAAAATCCATTAATCGTTGGCAATAGTCCTGGGATGGTAAAGATAAAAAAAATGATCTCCGAATTAAGAGGTTCCAACGATACGGTTCTTATTCGAGGAGGTCCTGGCACTGGAAAAGAGTTGGTTGCAAGGGCAATACACAATTTGTCAAGTCGGAGGAAAAAGCCATTTGTAAAAGTTAAAGTTTCCGGTCTTTCAAGTGAATGGTTCGAACATGAAGTAAACGCTTTTGAGGGGGGGGATAAGAATAAAAAAGGAATTTTTGAGCTTGCGAATAAAGGAACAATATTTTTAGACAAGATAGAACAGGCTTCTGATTCTTTTCAAGCCAAAATGCTTCAGATTTTAGACGGAATAAATACATTAGGGATAGGAGATGGTATTATAAATGAAGTCGATGTAAGAATTATTGCGGTTGCAAGGGAAAATATAAACTTGCTGGTGAAGAAGATGGATTTTCGTAAAGATCTTTTTTATCGTCTAAATGTCATAAGCATCAAAATTCCACCCCTTAAAAACCGAATTGAAGACATCCCTCTGCTGGCTGATTTCTTTATTGACAGATTTTGCGGTGAGCGTGGCAGGTGTTATGTTGACATAAACCAGAAAACCAAAGATATTCTTTCACGTTATCATTGGCCAGGAAATGTTAGAGAACTTAAAAATGTTATTAAGAATATGGTTCTAACTGCCGATAAAAATAAAAACCCAATTAAATTTGTTGAAAAAAACCAGCAACATGAATCTTTAAATTTTGTAGATTACGAACAAGATTTTTCGGCCACACCTGATATTTCTAATATTAAAAAATATTTAAGGAATTTAAACAAGATCTCTCTAAAAGATATACAAAGGGATTATATAACAAGAGCAGAAAAAAAAGTAATGAAAGAAGCGCTTGCAAGAACAAACTGGAACCGGAAGAAAGCTTCGGTTATGCTGGATATTAGTTATAAATCCCTGTTGAACAAAATTAAAGCTTACAATCTGACGTAAAAAAAGATAAAATAAAAAATTTGTTGAATTTGTAGAACGTTTAAATTCGACGGCAAAGGAAAAACATCAAATTTAAAACGCGCAAATTACGCGGAATGGGACGTACTTATCGTACACCGTAGTGACGCGGAATGCAGCGCAACGTAAAAGTTGGACTTTTTAAGAAGCCGTCAAAGTAAAGGAAAATTATCTATGCCCAAAACATCCAAAGAAATCAAGCCAGAAGATATTTTTGAAATTATTTCAAGACGCCGTTGGTGGATCATTCTTCCGTTTTGTTTGACTATAATTGTCGGGATCATTCTGGCATTTGCTCTTCCCAAATATTATAAAGCGGAGACCTTGGTATTAATCAACCCTCCGAAAGTTCCGGCCGATTATGTTGCGTCTATGGTAACTACAGATATTGATTCAAGGTTAGATGCTTTCTCACGACAGATTTTGAGCCGTTCGAATCTCGAAAGAATTATGAAAGAATTTAATATGTATTCTGAACCAAAGTATGGCTTGTTATTCGTCGAAGACAAAATCGCCGATATGCGTAAACGAATTTCTGTTGATTTAATGAGACGGGAGATGCCGGGAGGGTTTAGAGGATATGCAAGTGCATATGCATTTTCAATCTCATTTAAGGGCAAAGATCCTGAAAAGGTGATGAAAGTCACGAACGCCCTGGCATCATACTTTATCGATGAAAACATCCGGTTTAGGGAAAGCGAAGCCATCGGAGCCAGTAAATTTCTTGATGAAGAACTGATTCCCATACGAAAGGAGCTTGAAGCAAAAGAAAAAGTGCTCAAAGAATATCGTGAAAAATATATGGGTGAACTCCCTGAGCAGCTGGGGTCCAATTTAAGTATGCTCACCAGGCTTGAGGAACAATTAAAGGTGAAACAAACAAGCCTTTTAGATGCCAATAATAAACTGGCAATGCTTATGGATCAGATTTCGCAAGGCGCTTTATTATTCGGTCAAGGCGCCACGGTGACAGAAGACGGCAGAATTGTATCTGATTTTGGGAAATCCATAAGTTTAGACCAAGCGAGAGCATTGCTTTCATATCTGGAAACTCGATATACTCAAAAGCATCCGGATATTATCCGAATAAAAAAGATCATATCAGACTTAGAAAAAAATAAAAAAGACAACTCTGGTGTGTCAAAATATGTTCCCGAAAGTTCAAGAATGGAAATCGAACGAGTTAAAGTAAATATAGATACATTAACGACAGATATTGCTAACTTAAAGCTACAAATACGTGGTTATAAGGGACGAATTGAAAATACACCCAAAAGAGAGCAGGAGTTGAAATCCTTAGAAAGAGATTATAACAATATCAGATCATCATATGATATGCTGTTGAACAAAAAACTTGAATCGGCAGTTTCAGTGAGCATGGAAAAGAAGCAAAAGGGGGAGAAATTCCAAATTATTGATCCTGCCAGAATTCCGGAAAAGCCCGTATTCCCAAATATGAAAATACTATTCCTATTGACTTTGGTAGCCGGACCCAATATCGGGTTAGGGTTGGTTTTTTTGCTGGAGTATTTGGATACATCTTTTAGAAGCCCAAAAGATATTGAATCTGATGTAGGCTTTCCTGTGCTGGCTACCATTCCGTTAATTTTTGATCAAAAATACCAAAAAAGACAAAAAATGTATCAGGTGTTCAGTGTTGTTTCAATTATGCTTTCTTTTATTCTTCTATCAGCCTTTGCCGTGTTATCTTTTGTAGGGGTTGATCAAACCGTGGAACTTTTAAATCAAATCATGACCACATGAGGTGAGTGAATTGGGTAAAATTTATGACGCTTTAGAAAAGTCAAAGGAAAAACATAATGTGTCCACTGCTTTCGATGAAACGCATGATGCGGCGAAAAACGGCAAGATGGATGGGGAGGATTATGCTAAACAGCCTGTCTCTTTGTATAAGAATATCAAAGTCGCTGATGCTTCAAGTCAACGCATAAACAATGTCGAAGACCTTAAGCAAGTAAGCAGAGTGAATTCTTTTGCAAAGACTGAGGTGCTATACGATGATAATCATATTGATAAAAACATGGTTACGCTTTTAAAGCCGCAATCATTTGAAGCGGAACAGTTTAAAATCTTAAGGACAAACCTGCTGTTTCCGTCTTCAGGGAAGTCCCCCCGAACCATATTGGTCACCAGTTCTGTGCCTGATGAAGGAAAATCCATAATCGCCGCGAACCTTTCCGTAAGCATTGCTCAGAGCATTCAAGAGCACGTTTTACTCATTGACTGTGATATTCGCAGGCCTTGCGTTCATACCCAATTCGGTTTTGGTGATGTACCGGGACTGAGTGATCATCTATCTAAGGGTATTCCGGTTTCTTCCTTGCTCCTTAATACAAAAGTAAACAAGCTGAGTATTTTACCGGGAGGAAACCCTTATTACAATCCATCGGAACTGATATCTTCCCAACAAATGTCCAGACTTCTTCAAGAAGTAAAATATCGGTACAGTGACCGTTTTATTGTTATAGATTCTCCTCCGCCAAAACTGACAGCAGAATCCAGTGCACTATCCCGGCAGGTTGACGGTGTTCTTATAGTGATCGAATACGGACGTACATCTCGTGAGATGGTTTCGGATCTTGTTAATACAATAGGTAAAGATAAAATCATCGGTGTTGTATTCAATAAACTCGATATGCGATTTGCAGACTATTATGGTTTAGGTAAATACAAAACATATAGCAAATATTACCAAAAATATTAATTTTATTTAAGCACGAATGAACACAAATAAACACAGATCAAAAAATGCCTTAAGTTTGAAGCGATCTAAACTGATCTAAAATTGTACAATCCGTTTTCAGTACGGTAAAATTTAAAAAATGGGCAATAAAGAGTTTTCAAAAGAGCTCGAAAGGCGAACTATAAAATTCGCTGTGAAGATAATCCCGTTGTCAGCAACTTTCCCAATTATTGGAAAAAATAAATAAAATTGACAGAATACAATTACTTTAGATCACTTTGGCACTTCACACTTTTTAATCTTTAACCTTGAACGTTGAACGAGGAACCCTGAACCTCTTTAAGTGATGTTACGCATATTCAAACAATATTACCCAATACGAAATATATTTTTTTTTATCGGCGAAGGCATCGTTATATTTGCTTCTGTTATGGTGGCAAGCTGGTTAGTTCTTAATGTTGGATTGTTCGGATTTGATCGATGGCTATGTCTCAAAATCCTTTTGATCTCTTTTGTTTGCCAAATATGTCTGTATTATAATGATCTTTATGATTTAAAGGTTACGGACACTTTTCGGGAACTTGGCATACGTTTGCTTCAGGCTTTAGGTACTGCTGCTATTATACTCGCCGTTATTTATCTTGTTTTTCCAAAAACAATTGTCGGAAGCGGTATTTTTGCCGTAAGCATCGTCTTTGTTATCATCCTCATTGTATCCTGGCGTTTTTTCTATGCGCTTATTCTTAATCACGGCCTATTTAATCAAAAAATCATACTATTAGGTTCAGGTAGTTTGGCTCAAAACATATTTAATGAAATAAAAAATCGAAAAGACAGCGGGTATACTATTGCAGTTAATGTTCAAGATTCTTCGGAAGATTTGGATTTCTCTTGTCAACAAATACAGACAGAAACATTTTGTAAGAAAGACTATGACGGTCTATGCGAACTGGCAGATCAGATGGATATAAAAAAGATTGTTGTCGCTATAAAAGAAAGAAGGGGGGCATTCCCTTTAAAAGAACTTGTTAAGTGCCGAGTAAAAGGAATAGATGTCATTGAGGGAACAAGCTTCTACGAAATGCTCGCAGGAAAACTTATTGTGGATCAAATAAATCCTGCCTGGATTATCTTCTCCGATGGGTTCTATAAATCACGTACAAGGCGTTTTATTAAACGCAGCATGGACCTGATAATATCCCTATCCATGCTTATCCTCTTTTCGCCATTAATTATAGTTACCGCCATTTTGATTAAAATAGATTCAAAAGGGCCTGTTCTTTTTTCTCAAGAAAGAGTTGGAAAGAATAAAAACCCTTACATGGTGTATAAATTCCGCTCAATGGTTGAAGACGCAGAAAAACAAAGTGGCCCTGTGTGGGCTTCGGATAATGATAAAAGAATAACACGAGTTGGAAGCGTTATTCGAAAATGGCGTATCGATGAATTGCCACAACTATGGAATGTGGTAAAAGGAGATATGAGCTTTGTGGGGCCACGTCCCGAACGAGAATTCTTCGTAAAAAAACTGGAGGAAATAATCCCCTTTTATAGGGAACGCTTTTCGGTGAAGCCCGGAATTTCGGGTTGGGCGCAGGTGTGCTATGGTTATGGGGCATCTGTGGATGATGCTGTTGAAAAAGTGAACTACGATCTTTTCTATATTAAGAATATGTCGGCCTTTATGGACTTGATGATCATTTTGCGTACGATAAAAATCGTTCTTTTCGGCAAAGGCGCGAGATAAGATATTTGTTAGGACACAGATTTTCACAGACCCGCCCGCCATGTGAGGCACGAGCGGGCAGGTGTACACAGATAATAAAAGCATTTCCTTTTTGGATACGGATGAACGAAGGAGTTTAAGATCTTCCAATTTATGGATAAGAATATTATCTGTGTAAATCTGCGAAAATCTGTGTCCTATTTCGTTTGAAACACAAGATTTAAGAAAATTAAATTGAAATAACAATAAGTTAGATTGCATAATGGGATGTAATTGACAAAGCGGAGCTGTATGAAATGGTTGGCCGGTTGTAGCAAAGTGAAAATCCCGATTTATCGGGGTTGACCCGTTAACCCGTTGAGCCCAAAAAAGATTTCCAAACAAAACGGACAAACGACGAACGGGAAAGCCCGTAATGGACTCGTTTAATTCACTACGTTAAAAGTGTTTTGGCACAATATGAAATTTAAGTTTAAAAAAGCGATAGTCACAGGTGGGGCGGGTTTTATAGGGTCTCATCTTGTTGGTGAATTGGTATCACTGGCCTGTGACGTTTCGGTAATCGACAATCTTTCAACAGGCAATTTGTTTAACTTAAAACATATTGAAGACCGTATCACTTTTTATAAAAAGGATATACGGGATCAGGAATTTCTTATTAAAGCATCGAAAGATTGCGATATCATATTCCACCAGGCTGCCGTGGTTTCTGTTCCCCAGACTGTGGACGATCCTCTTGATTCAGCCATGGTGAACGATATGGGGACGCTTTATGTTCTTGAAGCCGCCAGGAAAAACAATGTTAAGAGAGTTGTTCTTGCCAGTTCATGTGCCATATATGGTGATGATCCGGACCTCCCAAAGCAGGAAAATATGAACCCGAAGCCACAAAGCCCTTATGCTGTTCAGAAGCTTACCGGAGAATTTTATGCACGCCTCTATTTTGAACTCTATGGCTTAGAAACGGTTTGTCTGCGTTATTTTAATGTTTACGGCCCGAGACAGGACCCATCGTCGCCTTATTCAGGCGTTATATCTATTTTTATGACCAAAGCTTCAGATGGTAACTCTCCAGTGATATATGGTGATGGAAATCAATACAGAGATTTCATATTTGTAAGTGATGTGGTTAAGGCCAATCTATTAGCGGCAAATGATAGTGAAGCAAAAGGAAAAATATTCAACATCGGCACTGGCAGATATGTACGTGTAAATGAGCTATGGGAGAAAATTAGTCAGCTGGCCGGACACAACATTGAACCCAAGTATGAACAAGATAGACCAGGTGATATCCGTGAGTCTGTTGCAAATATTGATCACGCCAAAAAAGATCTTGGATTTAAGCCAGACTATTCATTTGAAAAAGGCTTAAAAGAAACATTTGAATATTATTTAACTACGAATAGAACATTCAAACAGCACACAGATGGACACAGATTCTAAATATATAGAGTTAACAGAAATGATAATTGGAATTTATTATAAAGTCTATAATGATCTTGGATATGGCTTTTTAGAAAATGTCTATGAAAATGCAATGGTGATAGATTTTAAGATGAAAAAACATTTCCGCTGTTTCACAATATGCAATAAAAGTGTTTTATGAGGATAAGATCGTTGGTGAGTATTTTGCTGATATACTGGTTGGTGGCAAGGTTATTGTTGAGATTAAAACAGCGAGAAATTTAGCAGTAGAGCATGAAGCACAACTTCTAAATTATCCTAAGGCTGCAGATAAAGAAGTCGGTCTTTTACTAAATTTTGGTCCCAAACCAGATATTAAGCGCAAAGTGTTTGATAATTTTTAAAAAAAATAATCTGTGAAATCTGTAAAAATCTGTGTCCCATTATTAAAAAATAAAATTTATGTCCGTTAGCGTCTATTTGCGGTCAAAATAAGCTTGGAATACAGAAATGGGGTTGAAATGAAATTGGAGTTTAATAGAGTACTTGTCACCGGCGCTGCCGGTTTCATCGGATATCACCTCTCAAAACGCCTTTTGGAAAATGGTTGCAGTGTTACAGGGATAGACAACCTGAATTCATACTATGATGTCAGCCTTAAGAAAGCCCGCCTTGAAAAACTTAAATCTTTTGAGACATTTTCTTTTTGTAAGAAAGACATCTCCAACAAAGAGGCTATGGAAAAGGTGTTTAAAAGTAATCATTTTAATGTTGTGGTAAACCTTGCTGCACAGGCCGGCGTCAGGTATTCACTAGAAAATCCCCAAGCCTATATTGATGCGAATATTATCGGTTTTGTTAATATTCTAGAATGTTGCAGACACAACGGTGTTAAACACTTGGTTTTTGCTTCATCCAGCTCGGTATATGGTGCAAACACAAAAATGCCTTTTTCAGTTCATCATAACGTCGACCATCCAGTATCCCTTTATGCTGCATCCAAAAAGGCAAACGAGCTGATGGCACATACATACAGCCATTTGTATGGGATCCCCTGCACCGGTCTAAGGTTCTTCACTGTCTATGGGCCTTGGGGGCGACCGGATATGGCGCTTTTTCTTTTTACCAAAGCCATTCTTGAAGAAAAATCAATCAAAGTCTTCAATCACGGTAGAATGCAAAGGGATTTTACGTATATCGACGATATAATAGAAGGTGTTGTGAGGCTTATGGGTAGGATTCCGGAACCGGATCCGATATGGAGCGGAGATGATCCGGACCCCGGAACATCGTATGCCAAGTATAAAATTTACAATATCGGAAACAATAATCCGGTTGAGTTAATGGAATTTATTACCATCATCGAAAAAGCACTTGGCAAAGAAGCAAAAAAAGAATTTTTTGATCTTCAGCCGGGAGATGTCCCTGTAACATATGCTGATGTTGATGAATTGATCAAAGATGTCGGTTTTAAACCCAACACACCCATTGAGACAGGAATCAAACGCTTTGTTGAGTGGTTTAAAGATTATTATGAGTTTAATTAGAAGGTTAAGTTGGTTCAGCTGAATTGTAATTATTATATTGGGCAGGATTAACAAGATTGATTGGATCTATTATTTTCCCGGTTTCCGAACGAAATCGAGAAATAGAAATCTCGCTTTCGGCAGGAAAATAAAGCTACTTTTTTTAACCAACTTTATTAAAATCCTGTAGATCCTGTCTGATAAAACAATTATATTGTAATCTTTGGTGTCTTCTGCCTGCCCCGTAGGTCCGGAAGATCGTAATGGAGTGGCCTTTGTGGCAAATAATCTTTTTAAGGAGACTAAATGAAACTAACCATCGCAGGAACCGGCTATGTCGGTCTCGTCACCGGAACCGGCTTTGCAAACCTGGGAAACGATGTCCTTAGCTTTGATATTGACAAAGAAAAAATAGATACGCTCAATAACGGTGTCATGCCGATATATGAACCCGGTCTTGAGGAACTCTATAAAAGAAATGTCGAAGCTGGAAGGCTCAAGTTTACAACAGATGCGATAAAGGCAGTTCAGGAATCTGAAATTATCTTTATATGCGTCAATACACCCACCAATGAACATCAGGAAGCTGACCTAACCGCAGTAGAAGCGGTTGCAAGAACTGTCGGTCAGCATATAAATGAATATAAAATTGTCGTAAATAAAAGTACGGTGCCTGTGGGGACTGCCGATCTTGTAAAAAATATCATAAAAGAAAATCAGAAAAAAAAGATTGAATTTGATGTTGTTTCCAACCCTGAATTTTTAAGGGAAGGGGCTGCGGTAAAAGATTTCGAAAATCCAGATAGGATTATCATCGGATCAGATAGTAAAAAAGCTGAAGAAATAATGACATCGTTGTATCGCTCAAGAGCAAGAACCGATAGGCCCATAATAATTACAGACATAAAAAGTGCAGAGATTATTAAATATGCAAGCAATGCCATGCTGGCGACCCGAATCAGCTTTATGAACCAGCTTTCCTATCTGTGTGAAAAAACAGGAGCAGATATCAAACAAATATCAAGAGGTATTGGGCTTGATGACAGAATTGGGCCAAGATTTTTGCAGTCCGGCATCGGGTATGGGGGGAGCTGCTTCCCAAAGGATGTCAAGGCTCTAATTTCTACGTTAAAACAAAACGATTGTGATGCAGATCTGTTTGAAGCTGTACACAGAATAAATGAGAAACAAAAAAGTATTGTTGTAAGTAAACTAAAATCAATATTGGATGTTAAAGATACTACCATAGCTGTTTGGGGTATTTCGTTTAAACCAAAAACAGACGATATTAGAGAAGCCCCTTCACTAAAGATTATCGAAGAACTACAGGACCTGGGAGCAAAAGTTCATGCATGTGATCCCATTGCCATTGAAAACGCAAAAAACGTCTTAAACAATGTCAAGTTTTTTCAAAATCCATACGAAACAATTCGCGATTGTGATGCATTGATAGTTGCCACTGAATGGAATGAATTCAGGAACCTTGATATGCGGGCAGTAAAAATACTTCTGAAAAACCCAATTATCATTGATGGGCGAAATATTTATGACCCCAAAGAGATGAAGGAACTTGGGTTTAAGTATATGGGCATTGGACGATAGCATGAGACCCTTGAAAAGCATTCCTTTTTGTCCAATCCCGTTGTTAGGCTCAAATTCTAATCCGCGAAATATTCAATGTCTGTCGGCGGTTAGAATTATCGCCTGCCTTGGCCTTGAAGAAAATTGAACGCTTTTCTAAGGTCTCAGGGTCACAAGCCCAACAAACTCAATAAACTCAATAAATGAAATATTCGAGGGAGATATTGAACATGAAAAGACTTCTAATTTTTTGTACTTTTTGCTTTGCATTCATCTTAGTGTCCAACTCACAACAAATATGTTCGGGTGCTGAAAAAGCTCCAGCCTCAGTGAAAAAGCAACCAACTAAATCCGGTGAAAAATGGTCAAGCTGGATATCTGCTGATGCATACAAAATCGGCAGCGGTGATATTTTGGAAATCGTGACTTGGAAGGAACCGGATTTTTCGAGAGAAGAAGTGTTGGTGAGAACTGATGGTAAAATTAGTTTTCCCTTGCTGGGTGATGTGCAGGCTGCCGGACGAACACCGTCGGAGATTAGAAAAGACATTGAATCAGGATTAAAGGATTATGTTGACGCCCCGACTGTTACTGTTACGGTTAAAAATCCTCTGAGTCAAAAGTTTTATATTTTGGGAGAGGTAAAAAAAACCGGTGAATATCCCCTTATAAAAGGTCTAACCGTTCTACAGGCATTTGCCATTGCAGGGGGATTTACGGATTGGGCGTCAAAGAAAGAAATTATACTGCTTCGATATGAGAATGGAAAAGAAAAAGTCTATAATATCAACTATAAAAGAATCGTAAATGATAAGGATTTCAGTCAGAATATCAGTATAAAGACCGACGATACCATTATTGTACCGTAATTAATGAAAATTTTTCTTGATTTATAAGTTTGAATCTTATACTGAAATAATTTAAAACACTTACAAAAGAGTTGGCAGGATTATAAGGATTCAAGAGGTCAAGGATGCAAGGGTTTAAGTGAAATGCTTACTTTAGAATAAAAGCACTCAACCCCTTGAATCCTTTCCATCAACTAATCGGAAGAAAATAATAAGCTATGTAAGTCTGCCTACCCCGTAGTTTCAGCAGATGGTGTTGGGTTGGCCCTATAACCTGAGACTTTTGAATAATGTTTAGTTTTATTCAAAGCCAGGGAAGACGAAAATTTTAACCATTCCTGTACGATCTGCCGGACCTACGGGGCAAACAGACATACATTAAGTATTTTGAGGATTGAAATTTGAGTCTGACGCAGGAATTGTGCAAAAGGAGATGTTTTTCAAAGGTCTCAACTTGGAGGTCATAATGAAATCAAGGATAATTCTCGGCGTAATCTGTACCTTTTTTCTGACCACATCAATCAGCTTCGGTTACAATTTAACCTTCACCCCCAGGCTTTCAGTGCGGGGCGAATATACAGACAACGTCTTGCTGACGGAAAACAAAGACTTAAAAGAAGATGACGTTATTACCACCATATCTCCCGGTTTTACAGCTAAATTAATCGGAAAAAAAGGTGACGCAAAGATTTCATATAGCCCGTCGTATGCGATTTATGATCGATTCGATGAATTCAATGGTTGGCGACACCGGGCGAATTTTTCCGGAATGTACATGACAACCAAAAACACCCGTTTGAGTGTTAGAGATGACTTTTTGTACACAGAGGACCCCATTAAATATGAAAATCTTGCAGAAGTCAGAACCGAAGATCCTACAATCCCCATTGATACTTCAGAAAGAAAGACGAGAAGGATATACACTAGGAATTATGCCAGTGTCGGTCTAAATCATCAGTTTGGAGAATATCATTCATTCAGGCTGGGTTATAGCTACCGCCTTCTTAACAACGATGATCCTAGTTATGAAGACAAACAAAATCATAACCCTTCGGCAGGGTTGACTTACTGGTTTGGCCCCAAATGGGGTTTTGATGTCAGTGGATCATATACGCGCGGTGAATTCGAGGTTTCGGATAATGTAAACGAGTATCAAGGCAGAGCAAGCTTGCTCAGAAGGTTCGGCAAGCATTTTATAGGATATATCCGGTATGCACATTTAGTGGTAAAGTATGACGGAGAATCAGGAGATGATACAACTTATATTCCCACCGCCGGATTTAAGTATGATATAGAAAAAGACATATCTTTAATTGCTGATGTTGGTTATTTTTTTACTGAATCTGATCGTAGAGAAAACACATCCAATGCCGTCGGAGATCTTCGTCTTATTAAACGATTTGAACACGGAAGATTAAATTTAGCGGTGTTGGGCGGGTATGATTATGATTTGTATGGTGCTGAAACAAATGGGTATGGGGAATATTATGAAGCCAGCATTTCTTTCGGTCACCAGCTTGCCAAACATCTATATGGTAATATTTTTGGCTCCTATAGAGATACTAAATATAAAGACCAGTCTGATCGAGAAGACAAAAGACCGATCGCAGGTTTGAGCTTAACATGGCAGGCTTTAGAATGGATGAATATCGGGCTTAATTACCGATTTTTGTCTGTTGATTCTACAATCGATACAAACGACTACGATGAGAACAAGGTATTTGTCAATATCAAAGTATTTCCCACAGTACCATTTCACACTAGCCGGTATTAATAATTAATAATTTTTAGTTTTAAATTTTGAATTGGAAAAAAGGTTCTGAAGAAAAAACGGAACATAATTAAAGAAAAAACTTACCAATTCGATTCAGATATTATTGTCTTATACAAATTTGATCAATGTATCTGAAGAAATAATTAAAATACTCACCTCTATCGTCAAAACTTCTCAAGCCGGCAATTAATTAAAGATTAAAGATTCAAACTTTTTTATTCCAAAGATCTCCTAAATTATTTAATTCAAAACTCAAATTTAAAAATTAACAATTCAAAATTCTCTTACATAATGAATATATTAGTAACAGGCGGCAGCGGCTTTATCGGGACGAATCTTGTGACGGACCTTCTCAAAGAAGGCCATAAGGTTGCAATATACGATAAGCAGAAAAGCGAAACGTATCCGGACCTTTGTATTGTTGCTGATGTTCGGGATAAGGAACAACTGACCCGATCTATGCATGATGTAAACGCGGTTTATCATTTGGCTGCTGAACATCGGGACGATGTTCAACCTACCTCGCTCTATTATGAGGTCAACGTTGGCAGTGCAGAAAATATTGTCTACGCTCTTAAAAAAAATAATGTAAATCGGTTGATTTTTACAAGCACAGTAGCAGTGTATGGTCTCAACTCAGGATCACCCAATGAAGACAGCCCCATCAAACCCTTCAATGATTATGGAAAGAGTAAATACAAAGCTGAAACTATTTTCAGCAATTGGGCAGATTCCGACCTAACGCATTGTCTTATCACAGTTCGGCCCACAGTAATTTTCGGAGAGAAAAATCGAGGAAATGTTTATAATCTTCTCAACCAGCTTTCATCGGGTAAATTTATTAAGGTTGGAAAAGGTATCAACAGAAAATCTATGGCTTATGTACTTAATTTAACTAGCTTTTTAACAACTCTTTTAAAATCTGATCCAGGACAATTCGTATATAATTACGCAGATAAACCGGATTTGTGTATGAATGAACTCATTGATATCTTTCATAACACAATCGGGAAAAATCCTAAGAATAATTTTCAAATCCCTTACGCGTTGGGCCTCATGGGTGGGTATGGTTATGATATATTAGCAAAAGTAACCGGCAAACCATATTCCATCAGCTCAATTCGCATTAAAAAGTTCTGTGCAGATACCGTGATTAATACCAATAAGCTACAAAACACTGGTTTTGTCCCATCTTATACCTTGGATGAAGGTTTGAGCCGAATGATTAAAAGTGAGTTTTTATAATAAAGTGAACGTTCACGGGTTCAAAGGTTCAAGGTTGAAAAAGATGAAGATCGATTGGTTTATAGATATTTATGAAGGGTCCAAAGAAACTATCCGCTAACCTGACAACCTGATTATATGCGACAATTTATTGACAGCCATTACACAAGGATTACAATACGCACTTCACCGATTCAATTTAACCACATGGAATTTAATCAAATACCATTTTTTTAAATGGCTCCCCGAACCTTGCATGCTTCTTGCATAATTTTCACCCTCAAAGGCTGCTTATTTTTTTTGTAAAGGTTTCCCTGTAACCCAAAGAGCGGAGCTATATAAAGCCGTAAAGCCAATTAAAGCAAATCACCCATTAAATTAATAGGATAGAAATTTATTTTTGGGACACAGAAGAACACGGATTATATAAATTTTTATTTTTTTAAATATATCATCTGTGAAAATCTGCGAAAATCCGTGTCCTATTAATATAAGAGGAGGTAAGACCATGAAAGCCGTCATTTTTGCCGGAGGATACGGGACCAGAATATCGGAAGAGACTGTAGTAAAGCCAAAACCCATGGTAGAGATCGGCGACAAGCCGATCTTATGGCATATTATGAAAATCTACTCTGCCCACGGGATCACTGACTTCATTATCTGTTTGGGTTATAAGGGTTATTTTATTAAAGAATATTTCGCCAATTACTGGCTCTATAGATCTGATATTACATTCGATATGCAGAAAAACAAGACGGAAATTCACCAAAACGGCGCAGAACCTTGGAAAGTGACGTTGGTCGATACCGGAGAAAATACAATGACCGGCGGGCGGTTAAAACGGGTGAGGAATTATATCGGCGATGAAACATTTTGTCTTACATACGGAGATGGCGTAACCGATGTAAATATTAAAGATTTAGTTGACTTTCATCGAGATCAGAAAACCTTGGCGACATTAACTGCCGTGCAGTCCCCTGGTCGATTTGGGGCATTTAAGTTAGAACAGAATCAACATAAAATTTTCGCTTTTAAGGAAAAGCCAAAAGGTGACGGCGCCTGGATCAATGGTGGTTTTTTTGTTGTTGAGCCAAGTGTAATAGACTACATCAAAGATGATTCAACTGTCTGGGAACGAGAACCTCTGGAAAAACTGGCCCATGACGGAGAATTGGCGGCTTACAGGCACCAGGGATTCTGGCATCCTATGGATACTTTGAGAGATAAAAATGTTCTTGAAGAGTTGTGGCAGAGTGGCAGAGCACCTTGGAAAACTTGGCAAGACGATAAAAAATGAACCAATCAAGAGGATAATACCGTGAAAACATCTCAAGACGTTGTTATAGAAGACCTGAAATATATTTGTGAAAATTTATATGAGGAATTTACCAACCTCTGTGGTAAACAACTCCTCATTACAGGAGGAGCAGGTTTTCTTGGCTATTATCTCATTCAGTCTATTCTATTTTGGAACGAAAACGAAAGAAACTTAAAAAGTATTCGCCTCACCGTATACGACAACTATATTCGTGGCGTTCCTTCCTGGTTGACAAAATTGAAGGGGAATAACAATCTGACCCTTACGAAATATGACATTACGGAACCTTTGCCGCTAAATATCGACGATTTTCACTACATTATTCACGCTGCATCTATCGCTTCCCCAACATATTACCGCAAGTATCCCATTGAAACGATGGATGCCAACGTCAATGGCCTTCGATCACTTCTAGAATACTGCAAGCAGCAAAAAGAGAATGGAAAGCCAGTCGAAGGCTTTTTGTTTTTTTCCAGTAGTGAAGTTTATGGGGATCCATCTCACGAAAATATTCCCACTCCAGAAACCTATTATGGCAATGTTTCATGCACAGGGCCAAGAGCCTGTTATGATGAATCCAAACGTTACGGAGAAACGCTCTGTGTAAATTTTGCCCGGCAATACGATCTTCCTGTTAAAATCGCCCGGCCATTCAACAATTACGGACCCGGCCTAAAGATAACAGATAAAAGAGTGTTGCCCGATTTTGCTCGGGATGTTTTAGCCGGGAGAGACATTGTTATGCTTTCTGATGGATCTCCAACCAGGACATTTTGCTATGTTGCTGATGCCATTATCGGCTATTTTAAAATAATGCTGAGAGGACGAAAGGGTCAGGCTTATAACATAGGTGTTGTGGAACCAGAGATCTCAATGCTGGATTTTGCTGAACGAGTTGTAAAAATTGCGAAAGATCTGTTTGGCTATAAGGGAAAAGTTGTGCATCAAAAAGCCAATGAACAGGATTATTTGGCTGATAATCCCAACCGTCGATGCCCTATTATAGACAAAGCCAGAAACGAGTTAGAATATAACCCGAGCGTTTCAATAGAGGAAGGATTGAAGCGTTCGCTTATCTGGTATTACGATAATCATGATGCGGAGGAGGCCTGATGAAAGTTTCAGTAATAGGGACAGGGTATGTTGGGCTTGTCTCAGGTGTTTGTCTTGCCGAAAAAGGTCACAATGTGGTATGCATTGATGTTGATAGAAAAAAAGTCGAAAAAATTAATAAGGGTATCCCTCCAATCTATGAACGGAATCTTGAAGAATTACTAAGAAAAAACATAAATCTAAATCTTAAAGCAGATACAGACCTATTCAAAGCTGTTATGGATACGGAAATATCTTTAATTGCAGTAGGAACCCCTTTTAATGGCGATAAAATTGATCTGTCATTTATTGAAATGGTATCCGGCGACATAGGGAAAGCGCTTAAAGAAAAAAAAGATTACCATATGGTTGTTATAAAAAGCACAGTTGTTCCAGGAACCACGGACGAAGTTGTACGTCCCATTCTCGAAAAATATTCAGGTAAAAGGGCTGGCATAGACTTTGGTATCGGAATGAATCCAGAATTTCTGAGGGAGGGAGAAGCTGTGCAGGATTTTATGTCTCCTGATCGGATTGTTATGGGTGCTATAGACAAAAAGGCCCTCGAGTTCTTAGAAGAACTATATCGCTCTTTTAATAATGTTGACAAATTAAGAACTAATAATAAGACTGCCGAAATGATCAAGTACACATCCAATTCACTTTTGGCAACTATGATATCTTTTTCAAATGAAATCGCTAACCTTTGTGCCGAAATAGGTGACATAGACGTTGTAGATGTTATGAAAGGCGTTCATATGGATAAACGTATGAGTCCAATTATGCCAAATGGTAAGCGCATTACGCCTTTAATTACGACCTATATTGAAGCCGGGTGCGGCTTTGGCGGCAGTTGTTTCCCTAAAGACGTAAAAGCTTTGATAGCCCATGGGAAACGGAAGGGTAGATCGATGCAGTTGCTTGATGCAGTCGTCCAGGTTAATTTACAGCAACCCCAACAAGTAGTTCTCCTGTTGAAAAAGCACTTCCCTTCACTAAAAGGAATTCGTATTGCAATCTTGGGTTTGGCCTTCAAACCGGGTACAACCGATATGAGAGAATCCCCTGCGATTCCGATTGTGAATGAGTTACTGACCCTGGGAGCGGAGATCAAGGCATATGATCCGGTGGCATCAGCTGAGGCGCAAAAAATATTTACTGATCACCAGATTCAATATTGTGATACCCTCCAACAAACCATAGAAAATGTGCAGGCAGTAGTACTGCTTACACGATGGGATGAATTCACGAAAATTCCATCCTTGTTGGCCGATCTTGAGACTCCCCCCCTTTTTGTTGATGGTCGCCGAATGCTGGATAAAGCGTTAATTGCCAGATATGAAGGTATCGGCCTATAAGGTGAAAAATGATTTTTAGAGAAACTAGGCTCAAAGGAGCCTTTGTTATTGAACCCGAAAAGCACAGAGATGAGCGTGGTTTTTTTGCGCGCGCATGGTGTCAAAAAGAATTTAAAGTACACGGGCTAAATCCGAACATTGTTCAGGCAAACATTGCTTTCAGTTTGCAAAAAGGTATATTGAGGGGAATGCATTACCAGATAGGCCCGTATCAGGAGGCAAAACTCGTTAGGTGCATTCGTGGGGCAGTATTTGACGTTATCATAGATCTTCGTGCTAATTCAATTACATATTGTGAATGGATAGGGGTCGAATTGAACTCTGAAAACCAGACGATGTTATATGTTCCTGAAGGTTTTGCCCATGGCTATCAAACCTTGGAAAATAATTCAGAGGTTTTTTACTTGGTATCCCAATTTTACGCTCCTGATGCGGAAAGGGGTGTTCGTTGGGATGATCCTTTATTTGGCATAGAATGGCCGAAGACGTCCAATTTGGTTGTCTCAGAAAAGGATAAGAATTGGCCAGACTACTTGGCGTGAAATAAGTCTTCAACTCTGTGATTAATTCTCGGTTTTTTTCTGTTCAAATACGCTAACTATCAGAAACTCGTGACCCAAAGAAGAGAAAAAAAAAATCCTCAGGAACTAATTGGTTTGCTTCCGGCAGGAGGAAAAGCAACCCGAATCGCTCCGCTGCCTTGCAGTAAGGAACTCTTTCCTTTGGGATTCCGACCGGCAGATCAAGACCGAAGCTTACGTCCTAAAGTGGCTTGTCATTATTTGTTGGAAAAAATGCGTTTGGCAGGAGTTGCAAAGGCGTACGTCATACTGCGCAAAGGCAAATGGGACATCCCAGCTTATTTAGGTGATGGCACAATGCTGGATATGCACTTGGGCTACTTGATAATGAATTTGCCCTTTGGTGTGCCGTACACCTTGGACCAGGCGTATCCTTTTGTTAAAGATGCGATGGTGATCTTTGGTTTTCCTGATATTATTTTTCAGCCGGATGATGCCTTTGTACAGCTTCTTACAAAACAAACAGAGTCAAATGCAGATATAGTGCTTGGACTTTTTCTCGCTCATCAACCTCACAAAATGGATATGGTAGATTTTAGTTCAGATGGTCAGATTCGAAAAATTGAGATAAAACCTGTTAAGACGCATTTTAGATACACTTGGATTATAGCTGTCTGGACACCGAAATTCACGTGTTTCATGCACGAATACGTTTTGGCCGGACAAAAAAACCATATGAAGGATAAGGCTGTAGCCAATTCTAAGAAGCAGGATGAAGTTTTCCTTGGTGATGTCATTCAATCGGCCATCCAAAATGATCTGCGCATAGATACGGTTCTTTTTAACGATGGCGATTATCTGGATATTGGTACACCCGAGGACATGGTAAGGGCTGTTCGAATCACAAATTGAGATGCGGAGGAATTCTAATGATCATCGTTGACACAGCACTTGAAAAACGACAGGCGGAAGGCAATCCGATTCGGGTTGCAATGGTCGGGGCGGGTTATATGGGCCGCGGCATCGCTCTTCAGATAGAACAATACATCAGGGGTATGCAACTAATAGCTATTTCGAATCGTTCTCTTGCTGGTGCTGAACGCGCTTATCGGGAGGCAGGGATTGATGAAATCGAAAAGGTAAAGACCGTTGCTCAGCTGGAAGAGACTGTTGCAAAAGGAAAATACGCTATCACCGAGGATGCAATGCTGCTTTGCGAAGCACAAGGAATTGATGCAATAATTGAGGCAACCGGTCATGTGGAATTTAGTGCCCATGTGGTGATGAAAGCCATAGAAAACCGAAAGCATATTATACTCATGAACGCTGAACTGGACGCAACAGTCGGTCCGATTTTAAAAGTATATGCGGATCGAGCCGGAGTTGTGATCGCTAATGCCGATGGTGATCAACCAGGAGTAATGATGAATCTTTTGCGTTTTGTAAAAACAATCGGCTACGATCCGGTTTTAGCCGGGAATATTAAAGGGCTTCAGGATCATTACCGAACACCGGAAACGCAAAAGGGATTTGCCGAGGAACACAATATCACCCCTCAAATGGCAACGTCGTTTGCCGACGGCACAAAGATATCCATGGAGAATGCAATCGTGGCCAATGCCACTGGTTTCAAAGTCGGCAAACGAGGCATGTATGGTCCCCGGTGTACCCACGTGAATGAGGCGGTGAATCTGTTCCCTATGGATCAACTGCTTGATGGGGGTCTGGTCGACTACATCCTCGGCGCCGAACCAGGTCCTGGCGTATTCGTTTTGGGGTACAATGATCACCCCGATAGACAAAGTTATATGAAGTACTTTAAGATGGGAGATGGACCTCTTTACACCTTTTACGTGCCATACCACCTGCCGCATTTAGAAGTGCCATTGACTGTGGCTCGTGCAGTCCTATTTCAGGACGCCACCGTGGCTCCTATTGCTGGCCCTGTGTGTGATGTAATTACCGTCGCAAAGCGGGACCTTGAGGCTGGGGAAATGCTTGACGGTATTGGAGGCTTTACATGTTACGGCATGTTAGAAAACTCAAAGATCTGCCAAGCGGAGAATTTGTTGCCAATGGGTTTATCTGAGGGGTGTCGCCTTGCAGTCAATATCCTAAAAGATCACGAAATTACTTATGCAGACGTTGAGTTGCCTTTAGGGCGTATCTGTGACACGCTGCGATCAGAGCAGACTGCTTATTTTAAGGGCTGAAATTTGAATCTGACCCTAGTGGAATAGGCTTCGCATTCCACAGGGTAAGCATAGAAATCGGACAGAAAGGGATGTTTTGCTATGGTTTCTGATATGAGAGGATTATGATGGGATCTTCTAAAATGGAACGGAAGAATCACACAAACAATCTGAGTTCATCCTGCGGCTCAGCCACAATTATCAAACCAAAATCCGGCTGGCAAATTATAGATTTCAAAGAATTAAGAGAGTATCGAGATCTATTTTACTTCCTTGTCTGGCGTGATATTAAAGTGTTATATGCACAGACCATACTGGGGTTGTCTTGGGCCGTATTAATACCAATCATCCAGATTGTCATTTTTGCGATTGTTTTCGGAAAAGTTGCGAAAATACCTACAGATGGCATTCCTTATATTTTATTTTCAAGTGTAGCAATTATTCCCTGGACTTACATGTCGCAATCAATGACAGAATCGAGTCAAAGCCTTGTGATAGGCCAAAATCTGCTTGGCAAAATATATTTTCCACGATTGATTTTTCCTCTAACCCCCGTGTTGTCTAGATTAATTGATTTCGGAATTTCTATCATGGTTATATTGGGCATAGTCTTTTATTACCGTGTTCATGCCACATTGAACCTCCTCCTCTTCCCACTATTTGTTTTGCTTATGGCGAGCACAGTTGCTGGTGTGGGCATGTGGTTTTCCGCGATGGCCATCCGGTTTCGTGATGTGAAACATGCGATGCCTTTTGTTATCCGAATGCTGATGTATTCAGCACCTGTAGTCTATTCGGCGTCCTCTATTCCTGAACCCTATCGCATTATCTATTCTTTGAATCCGATTGTTGGAGTAATTGAAGGCTTTAGAGCCTGTTTGCTCGGCACTCAAGTGCCTTGGCCTTATATCTGGCCAGGCATAATTAGTACCATCTTATTGCTCATTAGCGGCGCATTCTATTTCAAACGCATGGAGCGTACATTTGTAGATGTGATTTAAAGTAATAGCAGCTTTGACTGGATTAACTGAATTTACAAGATTCTCAGTGTCATTGACCATCTTAACCATCTTGTTATTCTGTTAGAAAAAATCAACAGAAGAACGGACTTGGGGCATCAAAATGATCTCAAATCACATAGCGATTAAGGTAGAAAATATAAGTAAACGCTATCGAATTGGCTTGAAAGAAGATATGCATGATACCGCTGGTAAGGCAATATTTGATTTTATAAAAAGACCTTTGAAAAACTATCGTAAATATCGTTCACTTTATCGGTTTGATGATAGCAATCCTGATTCAAACCCCAATTCTTCAGATATCATCTGGGCTCTGAGGGATATTTCCTTTGAGGTCAAACGCGGAGAAGTATTAGGGATTATTGGAAGAAATGGGGCGGGCAAATCTACGCTTCTAAAGATACTCACAAAAATTACAGATCCTACTGTCGGACGAGCAGAAATCCACGGTAGAGTTTCTAGCCTTCTAGAAGTAGGTACCGGGTTTCATCCCGAACTTACTGGCAGAGAAAATGTATATCTAAACGGCACGATACTTGGAATGAGAAAGAAAGAGGTTGACCGTAAGTTTGATCAGATAGTGAGTTTTTCCGGCATAGAAAAATTTATCAACACTCCGGTAAAGCGCTATTCCAGTGGAATGCGAGTACGCCTCGCCTTCTCAGTAGCCGCCCACCTTGAACCGGAGGTGTTGTTGATCGATGAAGTGCTGGCGGTAGGAGATGCTGATTTTCAGAAAAAGTGTCTCAATAAAATGGAGGAAGTCGGGCAAGAAGGTCGCACGGTCTTATTTGTCTCACACAACATGCCTGCGGTTTGCCGCTTGTGCAACCGAACTATTTTGCTGGAGGGAGGGCGGCTTATAGAAGATGGATCCTCAGAACAGGTCGTCAGCAGCTATCTTAATTCTGATCTTGGTACAAGTGCCGCACGTGAATGGTCTGACCCGACGACTGCACCGACTGGTGAAATTGCCCGATTGCATGCTGTGCGGGTGCGGTCGGACGACGGTCGGATCGGAGATTCGATTGACATAAGGCGTTCCCTTACTGTCGAGATGGAGTATGAGGTATTCAAGGGTGGTTCGGTGTTGTTGCCAGTATTTGCTTTCGACAACGCAGACGGTCTCCGAGTTTTCGTGACGGTGGACCAGGATCCTACCTGGCGACGGCATCCCCGTCCGGAGGGACTTTACGTCAGTACGGTTCATATTCCTGGAAATCTACTTACAGAGGGTATACTGTTCGTCACTTGCACTCTCTTAACGCTGAATCCAGATAGCGTCCAATTTATGGAACGTACTGCTGTGGCTTTTCAAGTAATTGATAGTTTGGAGGGCGATTCCGCACGTGGCGATTATGCAAGAAATATCCCGGGAGTAGTAAGGCCAATGCTGAAGTGGACTACGCAGTTCAGCTCGGTTCCGGATAAAGCTGCAACGGATGATCTGTGAATAGCCCACACTGGTAATGCAATCATTTTTGAGATGACTTGACACAGCGTCTACTATACAAAGACGGAGTTTATAACCGGGTCCGGAAATATCAATTCTATTTAGGATTCCTATCATTTTTACCGGAATTGGAATTTAGTTAATTTTTAAAAAATAGTTTTGTTACTTGGTGTTAAACTTTTTGTGGAACAAATTACATATTTTATGTACCTATTTACACATTATCCTGAAATATTTGTTGGAATATTTTTATAAGTGTTTGTAATCTAAGTATTATAAAGTTTTCAATAAGACGGCATAATTTTTGCACTTTTTTATGAGATTACAAGATCGCCGAGTACGTTAAGAATGCAATAAACTTTCCTTTCATAAGTCGTCCGGTTTTGAAGCAAAACCGGTAAGTTGAGCGTTTTGTAGATCAAGAATCACTACAAAAATCAAATCTATTTGCTCAATCTTAAGCAGAGCATGAGAGCTATTTTAGTCTCGAAAACTTATGAAGAAATTGTCTGTCTACTATTTATAATGCTAAGAAAAGGTTGAGTATGGCTTCCTTAAGACATTATTTGTTGAATATAACACTATATTACAACTCACGACGATCCAGAAACATTTTCATTCATTGTTTCATTAGTTCATTCCTTACGCTCAATTTACTTATGGTTTTTCCTGTATACAGGGCGTGTGCTCAAGACCTTCTTTCCGCCACTTTTGACACGGGCAGTTCAGGATTCACCTATCAGGATGACACATTTCGCTCTACGAGCAATCCGGGGTATGCTTCGGGCAATTATGATTCTTCAGGGGGTCTTTCGGGTGGAGGACTGCATGTTGCCCTGGGGGGAGTTGATACAACCATTCAAAACGGGATATCGGGGGGATGGTCCCAAAGTTTTGTGGTCAACGGGAACGACACTGTCAATGTGACCTTATGGTACCGGCTGGTGTTTGCCGGTGATTACGAATCTGACGAATGCGGCCAGGCCCTGGTGGCTATAGATGGACAGCTTCTGGGTTCGGGATCGCAGGATTATTTAGAGGAATTCTGCGGATTCGGAGACGGCAGTCCTACCCAGGATACCGGATGGCGACAGGTGACCTTGGCACTTACCTTAACGGACGGCACACACACCATAACGGTAGGCGGTTGGAATAACAAGAAAACCTACATCAATGAAGTGACCGATGTTTTCTTTGATGAGATTGTGATTACCCAACAGGGTCTGCCATCGTCGTCAGAGACCAACTGTGCTGACGGCATAGACAACGACGCGGATGGATCTATTGACTGTTTAGATTCTGATTGCAGCGGAGTTTTCGGTTGTGAATTTGGTTTGGAAACCACTTGCGATGACGGCATAGACAACGATGGAGATGGGTCTTCGGACTGTGCAGACACGGACTGTGCAAGTTCACCGAATTGCAATCCAGAGACGGTATGCAATGATAGCTTAGATAACGACAGTGATGGCCTGACAGATTGTGACGACCCTGATTGCCTGGGCATAGATGGGTGCGGCACTGCAATTCTTTCCGCCACTTTTGACACGGGCAGTTCAGGATTCACCTATCAGGATGACACGTTTCGCTCTACGAGCAATCCGGGGTATGCATCGGGCAACTATGATTCTTCAGGGGGTCTTTCGGGTGGAGGACTGCATGTTGCCCTGGGGGGAGTTGATACAACCATTCAAAACGGGATATCGGGGGGATGGTCCCAAAGTTTTGTGGTCAACGGGAACGACACTGTCAATGTGACCTTATGGTACCGGCTGGTGTTTGCCGGTGATTACGAATCTGACGAATGCGGCCAGGCCCTGGTGGCTATAGATGGACAGCTTCTGGGTTCGGGATCGCAGGATTATTTAGAGGAATTCTGCGGATTCGGAGACGGCAGTCCTACCCAGGATACCGGATGGCGACAGGTGACCTTGGCACTTACCTTAACGGACGGCACACACACCATAACGGTAGGCGGTTGGAATAACAAGAAAACCTACATCAATGAAGTGACCGATGTTTTCTTTGATGAGATTGTGATTACCCAAGCAAATGATCCCAATATCATTTTTCTGGACGATTTCGCTGATGGGAATCCCGATGGATGGACAGTCGTGAATGATTCCGGCAAGAGTTCGAATTGGCAAGTTGTTGACGGTAAATATGCCCAACTCAACGATCGGGTTGACGAGTGGTTTCACAGTTATCACCTGGGCTCTTATTCTTACTATAACAATGGGATGGGGTTATCCGATTATACGGTGAAACTGAATATCAAGCCCCTTGCCGATGTCAGCGGTCTGAGGGATAGCGCCGGCGTTATGGTCAGATATATAGACGAAAATAACTATATCCGATTCATAATGAGCAGAATGCAGGGGTTTTTAAGATTGGAGAGTCGATTTAACGGTGACTTCAAGACGTTGGGTTATAGCGGGAGAGGGCCTGATCTCGGTGAAAACTCTGAGGTCATCCTTGAAGTGAGATGTGGTGAGACGGATTGTACAGATGGTCTGGACAATGACGGGGATACTTTGACTGATGAATTTAAAATTTTGGTGTATTTTAATGGCGAACCTTTATTCAGTGCCGAGGATATCGGCCCAACAAGTGGGACCGTCGCACTTTTCACACAAAGCATGGCGGAATTCGATAATATATTAATTTCCAATATCTCTGAAATTCCCAAAGTTGTTGTTCAACAGCCCAATTCATATTCCGTAGCAGTTAATGACGCAACACCAGGGCCATATGAGCTTCAGGTCTCTGCACAGGCGTTCAATGTCCCACCGAACGGGGGGGTCAAATTTGCCATAGATTCAGGATCACCAAATGATTTCATCGACTATTCCAATACATTCTCCGGAACATTTTCCAACGTGCCTCAAGGATATCGCACCGTCACTGCCGTTATTGTTGATGAAAACGGCGATCCGTTATCCCATCCCATGGGACAGGATCAGGATATTAACACGAGTGTAGGCATGGGCGGCAAGCTCCTTATTGCCTTTGGAGATAGTATCTCTAATGGCTATGGAGATGATCGTATGGATGACAATGACGCTTCAAATGGAATAATTTTAAGCAGAGGCTATACGCCAATCCTTACCAGCCTATTATCAGATTTTCTTAATCCGTCCAATCCATCTAATCCATCTATTTCTGTTGGTGTGGTTAATGAAGGACTGGGGAGTACCACGTCACTAGATGGGCGTGACAGACTCCTTGAAACCATCAATCGATATCCGGAATCCCAAATCTGGCTGATTTTGTTTGGAACCAACGATTCCGGTGGTTCGCTCCCTATTGAGAGTGGCGTAGGCTGTCAAGAACCTGATGATTTCGATCCGGCTGACCCTGACTATTCTGCTTGTATAAATACGTACAAAGATTATATGAGGACCATTATTCTGGAGTTGCTGGCTCAGAACAAAATTCCGGTTCTGGCCAAGGTGCCTTTCGTCCGGAATGCCACAGACCTTCAAGATGCTACAATCAATGAATATAACCAGGTGATTCAGGACCTGTACACGTTTCATGGTTTGTCCGTTCAACCGCCCGACTTTTACACATATTTTTCAGATCCTGCCCATCAGGACGAGTTTTACGACGATTATCATCTCAATGGTGATGGGTATATTTCAATCGCAAACGAGTGGTTTACTAAGCTATTACAGAGTGGGATACTTAACTAAATGAGGCCGTCAATATATGACAAATCTGATAGGAGAATAGCCATGCCAAAACGATCATTATTTATCCTGGCAATATTATTATGTTGTTTTTGTCTCCAAATCTCGGTCTCTCAAGCGCTGGAGCAAGATGAAAGACAAACCATCGAAAATTTCTTTCAATATATGAAAGAAGGCAACACCAGTGATATCCTGGGTATTTTAACAGAACCCATGTTGAGCAAGAAGAGACCTTTTATCGAAAAAAAATCCTATTCACTCTTTTTGAAAAAGACGTATGGCAACGCTGATTTATACATAGACAAAATTGAAAGTATAGATACCGATAAAAGCAGTATTGATGTGGAAATCGATTTTAATGATGGGGGACCTTCATTAAAGACTATATATATCTTAAAAAAGGATAATGGAATATGGAAAATCTCTGAAGAAATAACTGATTTTTAATGGAATTCAGGCTTTTATTAGAATAAGAAAGATGATCTTAATCAAACAAAAAAATCTTAAATTTTATATTTTCATTCTTCAACCAAATTAATGCTACAGAAATGATTATTCCTCATAAGTCATCTACCAGAAATAGCAAAGGACTAGGTGCGTTACCTTTGGTCTTTTACATTTGATGAATTTAAGCTGTTATTTAATCGTATTTAGGCTAAACCTCAAAACACAATCCCTCATTTCATGAAATTTTTAAAAAGTTGCGCAAAGTCTCAACTCGACACCGGCTCTTCGATCTATTACAATCTTGAGTTGCGGAACATAGGTGTATAACAGAATAACAAACATGGAAATCATGCCACCAATGATGCAGAGATCCTGGGGCAGGCCCGCAGTTGTGAACCTGACCTTAGGCGGGGCAGGAGCCGGTTTCTACTTGCTTGGAGTTCTCCTTACTATCCTCGAGCGAAACAGGTTCGATCAGGCTCAACTCGTTTCATTTCAGCTATTGGCCCCGGCAATTGTATGTTTTGGTTTCTTTGCGCTATCTTTGGAAGCCGGGCGACCTTCGCGGGTACTTCATCTGCTTCGGAACATACTCAGTTCTTGGATGTCCATCGAAAGCCTTGCCGGGGCACTTTTCATTGTCGCAACGTTCACCGACTGGTTTTATCCGCATTTCGTCTTCAAGACCGTGGCAGTCTCGGCGGCTCTGATCCTGATAATTAGCCAGGGCTTCATGGTTTATCGAGCCCCGGCAGTGACAGCTTGGAATGTACCGCTTGTCCCTGTCATTTTTGCGATCTCTGGTTTCATGACAGCCTGTGGCTTGGTTCTATTGAACACGCTGGCTGCTCCGGATGTGACTTGCCTGCCCGCGGTGATTTCTCTAATAGTTGTCCTTCTGAACCTCGCCGTGTGGCTCCTGTACCTGTACGGGTATCATAATGCCGATTTTCGGAGGTCTACCGAGGTCATGCGACGTTTCGGTTCACTGATGGTTACTGTTGGTGTGGGCCATTTACTACCTTTGGTTTTGCTCTTATCCATTAGTTTGTTCGGGGACTTTAAGAACAGATCTATAATGCTACCAATTGTTCATGTGATATCCGGACTGGCGATGATTATTGGCGGAGCGAGTCAGAAAACCGCCGTTATCCTGAAAGCAGGTTATCTCAGAGGTATTGTTTTGAGATCAATAGAAGACGAAGAGGAAGTGACGCTTCTTCTCTGAGAGTCTCTCTCGATGCATCTTTTCCTTGGAAAACACACATTAAAAGTTTAAGACCATGGTCACTCAATCCTACGACACCAAAAACCATAATCGCGTCTATAAAGCTTTGACAAAACGCTGGATTCGCTTTTGGATGCGTCATGCCGGGCTGAACGGTTTTGGACGAATTGCGTCACTTTTCGTCTCATGGTTCGCTCCTCCGCACAAAGCCCGGGTCTATCTATCTTATATGAACTCAAGGGGTTATATTGAACCCAGCGCAACCATTTATCACTCAAAACTGCGGTTAGGTGCCAACATTTTCATTGGCGATCATGTCATTATCTTTGAAAATACAAACGGTGGACCGGTGGAACTGGGTGATCGCGTTAACATCTTTAGACATACCATCATTGAAACAGCTCACGGAGGCAGTCTGACCCTTGAAGATGAAGCAAGTATTCATCCGCGTTGTCAGTTGAATGCTTACAAGGCACCCATTCGAATTGGACGGGGCACGATGATAGCACCGAATTGCGCTTTGTACCCGTATGATCATGGGGTAGCACCGGATAGGCCGATTCGGCAACAACCATTGCAATCAAAGGGCGGCATTACAATAGGCAAGGAGGCTTGGTTGGGTGTGGGAGTAATAGTATTAGGTGGAGTACGAATTGGTGACGGTGCAGTGATTGGGGCAGGCTCAGTGGTTACCCAGGATGTGCCGGATGGAGCTATTGCCCTGGGCACACCCGCCCGAGTTGTGAAAATGAGGAGCGACCTGAAATAGTTGTCTCAATTGAAATGATTTTTTTATAGAAAATGTTGTGCGGTTAAAAATGAATTATCAAAGTTTAAATTTAAATTTCCCGAGGTTTGTTGGAGCGAAGTGGGAATCCCGGTACGCGGGGTCGAAACCCAGTGAATATATTCCTATCCTTCGGGGTTGAAGCGAAGCGGAAATCCCGCTTTAGGGAGTTTCATAATAATTTCTCATGTTCCTTGATGGTCGATCAATTCGTGATGACGATGTCATTGCTGCCGACGTATGTATAGTGGGTGCCGGAGTTTCGGGCTTAACCCTTGCACGGGAATTCAAGCAAGCCAAGTTTAGAACCTGTATCATCGAAAGTGGTGGGGAAAAACCGGATAAACCCACACAGGCCTTATACTGGGGTGAAAACGTTGGGTTGCCCTACTACCCTCTCGATACGGCACGGGCAAGATTCTTAGGCGGGTCCAGTCACTACTGGGCAATTAAGTTGCCGGAACAAGGCTTGGGAGTGCGCCTGCGACCCATGGACCCAATCGATTTTGAAGAAAAAGAATGGGTGCCCCACAGTGGATGGCCATTTGAAAAGAAACACCTTAACCCCTATTACGAGCGCGCCCAAAAGGTGTGTCAAATCGGTCCCAACAGCTACGATCCAAAGGATTGGGCCCAACCCGGTCTGCGTAATGAGCTGCTGTTTGTAGGGGATCGGGTCCACACGACCATTTTTCAGTTTGGGTTGCGAGATGTATTCTTCAAAGAATATGCACAGGAAGTTAAACAGGCGGATAATATCACCACTGTATTGTACGGTAACGTCATCGAAATCGAATCCAACGAAAACGCAACAGAAGTCACCCGATTGAGAGTGGCTTGTCTGGAGGGCAACCAATTTTGGGTCACGGCTAAGATTTATATCTTGGCAATGGGAGCTATTGAAGTGCCGCGTCTACTGTTGCTATCCAATAAGACTCAGAAGTCGGGTCTTGGAAACGAACATGATCTGGTTGGCCGTTTTTTCATGG
>Ga0210085_1000022_pt1 | contig 79368 bp, 65 predicted proteins | sample China_Galinas_PW_5_FD_184866 | JGI IMG/M metagenome (GOLD analysis project Ga0210085, IMG submission 184866) | Wetland microbial communities from San Francisco Bay, California, USA, that impact long-term carbon sequestration - China_Galinas_PWC_D1... | ecosystem: Environmental > Aquatic > Marine...
CCCATATCGATAAAAAGCGCAAAGCCCTGGGCATCGAAAAGGCAAGAGAACGGGTGCTCATGGATATGGCTGATCGTCAGGCTCTTGAAGGATAATAAATATGGAGGCCAAACATCAGCAAGCTTAACAACTAATGTGTGACCGCAAGGCATAAACACTTAAGAAGAATTATAAAAAGGGGGTCTCTAACGGAGGTCCCCTTTTTCGTGTTCAGATCGGCATGGAGGCTGATTGAAAAATGTTTTTTGGGATAAGGTCAATCAGAGTTGGGAGATGATCGGGAGTCAGGTTCAATCGATTCAGTCTGCGCAATTTCTGGAATCAAATAGACTTCGATTTTAATGCAGCCGATTTAAGATATTGAAAAACATCACGACTTTCTGCCGAGGCCTTTTCCTTTCCTGCTGCAACGTGCTGAACAAATTCTATCTTTTCTCTATCAAAACTGCCGATTTGCTGATCAATCAATTTTAGAGTATTGTTAATCATACTGTAAAGGACCATCGGGCCGAACATTTCTTCCCCACTCTCTTTTTTAATCAATGCTCCGGTAATTTTGTGATGGCCAACCCTAAAAGTTTTAGGTGGGTTTTTGTAATGTAAAATTTCTGAAAAAAGATCAAGGCATTCAATGACGCCGTCCGAGTATCCGTTTTCCAAAGACGCCAAGCCGTCTTTGGCGATGTCATCGAGATCGGATGCGTTAAAGGATAGGTTCAGTTTGGCAATGCATTCCTGTTGAATGGTCTTAACGGAGTCTTCCTTTTTGCTTATGACCACGTCGGTATCTTTTAATATTTTGATCACATTGAACGGATTCATCATTTCTTTGACGGTGGGACTTTTGCGCATGGCAACGTCATAGACAGAGGTGTCGTAAATGGCAAGATCATTGTCAAGCACCAGAATCCGGGTCTTTTCGGCATTGATATCCTCGATATAAAGATCAAGATCCCGTTTTCTTTTGTACGTATAATCGGCCAGTTCAAGGAGCTTTTGCATAATTTTCTTGTCTATCCTGCGGCCACTGTCTACAGGACCGATGGAAGCAATGACCTGTTGCCCCATTTGGTCTATTTTGATTTTTTTTAAAAGATTTTCTTTAAAAGACATAATGCCTCCTCATACAAAAGGCGGGATAAAGGATGCGTAATGACGGATGAAATCTTTTTCGGCTCGGTGCTTCAATGGGTTTTAACAATCATTAGAAGCAACCTCAAAATAACCTTTTGGCCCAACCTCGGCGTTGGATCCTCGTTTTAAGTCCTCGACATATTTGAGTATGCCTGCGGGTTAAAACTCGGCTCCGCCTTGATCTTGAACCGAAATCTTTATTTTGAGATGGCTTCTAGTTGTATAAAACTTGAATTATAGCCTTAATCTTGCAAAATTCAGATATAAATTTATCATACCCAAATAGCATATGTAAACGAAAGTTTTTAAATATTTTTCAACGGTTTCTTGACGTTATAGCGATATTCATGTATACAGAAGTTTTTTCAAATTAACGCAGTCTCGATAAACGGGGATGTGTCAATTCCGCAAGCCTTTATAAGAACATTGCCGTCCTGTTCAGAATTATGATTATTTGCAGTTTCTTGGCATTCCAACGCGTTGATATAATAGGAGGTTGATCGCTTTGATTAAACTGGGAATACTAAACGGACATCACTCATTTGAAGCACAGAGGTGGAATATGGAAGATAAGGTAAAACTTGTATTCGAAGGCAACACATATGAACTTCCAATTGTTACCGGTAGTGAAGGCGAAAAGGCCATCGACATTTCAAACCTTCGCCAAATGACAGGCCTAATTACCCTTGACCCGGGATACGCCAACACCGGCAGCTGCGCCAGTTCCATTACGTTTATGGACGGTGAAAAAGGAATTTTGCGGTATCGCGGTATCCCGGTGGAACAGCTTGCTGAGCATTCGAGTTTTATCGAAACCGTCTATCTGTTAATTAACGGTGTGCTGCCCAGCAAGCAGGAACTTAACAACATTTCGGTTTTGTTTAATGATCAATCACTCGTGCATGAGGACATGCAGATTTTTTATCAGAACTTTCCCAGGGCCTCTCATCCCATGGGAATCCTCTCATCCATGGTGAATGCTTTAAGGTATTTTTATCCCGAGCTTCATAACATTGAAGAAGAGATGAATATCACGGTTACGCGTCTATTATCCAAAGTTCGGACCATGGCCGCCATGTCTTATAAAATATCGAGGGGTCACAAGGTTGTTTATCCAAGACCCGACCTGAAATACTGTGCAAATTTTCTGAACATGATGTTCGATACACCGGTCAAGCCCTATCCCATTGACGAAGACCTGGTAAGGGCACTGGATGTTTTCTGGATTCTTCACGCCGACCATGAGCAGAATTGTTCTACCTCGGCGGTAAGGCTGGTGGGGAGCGGAAGAGTGAATCTATATGCGGCGATTTCCGCCGGTATCGCAGCCCTATGGGGCCCCTTGCATGGAGGCGCCAATCAGGCGGTCATCGAAATGCTTACCGAGATTCAAAATGACCGCGGGAACTATCGTCGGGCCATTGAACGCGCCAAAGATAAAAACGATCCGTTTCGACTTATGGGTTTCGGACATCGCGTTTACAAGGCGTACGATCCGCGGGCCAAAATAATGAAAAAGATGTGTGACAAGGTTCTTGCCAGGCTCAATCTTGAAGATTCGTTACTCGATATTGCCAAGGAGCTTGAAGCAGTGGCATTAAAAGATGATTATTTCATCGAACACAACCTGTATCCGAACATCGATTTTTACAGCGGCATCGTCCTGAGAGCCATGGGTATTCCCACCAACATGTTTACGGTCATGTTTGCCATCGGCCGGCTACCGGGCTGGATTGCCCAATGGAAAGAGAGTCTGGATGATCCCAAATGGAAACTTGGACGGCCACGTCAGATTTACACAGGACCTATTAAAACCGATTATATTCCAATGGACCGGCGATAGTTCGATATCGATGAACACTACGGATAAGAAGCTAAGAAGTGTGCTGCAACAACTCAACCTGGGCCAGGTGGTGAAGCCGGCAAACTTGATCGAGGAAAAAAAAGCTTTTCTGCACCCTCGTTTTTCAAACAAGAAAAAATCTCCTGCGTTCAAATATGAAAACGCATCTTTAAATTGGACGGACTTTCAACCGGTTTTGCCTCTTGCATCCATGGATGCTCCAGATGAAGTTATTGAAATCTACCGGGAGAAACAGCTTGAGCTGGACAGGACTAAACAGATGTTCGCTGCGGTGGGCAGCGAAAGATTTACACAGTTTGCCATTAAAATCTTCGGGGCCCCAACCGCTGAAGACGCCCGGCAGTCTCGCCGGGTTTTGGAAAAATATTCAGATATTGCGCCTCCTGAGCGAACCTTTTTAGCAAAGGATTTTGCAAAATTGCTTAAGGTTCGATTAGAAAAACTTGGTATTTCCATGGATATTAAGCTGGTTTCTTCCATGGCCACAAAAATATCGGTAGACAGCGTTTCCCGCATCATTCATCTTAATCAAAATGCCCTGTTTGCACCCGAAGAGGTGAAACGTCTTCTGGTGCATGAGATCGATGTTCACGCTGTTCGCATTCACAATGGTTCATGCTTGCCGTGGGGTATTTTTTCCATGGGAACGGCTGGATACAGGGAAACAGAAGAAGGACTTGCGGTTCACTTTGAACGCCGGTCGGATCAGCTTTATCCATTCCAGGAGAAAATCTACGCAGGGCGCTGCCTGGCGGTTTATCTGTCCCTTTCAGCCGGTTTTGCAGAAGTATTCGAGGAACTATCGGTGTATTTCGATGAACAGACGGCTTATGCGATTGTGGAGCGAGTAAAGCGAGGACTGGCCGATACTTCCCGTTCAGGCGCGTTGACAAAAGAATTTCATTACTTCACCGGTCCCGAAAAGGTGCGGTCGTATCTTCACGACAAAGGCAGTCTTAAAATGCTGATGGGTGGTAAAATCGCTTTCAAACATGCTAACTTAATGGAAAGGTTGATTAAAAACGGTTTTGTGGATACCTCGGATTGGATTTTTCCATTGGAAATAAACGATGACAAAGAATCTGTCCCGGCTTAAAGATAAACTGAGCCAGTGCCGGGGAACCTGGGCCTGGGTGGGACAGAGAGGCATCGATGCGTTTTCGGTGCTTGACTTTGTTTCCGTAGATGCGGGGTTCTGCTGTGACTTTGGTGAGGTGTATCCAGGGGTTTTTGGAGGAGCGTCCCTGTTTTCTGTAGAGAAAGATCACGGAAAGCGGGAAAACTGGGGGAATAAAGATCTTGAAATGCTGTGGGATGACCCGACCCGAGAACGGATTGAAACATATATCAGTGAAGTGAAGGAGCCGATCAATACGGTTTGCTACCGTTCCCTTAAGGTGTTGGAAAAAGACAGACGCTTTCGTGTGTTGGCGCCCCCCTTGATGCTTAAAGACCGGTTTGACGATAAGTTACGGCAACTGGAGCTGTTCTCCATGTTGGGTGTTAAGACGCCGGCGACGTTTGTATGCCCTTTGAATGAAACAACCTTTTCCAAAGCCGCCGAAATTTTGGATGGCTCCTTCGTTGTACAGCCCCCGGTGGGATCTTCCGGGGAAAACACATACTTTGTGAACAATGAGATCGACTTTGAGAGAGTTAAAGATATATTTGAACCTGCACAACGCGTAAAACTATCCAAATATTTGCCGGTGCCGTCTTTAAACGGGCATTGCGTCGTTCTGAAAACACGTGACGGATTGCGGTCAATTGCTGCCTGTCCGTCGGTTCAAATTGTAGGTGCCCATGGATGTACAAGCCGGGCAGAAGTTTATTGCGGAAATGATTTTTCAGCTGCCGCCGGCATGCCGAAATCCATAAGAGAAGAAATATGTAAAATTATGGAGAACATCGGCCTTTTCATGGGCACCAAGGGATTTTTGGGTCTCTTTGGTATGGATTTCCTCTTGAACGGTGACGAGGTGCTGGCTCTGGAGATAAACCCGAGGTTTCAGGGATCAACCATGCTTTTGTCATTGCTGCAAGTGGACAGGGGTGAAATTCCCTTGGCAGCGCTGCACGTGATGCAGTTCATGGGCCTGATAGAAGAAGTTACCCAAAATTTTTTAGAACAGTCCAAAAGGATGTACCGAATCCCTTATAAGGGTGCTCACTTAATTGTCCACAGCTTGAAAGACAAACCTTACTGCATAGCACACGATATGAAAGCAGGCATTTACACCCTGGTAAATAACGCCATCGAGCGAGTTCGAGATGGAAAGACCTACCGTGACATCAAAAGTCCTGACGAGTGGTGTGTCCTTGGCAATCTCCCTAAAATGGCGACGAAAATTTTCCAGGAAGCCCGCTTTGCCATGATACAAACACGCAAGAGTGTTTTGGACGGCAGCTTGCAACAACTCGAGTCTTACGCTGCGACTTTTGTAAATGAGTTACAGGGCCGCTGCAAAATGCTCCCCATTAATGGAGGTCGTGAATGAAACATTTTTCACCGGAAACCTATGACATTGAACAACGTTTTGTCGAGTTTTACTCCCTTGGCCATAAGGGACTTATAACTGAGGCGCCGTTTTATCTTCACGCCCTTGGCTTTGACGGCGAACCGGGCAAACTCGGCGTAGAACTCATCTCTTCTTTCAACAAACTGGCACAAAAAGAAGAAGAACTTTCCAGATACGCATTGGATCTTTCGAATGTCGTACATTTTCCCGACACGATTGTCTTGATTGATGCCTCCAACGACCGGTTGCCAACCGGCCCTGAATCCTTTCGGGTATTGCAGGATAACATCAAACATTTGGGCATTAAGGTGAATTGTCTTCTCGTGAATACCAGAGAAGAGTTGTTGGCCGCTGTCAATAAAAACCCGACGTCTGCCTTGGTTATCAGTGAGTGTGTCGACTCAAGGGCATACAACATCGAAGTTCTGGATATTCTCGAGGGACTGGGCGCTGTCGTGTTGCCCGGGAGGGTCACGGCACCCGGATCTATATTTTCCAACAAAGGGAATACTTACCAAATGTTGCAAGATGCGGGCAAGGAAGAATTGCTGGCACGGTATGTCACTGTACCTGCTTCGCAAATGGACACGTCGCAAGTCGTTTCCACTATTTTGGATAATGTCGATACGTTTTCTCAACAATGGAATACAAGCCGTTTTTTTGTAAAACCGGTTACCGGTGGCAGCGGGGTCGGGGGATTCCGCATCTCTCGCACAAACAGAGGATATTTCGTTCCCGACCTTTCCAAGGTCACCGGAGATGCTTTGGAAATACTTCCCATACGGATGGATGTAGACCCGCAGGACAATCACCGGCTTGACGAACTATTGTGGATCTTTTCCTTGTTTGAATCCGACCCATATTACAGCAAGCAATACATGTGGGTGGATTTAGAAACACTAAGAAATCGTTATGAAACCAACGATGACCGGGAAGCACTCAGACAACACCTTTTAAAAACAGCGGCCATCCAAACAGCAAAGGCTGAGGAGAGAAGTCTTGACCGTGACAGCATGCACGCAAAACTTGAAGCGGCGGTCAGGCAATATGAAGCACATTTTTCCAAGCGATATGATCCTGTGTTTTGTGAGCATATCGACTTCGGTGCATGGGGGCTCAGGGCTCACTACCGCCTTACCAAACAGAGTATACAGTTAGAATCCATATATGCCAGGATTTTTCAAATGGCTCTGACCGAAGAAGGGGTGAGTTATGTCGGCTCTGATAACATTTCCAACAAGCACACCGGGGTGCTCGAGTCGGTGCGGCTTACACCGATCAAAGAAACCATGGTGAATACGGTCGGGGGGCGCACGGCCTTTTTGGATCTTCTCAAAAAAGGCGGCCTTGCCGCTTCGGCGCTGGTCGCGACCCAGGCGCCTGAATTGCGCTGCCGAATCCCCGTTCGCTGCCAATTGGACATCGCACCGATTGATGGAAAAATCGGAGAAGGCAACGCCGACACGGCCAGAGGACAGGCGTTAGGGACACGATGGCCCGACTTTGTTGCAAACATGAAAGACTGGTTTCAGGATTGTTTAAAATACTACTCCATGCAAAAGTCTGAATTTAAGAGTGAAGCTTAAGTTGTAGTTATTGTCAGAATAACATTTAGTTTCAGCCCCCGGATAATTTCGTTTAGATCGGCAAGAACTCGCAAACAAAAGCGCGTAAAAGAGAACATGGCAATGGCTTTTTAGAATATCGTACAGTAGTTTGATTTTATTCTCTAATCTGAAACACTTCAAAGATGTTCTCTTTAACGCGCTCTAATTTGCTCAGACAGCTTCCCGACCTAAACGAAATCATCCGGGGGCTTATGGCAAATTATGACCGTTGTTAATTCAATCGGAACATATTTTTGACAACTGCTATAAAAGAAAATGCAAAGAAACCGGTATGGATCGTTAAGCGATGAAGATAAAATAAGGTCACACAAGGAGGAAAACATGAAAAAAGAAACAACCTTCATACCTGCCGGGTTGGTGCTGATTGTTGTTATATTTGGTTTTAGCTTCACAGGATGTTCAAAGGCATATTATGGGGCGATGGAAAAGGTGGGGATTCATAAACGCGATATTCTTGTGGGCCGGGTGGAGGACGCCAGAGACGCTCAATCCGAAGCCCAAGAACAGTTTAAGTCTGCTCTGGAACAGTTCGGTGCGGTGATCAAAATTGAGAATACCGACCTGAAGAAGGCCTATGACAAGCTCAATGCAGAATATGAAGATAGCGAAAAGGCCGCAGCAAACGTGTCTGAACGGATCGATAAAGTGGAATCTGTTGCCGATGCCCTATTCGAGGAGTGGGAGGAAGAGTTGAATCTTTATAAGAGTGCGGATCTTCGCCGGTCAAGCAAACAGAAACTGCGAGATACCAAAACCCGTTACCGTGAAATGCTTGCCAGCATGCATCGGGCTGAAAAAAGTATGACACCCGTTTTGCGCACCTTTCGTGATAATGTCTTGTTCTTAAAACACAACTTGAATGCCCAGGCCATTGGTTCTTTGCGGGCGGAGTTTTCCAATCTGAAAGGAGAAATTGACGGGTTGATCAAAAATATGAATGAGGCCATCAAGACTTCCAACAAGTTTATTGCCGATATCAAACAATAATTTTTAAAACACAGAGATGGGATGTATCATCTTGTCGAGGGTCGGCTGATCAGCCATCCTTGAATATCGGTCAACGGTTTTTAGGGCTCAACTAATTATGCTCTTGCGCAAGGAAAGGGGGCGTCATGGAACCGATAATTATGCTCGTTATATTTGTTCTTTTGGTATCAATTGCCTGGTTCATCAACGCTTACAACCGGTTTATCAAGTACAAAAACAGGATTGAGGAAGCATGGAGCGGTATTGATGTTGCATTGAAACGCCGCTTTAACTTGATTCCCAATTTGATTCGTGCAATTGAAAGTTACGAGGCACACGAAGCTAAAATCTTTCAGACTAAAAACGATTATCAGGCCGGTTCCACCGGTATTTCGAATCGGGTGGAAGAGGAAAGTGAAATCTCCAAATCCCTGCGTGGACTTCTCGCTCTGGCTGAGGCATATCCGGATCTTAAAGCCAGTGCGAATTTTCTTGATTTGCAGAACAGCCTTAATGAGATTGAGGAGGATATTCAAAAGGCCAGAAATCAATATAACAGTTACGTGGGCAGATTCAATACCCTTATCGAATCCTTTCCTGCCAAATTTATCGCAAGAAAATTCGGATTCGAGAAAAAAAACTATTTTGCGTTGGACCTGGCGACCCAGCGGGAATTGCCGGAAGTGGACTTTTCCGCGTCTCGTGATTCCAAGAAATAAATTTAAACGGTATTATTCATTAGAAATTTTGACTATTCCCAGTCAGGGCTCAGTCCGCCCCCCGCATTCTTTCTAAAAGGCATCCATGCCAGTCCGAAGATTTCTATCGTAATATCCGTGCTCTTGGGTTTTACGCTGATTTTTTCAAGTTCTTCGGTTTTGGCATCCATGGAGAATTCTATGGTATCAATATCCTCTTGCAGGCGATCGTCGAGTTCAGACAATTGCCGGCGGACGGCTTCAGCCCTCTCCTGGGCCCTGGCCACATCCATTTTTTCTTTTTGAACACGGCTGGCAGATCTCATGGCAGTTCCAACCCGTTGGGCCGATGTGGCACTGACTGCTTTACGACCTAAAAAAGCACCAAGAATCGCGGTGCCAAAGGATATCGCGGTTTGCATTTTGCTGGCTTTGGCCTGTTCGTCTTCTCTGGCGATGGCCTGTTCGGCACGCATTAGACGATCTTTTAGCGTGGTGAATCGCTTATCGTACTTTTTGCGCAGCTTCGCAACTTCCAGGTCACGATTTTCACGCATTATCTGTGCCATTCGCAATCGAAACTCGCCCTCGGATTCACCCAATTGGCTAATCAATCTAAAATTCTTGGAATGCAAAAGCACCAGCGGCCGGTTTTGGCGAACCCAGCGTAAAAGATCCTTGTTCCACTTGCGAAAGTTGGATACGTTTTGTGCGGCAGTCGGCAGATCGGCATATTCCCCATCCGTTATCGGTGATGTCTCAACGGCTATCGGATCAAACTCCACGGCGCTGTCCCAATCCAGAGCAACAGGGCCTTCTTCCAACTGGGTCGCAAGTGCCAGTGTTTCGGTGGTATCAACTTTATATTTGGCATTAGAATAGTGAACATCCATGCGGCCGATCACACCAGGGTAATATACCACCCCATGGCCGGCACCGGATGCGGCCAGACAAAATGTGTCGATTCCCGGGGGCACCACCGGCGGTCCTTCTGTCGCTCGGACAGGCAGAGAAGGCTTTAAAGGATCTGATACTGCGGAGAAAGCGGATATTTTGGTGGCGGTAGTCGTCAGGTTTTTTTTATGGGCCATAAGGATCTTGATTTGTTCACGGGTCATAGGTCCCCGCAAATAAGACATTACCCAGCGGGTTTGAAAAATCACAGGTTCATTTTCGTGCACGTTGTGCAAGAGAAATACCTGTTTTCCCAGGCCGGCCAGAATTTCTTCCATTCGGCTGCGATCAAATCCGTTGCCTGCAGCAGCGCCTTCAAGGCCCTCCAGAACGCGTCCCTTGTCACGTTCGGTTTGGAGACGGCCAATAAACCATGTACCGGTATTGGCAAGCCCTTTATAATCTAAATCAACCGGATTTTGGGTAGACAGTACAACGCCCAGGCCAAATGCCCGGGCCTGCTTTAACAGCGTCAAAAGAGGCGTCTTGGACGGCGGATTGCCCACCGGAGGAAAATAGCCGAAAATCTCATCCATATACAAAATGGCACGCAAGCTGGACGTACCGGGCTGCGTGCGCATCCACCCTAAAATTTCGTTGAGCAGCATAGAAACGAAAAACATTCGTTCGGAATCGGAAAGATGACTGATGGTGAAAATACAAGCCCGGGGTTTGCCCTGCGCGGTATACAGCATCTGGCCGACATTGAGTGGATCGCCTTCCAGCCAGGATTCAAACCCCGGAGACGCGAGAAGGTTGTTCATCCGCATTGCCAGAGCAAAACGTTCCTTGGCAGGATAGAACGATTCCAGATCCATCACCCCAATACGTTCAAAAGGAGGTGCTTGGATGGCGTGGATCAGTGCAGCCAGGTCGAGGCTCTTGGTTGCTGACCAAACCATTTCGAAAATGTTGGACAGCAATATGTGTTCCCGACTGATAATAGGATCGGCTTCAATGCCCAAAAGCGCGAGAAGGCTTGTGGAGGTCGTTTGGATCCGTTCACGAAGCAGGTCGGGATCTTCAAGAATCGCGGGGGTTGGCGGTGAAAAGGATCTCAGAACGCTCACCGGAAGCCCAGCATGGCTTCCCGGAGTGTAAACGGCAAAATCGGCTGCGGCCTTCAGGCGGGCAATGCGATCGGGCTCTTGATCCCAGTCAGCGAGACCCTTTCGCCAAATTTCAGCCTGCTTTGCAGCAAATTGATCTATGGTAAGGCCGTTATTCAGGGCATCCTGGGCGTTCACCCAGGGTCGGAAATCTTCAGGGCTTAGATCCGGAAAGTTCAACAGCAGGTTTGGCAGATCTCCTTTGGGGTCGATGGCAATAATAGGAATATTGTCCATCAAAGCTTCTTCCAAAATGCCGATTCCCAGTCCGGTTTTTCCGCTGCCGGTCATGCCGATGATGACCGCATGAGTATTGAGGTCTTTGGCGTCATAGAGAAGTAGATCTTCTTTAAGCGTTCGGGAAGCCAGATCATATTCCTTGCCGAGATAAAATGCGCCGAGCTTCTCGTAGTTATTTTTCATTGATCACCCCCCCACTAAAAGATAGTCCGTTATTGTTTGTAAAAGCGCGCTTTTGATGCGATAGTGTTAAAATTATAGGAAAGCAAAATATGTGTGTCAATATGGAATCCCCCGGGAGGTCGCCAACTTATTATTATTGATAATAAATGAGGTTTATTCGCATCATTCTGTTGAGAGAACAAATAAATTTTCTTTGATTAAGTTAAACTTGAGTTGAGCGGTTTTTTACCGTGGAAAGAAAGGAGAACAAAACACATGAGCAAACATATGCAGCTTACCGTCCAAGTTCGTCCCTATTATAAAAAGGATATGACGTCGGATTATCCCAAGATTGCCCAGGGCCTGAGTTATATTCATAAGGCATGGGTAGAGGAGGGAGCCTCACTTTTTGACATCGTTGGAAGACTGGATAAGCTCCTTTACGAGCTGGAGGGGAATCCGCCTTTTAGAAAGATTTTACTTAAACACAAAGACAACCTCCGTAAGCTTCATAAGGAAACTGTAGAATATATTGCGGATTGGGACTTGGCCAAAGCCGACAAGACGCTGTATCAGATTGAGGACATCTTTGATCAAATTGAATGGGAATTAGCGTGAGGCTGTATTAGGCAACTTCTTTATACAATTTGAAAAAAATGCAAGGGACATGGAGTGATTTGACATATAAAACCTTTTATATCCCTAATTTATTTAAAAGGAATCAAATCATTATCCGCATCCATCCAGACCGGAAAATCTTCTCTGCATCTTTTAAGAAGATCATACGATAATTGGGCCGTGTATATACATGGCTGGTTGCTTTTTTGAAAGATAACGCTTCCCCATGGATCGATGATGGAAGAATCTCCGCTGTAAGACAGGCCGTTTCCGTCTGTCCCGACACGGTTGACGCCGATTATGTAACACTGGTTCTCAATGGCTCTGGCCTGCAAGAGGGCTTTCCAGTGCGCTGAGCGTCTTTCAGGCCAGTTGGCGATAAATATGGCTGCATCGAACCGGTTCGCAATATTTCGTGTCCAGACCGGAAAGCGCAGATCATAGCAGATAAAGGGTCTGATTCTCCAACCGTTCAGCTCAACCGTAATATTTTCAGTGCCGGCGCTGTATATTTTTTCTTCTCCCGCCATCCGAAAGAGGTGTTTTTTATCATAGGTGAAGATGTCACCGTTGGGTTTGGCCCAAAGCAACCGGTTGAAAAATTTGCCGCTGTCATCGGCGATGATACTTCCCACCATATCCACATTTTTTTCTGCCGACTTTTCTTTGATCCATTTGATCGCAGAACCCTTCATGTCCTGGGCCAGAACAGCGGCATTCATGGTAAAGCCGGTGGAAAACATTTCCGGCAGTACGATAAGATGGGTATCTCCTTCAATGGCATTGATTTTGTTATCAAACTCGGTTAAATTCGAATCAATATCTTCCCAGACCAGTTCGCTTTGAATCAGTGTGATTTTTAAATCTTGCATAATTTCTCCGCAGCTTTTTCAAGAGTTTCATCTTTTTTTGCAAAACAGAATCGAAGGACGTTATGGTCAACTTGATGGTGGTAAAAAACAGAAGGTGGAATGGAGGCGACTCCATGCTCTGTGGTGAGTCTTTTTGAGAATTCCACATCGGGTTCATTGGAAATTGCCGAATAATCCAGCATCTGAAAGTAGGTGCCTCGACAGCGCAACGCTTTAAAACGAGAATGTTTAATGAGCGATAAAAACTTATCTCTTTTTTTCTGATAAAATTCAGAAAGGTTCAAATATATGTCCTTGTTTTTCATAAATTGGGCATAAGCATACTGAATCGGGGTATTGGATGCAAAGGTTAAAAACTGATGCACCCTTTGAAATTCTTTAGACAACGGGGCCGGTGCCAGGCAGTATCCAATTTTCCAACCGGTGGTGTGATAGGTTTTCCCAAAGGAACTGATCACAAAGCTCCTTTCAATAAGCTCGGGATGCCGGGCAATACTTTCATGCCTTACACCGTCAAAAATAATATGCTCGTAAACTTCATCACTCAAAATCAGCACGTTCGTATCCTGTAAAATGTTTTTAAGTTGGGATATGTCGGTATCCGTAAATACGGCGCCTGTTGGATTATGAGGTGAATTCAGGATAATGAGTCTGGTTTTAGAAGACAGAACGTTTCTGACATCATTCCAGTCGATTCTGTAGTCCGGGAATTTGTATTCGACATACACGGGAATGCCGCCGTTGAGCTTGATGACCGGCACATAGGAGTCAAAGGCCGGTTCAAGAATGATCACTTCATCTCCTTGTTGAACAACAGCGCTGATGGCTGCAAACAATGCCTCTGTTGCACCGGATGTCACGGTAATTTCAGACTCAGGATCATAGTCGGCATGATACAGCTCCAAAACTTTTTCTGCAATTCGTTCCCGCAAGGTTTGTACGCCCTGCATGGGCGCGTATTGATTGTATCCGGAGCGCATATAATTATCGACCAATGCCAAAAGGTCCGGATGAACATCGAAATCCGGAAAACCCTGGGACAGGTTAATGGCATTATGTTCATTTGCCAGTTTGGACATAATCGTGAAAATGGTGACACCGACATCCGGAAGTTTCGATTGTAGTTTCATGGTGTATTTTTTACCCTTTCCAAACCGAGTTCTATTTACTTATAGCAAAGGTAAGATACGTTCAATATGGGTTTTGATAAGACTGAATATCTCCTGATATTTTTCGTACGAACCGCCCATGGGATCTTTGATGGCACTTTTTCGAGTTGGTTTTTCAGGCCAGGCCCCAAGAAGAAAGACTTTTTTATGGAGCCAAGGGAAAAAAGTCTGTACGAATTTTTTATGAACAGGTTCCATGCATAAGATAAGATCAGCCTTTTGAAGCTCATCTGCTACCAGGTATCGCGCCTTGTGAGATGAGATGTCAAACCCATTGTTTTCACAGACTTTTTGGGCATGTTCGGTGGCTGGATAATCGTTTAGTCCGTGAATTCCCATGGATGAAACCGTCAGGTCATGACGGCCCGCTTCCTTGGATTTGTGCAGCAAAAAACCTTCTGCCATGGGACTCCGGCATATGTTGCCGGTACATATAAAAACAATGTGGGGCATAATTTGTACACCTACCTTACAATTTTCAGTACATTGGTGTTTTGAAGCTTTTCCCATAACAACTTAACGATCACCAAAGACGCACCATATTCACTCAGATGTTTATCACCGGATATCGATTGACATGATTTTAACAACGATTCATTGGTGAGCCATAAACGGACTTCGTTTTGCATATATTCTCCGAGCGAATGGTAAAGGTCCATTACATTTTCTTTGGGAATATTGGCAATCATGGTTTTATCTCTTAACGATAGTTTTGACAAAAGTTTATCCGTGGCTTCTTCAACGGTTTGAGGGAGGATGCCTTTTACCATTTCAGCACGACGCTTGGGGGTAGCGGTAAAAGAGGCGGGTATGGTATCATCGATAAGGTCCAGATAAAAAACAGTTTCGATAATATCGACCGTAGCCTGATATATCGCCGGATTCTTGCTTGCTCTGGGTCCTGCTACATTTAAAACCTCAATTTCATTTTCGGTGATCCATGATTTGATCTTTCCGGCCGCTTGAAAGGCACCGGTTTTGTTCAGATCAATGTGAAGCCAAGGCCGATGGTGTAAAAGGGCCATTTCACGGGTATAATCTGATCCGCCGGTGAGTCTGCCGTGGGATATAATCATGGTGCCGTCAGAATCTATGACGTTCTGTTCGGTCCGCTTATTATAGTTGGTGGTTTCCATCTCTTTGAGCTTATATTTGCGATCTAAAACGCCCTTTTCTGTTATCCGCCCTTTGGGTATCCATCCACCATATGGAATTCCAAGCCTAATGGCAACATCAAGAGCAGCCTGATCAGCGCCGGTCTGCCCGCCGGAAATAATTTTTTTAAGCATTATAATATCCAATCATTGTCAATCTACACGATCGTCTCTTTGTCCTGGATGTCTATACCGATATCTTTACCCGAGAGGCATGTTACCTGAGCATTCAAAATTCCACCGGTTTCGATTACTAAATCTTTGCAGACAACTTTACCGGTGCATTTTCCGGTTGATAACAGGATCAATTTTTTCAAAGCTCTGATTTCCCCTTCGAAGGTTCCGCCGATGGTCATGCTTGCAACCTTCGCATTCGCATAAACAGATCCTTCTTCGGCAATGACAACATTTTTTCCAATAACCGTACCTTTCAAAATACCTTTGACGATAAGCCTTCCAGTGGTAGAGACGGTACCATCTATCGTTAATTCTTTATCAATAATGGAGAAATCTTCCGATATTTTTTTCACTATTTATCTCCTGCAACCGTTCATTTCAAAGTAATTATATCTCCCTTTTCAATGCCTAACCGATGGCCGGCATTATTGCAGTTCAAGGCAATTTCAAGGAATCCGAAGCTCCCGATAACAGCAAGAGGACATCCCGGTTCTACGTCTGTATAAGTGCGGGATAAACGTTTAATTACAGTGTTACCTATTTTGATTTCAAGTTTTTTTTCAGCGTCGTTCTTAACAAATTTGTTGAGACAATTTTCATTAATATTAGAAATACAGTTTCCAAATCGATCAATGGATATTATTGTCCCTATAAGCTCATCTTTATTTGAGATATATGGTTTAGGGATACTTAAACGGATAAGATCTTGCAGGCCCAGGCGTGGACCCAATTTTTCGAAGGGAACACTCTTGGATATGTGGGAACCAACAGGTGCAAAAATATCCCGTCCATGAAAGGTTCGGCTGATGGGATTTAAGAAGTATCGAGTGTTTTCGACGCGAACGATCGCGTCAACCTCTCCTTCATCCATTAGAAGGGTTAAAACACCATTGTCAGGTGCAAGGAATATATGACCCGACAATTTAACGGCAACGATTGAACGGTTCCCACCAACTCCCGGATCTACAACAACGATATGCACCGTGCCTTTGGGAAAATATTTGTATGAAGATGTAATGAGATAGGCTGCTTCGATCAAATCCTGTGGATCAATATAATGACAGACATCAACAACCACGGCAGAAGGGTTTATAGAAAGGATTGCGCCTTTCATGACACCGACATAGGCATCTTTGGCGCCAAAGTCTGTAAGGAGTGTAATAATCGACATAATAAAGTGGTGATGGCTTCGCAAGGATCCATTTTTTAATTGTTTACGAAACCAACCATCATTGAAACATTCTTTTTTGAAAGCGGAATCCGAGGTGTTTGTAGGCCGCTTCCGAAGCCTTTCTTCCTGAAGATGTCCTTGTGACAAGTCCGACTTTTAAAAGATAAGGTTCTATGACATCCACCAGGGTATCTGTTTCTTCCTGGAGGGTCGCTGCGATGGCTTCAATTCCCACAGGACCGCCTTTATAAAATTCGATGATTGTTTTTAGATATTTACGGTCAAGATCGGTTAATCCTCTTTCATCGACGCCTTCCAAAACCAGCGCTGCTTCAACGGTCTTTTTTGTAATGATGCCGTCTGCCCGCACCTGTGAATAATCTCTGACTCGTTTAAGAAGTCTGTTTACAATCCGTGGCGTTCCTCTGGATCGACTTGAAAGCTCGTTTGCGCCTTCATCATCAATTGTGACTTTCAGCAGAGCCGCCGAACGCCGGATGATGGTTGCCAAATCCGCTTCATTGTAAAAATCAAGACTTCTGAAAATACCGAACCGGTCGCGCAGAGGTGCAGATAAAAGCCCCACCCGGGTGGTCGCCCCAACCAGAGTAAAGCGATTCAGACGGTATTTATGACTGCGGGCATGTATGCCTTTGTCAAAGACAAAGTCCACGGCAAAATCTTCCATGGCAGGATATAAAAATTCTTCTACAATCTTGGGTGTTCTGTGAATTTCGTCGATGAACAGAATGTCCCTGTCTTCCAAATGGGTTAGAATACCGATGAGGTCTCCGCCTTTTTCAAGGGAAGGACCGGACGTTGAAGTCAGATTACCCCCCATTTCATTTGCGATAATGTGTGCCAAGGTAGTTTTCCCAAGACCGGGTGGTCCGTGAAAGAGGATGTGATCAACCGGTTCCTCGCGTTGTATCGCTGCTTCAATGGCAATTTTAAGCGCTTCCACAACTTCGGTTTGGCCGACATAATCTGCAAATTGTTCAGGTCTTAAAGACAGGATTTCCGGCTCTTGGTCGATTGGGAGACAGGCTCCTGTAAGAATACCCTGTTTGTCGGAAGAATGTGTTAATATGTCATCGGTCATTGGCCTATCTCAACGGTAGTTACTAAAGAGCAAAAATCCTTTCGGAAACATTTTCATGGATAATGTCTTATGACTCAAGTTTCGCAACTTTAATTCCTATCAACGCCAGTACGGTCATCGACCTGCCTGCTCGTGCCTTGCAATGGCAGGCGGGTCAGCTTCGAGCATCTTCCTCACGATATACTTCTTCAAAGAGCTCTTCCGGGGTCGATATATTGCTGTTCCGTTCCATGGCATCGGTGATCATCTGTTTGGCATCTTTTATTTTGTAACCCAACTGATCTACAAGGACATCCAAAACCTGTTGAGACAAATCCTCGACGATGGGAATTTCTTCCTGTTGAGTCTTTCGAATTAGCGCAAATTTGTCCATCTTTCCTTCAAGAGTGGCAATTATTTTGCGCGCTGTACGATCGCCGATACCTTTTAACTGTTTAAGCTTGTGAACGTTTTTCGATTCGATGGCTCTTGCGATATCTCGAACGGGAATATCTAAGGCTTTAACCGCCTTTAAGGCTCCGATGGCTTCAACAGAAATGAAATATTGAAAAAATTCCTTTTCGATTTCAAGATTAAAACCGATCAGAACCGGTTTCGGTTGCCGTTCGGTTTGCTGGTGATAAATATATATAGAGACCGGGTCGCCCACAGACTTTGCCCTAAAGGTATTCATTACAAATGCAGGGAGCAAGACTTCATATCCCACCTGATTTGCCAAAACAAGTATCCGATCATCCCCCTTTTTTAAAAGCTTTCCTTCAAGATAACCGATCATTGCACTTCGTTTTATCCCCTTTGTACGGTGTACTTTGTGCGGAACGATCATTGAAACGGAATAGTCCCAAAAGCGCCAAACCCATTGCATCGGATGCGTGGTAAGGACGGATAGGTGTTGTCAGGTTCAATAAACTTCTAACGCATTTTTCAAGCTGCATCTTAGTTGCATTACCGTTTCCGGTCAATACCTGTTTGGATTCACGAACGGGAACTTCGATGACAGGTACCTCTATCCGGCATCCGGCAAGGAGGATAACACCGGTAACCTTACCTAATGTAATTCCGGCATTCGGAAATTTTTCAACGGAAAATACGTCTTCCACAACCATAAGGTCGGGCTTTTCGTCTTTTAAAACCGTAAGAAGATTTGAAAAGATTTGATCAAGGCGGTTCGGTAAAGGAAGATTTTTTGAGGTATGAATACTACCGAATGAGAAGCCATCAACCTTGAGCCCCATTCCTCTGACAATGCCGACACCTGTTTCAGATAGGCCTGGATCAACACCGATAACCTTTATCATTCCATACTCTTTTCTTGATACAATGTGCCGGGTGTCAAGAGAGAGATACGGTCCAAAATTTTTGTATCATGTGTCCTGAATCCGGCATCCGGTATCAAGTAGCAACTCCTCAAGGTTTAATTCCTTTTAGTTTGCGTTCGGCAATTTTTGCCTCATTTGATTTTGGATATTTTTTAATAAGTTCTGATAAAATCAGACGTGCATTTGATTTATCTCCCAAATTAAAAAAGGCAAACCCCTGCTTTAAAAGTGAGGCCGTCACTTTATTCCCTTTCGGGTATTTTTCAATGACCTTCTGATATTCCAGGATCGCTTTCTCATACCATTTTTCACGATAGTAAATTTCACCGATCCAAAACTGGGCGTTGTCAGCGTTTTCTGACTTAGGAAAGTCTTTTAGTAATTTTTGAAATCCTTCTTGGGCGGTGTTAAGAGCACCTTTATCATAGGCCTGTTTTGCGGACTTGTATAGGTCATTTTCTGAAAGTTTATGTTTGACTTGTTTTTTAGATGTTTTATTTGAAACCGGCTTTCTTTTTTGAATACCTGTTGTTGATTCAAAATTCAGATACTGCTCCAGACGTTCGATACGGTCTTTATTAGAACTTGTGGTCTTATCAATACGCTCTAATTTAACCTCTCTTTTTTCGGATAATTCTGCAAATGCGTTTATTTTCTGTTTCAATAAATAATCTGTTTCTTCAAGTTTTCCTTTTAATATCCCGATTTCTTCCTGGAGTTGATCAATGGTTGCATTTTGTCCGGCTGTTCTGCTCCTGAGATCTTTGTCATACTGCTCACGAACATTACGGTATTCCTCTAATCTGGCCTCGAGGTTTTTATTTTTCTGTTCTGCTTCCGTATAGCGTTGTTCTGCTTGAAGCACTCGATCATCCAGCGTCATTACATCCCGTTGGGTTGCGCATCCGGACAATATGATCGAACACAGTAAAAAAATGAATATCTTTTTTTTCATGGCAGGACTACACTTAAAGGGTTCCACCGGGATATTGGGATAATAGCGGTGTCGACCACATATCCCAATATCCCGGTTCACTTTATGATGTTTACGATCAATTAGAGTGAAATTAGTTTATGACAAAATGACATCTCCTGTTCTTAGCCCAGGCAGCTTCATTATGTCCGGGATCTATCGGACGCTCTTCGCCATAGCTTATGGTGGTCAGGCGTGATGCTGAAATTCCCAAATCAACCAAAAAATTCTTTGTACTTGTTGCACGCCGATCTCCCAATGCAAGGTTATATTCACTGGTACCCCGCTCATCACAGTTTCCCTCGATGGTTGCCGTCGCTTCAGGATTATTCTGGAGCCATTCTGCTTTTTTCTTCAACGTTAGCTGTGCCTCCGGAGTTAAAGTGGAACTATCGAATTCAAAATGAATGTCATCATTCTGGAACATGTCCCTGGCCTCTTGCTTAGCCATTGATTCTTCTTTGATTCGTTCTTCTTCCATCGCTTTCTGTCGCGCCAACTCTTCCTGCCTGGCTTTTTCAGCAGCCTCTTTTGCCTTCATAGCATCATCATTTTCGGCCTGTTTTGCCATCGCAGCATCGTCCTTTACAGCCTTCTTTGCACATGAAACAGTGAACAGCAATCCTGGGATAATAAATGCCAGAGCCAAAATGATCCATAATTTTTTTCGCATTGTTGCCTCCTTTTAGTTCCTTAAAATGGTAAATTTTGTGCATTTCGTGGTAAAGATCTAAACGATATATGTCTCTTTTTTATTTTCCTGTCATTCTTGGTGACCATTTTGGTTGTGATTGCTGGCCTTTTAAGGTGAGCAACCGTCTCTGGTCGGTTCCGTAGCCTGTCATGACATAGATTCTGGAAGGTCCTTCCCGTGTTGAACTAAAAACGATAAGGCTCCCGTCCGGGGACCACGATGGTGACTCGTTGTCGCCTTCGTTGTGTGTTAATTGAATCGGACCCTGACCATCAATTCCGATCACGAAGATATTGTTGAGACCTCCTTCCATGCTGGCATATGCGATTTTATCGCCTTTGGGTGACCAGTTGGGTTGCGTATTATAGCGTCCTTGAAACGTCAATCTATTTGCCTGACCTGAATCCAAATTTTTAACGTAAATTTGAGGAGTTCCGGATCTTTTTGAAACAAAGGCCATATGTTTGCCGTCCGGAGACCAAGTGGGTGATACATCAATACCTTTGCTATTAGTCAATCTTTTAATAACTTTTCCGGTTCCGGTCAATAAATAAATTTCCGGATCTCCCGAAAATGACAGTGTCGCCGCCAATTCAAACGTGTTTGGACGCCAGGCAGGTGTTATGTTAAGCCCTGTTTTCGAAACTACAGTTCCACGTTTTTCTTTTAAATGTTTTATGTAAAGATCGGGTTTGCCCCTGGCATATGAGGTATAAGCAATCCATTGTCCGTCCGATGACCATGCCGGCGAGAGGGAAATACTTTTGGTATGTGTCACCCTCCTGATGTTGTATCCGTCAAATTCACAGAAATAAATCTCTTTGGTACCGGAACTTGTTGAAACAAAAGCGATTTGGGTGTCAAAAATACCCCGTTCGCCGGTCAGACTATAAATCACATCGCTACAGAAGCGACGGATGATTCTTCTCTGATCACTAATTGCCCCTTTATATCTTTTTCCAACCAACAGTTTTTCTTTAAAGGTGTCGTAAAGCCGAAGCTCGATTTCGAGCAAATTGTCTTTTACCAACACACCGCCGGTAATCAATAGCTCCGCTCCGATACTGGTCCAGTCGTGAAAAATGACGTTGGCAAAACCAGCATCCGTTTGCGGATTTACAAGAAAGGCTTCCCGGTTCATAATCTTAAAATAACCTGTAAAATCAAGCGTTTCACAAAGCAAATCAGATAATGTTTTCGACAGCTGGGCAGTATCGTCTCCTGTGGATATTTTTTTGAAAAAAGGAACCGCGATAGGGAGTTTTCTTAAATAAGGTTGGGTGATGTCGATATAATCATATCCGGCCAGAGATATGCCGGGTATGGTCAGCATAAATACTGTAGCGATCAAGCAAGCAAGCAATGTTCGACAACTTTTCATAGCGGAAGTAAGCTCCTTTAATCTCAAAATATAACGTCTTTTTTTGCCTTTTGAAAACCTTTTTACCTATATACGAATTATTGACTGAGGCCTGAAGGCGTAAAACGGAACCCGATTTCAAAGTATGGGCGCCAATACCCTTTTGGGAGGGGTGGAAGCGGATTCGACTTTAGAATCGCTTTTTTTGCCTGTTCATCAAAATAGCTGTTGCCGGATCTTTTATCAAACCAAATATCCTTTATTTCGCCGTTCGGCATGATCTTGATCGCCGGCCATGCTTCAAGATCCGAACGACCTCCGGCCAGTTGCGGATTAAATGACCAGTTTTTCTGAATCCTATATTGGATTTCGATCATATATATATCCATAAGTTTCAAATCTTTTTTGCTGCCGTCGTCGGTTCCACCGGGGGAACCTTTTCCTTTTGCATCCTGCTGTTTGCTCAGGTTCGGGGGACCGTTCTTCTCGACTTGATCTTTCAGGCGGGCAATGGCCTTATTGATCTGATCGGGTCTTGAATCTTCCACTTCTTTTTTAATTCGGCTGATGGCACTTTCAACAACCCTGTCAGATTTGAATGTCTTTTTTTTAAGAGACTGTTTTACCTTTTTTTTCTTTGGCTTTAAAGAAATCGATTCCGGAGATTTTTGATCGGTTTTTGGCGTCGTTTTGGTCGTTATCTTTGTTTTTTGATCTTTTTTTTCAACTGTTGTTTTTGTTTTAAATTCAGCAGGCAACGGTGCATTATTCTGTGAAGGTAATGATACAAGGCTGACATTTATGACCGAAAGAGAGGGATTCTTATCGTTTGCAAAGCCGGGTGCAAAAATTAAAATAACGAAAAAAACCAAATGGCATAAAAGAGAAACGGCAAAATTAGAAAAAAACCCCCGGTGCTCGTTGTCCTCATCCTGGTATGTGTGAGGATATATTCTTTTGTTCATCAGTTTATTGCTTTTTTGTTACTGAACGTTCTTTTTTTCACGAATCGGTTCCGTCACCATGCCCAGTTTGTCAACGCCTGCTGCTTTTATCTCGGCCATAACACGAACCACAAATCCGTAGGTTATTTCCCGGTCCGCCCGAAGATAGACCTCCCGCTTATCCCGGCCTTCTAATATTTTTTTGAGTTTCTCCTGAAGAAAATCGATACCGAGCTGATGCTTGTTAATAAATATTTGGTTTTGGTTGTTGATGGTGATGACGAGATTCTCTTTTTTTGCAGCAAGCGGCTGCGAGGTGGTTTCAGGCAGTGCGACGTCCACGCCTTGCATCATCATTGGCGCGGTGACCATAAAAATAACCAAAAGAACGAGCATAACATCAACAAACGGTGTTACATTAATATCAGATATCAGGCGATCGCTGTCGGATCCGAGTGCCATTTTATCTCTCCTTGCGGGTTACATTATATCACGTTCAATAATATTTAAAAAATCTGCAGAAAAATTGTGCAGCTCAGATTCGATAATTCTTATCTTCTGCATAAAATGATTAAATGCGATGACAGCAGGAATTGCAGCAGCCAATCCGGCCGCGGTTGCCACAAGTGCTTCTGAAATTCCCGGAGCCACGGCAGCAAGACTGGCGGAGCCTTTAAGTGCAATACCATGAAAAGAACTCATGATTCCCCACACGGTCCCGAATAGCCCGATGAAAGGTGCGGTGTTTCCGGTGGTGGCGAGGAAAGGGACCATTCGAATCATACGGGTCGTTTCACTGTTTATCGCCCGGCGCAGTGCGCGTTTAACATTGTCGATTCCCGTAAATCTTGCGCTCAAAGATGTGTGTTCGCTTTCTGATGAGCGTTTTGATTCCTGTTTCTTTGACGTACCGGAACGGCTCAGATTTTTAAGTTCCGCATACCCGACGCGAAAGATTCTGGCAATGGGGCTTCCGCGAAGTTGCTTGGCTTTTGAAAACGCGTTGGAAAGATTTCTGCTCTTCCAAAAAAAATCAATGAATTCAGCCGATTCAGAAAATGCTTTTTTAATATAGCGATATTTCATGATCATGATTGCCCATGATGTGATAGAAAAAAATAGCAAAAGAAGCAGTACGAATTTAACCATTGGGCCGGCATGCATGATCATGTTGAATATGTCGATATTTGAAGAATTCATGTTAAAACTCCGTGGGTTATAAAATTGTATGATAATAAATCATTGGTTGTCAGAAGGTTGTATTTTTATCAGCTTTGTCGTCAATTCCGTTCAATCTTATTTAAAATACAAAGAATGTTTTTTTTGCGGAACCATCGGGACAATCTAACACATACCAACGCCTTGATTCTTGAACTATATGAACCTGGTTTGAGTGTCAAGAAATTTGGTGGTTCCGGCGACGTTCAACCATTTTTAGGTTGCTTTTGGAACAACCTGCAAATACACATAAAAGCTGGAAATCGAATTCATTGTTTTTCAATTCATTGAGAATGAAAGGACGCTTCTATGAAAAATATCGCAAACCTACTGTTTCAAGCAAACATTTTAAAAAATCTCCCCAGGTCGGGTTACCAATTTTTAGGCGCTGGCAAGGAATCCGTGGCCGAACATTCATTTAGCGTTTCATTCATTGCCTTTGTCATGGTTCAAATGGAGCCTGATGTGGATGCATTTAAACTCATTTCCATGTGTCTGGTCCACGATCTTCCGGAAGCAAAAACCGGCGATCTCAATTATGTCCAGAAAAAATATGTAACGGCAAATGAAAATAAAGCGTTAAGGCATATCACCCGGAATTTACCGTTTGGTACAACACTGGTTGATCTTATCACGGAATTTAACGAACGTCGATCATTAGAGTCCAAACTGGCCCATGATGCAGATCAGTTGGCACTGATTTTGGATTTAAAAGCGCTTTTGGACATTGGATACGACCCACCAAAAAAATGGCTGCCGTTTGCCTTAAATCGTCTGGAAACCAAAACCGGTCAGACCATTGCCCAGGGTATCATGAAAACAGAATGGGATGCCTGGTGGCTTGAAAATTATGTTGACAGCCCAAATAAAAAAGAATAAATTTTTTTGTTTAGGTTTAACGATACTGATGATGTTTTTGAAAAATCGGAGGATAAAATGAATTGGCTTACCGATACGTTATGGACTTCCGTTGGGAAAAAGCTGATAATGGCGCTTACCGGGCTTTTTTTCTGTGTTTTCCTAACCATGCACCTTGCCGGCAACCTGACCATTTACTGGGGTAAAGACGCTTTTAACTCCTATGCCGAGCATCTTCATTCCTTAGGGCCGCTGCTAACGGTCGCAGAATGGGGCCTATTGCTTTTTGCCGTGATCCATGTTTCTACGGGCCTGCTCCTTTTCTATCAGAATTTTAAAGCCAGACCCGAACGATATGCCGTCAACAAACGCGCCGGAGGCCGAACTCTGGGTTCGGCAACCATGCCGTACACCGGTGTTATTCTGCTGTTGTTTGTCATTTACCACCTGTTCAATTTTCATTTCGTGGATAAAACCCATACCACCATTTTTCAGATTGTATCGACCGCATTTTCAAAGCCAAGCTATGTCGTGATTTATACGTTCGCCATGATTGTTGCTGCGGTTCATGTCAGTCACGGCTTTTGGAGTGCATTTCAAACCCTTGGCGCCAATCATCCGAAATACACGCCCTTTTTAAGGGGGCTGAGTCTGGTATTCTGTGTGATTGTCGGGATCGGGTTTGGTTTTATTCCGGTTTATGTTTCGCTATTAGTATAAGGAGATAGCTATTATGCTTGACGCAAAAATTCCTTCAGGTCCCCTTTCGGAAAAATGGGATAAACACCGTTTTGAACTCAAACTGGTCAATCCGGCCAACAAAAGAAAATATAATATTATTGTGGTGGGTACCGGTCTTGCCGGTGGTTCAGCCGCTGCTTCTCTGGCCGAGCTCGGCTATTATGTAAAAAACTTTTGTGTTCAGGACAGCCCTCGACGGGCTCACAGCATTGCCGCCCAGGGTGGAATCAACGCTGCCAAAAACTATCAAAATGACGGGGACAGTATCTGGCGTCTGTTTTACGACACCATCAAGGGCGGTGATTTCAGGGCCAGAGAAGGCAATGTCTATCGTCTTGCTCAGGTGAGCAATCATATCATCGACCATTGTGTTGCACAGGGGATTCCCTTTGCACGCGAATACGGCGGGCTTTTGGCCAATCGAAGCTTTGGCGGCGCTCAGGTTTCCAGGACGTTTTACGCCAGAGGCCAGACCGGGCAGCAGCTTCTGTTAGGCGCATACAGCTCATTGATGCGGCAGGTGGCGGCCGGCCAGGTCACCCTGTTTCCCCGCCGGGAAATGCTGGATCTTGTGGTCATTAACGGACAGGCAAGGGGCATTGTTGTGAGAAATCTGGTCACCGGCGACATCGAAAGCCACGCCGCCGATGCCGTAGTGATGTGTACCGGCGGATATGGCAATGTTTTTTTTCTTTCAACCAATGCCATGGCATCCAATGTGAGTGCAACCTATCGGGCCTATAAAAAAGGCGCGTTTTTTGCCAATCCATGTTATACGCAGATTCATCCCACATGTATTCCGGTTCATGGAACCTACCAGTCCAAACTGACCCTTATGAGCGAGAGCCTGCGGAACGACGGTCGCGTCTGGGTGCCGAAAACACCCGGAGACAAACGATCGCCGAACCAGATCCCCGAAACCGAGAGAGATTATTATCTTGAAAGAAAATACCCGAGTTTCGGCAACCTGGTTCCGAGGGATGTGGCATCGCGAAATGCCAAAGCCCAGTGTGATATGGGAAAGGGCGTTGGTGAAACCGGCTTTGCGGTATATCTCGATTTTGAAGATGCCATCAAAAGAGACGGTAAAGACGTCATTGCTCAAAAATACGGCAACCTTTTCCAGATGTATGAAAAGATCACCGCCTCGAATCCCTATGAAGAACCCATGATGATTTACCCGGCTTCTCATTATGTCATGGGAGGATTGTGGGTCGATTACAACCTCATGAGCACGTTGCCGGGGCTTTTTGTATTGGGAGAAGCCAACTTTTCCGATCACGGTGCCAACCGTCTGGGCGCCAGTGCCTTGATGCAGGGCCTGGCAGACGGTTATTTTGTAATTCCGTACACCATTGGGGGATATCTTGTTGGGATGGACCACACGGAAGTGACCACCGATCATCCGGCGTTTAAAGAAGCGACCCATTATGTCAACGAACGGACCGGCAGGCTGCTTTCCATTAACGGAAAACGGACGGTGGATGACTTTCACCGTGAACTGGGTCACATCCTCTGGGAATACTGCGGCATGTCCAGAAATGATGACGGTCTATTGAAAGCCAGGAAGCTGATCCAGGTGCTTCGAGAAGAATTCTGGGAAAATGCACTGGTTCCAGGTGTGTCGGAAGACTTCAACCAGAGCCTGGAACGTGCCGGACGGGTGGCTGATTTTCTCGAGTTTGCAGAACTTTTGGTGATGGATGCCTTTGAACGTAAAGAATCCTGCGGTGGTCATTTCAACGAGGCATACCAGACCGAGGAACATGAGGCCAAGCGCGACGATGAGAATTTCTGTCATGTGGCTGCCTGGGAATATAAAGGGGATGACACGGACCCCGAACGCCACAAGGAACCGCTGGTTTTTGAAAATGTCGAATTAACACAAAGGAGTTACAAGTGACCAAAAGCATAAACATCACTTTAAACGTCTGGCGCCAAAAAAGCGCTGAAGTGAAAGGCGGTTTTGAAACCTATCATGCCGCCAATATCTCAACAGACATGTCCTTTTTGGAAATGATCGATGTGGTTAACGAGCAGCTGACCCTTGACGGGAAAGACCCCATTGCATTTGATCATGACTGCCGGGAGGGGATCTGCGGCATGTGTGGCGCTGTGATCAACGGTCGTGCCCATGGGCCGGAAAAAGGGACCACACTGTGCCAGCTTCACATGCGCCATTTTTCCAGTGGTGACACCATCGTCATCGAGCCCTGGCGAGCCAGGGCATTTCCCATCATCAAGGATTTGGCTGTGGATCGCAGTGCCTTTGATCAGATCATCATTGCAGGGGGATATATTTCCGTAAACACCGGGGGGGCCACGGATGCCAATGCCATACCCATTTCCCAGGAAATTGCGGAAAAAGCTATGGATGCGGCGGCCTGCATCGGATGCGGCGCCTGCGTTGCGTCATGTCCCAATGCATCGGCCATGCTTTTTACCGGCGCAAAAATTTCCCAATTTGCCCTTCTGCCCCAGGGAAGACCCGAAGCTGCCCAACGGGCCCTGGCTATGGTCAAAAAGATGGATGAACTGTGTTTCGGCAACTGCTCCAATGAAAGAGAATGTGAAGCAGAATGCCCCAAGGAGATTTCAATCTCCAATATCGCCCGCATGAACCGGGAATTTTACAAGGCCGGGATCGGTTCTTCTGTTATGTAATACCTGTGTGAAAAGGGTATCATCTAAACCATCTGATCATCCCCACCCTGTTCTCTCCTCCTTTTAAGGGTGGGGGAAAAACTGAATCCTAAAATAATAATTTCATCCTGCCAAATCATTTTGCCTTTAAATTTTTTTCGGACTGATATACTGTATTGACATTGATAAAAATAAAAGATGCGAAATTTGAATAACATTTATTTACGAGTTATTTAGGTTGAAAACGTACCAAAACATGAAAGGAGACCACCATGCAAATGGGCAAAAACATTTTTTATGTTATTGTAATGATGGTATTGTTATCATTTATCGGTGCCTGTACAAGCACCAGTCTCAATGTCAAACCCGTTGCCGAGTCAAAGAATCCCACCGATCAAATTAACCGTTTGGAAAATGATATCGCCGCTGCATATAAAAACCAACTCAACGTTCTGGCCCCTACCTGGTTCACAAGGGCGGAGTCATCACTTAATCAAGCCAAAAAAGGGCTAAAACAAGGAGAAGAGCCGTCCGAAGTCCTTGGCAATATCGCCGAGGGACAGGCCCAGCTTCGAAAAGCTGAAGAAATAGTACGAGTTACACGAACCACAATGGCCGACTTGATTAAAAGTCGCAATCTTGCACGACAAGCGGGTGCTGCAAAATTAGGATATGATTATACCGACGCTGAGCAACAATTTCTGAGTCTTACAAAAGCCATTGAAAAAGGTGACCTGGCATATGCTGAAAAACACAAGGCAGCGCTCACCGAAACCTTTCGCAGTCTTGAATTACGTGCCATTAAAGACGAAACTCTTGGAGAGGTACGCAAGCTTATCGAACGGGCCAAAAACAATAGAATTGATAAAATAGCGCCCCGGTCTTTTAAACTTGCCCAGAATAAGCTGTCTGAAGCCGATGCGTTTATTACTCAACATCCTTACGAGAAAGAAATGATGCAGCAAAAAGCCAACGAGGCGTTGTTCATGTCGCAGCGGTTGTTTCAGATCGCCGATCAGAGTGAAAAGGTTAAAGACATGAAACCCGAAGAGATGACGCTCTGGGCGGAAAAAATTTTGTACGACATAACGGCCAAACTTGGTGCAACGGACATGCGAAACCAGCCTTATAAGATACAGGTGGAGAATATCGTCGGTTCCATTGATACACTACAGAAGGACCGTCAATTCATGTTTGACAAAGTCAAAACGCTCAAGTCGGAAATAGAAACTAAAGATTCACAAATCGCAGACCTTGAAGGAAAGACCCGGGAACAGCAAATTATTAAGGAACGTCTGGCCGCTGAAAAGCGATTCAATCAATTGTTCATAGAAGTCCAAAATCTTTTTAGTCCGGATGAAGCAGAGGTCTACAAAAAAGGGAATTCACTGATCATTCGTTTGAGAGCGATTCAATTTCCTGTGGGAAAAAGCGTTATTATGCCGGATAATTATCCCCTGCTCAGTAAAATCCAGCAGTCTATCCGGATATTCGGTGAACCGGATGTAATCATTGAAGGTCATACGGACAGTACAGGCTCAACTGAACTTAACGAGCATTTATCCCAGCAAAGATCCGAAAGTGTCCGTCAGTATCTATTGGCAAACAAGACATTGTCCTATGATCGAATCGTTGCGGTGGGTTATGGCTCTTCAAAACCGTTGGCTTCCAATGCAACAGAAGAAGGCCGTGCCGTCAACCGGCGGATCGATGTTATTATTAAGCCTCAGATCCAGTTCGGTGGAAGTTAACACCTGATTTTTAAGTGAAAATTACCTTGGTAAAGTGATTATAGGTTGGCATCATCATTAATTATTGGAAATCCCGCATTCATCCCCGTCATTTTTGGAGGGGATGTATGCGGTGCGGGATATAGGAGATTTAATCCCCATCCATGATTTTCAAGAAGCCCCGCCGTTCAAGACAGAGGGTTTCACTTCTCTATATTCCCTAATAAACCTTACGGGTTCCATGCCGTTTTCCGATCACTTCAAGGGTGCTGTTCACCACCATAAACGCTTCCGGATCGATATTGAAGATAACGTTTTTCAGCTTGGGCAGCTCGGTCAGCGTGGTAATGGTTAAAATCACTTCTTTTGGGGTGCCGGAATAAGCGCCCTGAGCTTGCAGAAAAGTGGCGCCCCGGTTGACCTTCTTAAAGATTTCATCAGCAATTTCCCTATACTTATCTGAGATGACGATGGTGGACAGCCGGTGGTTAAAGCCCGTAAGGACCGCATCGAGAGTTTTGCTGCTCGTGAATACATAAATCAGGCTGTAAAGCGCAATCTGAAGACCGAAAAAATAGGCGCCCGTCATGATCACCACTGCATTTACGAAGAAACTGGTCAGACCGGGCCGGAGTCCGAATTTCTTATTTCCATATGTTGCGAGAATATCAACACCGCCCGCAGATCCTAAAGATCGGAGAACAATTCCGGCTCCCGTGCCGCAAACGACGCCGCCAAATACGGCCACCAGAATGGGATCTTTGAGAAAAACGGGGGGCGTTTTAATGACCACGGCAGCCAGGGAGAAAAATGCCATCCCAATAATAGTATACAGCATAAATCTTTTGCTGATGATGAACCAGCCAAGGAATATTAAAGGAATATTGAGTAAAAAATAGGTGATACCGACATCTGCTGAGGGGAACAAATAGTGGATGATGATGGCTACACCCGACACACCGGCTCCCAAAAGCTTATTGGGAATCAAAATGCTGTTCATCCCTATCACAAAGACGATGATTCCTGCGGTGATCAAAAACAGATTGTACAAGACAATTTTCCATGTCAAAATAATTTTATCGAGATTAAAATGAGCGGTTTGTACTTTCGGCTGCATGGCCTTGCCTCCTCTATGGACTCGGTTATTTACGCGTTCGAGGCCGTATTTGTTATCCGGTAGATGGCCCGGATATTTCACGAAAATTTGTCGGCAGAATTAATTTTTAAAAACAATTAATATGGTTAAGAATAATCTGGAATATAAAGGTTAATCATCACCCCAAAAAAAATCATCCGAAAAAGAGAGCAGGCGATGATGAAAGACTGTAATCAAAGGCGGTTTGAATTACAAGCGTTAGCAGGTCAAGTGATGCTAAAAATACAAAACATATTGAAAAGCCAAATGATCATCGTGTCCAATCGTATCGAAATTCGATAATTTTTGATATGCCTTTTAATGGCGATTTGTTTATATCGCAGACTCGAAAGAATGAAATGTTGGAATAAAGGAAAAAGTACTATCCGAATATTGTGGTAATGATAACGGCAAGGGGCTAAAGGAGGGACTATGAAAAGGTTGATTAAGAGGAAAACATCTATGTCAAAAAAAATACTGTTATTGCTGTGGGCGGCATTGATTCTACTCTCAGGCAACCCTATCGACGGCAGTGCCAAAGCTGGTTCTGTGTCGCCTGAAAATGCCGATCTTTCCACACTACATTTTAAGCGTATCGCCGTCATGCCCTTTCTCGCCGGTAAACTGGAATCACCGGAAGAACCGGTTGAAAAACCGTTAAGCCAGCCACTGAAACAGCTGAATATCGATACTGCCAATTTGACGGAAGGGGCAGAGCATGTCATGACCCGACTGGTCAATGATGTGCTGAAATTTCGATTTGAGGATCAAATGGTTTCAATGGAAGAAGCCGCTGCCGTCTACGCGGATGTCATCCGGGACCAAACACTGGACACCCCGCGCAAACTGGCAAAAAAATTCGGCGAAAACTTGCAGGCGGATCTTGTGGTGGTTGGAGCGGTTTGGCGTTTTCGGGAAAAAGGAACTGTTGAAGAGATGCCTGACAGCCCTGCATCGGTGGCTTTTTCTGTCTATCTGATGGAGGTCGCCGGCGGTAAAAGGCTGTGGCGTAATGCGTTTGATGGTAATCAAAAAACTTTGTCGGAAGATGTGTTGGGCGGGTTAAAACAGATTAAAATGGGGCTCCGGTGGCTGTCGGTCAACGAATTGGCACGCTATGGGGTAAAGAGTGTTTTTAGGAAATTTCCGTTGCGATGAATGTTTTTAAGGAACGATACAAACTGTCATATCCGAAGCTTGATACAGCACTTTTTTAGCCACACTGCCCATGGAATAATCTTTTACATCAGAACAACCTCGCTTGCCTATAAAAATCGTGCCCGCGTCACTATTTTCAACTTCTTCGAGAATATCCATAGCAGCGCTTTCGCTTCCTTCTAACAATTTTATCGACACCTGGTTTTCTTTTAAACCTGCTTTAAGAAGTATTTCTTTTGCTCTCTTCAAGTAAGGAGCAACCACTTCCCCTGACGTATGTTTCCAGAGTTTCTGGAATTCAGGAAATTCTTCTAACAGCTTATTCGGCATGAATCTTATTAAATCTCGTTTTGAATGAAAAATCGTTACATGTGCCTCGGTGCCGGGAAGTATGAACCCGGCATAATCAACCGCTCGCATCGCATTTTGGGAGTTGTCAACAACCAGGAGTATATTCTTTCTTCTGACAGCCTCTTTAACCATCCATACCGGACAAGACCGGTTAAATTCGAGTATCTTGTTCGCTGTCTCTCCCATAAAAAAGGCCTTCAGTCGGCTTAGTCCCCGTGTGGAAATAATAATAGCATCTGCTCGCATATTTTCCGACCAGCTGCAAATATCCCTTGCAATTCCAACCTCTCTCTTTTGAAAAACCGTTTCAACAGCCTGTTCTTTAAATCCTTTATCAAGCAACCTTTTTTTTCCCTCAGACAGAATTAGTTGAGCCATCTCACTGTTCTTTTTTTCAAGCTCGGTGAACTTGCGGGCCATCACGTCGCTTATTGTGCTTCCCTCGATCAATATCTGTGGCAAGCTCGGCAACAGGTAGAATAATATGACTTTCAATTTATATTTTGATCCAAAAAAAAGGCTTATATAATCCAAAGCTCTTAACGCATTCTCAGAGCCGTCAACCGGCACGACAACCATTTTGGAAGTTACTTTATTCATTGTTTTTTTTCTTTTGACCGTGTCTATTTGTTTTTCGGGGTTTAACCTTCCATATAAGGTTTGGTGGACTACGTCGTTTGCTCGACGATAGTTTGCTCGAAACTAACCTGGGAAATACGGTGCTTTTCCATGGATTCCACAGTGATTTTACATCCGGGAAGTTGAACCGTGTCGCCGATTTCAGGCACCCGATCAAGGTGCTTGTAAATGAGCCCTGCCAGTGTTTTATAATCTCCGATAGGAAAAGAGAGCTTGATCATCTTTTCGAGATCTTCCAGATAGATGCTCGGATCGATCATAGTTTTTTCTCCTTTTTCCTTTGTTGTTATAACCTGGGTGGCTGATGAGAACTCGTCTTCGTATTCGCCGACGACTTCCTCTAAGATGTCCTCCAGCGTAACGAGCCCGGCAGTACCGCCAAACTCATCGATAACGATCGCCATTTGCTGTCTAAGGGCTTTGAATTCTGCGAGTAGGGATCTGAGAGATTTGGTTTCAGGAACCACATAAGGGGGCAGCATAATTTCGCTGATCGGAAACTCAATGTTTTGGGCCGTCTCCTTATGGCCGACATGGTTCAACACTTCTTTGATAGAAAGCATACCTACGATATTATCGATATGGGTATCATATACCGGATAACGATGGTGTCTTTCATGCTGAAAGATCTCAAGAAACGCCTTGATCGTTATATCTTTTTGAAGGCTGACGATTTTTGTGCGCGGGATCATGATTTCGCCGGCAGAATGTTCATCGAGGTCGAAAACAGCCTGTATCATCGCTGTCTCCTCCGGTTCCAAGATGCCTTCTGATTCACTGGCAACCAAGATAGAGCGCAGTTCATCTTCCGATATCGATAAATGTCCGCTGATCGGGCTGGCCAAATCTTTTTGTCCCAACAACCTCAAGAGACCGTTTGAAGCATAGTTCAGCAACCAGATGACCGAGGAGAGCAAGCGATAGAGGCGGTTAATTGTTCGCGCCACAGCGAGGCTGGTTCTCACCGGTTTGTGGAAGGCATAGACTTTCGGGGCCAACTCTCCTCCGACGATATGTAACGCCGAAATGAAAATAAAAGCAATAATTTGGGCAGAAAGCGCTGCGACATAATGGGCGCTGGGACGAGGTACAATTGCTGAAAGGTGTGCAACAACAAAATTGATCAGTGGACTTAGTAGGATGGTAATCGTAGAAATTCCGATAGCTCCAAGGGCCAACGACATTAATGTGATACCGATTTGGGTTACAGAATAGAATCGCTCCGGTTCAGAGTGGAGAATTTTCACGATCTTCGCAGCATTATCACCATGTTCGGCGAGGTGATGAATACGACTGCGCCGTGCTGAAGTGAGTGCGATTTCCGATCCCACAAAAAATGCATTCCCCACAATGAGAAAAAATATCCCCAATAACTTTATAAAAAGAAAAGAATCCATCTCTCTCTCCCGTTTGTCCAATGAGACGTCATGTCTTTTTCAATAATCAAAATATCTTTGAGTTCATTTAAGTTATCTACCATCCACATCCGGTATCTTCAAGATTAAAATCCTTCATAAAATTGAGGTTGATCGATAACCATATTAGACCCTCTTCAATCCACCTAAACTGAGCGTTTCAAGTTTTAAAAGGGCATCATCTTTTATTTTTAATGAATTATACTCATTATATTTTTTAAATTTGAAACCTTTCGGGATTGCCGATTTTACCGAATCTGCTGCGTTATGAGACATTTGCAGTAGTAGACTACGGCAGCATGTCTCATGCCTTGCATCTTCGGCAAACTCGACAATCGCTCAATTTAGGATCCGGTAACCTAAAGATTTTTATTAATTTTCATGCAAGATTCAGATAAGATGTCGATACAAGGATATTCTATTAATACTACAGAACTTCTTAGATTCGATTGGATAACGCTTTTTGGAATAATAGAGGCTTCTTGATCTTGATATCTCAATAAAAATGATAATTTCTATGAAAAATCCCTATCATCGCTGTATTGAGCCTTGCCGTGTTCGGGTGTCAATGATATGGTATTATTAAAAAGCGGTGTGTTGAATAAATAGTGTTTTTTGATCAGCTTGAGCCCTGTCATGCAGAACTTTCAACTATAGAGAAACCATGTCCTTTTAGGACGTTATCGAGGATAAGAGATCATGAAAAGAAACCTTAAAATTGTCGTCATCATTTTGTTCCTGTTGTCCACCGGTTGTTCCACCAGTTACAAGGCCAAGCCCATTCCGCTGCAAACACCGGCAGCTTACCCGAACAATGTTGAGATAGAGGGGTGTCAGATCGGGGCAAAAGCCTTTGACGATGCCACAGTAGCCAAGGAAGCTTTTGGGTTTAATATTTTGGGTGCCGGCCTGCTGCCGGTTCAGGTTGTGTTTGACAATCAAGGGCCTCATCCGATTGAAATCGTCGGCCAACAGACATTTCTGGAAGACAACAAGGGAAACCTATGGCCGATCCTTAGTAACAAAATTGCTTATGAGAGGGCTACCAAGTACGCTGAAACCAATAAAATCTTTAAAGAAGGGGCTTACGGCGGCTTTTTGGGGGCGGCTGCCGGGTCGCTGATCGGAGGGGCTATCGGAATTGTGACCGGTCAGAATATTGCCGAGAGTGTCGGCAAGGGCGCGGCTGTGGGCGGTGCTACCGGCGCCGTTCTTGGTGGGGCTAAAGGATACGGTTCCAATGAGGCGCGCCGGGATATTATTTCTGATTTGCAGGAAAAGTCTCTTGAAAACAAACCCGTTGAACCCAGTCTATTGGGTTACGGATTTCTGTTCTTTCCGGCAGAAGCCGGATCGACCAAGTATTTGCGTCTTCAGATCCGGGAAACCGATACCGGCAAGGTGCATACATTGAAAATGGCTTTTTAATAGCGTAAGATGTTCTGTATCTGTTCGCTTACATTCATTTGATCAGGAAAACAAATCCTATTTAATCCATTTATATTCCGTGGCCGGCTAAGGGCGATGCAGACCGACACTTGGACCACAGTAAACTTCTTTGCCCGGAAACGACAGGAACATGGAGTTATGGAAAGCCATCAAAAAGTTTTATTTATCGATGCTGCAACAGCATATTATCGCATAGATCGGTTTACTGTTGGTGAGCCCTTCTTCGGCACCGTCGATCTTGGTCTTCATCTTGCAGGCCGATACAGATCCTTGAATATTGGAACAGGACTGCTTGCAGGATCTATTTTTCCAGGCGCAAACCGGCTGTTTTTCAGCGGCTTTTCTCCATGCTGGACCGGCTTTTATGTTTCATCCATGGGTGGCGCCGGATTGGTTTTCGATAATCTGGGCGTTAATATGATTTCTGTCGTCAACAGAGCCTCTATTCCTTCTATTTTATATCTCAACAGAAACGGGGGCGAGGAAGTTGAAATTAGAATCGAGCCGGTTCAAATTCAAAAAGTATGGAAAGAAGGGCGTAGAGGCATATATTCGTTAATGGATTATATGTTTAAACGCTTTGGTGAGAATTATCCGAACGATCCCCGAATTCTTGCAGTCGGTCCTGCTTCGGCCGTCACAGACTTTGGGGCCGTTGCTTCCGTCCCCATTTCCAAGGGCAAATTGGGTTTTGCCGATACGTGGGCGGGACGCGGAGGCTTTGGTTCCAAGCTTTTGCAGGAACATGGAATTGCTGCAATCATCTATGGAGGAACGTTTATTACGGAGGATTTTCGAGATAGAAAGGTAGCAGATCAGTGGTTTGTCGATAAATATCAGAAAAAAATGGCGGCAAAGGATCTAGAAGCGACAACCAAATACCGGTTTGATCCTGATTTTCAGACAGGAGGAACCTTTGGCGTTAACTTCGCCACGTTAGCCGGTAACATGTTGTCTTTCAATTACAAAAGTATCTTTATGAGTGAAGAAGAAAGATTAGAGATACACGATAAATTCATACTTGACCATTATTTGAAGCAGTTTAACGAAGAAACAATTGTACCTAAAAAACAAAAAACGTGTGGTGAGCCCTGTGTAGCCGTTTGTAAAAAACTGCATGGTAAATACAAAAAAGACTATGAACCCTATCAGGTGATGGGTCCTCTATCAGGTATTTTTGATCAGCGGGCGGCTGAAAAACTGAATCATCATGCAGATATGTATGGATTCGATGCAATTTCTGCAGGCGGCATTGTCTCGTGGTTGATGGAAAGTCTATATGAAGGGTATTTGACCCCAAAAGAACTCGGCATAAAACAAATCCCGGTTTTTTCTTATAAGGATTTTAACATATCATCGGATTCCATGCACAATGCAGACATCGGTATCGCACTTCTTGACTCAATCATCGAAAAACAAAACATCATTAATTTAAAAGAAGGTGCCCGCAAATTCGCCCGACGGCTTTCCAGGGATAAAGGCAACCAAGTTCTGGATGCTTTTGTTTATACTGCGTATGCCCGAAACGGCTGGATGGTTCCCAACCAATACTGGACGCCGGGTGTGCTCTCTCCCATGCCGATCATGGGGAAATATTATATGTACTACGGGAAAGATTTTCTGCCGCCGCGCGAACTCGGCAGAAAAAATGCCGATCGTTTCCAAAAAGAATTGATGTTGGATAATTTGGGTATATGCCGGTTTCACAGAGGTTGGGCCGAAGAAATGATTCCCGAAATATTGGAATCGCTTTATGGGCTCAAGGAAAAATTCCTAAAAACGATCTCTGAAACGGCCAGCCGCATTAACGGCCGAAATTCTTCTGTTTTTTGGGAATCTAATAGAAATATCGAAATCATATATAACTTTTTAAAAAGAAAACAAACGGTTGAAGGAAATAACGATGCCGAGCTTTTAAAATGGATTGAAAAATTCGAAGCGGACAAGAAAGAAGCTGGGTTAAATTTCTGGTATGAAATTCACAAAGGTATCCATGAATCGCTGAAAGAATATTAAAAGGGAATCTCAGGAGTCGGGTGTCAGGGGCCAGAGGGTAGAGGTCAAAATGAGATAGTTGTCATTTTGATGGTAAAAGTCTATCGTTTTTTGACTTTTACTGCATCATCAACAGATTCCATAAAAAAAAGCAACCCAAAGTATCATGTAAGAAAAATAATTCCTCATTTGGTAAAGATTCCCTTTGTGCCGCCTGAGATGAGGGAAGCAAGATTGGCAAGGATGCGCGGCAACACCATGCCGCCGGGACAGGCGATGTATTTCGGCTGCCAGACAGGATCAAATTTATCTTTATATTGTCGCAGTCCTTGAAAATTGTAAAAATCTTCTCCATGGCGAAAAACAAACGCACCCAGGCGGTTCCAGAGAGGGGCAAGCGCCCGGTCCTCGAGGCCTGACAAAGGTGCCATGCCCAGGCTGAACCATTGATATCCCTGGGCTTTGCCCCAGAGCATGATCTGAATGAAAAGATATTCCATGACGTCATGGGACGCATCCGGAAGGTAGCGCATTAGATCGATGGAAATCTCATCTTTCTCAGCGCCCTGCCAAATGTTGGCAAATGCAATGATTGTTCCGTTTTTTCGAACGATGCCCACAGAAAATCGCTTCAGGTACTCTGTTTCAAAAAAGCCCAGCGAAAATCCCTTTTCGGGCGTATTTTTTTCTTTAAGCCAGGCATCGGAAATTGTCTTTAGATCCGGCAACACGGAAGGGATGTTATCCGGAGAAATGATTTCGAAAAGGCAGCCTTGTTTTTCGAGTTTCCGTTTGGTGTAGCGAAGATTTCTCCGCGCACTGCCTTCCATAGAGAAGCCGGTTAGGGGAACCCTGGCGACCTCTCCGAGTTTGATCAGCGTCAGTCCGAGGTCAAGATAGAAATGGAGACTTTCCCGCCCGACTTCATAGAAAACGGTCCATCCGCCATAACGGTCGGAGATTTCACGAAACCTCCAGATGAGATCCGGCCATTCTTCCTCGGGTCCTACAGGGTCTCCCATGCTGACCCAGCTTCGGCCTTCAACGGCATACATGATAAAAGCGGTTTCCGCTGGATTTAAAATATACCTTTTGTCACCCAGCAAGGCGAGGTTGCCAGTGGTTGAACGGGATTGCTGCACAATTGTGCTCAATTTGATCAGATCTTCCTGCCCGGGAAGGACGGGCTTCGGCGGTGCCGGCCGGAGCAGCCGGGCTGCGGCAAATAAAATAGCGATGGCGAAAGCCCCTACCGTTGCACGAAGAAACCGCGGCGCATCGGCCGAGAGAGCAAAACGCCACCAGAGGTTTTCTTTATATTCTACATGCCGGAAAGAAAACATCCCCAACCAGACGGAGCAAATTAAAACAATGATAATGGCAATAATCCAGCCCGGACTGAAACGCTGACTGAACAGAGACGCTTTTCTATAGAAATGCTTGTGACTGGGAAGAATTGCAACAAGGATAATTAAAAGAATCATGGCCTCTTCATAATCAAGCCCCTTAAAAATCGAAGCCAAAATTCCCAGGCAAAGAAGCACAACGGTAAGAACATATGCAACATCCAGCCTGCGCTGTAATCCCCAGGCCAAAAGCAGCAGTCCCATGCCGACGAGACTCCCTGTAAAGTGGGAAATTTCCAGAAAAGGCAATGAAAGAAATTCATTCAACCACTCCAAACGAAGATTGACGGCCGGTGTCGCTCCGGAGAATAAAAGGATAGCCCCGCCCACAAACACGGAAAAACTCAGAATATGCGGCAAGACACCCCAAGCCCATCGGCTGAAAAGCCTGACGAAACCGTGGGCTTTTTCTTTTTTTCGAAGAAACTCTTCGGTTCCAAGTAACAGGGCAGCCAAACCCAGGGGAACAAGATAATATATCCCTCGATAGGCGATTAGGGCACCCAAAATTTTCGAAGCCGGTAAATGAGGGGACAACAATACAATGACGACGGTTTCAAATACTCCCAGACCTCCGGGAACCTGACTCACCAGACCCGCCAGCTGAGCCGTCATATAGACAACTATGAATTCCGGATAGGAAAGACTCGAAACCGGAGCCAGCAAGGCAAAAAGGACACTGGCGGCTAATGCCAAGTCAACAACAGCGATGGCTGTCTGGGCAACAGAAAGACGGACTGACGGAAGAAAAAACTCCCATTCCCGGATTTTAACCGGTTGTTTTCGAAAGACACTTCCGGCGAAATAGGCCGCAACAACCAATAAAAGGAGTATTCCCGGGAGACGGGCAGCTCCGAGAGGCAGGTGAATGATGTTGGAGATCACCACCGGTTTTATCAGAAAAACCAATCCTGTCAGGGTAAAGAAACCGAGCCAGAGCGTCAACGTGCAGAAGGCGACTATCCGGGTAATGTCAAAAGCCGAAAGTCCCCAGCCCGAGTATAGGCGATAGCGGACGGAAGCCCCGGCAATCATGGAAATCCCGATGTTGTTGCTGAAGGCATAGCCGATAAAAGATGCCAGAGCGATCCTGGTGTATTCGAGGGGATGATGGATGTATTTTATCGCCAGAATGTCGTATCCGGTCATGACAAGATAGCTCAGAAAAGTGAGTGCCAATGCGGTTAACAGCTGATGGGCGGGGAGACTTTTGAGATACTGAACGATATCGTGGAAGCGGTATGCCTTGAGTTCCTGGTGAAGAACCCAGAGGGCAACCGAAAAAAGAATCAGGCCCATGAGAGGACCCAGGCGATGAAGCAGTTTTTCCTTCATAGAGAAAATACGGGTATTTCATCAATATGATATCAATGGCTTAACACAAAATCAGCCAAAGCCGTCCGCTCGGAATCGGACAGGGCCTTTGTCTTTTCAATTTGCCTTTTCATTGTTCCGGCCCTTTCCGGTTTGACAATCGGATCGGCTTCACCATTAAGATACCTTACTAATTGTTGTTGATTCCCTTTATATGCCTTGGCCAAATCAGGAAGGGAAGGAATTGTGCCGGAAGAGCGTCCCGGCTTGTGACAAAAAATGCAGCCGTTTGATTTAAAAATTTCCTCTCCCTGATCACCCGCAGATAATGCTGATACAAAAAACAAACATAAAAAAATAACAAAAATTGCACCTGATGTTTTCATGGTTCAGCCTTCCTTTGTTGGTATTCATGGTTAAATAATAGGCGTTCCTTTTTAGTAAGTATGTCTTCTATGGCCGGATACCCGCCAACCACCAAAGCATCCGGTTTCGGAACCGACATCGTTTTCAATTTCAGAAGCATCGACGATAACCTGGTTGGACGACGTTCGGTCAAGCTCTAATTTTATGTCTCATGCCAGATATTTCCGTGCCCATTGAAATCAAAGCGGCTGATAACCTTGACGCCAAGGTCGCCCGGCGCTATCATGCTCGTATGGATAGACGAAGACCGGCTATCCAGCGATATGAGGTGAACCACCATTCGGCCTTTTATCACCTGTTTTGACTTTTATATCAAGTTTCAATGTTCCTCTCAAGAAAAACAAAGGATAATTCAGAATCGAGTTTTTTTCTGAATCTCGCATGAAATTGATAACGATAAGACTGATTAAAAAAATCTTTTTGTTTTCGGGCATCGCCCTGTGTTTTGTCATGATTTTGTTTTCAGGCATCGGCCTTTATCTCTATTATCATCCTGACCAAATAAAACCGATGGTAGAAAGATCGCTTTCTGCATCCACAGGCGCATCATGTACCATAGAAAACCTCTCTTATTCTTTTAATCCAATGTTTTTGGAGGCCCGGGGAATTCTGTTAAAACCCTTGAAACCACCGAAAACCTTTTCTGTGGAGATTCCTTTTATCAGGGCGGATATGGAGATCGAGGGTCCATGGGGTCATCGGTCCCTTGTTCTAAAAAATATGCAGATAAACGGCCTATATCTGGATCTTTTGTCCGAGGGGGTCACATTTCCCGGCATCTTGCCGGCAAAAAGAGGACCTTCTTTTCCGGCCAGAATGGCTCGGGGTTTTATCGGCCTCTTTTTCTTTCGAGACATCAAATTTGGGTCAGGGGAACTTTTTGACGGACGTATCTCGGCAACTATGGGTGATCAAGATTTTCAAGCCCAACGAATCCATGCCAAAGTCAGCGCCGACAGACCGCTTTTTTTATCGTTTACTTTGGACGTCAAAAATGCTTCCCGCAATATGAATTTTACAGCGCCAAAGGTGAACATTCTCGGCAGCACAACCTTTGACATCAACGACCTTAAATTCAGCGGCACGCTTGAATCTCAAGACATGAGACTCCAGGACTCGGAGCTTAATATCCAAAAAATAAAGGTGTTCTCAAAATTTACATACAGCCACGGGCCTAACAATCTTGATGTCGAAAATCTTAACGTCCGCTGCCAAGGTATTGCCTTGGGATCTGATTTAAAAAAGACGGGATCATTGCCCGCCCCAATGATCGGTGCTGAATCCTTGTCCATGGAAACCGGATTTGCCTATACCATAAAACAGAGAAAAATCGCCCTTGCTCTTTTAAAACTTCATATTGGCGACCTGTCCCTGATGGAAAAAACGGATAAGATCCTGCCGCCTTTGGACATCGACCTCAAGGCAAAGGAAGTTTCCGGCGTTTATCCTGTGATCGAGATCAAGGATGCCGTCGTACAAATCCCCCAGGTAAAAATTAATACCGGAAATCGGGAGACTTTCATCGGAGATGTTCGCGCTCATATCCCGAATGGCCGCATCGACACGGAAAAAACATCCGTTACCCTCCCTAAGGTCCGATTCGACGCTGCTGGTTTGAAAAATCTTTTACTTGGCATTCGTTTACAGGAACGCAATCTTAATCTTACGGTTCAAGGAAAGGAGACCTTACTTTTTAATACCGCCGTTGCTTACCACCTGATCCCGTCAGATTGGAATATTAAGGGTCATGATGCCATCCAGGTCAACGTTACAGGACCCCGGACCGGGCCCTGGCAGGTGAAAGCCAAACTGTCTTTCGATGATCTCGTGTTTCAAAACAAGGATGGGAGCATCATGGGGGAAAACATTTCCCTCAGCACGGGGATCGAAGGTGATGTGGATTTAAAGCGTTCCAGGATGACGTTTGCCGCCGATATAAACGCCCAAGACGGCGAAGCCCTTTATGATCGTTATTATCTGAACCTGAAAAGAAACCCCATTGTCACGTCCTGCAACGGGACCTATGATCTTCGAAAAAGATTGATTAAACTAGCCAAACTCCGATTTGACCTGACGGGGATCCTGCCCCTTGAAATCCAGGGATTTTTTAAGCAGGGGCCGTCGCCGAAAGCCAATGCCGATGTCACGGTGACCCTCCCGAAGACGCCTTTGAAACCGATATTTCATCATTTTTTGCAGGAGCCTTATAAGACCGAAAAACCCTTTCTGGCAACCCTTGAAACCGAGGGAGACGTTTCTGCTCAATTCAGGATAAGCGGATTTCAAGATGCGTGGCAGGTTAAAGGACGTCTCGGGTGGCTTGGGGGCAATTTTTCTTTGCCGGAAAAGGGTATTGCCCTAAAAGGGATTCATCTCGATCTCCCCGTGTGGTACCGGACCGGAGTCGCCAAAACCCCTGCCAAGACGCAAAACGGCAAGTTAGCGGTTGCATCCATATCCATTCCCCTGCTGCCGGAACAGCCGCTAAGCATCCTTTTAGATGCAGGTCCGAACCGGATAGCCGTGGAATCTCCGACCAAGATACAGGTTCCCGGCGGGGATCTTGGATTGGGACCCGTACAGGTTGAGAAACTCTTTGGTCCGGACCTTACCATCCATACCCGTCTGGAATTTGACGACATAAAGCTTCAACCCCTCTTATCTAAAATATGGACGCGTCCCTTGAAGGGCGTTTTAACCGGAAGGCTAAACCCCATTCGATATGAAAATCACATTGTTACCACCAAGGGAGAACTTAAGGCCGACGTATTCGAAGGCAACATCATTTTATCCGATCTGGGGGCTTCGGGGATTTTTACGTTAGCACCGGTCTATAAGTTCAATGTAAAATGGAAGGATCTTTTGCTTTCGGAAATGACAACGAATACCGCATTCGGAAAGATAGAAGGGGTTTTAAAGGGTCAACTGCGTCATGTTGAGATCGCCTACGGCCAACCCCAGAGATTCAGTCTTTTGCTGGAAACGGTTCAAAAAAAGGGAATTCCCCAAAAAATCAGCGTCAAGGCCGTAGAAAACATTGCACAGATCGGCGGGGGACAGAGCCCCTTTATGGGGTTGGCCGGCGCATTTGCGTCTTTTTTTAAAAAATTTCCTTATAAGAAAATCGGTATCCGGGCCTCTCTCGAGAATGACGAGTTCACGGTCCACGGCACTATCAAAGAAGGCGGAACGGAATATCTGGTAAAAAGAGGTAGCTTTTCAGGGGTAGATATTGTAAATCAAAATCCGGATAACCGTATCAGTTTCAAGGATATGGTTAACCGAATTAAACGGATCAGCTCCAAGGGGGGACCAGTTGTGAAATGACGTACATGTTCAGAGGTGTGCCTCCCCGTTTCACTCTGGTGTCTACGTGTCTGGTCATTGAAATGACAAAGTCACTCCGCCAATATCGTTACACGGGGAAGCACACCCCTGAACACTTACCAAATGAGAAAGGGAGGTTTATATGAAAATGTTTCAAAAACCCATGTGGATGGCAATGGTATTCGCGATGATCGCCCTGTTTGCCTGCGTGACCATAAATATTTATTTTCCGGCAGAAAAGGTTGAATCCGTTGCCGGGGAAATTGTGAATGATATCCGGGGTAAAAAGCCGGATCAAAAGGGTAACCAGTCTAAAAATGATGGCGTTTTTTTACCGGAAATCAGGATCTCCTTAGCGTTATCCAGTGCGTGGGCACAAGACGTGACCACTGTTTCCAATCCCACCATTCGCGCGTTGAAGGAAAAAATGAAAGCCCGTTTCCAAGCGCTGAAACCCTACTACCAGAAAGGTGCCTTGAAAGAAGAGGGCAACGGCTATCTTTCCGTGGCAAATACCGGGGGACTAAACCTCAAGGAAAAAAGAGACCTCAACGGCCTTGTGGATGCCGAAAACAGCGACCGCAAGACACTATATTCAGAGGTGGCCAAGGCCTTGAAGATCGATCCGGGTCAGGTCGACCGTATTGCAGGGATCTTTGCCAAAGAGTGGCAGAAGCCGGTGCGGTAGAGGACCCGAAGCAGGATATTCAGGTGCATGAAAAAATCAGGTTAAGTCTTTGATACATCGGTTTCACGTACAAGGTCTTTGGAGTGGTCGCGGGCAACCAGCATGTAGATCGACGGGATGACAAAAAGCGTGAAGAACGTACCGACGGCCATGCCGCCCACGAGTACCAGACCGATGGAGTTTCGGGCGGCGGCACCTGCGCCGGTAACCAGTGTCAGCGGAAAGTGACCGGCGATGGTGGCTCCGGTAGTCATGAGAATCGGACGCAGGCGGGTCAGGGCTGCTTCGCGGACTGCCTCTCGTTTGGATCGTCCGTGTTCCTGCCGTTTGTTGGCAAACTCAACGATAAGTATACCGTTTTTCGACACCAGGCCGACGAGGGTCACCAATCCCACCTGGGAATATATATTGAGCGTCGTTGTCCAGCCGCGTGTCCAGAACGGGATGTTCGGGTCCGGCATTTTCAGGAACGCAAAAATGAGAGCGCCGAACATCGCCAGCGGCACCGAACCGGCGAGGATGACAAAGGGATCGCGGAAACTGTTGAACTGGGCCGCAAGCACAAGGAAGATGAGGACCACGGCAAGTCCGAATGCCGGGAGAAACTTATTCCCTTCGGTGCGGAGTTGGCGCGACTCACCCGTGTAATCAAGCACATATCCCTTGGGCAGGATCTTGGCGGCTTCGTCTTCCAGAAAGCGCAATGCCTGGTCAAGGGGACGTACGCTTACGCCGCTGATCGTCACGGCATTGAGTTGCTGAAAGCGGTTTATCGAACGCGGCACGGTGGTGTCGCGGATCGTGGCGATGGTGCTGAGGGGCACGAGCTGTCCGTTCGGTCCGGTTATGTAAATATTTTCAAGCTGGTCCGGGTTGAGACGGTCCATGCGCTTGATCTGCGGGATGACCTTGTAGCTGCGACCGGCCATGCTGAAGCGATTGACATAATTGCCGCCCACCATGGACGCCAGATCAGCCCCGACCTGCTGGAGGTCAAGACCCAGATTCGCCACCAGATCGCGATCGATGATGATTTCCGATTGGGGTTGGTCGATCTTGATGTCGATGATCGGCGGGAAGGCAAACAGACCGCTCTTTATTGCCTTGAGCTGGATCTGCCGGGCAAAATCCAGGATCTGGTCCGGCTTGGCCGTCGATGCGAGGATGAACTCCACCGGGAACCGGCCGCCGCCCGGGAGCGCCGGAGGCGTCACCGGTGAGACCCGGATTCCGGTAATATCATGCAGCTTTTTTTGGACAACAGGCAGTACCTGAAAGACGGTGCGCTTGCGTTGGTCCCACGGCTTCAAAACCATGCCGGCAAAGCCGGAGGTCGGATAGGTAACCTGGAAGGTGAAATTGCTCTCGGGCTCGCCGAGAAAAACCCGGTTGACCGCTGCGGCATACCGGCTGTTCTGGTCGAGAGTGGAATTGGCCGCCGCTTCGATGATACCGAAAATGACGCCCTGATCCTCGGTGGGTGCCAGTTCCTTGGGGGACATGGTGAACATGGGGATGGTCAGGAGGCTCACAACGATCCACACCATATATACGGCCGGCCGGGCGTTGAGGGTGGTGTCGAGCAGGCGGCCGTAGAATTCACGGAATCGATTGAAATTACGAGAAATTTTTCCTGAAAACCCGCGCTCCGCCATCCCGGGTTTCAGCATCTTGGACGACATCATGGGCGAGAGGGTAAGGGCGACGATTCCTGAAATGATGACCGCGCCCGCCAGCGTGATGGCAAACTCGCGGAAAAGCGCGCCGGTGAGACCACCCTGTAAACCGATGGGAGCATAGACGGCCGCCAGTGTCACCGTCATGGCGATAATAGGACCGACGAGTTCGCGGGCGCCGAGCAAGGCGGCGTCAAGGGGGGAGCGACCCAGACTCAGGTGTCGCTCGACGTTTTCCACCACCACGATGGCATCATCCACCACAAGCCCCACGGACAGCACAATGGCCAGCAGTGTGAGCAGATTGATGGTAAAGCCGAACACCTGTACCAGAAACACCGCACCGATGAGGGACAAGGGAATGGCCACCACCGGAATGAACGCCGATCGAAGCGAGCCGAGGAACAAAAAGATGATGATGATGACGATAAGAAGGGTTTCGCTCAGGGTTTTGAGCACTTCGTGAATGGCGTTCTCGATGTAAGTGGTGGCATCGTAGGCCACCCGCGCCTGCATCCCGCTGGGCAGATCTTTCTGGACCCCCGCCATCTCGGTACGCACCCGGCGGATCACATCCAGCGAATTGGCGTTGGGCAGCGGCCAAATGCCCATGAAGACGGCGGTCTGTCCGGAAAAGCGTACCTCCGCATCGTAATCCTCCGCACCCAGTACCACCTCGCCGATGTCTTCCAATCGCACGGTGGCACCGTTCTGTTCGCGGATGATGAGACGTTTGAACTCTTGTACGGAGTTAAGGTCGGTGTTGGCGGTCAGGTTGACCTGTACGAGAGACCCTTTGGTTCGGCCGACGGCGGCGAGGTAGTTGTTGGCAGCCAGGGCCTGGCGTACTTGAACCGGGCTGATGTTGAACGCGGCCATGCGGTCGGGTTTGAGCCAGATGCGCATGGCAAAGGTTCGGGCGCCGAGGATATCGGCGCGCTGCACGCCTTCAATAGCTGAAAGTCTTGGCTGGACGATGCGGACGAGATAATCGGTGATTTCATTTTGCTTTAAAACATCGGACGTGAAGCTGAGATAGGCCGATGCGAACTGGGTATCGGCCGACTCGACATTTATGACGGGCACTTCGGCTTCCGGGGGCAGGTCATTGCGGACCTGGTCTACCTTGGAACTGATTTCCGAGAGCGCTTTAATGGGATCATAGTTGAGCTTCAGGCGGGCGGTGATGGTCGAAACCCCCAGACTGCTTTGTGACTGGATATAATCAATGCCGTCGGCCGCCGCGATGGCGCGCTCCAGCGGTGTGGTGATGAATCCGGCTACCAGGTCGGCACTGGCGCCGACGTAGACGGTGGTAACGGTCACCGCCGAGTTTTCGCTGCGGGGGTACTGGCGGACGTTGAGCGATCGGATTGCCTGCACCCCGGCAATAACGATCACGAGGTTGACCACCAGTGCGAGGACGGGACGGCGGATAAAAAGATCGGTGAATTTCATGGTTTGGAATCACTCCGACAGCGTTCGCTCAATAAGAGTTTGACCCAATGGCGTTGGATCAATTGTCTTTCGTTTTGGGCATGAGTTTGAATTCAGGGGCCAAAGCGTTATTCACAACAACAGCCTGACCGTTGCGCAGTTTGAAAACACCGGTGCTTACAATGGTTTCAGATCCTTTCAATCCCGAAGCGACGGCAATGAAATCACCGCGCTTTTTTCCGAGTTGCACAAACTGCTGGCGTACGATCTTTCCCGGCGTGCTGTTTTTCTCACTTTTCTTTTCCTCCACGACAAACACCGAGTCGCCGTAAGGGGCGTAAAGTACGGCTGTTGCCGGAATGGGGAGCACTTTTTCCTGTGCCGGCAACACCACCGCAACATTGACGAACATGCCGGGACGGAGTTTCTCCCGGGGATTCGCCGTTGTCGCCTGAACCCGGATGTTCCGGGTAGTGACATCTACTGCCGGATTGATCGCCGTAATTTTGCCTTCAATCACCTGGCCGGGAACTACATCAGTTGTCACTCGCACGGTGAGACCCGGTTGGACCTGTGCAAGCTGTTGCTGCGGCAGGGAAAAATTTACAAAAATCGGATCTAAAGACTGAAGCGAAACGATGGCATCACCCTCATTAAGGATCTGACCCTGGTTGATCAAGCGGATACCGAGACGTCCGGCAAAGGGCGCCCGAATGGTTTTTTTTGAAATGGCTGAACGGAAAGTGTCTAATTGAGCCGCGGCCTCTTTGTACTGCGCATCGGCGTTATCGTATTGGGATTGTGAAATTGTCTTTTCTGTCAGGAGCTTGCGGGTACGCTCGAGGGTGAGCTTTGCGAGCGCTGCAGATGCCTCCGAGGCCCTGAGCTGAGCCGTCTCCGAAGATATGTCCTGCTGTACCAGAAGGTCACCGGTCCGCACCATTTTGCCCGGCTTAAAGGCGATGTCTTCCACTTTTCCTTTCAGCTCCGCGGTTACCGTTACCCCTTGAACCGCCTCGAGGGATCCCACGGAAGTCAGCAGGGACTCCCATGAGTCCGGATGCACCTCAAAGGCAGTGACCGTTTCGGGCGGAGGTGCAAACCGTTTTCCATGGGCGGTCATTCGGAGGATCTGAAGGGCTTTGATTCCGCCAAGAACACCAATCAACACTAACAAACCGACGATGGTAAAGATAATACGTTTTTTCATAGGGTTAGGGAGTTTAAAGTGATAATTAACAGCGCTTAAGACGCTTAAAGAAAATCGGCTTCAGCAGTCCTGAAACCGATATTTTTTACATTATACAGTAATGAGAATTTTGTCAATGTCAATAGAGTTCAACCAGCGGTGTACGTCACTACTTCTCAATCCATGAGATTCGCGACGTCTTTTTATCCCGCTGGTGTTATGCGGGGGAACTTGAACTTTCTATTCTTGGGTCTTTTTCTTTCGATTTTGGATATAGGCATCGCGAATGGCTGAATAGGGATCGAGAGATGCTTCTTTGATCGCCTCGTAATCTCCGATATAAAACGAGGTGGTATTCACCTTTTCGTAGGCGGTAATTCCCAATGCCGCTTCTGCCGGCCGTACATAATTTACCGGATTTAAGAACAGATCGCCGGTCATGCCCACCGTATCGCGCAGGGTGGACGGTCCCAGAAACGGCCATACGATATAAAATCCGTTGCCAATGCCGTAGTTTCCGAACGTCTGGCCGAGATCCTCTTCTTTGGCCTTCAACATAGGATAATTTTGGGCCGGGTCCACAAAACCCAGCATGCCTACCGTACTGTTTATAACGAACCGTGTAAACTCCGTGCCGGCGAAATAAAATTTGCCTTGGAGGATGCAGTTTGCCATACGGACAGGTGTGATCAGGTTGTAGAAAAAATTTTTTACTCCGGTTCTAAACGGCGTCGGAACCAAGAATTTGTATCCTTGGGCAACCGGTTTGAGTATCCAAAAGTAAAATTTGTCATTGAAGTGATACATGGCGCGGTTAAAGGGCTCTATGGGGTCGGCCACATGAACGACGCCTGCCTCGGCCTCTGCATATAGAGCGTTGAGATCTTGATTCGAAAGACCGGGTGTCTCATTTTTATCCTCCGACGACTTTTGGTCTCCTGACAAAGGAGGAGGATCACTCTTTTGTGGTGAAGATGCTGTTAATGGTGCAACAGAACGTGTCATAGCGCTGTTATGGGCACACCCGGTCGTATAAACAGCCAGCACAATGACTATAATTGATATACATCTCATTTTTTTTCGTCGTTCTCCTCTTTTTTCTGCTGTTCAACTTTTTTTTTCAGTTCCGAGATCAGATCTTCAATAGATGAGTTGGTCAGAAATCTTTCGAATTGATCCCGGTAGTTTCCCAAAAGACTCACGCCCTCGACATACACATTGAAAATTTTCCAGCGACCGTTTTGCAGCCACATGCTGTAATCTATGGGAATTTCAATCGTGCCTCTTTGTATTTTGGTCATCACCCGGGCTTTGGATTCGGTGAACATTTCCTGTTTTAGAAACACCACATTTTCATTATGATATTCACTTTGTATCTTTTTAAAATAGATGTCCCCGATAAATTTGGTAAACACATCAATGAATTCTTCTCGCTGCTTGGGGGTGAAGTCGGCCCAGCGGTAACGGGTGATGGTTCCCCTGGCGATGGCATTGAAATCGAAAATATTTCGGGCAATTTCCCACATTTTTTCCTGTTGCAACTCCTTTTTAGAGGCTGCTTTGTATTGGGGATCCTTCAAAATATGAATGATCTGCTCGACGGGTCCTTTGAGCTCATCCATAGGTTGATCGGCATGGGCCAAATGCGTCATTCCGAAAATAATGAGGATTAAAACCCAAGATTTTGTTTTTATATTCATTTCGCCCCTCCGAACACATATTTGCTGATTAATGATTCTAAATTCACGGCAGATTCGGTCTCTGTTATCAGACCTCCCGGTTTAAGTATGTTATCCGAGTTGCCCGGGACGAGTTCGATATATTTATCTCCAATCAGCCCGGAGGTTTTAACCGAAGCGATGACATCGTCGGACAACTTCAGGCTTTTTTGTATTTTCAGTTCGACCACGGCAACGAGTCTTTTCGGATCCAATGCAATGGAATCGACCTTTCCGATGTGGACACCTGCCAGTTCTACATGTGCTCCGGCAATCAGACCGGACACCGATTGAAAACGGGCAAATACAGGATAGAATCTATCTCCTCCCCACTCCATTTTTCCGAGATGGATGGAAAGGTAACCCACACATACGATTCCGATGAGCATAAATAAACCCACCACCGCTTCAATGGATGTGTTTTTCATTCAACCCCCTTTTGCTTGGATCAACAGACCTTGAATTCATAAAACATGTTTTGCATCGAATGGGTCTGTAATAACATTTCTTCATAGGATAAATCCTTTCGTCCTTCCGTATAGCTTGCGCTGATGAAAAAACAGAAACCAGGGTGAGGCATCAACCCGAAAATATCTCTTCCTTTCATTTGTTCGGACAAATTTTCACATAACGTGTGTGCCTGTTCTTTAGTGGTATTCGGCAGCAACAGGATGATTTTGTTCAAACCGAACCGATAACAGGTATCGGTAAGGGGAGTCAGAATTTGCAGCTCGTTGGCCAAATTCGTTATGACGGTCAAACCTGCCATGGGTCCCAGTTTTTCATTGATTTCATTTAGGTTTTCAACAGTATAGATGATGAGGGAAAAAGCGGTATGATACCGTTGAAGTCTGGCCATTTCTTCTTTTATCCGCTTTTCTCCCTGGTGATGACTTTCAATCCCGGAAATTTTTTCATGTCCGCGTTCCAGCCCGTGGATAAAGTCCTGTACCACGGAGTTCGATGTCTGCTGAATTTCTTCGGGACTTCCTTCAAACAGGATTCGACCTTCTTCCAGCATCGCCACTCGCTGAGAAATGTAGAAGATATCCGGAATTTCATGGCTCACCACCACCCCCGTAAAACCGAATTGCTTTTGATAATCGGAGATCATCTTGTGAACCGCATTTTTTCGTATGGGGTCCAAACCGGTTGTCGGTTCGTCAAAAAGAACGATTTCCGGATCGGTCACCAAAGCCCTGGCAAGTGCCACCCGCTTTTTCATGCCGCCGGAAAGCTGAGAAGGATATTTTTGGTCGATTCCCTGAAGGTCCAACTGATCCATTTTTTTACGGACGCGATCGGCTATCTCCGCTTTTTTTAAAGACGTTTTTTCTTTTAGGGGAAGGGCGATGTTTTCGAATACCGTGATGGAATCGAAGAGCGCCGTACCTTGAAAAACATAGCTGAATTTTCTTTTAAAGGTCTTTTTTTCCGCTTTTTGCATTTCCGACAGCGAATGACCCCGGAATAAAATTTTTCCGGAATCCGGTTCCATAAGGCCGATAATGTGCTTGAGCAGAACACTCTTTCCGCCGCCGCTTTTTCCGATAATGGTCGTAACCTGTCCTTCGAAAATACGCAGATTCGTACCGTTGAGGACTTTATTGTCACCGAACGTTTTATGAACATCTACCAGTTGAATCAGAGGAAGTTCCATTTTGTCCTAAATCAAGAAAGATGTCATCACATAATCGACAATCAGCACAAGTACAGATGAGATGACCACCGCGGAAGTGGTGGAAAGGCTTACCCCCTTTGCGCCAAACCCTTCTGTCCGCTTATGCGTATAATATCCCTGAAAACAGCAAATTGTTACTACGACCACCGCAAAGGCCAGCGACTTGTAAAACCCGCCGACAATATCTTTCATGACAACGCTCGATTCCACTCTATTGAGATAGATTCCAGGATCGATACCGAGCAACATCGAACCGGTCAGGTATCCGCCGAAAATTCCGACGACATCAAAAAGAGCGGTAAGCAGGGGGAAGGAGATCAGTGCCGCGGCAATTCTGGGGCTGATGAGAAACCGTAAGGGATTAATATCCATGGTTTCAAGGGCATCGATCTGCTCGGATATGCGCATAATTCCGATTTCCGCAGCCATTGCGGAACCGGCTCTGCCGATGATCATAATAGCGCTGAGGACAGGACCCAGTTCCCGTATCAAGGATAGTGCGACAGCCGCTCCAAGCATGCCCTCGGCACCGAACTTCACGAGGGTGTAATACCCTTGAAGGCCCAGAACCATTCCGGTAAATGCTCCGGTCAGGCATATCACCAGAACGGATTTTGCGCCGATAAAGTAAATCTGTTCAATTGTTTTGGATAGCTGTAGCGGAAACGAAAAAATAAGCAGAAAACCCCTGACAAAAAAGATCGCAATTCGTCCCAACTCCCGGATCAGAAAAATGGTCTGTCTTCCAAGAGCATAGACAGGAAGGGTCATCATCGTAAGATTGTTTTGTCCAGTCTTTTTCATTTAAATAACAAGTATCCACAATATGCTGGTGTTTGATTTTTCGAATTAACATTCGTCAAAAAATATAGTGTATTAATTTCTTTATTGTCAACAACCATCTCCAAGAAGAAATGAGCATAATGATCGTCAGAAGGGAAGACGCCTTGAAATGGCAACAGTTGCGAATTTATCAGGATATTCGCTTTATCATTCTGTAATACATACTCTTTGTGCCTTATATATGTCCAGGTGATTTTACCTTAAAAAATTTTCCCGGCCTGCTGCTCTTAGATGAATTGCTGAAAATTAAGGGTGCGAAACTTGAGTAATAACTTTACTTGCCCGCATCCTATGTTATTATCAGTGCATATCGGACGATCAAATATTTTGTGGTTCCATTAAATACAGGGCAAAGTATAAATTTTCCCCTTATTTAATTTCCCAAAAGAGAATGTTTATCAAAAAAATGCTTTTTATGGGTCTGCATGAAGTGCATGTATTTGCCATGATTGCACTCTTTGGCGTATTCATTCGGACCGTGCATTTTTATCATCGGAAAAAACATAAATCATAAATAAAATAAAGGCGGTATTTTCTGTACAACCCTTTTTTTGAAGGATTTAAGCGTTATGAATTTTGATTGGCTATTTATACACCTTTCGTCATCCATTGGATTTATTCTGGCACTGGCTTTATTGACTCACATCGTAAGGGAGCGAAGGTCGCCAACCAGCACACTTGCCTGGCTGATGGCCATCATTTTTATCCCCTATCTGGGAGTGCCGCTTTACCTTATTTTGGGTGGACGAAAGATGGTCAGCAAAGCGGGGAAAAAACCGAAGCTTTCACTGGACAAGTCAAAACCTTGCTGCGAATCTTACATCAGCAAGGCGTATTTGTTTGAGCCCGGCGATGGTGTTTTCCCGGCGTCAGCGCACAACCACATCACGTTACTGCCGGAAGGCGAACAAGCTTTTCAAATGATATTAGACCTTATTGAGAATGCCCGCCATTCCGTTTATATTGCGACGTTCATATTGGGGAAAGACGAAACGGGAAGGGCCATTGTGAACGCTCTTGCGAAAAAAGCCTCAGAAGGTTTAGAAATTTGTCTCATTTTAGATGCGTTGGGATCGATGAGAATATCCAAGAAGTTTCTATTGCCGCTTTTAGAGGCCGGCGGCCGGGCGGCCTTCTTTATGCCGATGATCCATTGGCCTTTCCGGGGACGAGCCAATTTGCGTAATCATCGCAAAATGATCATCTGCGACAATCAAACCGCGATCATTGGTGGAATGAACATTGCTTCAGAATATATGGGGCCGAAAGAATCCGTCGTCCGCTGGCAGGATCTTTCGTTGTTGGTTCAAGGCCCGGTGATCGAACATATAACCGACATTTTTAAGTCGGATTGGAAATTTGCAAGCAAGGCCACACTTGGTTACCATCCGACCACTATGCAGACTCAAAAACAGGAACCTGACGGTGTAACTCAGTTGGTTGCAAGCGGACCGGATGTTCGCAACGATTCATTTCGAAATGCGATACTGACCGCGATCTTCAGGGCAAACCGACGCATCTGGGTTGTGACGCCTTATTTTGTGCCGGATGATCTGGTGTTGGAGGCTTTATGCATAGCAGTCCGTCGCGGTATTGACGTATCTATTATAACTCCGAAAAAGTCCAACCATCGTTTGGCGGACCTGGTACGCGAGGGATATTTAACACGGGTTCAGGAGGTCGGAGCCGGAATATGGTTTTATGAGCCACGCATGTTACACGGGAAAGCAATCCTGGTAGATGATACGGTTGCAATCATAGGATCGGCCAACATGGACATGCGAAGTCTATTACTAAACTATGAGATTGCCCTGTGTCTTTTTGATTCGGATGCTATCAGACAGCTCGAAACCTGGATACAAGAGTTAATGGCAGACTGCTCATTCAGGAAAAAACGGCAAAGGAGTTCATTCGGATTCATAGAGGGAGTCGGACGTCTTTTTGCGCCTTTGTTGTGATAATCCGGCACCGATGATCGTAATCTCAGCCATATTTCTTTGCCTCCGTGATGTTGAAAAGAATGAATTGTTGTCGAATATTTCTTTTGGCCATTTATTTGATCGATATTTTCTCACAAGACGGATCAAGTTGTATTTTCAATGGTTCCTGATGGATCGGTTCTTTAAGATATTCACCTGTGGATGAGAACCATCACGATGCTGAAAAGAAAGGTGTAATCAACACCGGGCACGGGGCATGCCGCGCCACTAATTCCGTGGTTCTTCCGAAAAATGTTGCTTCTAAAAACTGCTGATGACGGGCACCCAGAACGATAAGATCATCCTTGTTCTCCCTGGCAAAGGAGATAATCTCTTTAGCGGCGTGGCCTTTACGAACCATCGGTTTAACTTCGCATTCTACCTTTACCGTATCGGCGATCCAGGTACACAACTTTTCCTCGTCTTCTGAAATATCCGCATGTTTGTCTGTTTCCCCAACATAGAGCACGGTCAGAACTGCACCAAAGCGCTCGGCAAGGGCCGCCGCATGGTGCAAAGCGAAGACAGCTGTTTCTGACATATTGGATGTACACAGAATTTTCTCCAGAACAGGTATTGAATCGGCACGCGTTGCGTCGATAAACAGATGGGTTTTTTGCCTTACCGTGAACACGGGGACGGTTGCATTTTCCACTGTGTTTTCAGTCACTGATCCCATTCTAAGCCGTTTAAACCCTCCGTAGCCATGGGTGCCCATCACAATAAGGTCGATGGCCGCTTGTTTGGTGAAATCAAGAATTGCTCCCACCGGATGCGTTTCAAGGGCTTCGAACTTCATATCAAGTCCCTTGGCATGGATTCCGAGGATGTTTTGGACATGTTCGGCAAGATGATTTCGAAGACTGATTTTGGCCGTTGCCAGCTCTTGAATCAGATGATCGCTTTCACTTCTGGAAAAATAACGGGGCAGTTCAAATATTTCTGCATGTAAAACATGCAGTGTTGCGTCATACTCCCGTGCCGCCACTGCGGCATACTTGAGTGCCAGATCGGACAGTTCGCTAAAATCCATAGGACAAAGAATATGCCTGGGCGCGAAGGAAAAAGAGTTAGCCATAATGTCCTCCTTGGAAAAACAATTTTAATTTCAATACGAATTTATTATTGTTCGATAAAATTTACGCACAGATGAATAATCGTGAAACGTATTGTAATATGTTGTCAATACCTTTATAACTAAATTGAGAAAAATGTTCAATCGAGATATGGATGTATTTTTGAATATTAAAACATCGGGTGTTAAAAATGATGATGCGCGTTAAGCTAAAAAAAAGTTTTTGTTTATATTCCATAATTATTTGGTTCGGTCTGAGTTCAATGTCCTGGGCCGCGGCTCCCAAAATGCTGGAAAACAAACAAAGCTCTTCGACGGTGAACCATCAGAAGCCATCGCCTGAGATCGATATCGCCGACATCGAGCAAAAACTCAACAATGTCAAAAAGAGCGTCGTTACCGCTGAAGCATCGGAAAATCAACAAACAGCACAACAATTGGGAATAACCCTGCCCCAGTTACAGGAACGAACAGTAAATCTCCGGGAATTAAACAGCGTCTACCAGCGACTCTTAACAGCCTTGAAAAAAAAGAAGATCCTGGAAAAAGAAGAAGCCCTTTTGAAAGAAAAAGAGCCGACTCAGCCGCCGGTAACCCTTTCTAAAAATCCGCCGTATTCCCTGAGTTTTTATGACACCATTCTTGATAAGTTGATTACCGACGACCATAAGAAGGAAACCTCCATTTTGGGGATCCGCCTGGCCGAGAAGGCTTTGGCGGACGCCAGAGCGAAGCTGGAAGAAAGCGGGCAGGATCTGCGAAAATCCAAAGAAAAGCTGGGAGCAATGGAACCCGGGGAGGTGACTGGGAAACTAAGGTGGGAACTAGAACAGGCCCGATTGAAACTGGAGACTGCTCAGGCGATTTTCGATTTACAAAGAACAACCAAAAAAAATCTTTCCATCGAAGTTCGGCTTGCCGAACAAAATGCGGATGTTACGCAACAGAACCTCCTTTGGGTCAGCAAAAACTTGCATTTTGACAACGCCGACCTGGAAAAACAGATCGAAGCCATCAATCGGGACAGGGATGAACTTCAAAAGCGACAGAAGGATCAGCTCCGTGGACAGATGAAGGTGGAGACCGCCTGGCTTCAGGCCCAGGAAAGACTTACGAATGCCAGAAAAAAGACCGATATTGCTTTGGCCAAGGCCAGATTAGAGGCTGCCGACGCCGAGCGGGAAGCCTCCCAACAGCTCCTGGAACAGACAGAGGATATGTTGAACCTGTTAAATCAACAGGAACAGGTGTGGAGAAATCGTTACACTCTTGTTAAAGGCGGGGTGGATCAAGAAAAAATAGATGTCTGGAAACAAGAGCTTGAAGCCGGCAAAGTAAAAATTGAACGCGCCGTACGACTTCAGGAAAGCTATCAAAACAGCCTTCAGCCCCAAATTACATCCCTGGAAAAACAACTGTCCGATCAAGGGTCTTCGAAAAATTTGCGACGCGAGTTGGAAAATAGATTGGGTGCCCTAAGGACGTTGGAAAGAGGCGGTATCGAATATTTGTCGATGCTTCAAGCCACCTTACGGTTGAACCAGCGGCTTTTGGATGAGATTACCCATAAACGCAAACACTTTGATTTGTGGAAAAAACTAACCGCGCTGACAGGCAAGGTAAAAAACATCTGGGATTTGGAATTGTGGGTTATTGATGAACACGGGGTGACGGTAAAAAAACTGGTCATGGCCCTGATCATCCTGATTGTCGGGTTTATATTTGTCAAAAGAATCTTTCTTTTTTGGGTTCGACGTCTTTTAGCGCGTGTTCATATGAAAGAAACCACGACGGCAGCTGTTGAGAAGATTATCAATTATTTTGTCATATTTTTGATCGTTCTCTTTGCCCTGCGCGTGGTCAACATGCCTTTGACGCTGTTCACATTCTTAGGTGGTGCCGTTGCCATCGGCGTTGGTTTCGGGGCCCAAAACCTGATCAATAATTTCATCAGCGGTTTCATCGTTATGGCGGAACAACCGATAAAAATCGGGGACCTGGTTGAAATCGAAGGGATGTTCGCCATGGTGGAGGAGATCGGCGCGCGCTGTACGCGAATTCGCACCGGCGGCAATGTCCAAATCCTGGTGCCCAACAGCAGTTTCTTAGAGAAAAATATCATTAACTGGACCCTTTCAGACAAAGAGGTGAGGGCGCAGGTGACCGTAGGTGTTATTTACGGGTCTCCGGTTCGTGAAGTTGAGCGCCTTATGCTTCAGGTTGCCGACGAACATACAAAGGTAAAGAAGGCTCCTAAACCTTTTGTGCTTTTTAACGATTTTGGGGACAATTCCCTGATATTCGATCTTTATTTCTGGATCAGCATGAACCGCATCATGGATCGGCGCATCATTGAAAGCGATATCCGTTTCCATATTGACGAACTGTTCCGCGAGGCGGGGATCGTCATTGCATTTCCCCAGAGGGATGTTCACCTGGACACTCAAAAGCCCTTGGAGTTTCGTCTTGTAAAAGACCGGAATTCAATAGAGGAAAGAAGTAACGATTAGATCCGAACAGGGGTGTTTTTATTGCAGAAGCTACAAGAAAACCCTTTGACATATTTTTTTAGTAAGCTCCGGCACACATGGCTGCGAATGAGACTATAGCCATTGCTTTTTTTTGAAGAACCCGATCATAATTCCTACAACAACGACAATAATGGCCCAGACCATCACATATCCCCAGCGCCATTCGAGTTCCGGCATAAACTTAAAGTTCATGCCGTAAATTCCGGCAACAAATGTGATGGGAATGAAAATGGTCGCAATAATCGTCAACACCTTCATGACCTCGTTCATTTTATTGCTCAAAGTGGAAAGATAAATATCCAGCATGCCGGATAGAATATCCCGATACGATTCAATGGTGTCGATGATCTGAATCGTATGATCGTAAATATCCCTGAAAAATAAACGGGTGGATTCATTGATCAGGGAAGATTCTCCTTTCACCAGGCTGTTGATCAATTCCCGAATCGGCCAGATTTGCTTGCGCAGATATATCATCTCTCGTTTCATCTCGTGAAGGGTTTGCAGCGTCTCGGGGCTGGGATTTTCAAGCAAATCCTCTTCAAGATCCTCAATGTTTTCACCCAACTTTTCAAGGATTAAAAAGTAATGATCCACGATGGCATCGATCAGAGCATAGGCCAGGTAATCGCATCCTGCTTTGCGAATTCGTGTTTTGGGCTTGCGGATTCTTTCTCTGACGGTCCTGAAAACATCGCCCTGGATTTCCTGGAAAGAAATCAGAAAATTGGGTCCTAAAACCAGGCTGAACTGCTCAGAGGTGATTTTTTCTAAGTTTTCGTCGTAATGCAGCATTTTTAAAACGACAAAAATAAGATCTTCAAATTCCTCGGTTTTGGGGCGCTGGCCGGTATTTACAATATCTTCTAAAACCAGCGGGTGGATATTAAAATGTTGGCCGACTTTTTCGATGATGTCTAATTGATGCAAGCCGTCGATGTTGATCCAGGTCACCGTGGGTAAATCTTTAAGTGGAAACGCCTCTTCAATACCGTCGAGCACTCTTTCTTGGAGATGTTCCTCATCATAGTCAATAAGGGTCATTTGGGTTTCATCTACCTTTTGTTCTCCAATATGAATCAGCGTTCCCGGAGAAGTCCCTGCCTTCCTAAGTTGTTTTTTAATAAATCTCGGCATTACTTAATTCCTTTTCCGCTATAAAAAGATCAGGATTTTTCACCTTTTATCATCATCAGTTTAAGCTGGCGCTTGTCGTCATTGGCCATATAGAGGGTTCGGGATGGAAACGCGAAATCGACATCTTCTGCTTCAAACCGACGCATGATCTCGAGACAGGTTTTTTGCTGCCATGCCTGATAATCCCAGTAATCGGGCGGATGATACCAGACAACCACCATAATATTGAGACTCCAGTCGTTGAAACCGTTAAAAAAGACCCGGGGTGGGAAATCTTCCTTCATCCCTTCGTGATTTTTCAGAATTTCCCGGATGATTTGCACGGCCTTTTCCACCTTGTCAGGGGGCGTATCATAGGTGATTCCGATATTGGTGAGCCAGCGGATATGAGGCCGTTCGCCGATGTTTTCCACAGAAGAGTTCACCAATTTCTCATTGGGAATGGTCACCAAATGACCGGTAAGTGTTCGTATCTGGGTACTCCTGAAGCCGACGTTTTCAACGGTCCCGTCATATTTGTCAATGGTGATCCGTTGGCCCACCTGAAACGGCTTGTCGAAAAGGATGGTGAGTGTTCCGAAAAAGTTGGCGATTGAATCCTTGGCAGCCAACGCCACGGCCAGACCGCCGATGCCCAAAGAGGCAAGCAGAGGACCGATTTTCAGTCCGGTGAGATTTTGAATAATAATAATGCCGGCGATAATAATAATGAACAGACGAAGCGTTTTGCCGACAATGGGAACCAGCATGTCGTCAATGGTGCTTTCGGTAGCGGCCGCCCATTTTTTCAGGTACACGTCCAAAATCCCGATTAGAAGGAGAATGAACCAGAAAAGGGCGATGGTCCCGCCGATATCAGCCGCCTTTTGCGCCACGCTGTGAACCAGATTGCTTCCATCAGATGCTACAAAATGGATATATAGGGGCGAAAGAGCGCCATAGATACCATAAGACCAGATAAAAAGGGAAAGCGGCCGGGTAAGCGCCTCAAGAAAATGCTTTCGCCATGCAATCGTCTTTTCTTCGGTCGGCATTTTTCGCATGGTTGAATTGATCAGCCATCGAATCAGACGATCCACCATGACCACCAGAAAGGTCAACAATAGACAAAAGAGCAGTTTGAGCCAGGTGATTCCGGCGAAAATTTCAACTTCGATCCACTTGCCGATTTTTAAAGAAGCCCAGCGGCTGAATTTATCGATTTGCCGGCCAATTCTTTCACCGGCTTTGTCCACGGCTTTTTCTTTAAGGGTGTGGATGTCGTTCTTTTCGGCCTCAACCTGAGGAGAATCGGTCTTGTTTTTGCCTGGCTGGACGGTCTGGAGTGGAACAGATTCCCCTGGACTTCTCTCCTTTGTAACGGGATTGGCCAAAGGATTTCCGGATGGCAGTACCCAGAAAATAACACTGAAGCAAAGCAAGGCTCTTAAAACCGATGTCAACTTAGAATACATTTTTACACCGCTTGGAATTAAGGTTGTTCAACATTAGAGCGGCTTTTGGGTGAGTGGTTTCAACCGATGTTGGTCTTTTTTAACAAGTATAGCCCAAAATTTTTAAATGTCAATTTTAATGAGGGGACACCCATTCCATTTATTGGGTTGACTGAACGAGAGCTGAAGAATAATATAACGATGTAACAAAGGTGTTCATTAAGCTTCAAATGTTCTTAAATATCAAGAGAAAAGAGAAAGCATGTCGGCAAAACTCAATTTTCAGAGAAAGTTTTCAGCATTGCTGGTTTACGGCAGGCCGCCACTTGTTTTTGGTGGAATGCTTTGCGCCTTCGCGGTCATGTGGACCCGCAACCCGATGCTCTACACTGTGGGAGTGATGCTGCTTTTTATTTCAATGTGCTTTGATCTGATCGACGGGTGGCTGGCTACCCGTTTTCAGCTGCACTCCACATTGGCGCATCTTGCCGACCGGGTCATGGACAAGATTGTCTATTCGATCATTTTTCCTCTGGTGGCGGTGGGTGCCATGTGGCGTCTTCTTTTTACCTCGGCTGCCGGCACCAAGGCTGAATTGCTGCACAGCATTTTTGTCTTAATACTTTGCGTAACGGTTCTGATCCGAGATAATTTTGCCTACTTTATGCGTTTTTTTGCCATGCGCACAGGACCGGATCCGGAAGTAAAAGAGTTTACACGGCTCAGAACCATTGTGGCGGCTCCGGTCGGTACGCTCTTGTACGCGCATGCTTTCTTTGTAACCGGGGGGCCGGATTTCAAGATTTACACCTGGATTTCCTGGCTGGGAAATCTTCCCTTGCGTGTTTTGTTTTTAATCGAGATCATCTTCTTGATCATCAATTTTGGATCTATCGCTGCGTATTGTCGGAAATACGGGACCTATTTCTTAAACGAAATCTGTGATGAGGATGAACGATTGCGGCGGAACATTTTGTCTTTTTTTCCAAATTCACTGACCATCATGAACGCAATGATGGGACTTTTGGCCGTCCTTTTTGCATATCAGGGTCGTTTTCGTGAGGCCTATCTTTGTTTGATCGGTGCTGCTATTTTCGACAAACTCGACGGTGCCCTGGCACGAAAACTAGGCTTGACAGAACCCCTTCCCGAACAGGAACGGACACCTCGGATCAGCTTTGGCGGCATTCTTGATGACATTGCCGATGCCGTCAGTTTCTGTATTGTCCCAGCCTGGATATTTTATCTATCTTTCACAGATACATCTGATCCCGTGATCCGGCAACTTCCCATTGAATGGATTGCATTACTCTATGCACTTATGGGGGGTGCCCGGCTGGTTTACTTTACTTTTGACCGCACCCCGGTTCCCGGATTTTTTAAAGGCATGCCGACGCCGGCAGCAGCATTACTGGTCGCCGCCCCATTGATTATGTTCAACCAGGCTGTTGCAGGATCTTCAGAATGGGCTCGCCACTGGGGTATTTTCTGCTTCGGTTTAATGATTTTTACAGCGATCTTGATGAATCTTTATCCCATTCGCTATCTGCATCTCGGCCGTTTTATGGACAAGCATTTTTGGTTTGGTCGCCTGAATATGATATTGCTGATTATTTCCATATTTACACCCTATTTGGGATATTTAGCGTTAACGTATATGTTTCTTTATGTCCTTTCACCGCTGGTAACCCGACGCATTCTGTTGAAACAAAAATAGACGGGCGGTTGTAAAACTAAAATATTTCAGCGACAAATCCGCAGATAATGACTTCATTCTTTCAACACTTCCAAACATCGATTTTCACCAGACTGGAGAACATATGACAACCATCGGTACCAAGGCCGAAAACCATCAAAATGGAGGCACCCTGGGAACGTTTGCCGGTGTTTTTACGCCCAGCGTTTTAACCATTCTGGGAATCATTCTATTTTTGCGACTGGGCTATGTGGTGGGCAGCGCAGGATTCGGACGCGCTTTGATCATTATCACTCTTGCCAATGTCATTTCGGTTTTGACCAGTATATCTTTATCGGCCATTGCCACCAATATTAAAGTCAAGGGGGGCGGCGATTATTACTTGATTTCAAGGACCCTTGGCTCGGAATTCGGAGGTGCCATTGGTTTGGTTCTGTTTTTAGCGCAATCGGTTTCCATCGCTTTTTACTGTATTGGATTCGGTGAAGCCATGACGGTGCTGCTACCAGAAAATATATTTGCTAATCCCAGGATTATCGCGGTACTAGCCATGTCATTTTTGTTTATCTTTGCCTGGCTGGGTGCCGACTGGGCGACCCGTTTCCAGTATGTCGTTATGGTGCTTTTAGTGGGTGCGCTGTTGTCTTTTTTTATTGGCGGTATTCCACGCTGGGAGTTTTCGACAATGGTAGACAACTGGAAACCTCCAGCCCATAGCCCCAATATATGGGTATTGTTTGCCATCTTTTTTCCGGCGGTGACCGGTTTTACCCAGGGCGTTAGCATGTCAGGAGATCTGAAGGACCCCGGGAGGAGCCTGCCGCTGGGAACTTTTATGGCGGTGGGCATCTCGATTCTCGTTTATTTTGGTGCTGCCATTTTGTTTGCCGGTGTTCTTCCCAGGGAGATATTGATCCAGGATTATAACGCAATGAAACAGGTGGCACGTTTTAACTTTCTGATTGATGCCGGCGTCGTGGCCGCCACCTTATCATCGGCAATGGCCTCTTTTTTGGGGGCACCGAGGATCTTGCAGTCTCTTGCCAAAGATCGGATATTTCCCATTCTGCTGCCGTTTGCCAAAGGAGACGGCCTTTTAGATAATCCACGGCGTGCGGTACTGTTGTCGGCAGCCATCGCTCTTGGAACCATTGGTTTAGGGCAACTGAATCTCATCGCTCATGTCGTATCCATGTTTTTCCTTATTTCCTACGGGCTGCTCAATTACGCGACATTTTACGAAGCCCGGACTGCCAGCCCCTCTTTTCGCCCGAAGTTCAAATGGTTTGACATGCGTCTCAGCCTCTTGGGCTTTCTGGCCTGTCTTCTGGTGATGATGGCCATTGATTTTAAAATCGGACTGATTGCCGTTTCCATATTGTTTGCCATCTTTCAGTATCTCAAGCGAACAAGCGGTCCGGCAAGATGGGCCGACAGTCGTCGTTCCTACTACTTACAGCGTGCCAGAGAGAATCTTTTAAATGCTAATATCGAGCCGGAACATGATCGAGACTGGCGTCCCCAGATCCTCGCTTTTTCCAAAGATGCTGAAAGGCGGCCAGGGTTGCTGCGTTTTGCCTCATGGATCGAGGGAAAAAGCGGGCTGACAACCGTTGTCAAAATTTTAGAAGGAGAAGGGCTCAAGATGCTGAAACTCCAGGAAGAAAGCGAATCGGAACTCCGGTCGGATATCACCGCGCATGGTTTTCCGGCGTTTCCCCTTGTGGTTTTTGCTCCGGATCTCGATATTGCCCTAAATACCCTGATTCAGTCCGCCGGTATCGGACCGCTGAAAGCCAACACCATCCTGCTGAACTGGCTGGATCCTGAATCGGTAATCACAAACGACCAAAGAGAAATCAACCTAGGTCGAAATTTGAGAGCAGCATTTCGTCTGGGGCGAAATATTGTGCTTCTGGATGCCGATGAAGATAAATTGAGCATGCTTGAAAATATTCCTGATGGAGATCGGCGGATTGATGTGTGGTGGTTGAATGATGCCACCAGTCGTCTGATGCTGCTGCTCGGTTATTTAATCACCCGCAGCGAACCCTGGAACGCGGCCAAAATCCGTGTGATGGCTGCCAATTATGATGTGGATACGTCGGAAAATATGGCGGATTTGAAAAACAATCTTGAAGAAGCGAGAATCGAGGCTGAACCGGTAATTGTCACAAATGCTGATATAAATAAACTTTCGGAATATTCAGCGGACGCTGCTGTGGTCTTTTTGCCGTTTCGCCTTCGGGGTGATCAAATTACCTGTTTGATCGACGGGCCCATAGAAAAACTTTTGTCTCGTCTGCCAATAACAGCTTTTGTTTTGGCGGCCGAGGACATTACACTGGATGCCGAACCTGAGGAAGGAACAGCCGGCGAAATGGCGGCAGCCATGGATGCGCATGCGGATGTCGAAAAAAAGGCTGTTGAGGCCGAAAAGGAAGCGACCAAAGCTCGAGAGATCGCAGAATCCGCCAGAGCAAAGCTGGTCGAGTTGGAGAGAAAGCCGATTTTAGAAGAAGAAAAAGACCGATTTTTAAAATTGAGATCAGAAGCAGATCAGGCGGATAAGGAGGCAGAAAAGGCTTTCCGCCAGGCAGCCAAGGCAAAGGCCAAACTTGAAGATGCCATGAAAAAAGTTGAAGACTTTAAACCGGATGGGGATACAAAAGAATTAGAAAACCCATAGGCATTTCCTTTCGATTGTAAATTCCTCTTCCATGTAACCTGATTTGTGACTCAATAAAAAGGAAGCTTGACGGATAAATGCAAAGTGTCATATTTGATGAATTCGTAAAATGGCGAAGCTCTATAGTCTAACCCATTTGGATATCTGAAAAATATTGAGGAAATTATGGAACATTTTTTTGTTTTTCTGGAGAAAATATCCGAGACATCCGGTATCAAGGCGGTATACATTCATCTGGCATTCAAGACGCTGGCGGCGATTGCCGGCACCTATATCATCTGGATAATTTTAAAACGCATTCTGGTTTCTTTTGAGAAAAAGACCCAAAAAAATAATTTTCTTAAAATCAATACCGAGATTTTCAGGGTTGTTCGCAAGGCGCTTTTCTATGGTTTGATGCTTGTCACCGGCACGTACCTCATCAGACTTTTCGATGTATTGCTTTTGGAAAAAATCTTTCACGCCATTGTGATCATACTCCTGGCATCTCCAGCCAAAGATTTTTTGTTAATCTTGCTGGGATACTTCGAAAAAAATATCATCGACAAAACAAAAACCAAAGTCGATGATATTATTTTCGATCTTGTCAATAGATTTTCAGGGGCGATTATTTATGCAACCGCCGTTGTTCTGGCGTTGGATGTTTTGGGTATCAATGTCGTACCGTTTATTGCAGGTGCCGGTGTGGCCGGTATTGCTATCGGTTTTGCCGCTAAAGACACCTTGTCCAATCTTATCGCCGGTGTGCTTTTGATTATCGATCGACCCTTTGAAGTGGGCGACCGAATTGAAGTGTGGAGTGCACCGGCAGGAAGTGCTTCCTGGGGAGATGTCATCGATATCGGTTTGAGGGCTACTAAAATCAAGACGACGGATAATATTGTGATCATTATTCCCAATAATGAAATCATGATGAGAGATATCGTCAATTACACCATTATTTCAACAAAAATCAGAGTCCGTATTAACGTAGGCGTCGCATATGATGCGGATATTGAACGAGCAAAGGACTTAATCGTAAATGTAGCGACATCCGTGGACTGGATTTCAAAAACACCGGCGCCAAAAGTTGTCGTGAGAAACTTCGGAGAATCGTCGGTGGATCTTCAGCTCAGGGTATGGATTGATGATGCCAGAAAGCGCATGGATACTATTTCCCATGTTACCGACAAAATTAAATCGGCTTTTGATGAACACGGTATTGAGATACCGTATCCGAAACGGGACATTACCATTATCCATCGGCAGGCATCGAAATCCGATACCCGGCAACCGGTATCGAAGGATAAAACTTCTTGATTTAAAATGATATTCAAGTTATTAAATAAAGTTTGATCTAAAGAAGAATTCTAATTTTAATTTTTATTTCTTATGAAACTTACGATAAACGAAGTTGCCCGGAGCCTGCGTCTTCCGGTAAGCACCGTGGAGCGATGGATTCGTCAGGGCAGGATACCCATACAAAAAACCGGAAATGATTATCTGTTTAATGAATCGACTCTGGAAAAATGGGCTGCGATGTATAAGCTCCCGTTTGCACTTCCTGAAAAAGTGAATACAACACCCCGGCAGGCAAAGATGGAAAATCTTCTGCCTTCAATGAAACGGGGTGGTCTTTTATATGATATAAAGGGAGATGATGTTAAAACGGTGTTGAAAAACGCTGTTGAAAACATCCATTATTTATCCAGCAGCATCAAAGAAATACTTTATACAAACTTGCTTGAAAGGGAACATTTGACATCAACAGGTATCGGTAAAGGGGTGGCCATCCCACATCCCCATAATCCTTTAAAGGATATGATAAAAAACTCCATAATATCAACCTGTTTTCTTGAGAAATCCATAGATTTCAAAGCCGTTGACGGTCGACCGGTGTTTGTTATGTTTATCCTTTTGAGTCCGTCAACGAAAATCCATCTCCATCTTCTTTCACGGCTTTCTTTTTGTATCCGTGAAAACGCATTTGTGGAATTTTTGAAAACGACCCCTGATTCGACAGCGTTTTTTTCAAACATTGTCGACTTCGAGAACCGACTCTAAAAGGAGAGCATTATTAGGTATAGGAAAAAATGCGCATTTTAACATCGTGGCGCTACCCGGGAAACTGGCCGATTTTCCGATTCGATGATCGACTTCTGCTCATATTGATGGCCGCCATCGTGGGAACTTTTTCCGGTCTGGCTTCGGTGGTGCTCAATCGGAGCCTTGTGATGATGTCAGATTGGCTTCATCATTTCCGTCATTACTGGTGGGTATTTCTTCTCCCGGCCGCCGGTGCCGCCCTTTCTTCTCTGTTTCTGGAAAAAGTCGTCAACGAAGGTGCCGGACATGGTGTTCCGGAAGTGATTTACAGCGTATCCCGTTACGGTGGTCTTTTGAGGTTCCGCTCGAGTTTTTCCAGACTGATATCGAGTTGCCTAACCATCGGCAGCGGCGGATCGGCGGGTCCTGAAGCCCCTGTTGTGATCAGTGGCGCGGCCATCGGTTCAAATATCGCCAAATATTTTTCCTTGAACGACCGGCAGCGGGTAACTCTGGTGGGTTGCGGTGCCGCCGGTGCCATATCTTCCATCTTCAATGCACCGATTGCGGGGATGGTTTTTGCCGTTGAAGTTATCGTGGGTGACTGGAAATCGGTCAATATCGTCCCCATTGCCATTGCTTCGGTTGCCGGTACGGAAATCAGTCGTCTTCTTCAAGGAAATCAGATCCCGTTCAACCACCACCTCTTCAATATCGATCCATTAAATATCTTTGCCTGTCTCGGTTTAGCCGTTCTGTCTGCAGCGGCATCCATTCTCCTTACACGCATGCTAAGATTCATGCATACGGTATCACACAAAGTTTCAGCTCCGATATGGGTTCGGGCCGCCATGGGAGGATGCGCGGTGGGCATCATCGGCCTTTTTCTTCCTGTGGTGTTGGGGGAAGGCTATCACACGGTCAAAGTTCTGATCGAAGGGGAATACGGCCAGGTGCTTGCCGTTGTGGCACTGGCGTCATTTGCCAGAATTGCCGCTACTGCGTTGACCCTGGGCTGGGGAGGGTCCGGCGGAATATTCGCCCCCTGCCTGGTTATCGGGAGCCTTGTCGGGGTGACCTATCATCATCTTCTTGCTCTGTTCTGGCCGTCCGCACCATGGGTCAATGAAGGATATTATGCACTTCTGGGAATGGCGGGACTCATCAGCGGCATGCTTCAAGCGCCGCTGACCGGAATTTTTCTCATCATCGAAATTACCGGGGGATGGGAAGTTATTCTTCCTTTAATTATGGTGTCAGCGTTTACGACCACGCTCTGCTATTATTTCGAGCCGGCATCCTACTATCTGAAGGATCTTGTGGAACACGGACATTTGTTGAGACCCGGTACCGATGCCAGGGTTTTGTCCGATCTGAATGTTCCGGAGCTTATTGAAACGGATTGCATTATCGTCAATCAGAATATGTTGTTGAGAGATTTTATTGCCATTATTAAGAGATCTCACCGGAACTATTTCCCGGTGGAAGATGAAAAAACCGGAAAGTTTTTGGGGATGATCCATTTGGATGATATTCGGCAGTACTTGTTTGATCCAGTGATGTATGATGCTGTTTTTTTGGGACAAATTATGAATACTCAGGTCGAAGTGGTTCATCCGGATGATGATTTGTTGGATGTTGTTCGCAAAATGGATATGAAAGGCCTGTTTTCCATGCCGGTGGTGGTAAATGACAGGTTTCTGGGTCTTATTTCCAAAGCGACCGTTCTGGATCAATATCGTAAGGAGCTGATGGTGCAGACCAGTCACTAGATGGGATAAAATGATGAAAATTTAGATTATCTCCCAACTTGCAGTTAATTAGCATAAAATAAGTGAGGCTTTCCAATTGAGAAGGTGTTATCCAAAAGGGTTCAAGGGGTCCCCGTAAAATACGACGGGATCTTCGATAAGGATTCAAGGATTCGAGTAAAATGTTAAAGGATGCTTTAATAATCTGATGGTTCTGTTTGCGAACTGGAAACTCAGATATTATTATTAGGTGAATTTAGATTTAATTGAAAAAGGTAAACTGGGTACACTAAAATAGACATCGGAGAAATCGAAAGAATGTTATATTCGCTGGTAAAATCTTTAGAAAACAAACCCTTGAATCCTTGATCCCTCGAATTCTTGGACTCCCTTCTCCAACGAAATTGGAGAAGATCCAAAATTGAAAGAAAGGAGAACCAAATGGAAAACCGATTGCTTCATATTTTTAGAAATAATCCCTTTGGAAGAGAAACGCTGCTTCAATCGATCTATTTTTGCAACAAGGTCGGGGCTTCTCCGGTGATATATATTCCCAAAACCACAAAATTTTTAATGTATTTTGATAACGACGTGGTCCAGGTTGATCTTGACAAATCTTATCTGACATCCCCGGAAACCGCTATAAAACATGCAACCGAACTGGTGGAACAGGCAGGGATGAATGCAAGATTTTTTGATCCAAAGCACTTTACGGCCTCGACGCTGCCGGATATACACACAAATTTTGATTATATGTGCTGTCCCAGAAGCATCAGCGACATGTCTTCAAAAATCGGTCTCGGATACATCGGTCCCCGGGTGAGACGGATTATAAAGGCCGCCAGATTTCCGGTGTTAATCACAAGCCCTGGTTTTAAACCCTGGAAAAGCATCGCGGTATTTTTCGGAGGGTCGGTAAATGCGGTCAAAGCGCTCCGACTGGGATTTCATGCAGCCAGGGCTTCGGGTATGTCCATAGATGTTTTCACTCAGACAGGCAAATACTCAAAGGAAGATTGTATGAATGTGATTAAAGAAAGAAATCTTGAAAAAGAAAAAGATCTTTATATCAATGAGTGGCATTTTTTTGAGAACAATAATTTTGAAAATAATCTCTACGAAGTTCCCCATGATGCGCTCGTAATTCTGGGTGCATACGGCCATGGCGTCATCAAGGACATTTTTCTTGGAAGCAAGTTGGAAAAGATTCAGTCAACGATTTCCAACAACCTGTTGGTTGCAGGACCCAATTATACGACAACTCTTTAACTCAAGTTTCGCACCCTAATGGTTACACAACCCGATATTCTTGTTATCCATCACGGTGCTTTGGGAGATGTTGTCTCCACCTTTCCGGCTCTATTAAAACTTAAACAATTATACGGTTCTATCGCCATTATCTGTCAGAGCAGCATCGGGCAGCTTGCCCGGGAACTCGATATTGTGGATCAATGGTTTCCTTTTGAGGCTGCCGCCATTGCGACCCTCTATTCGAGTCGTATCGATCCGATTTTAAAAAAAAATCTGCTTTCTTATCGTAAAATCATTCTTATTTCCAATTCCCGATCGCTTGAGAAGACACTGTTTTCAATTTCGGAAAATAAAGTGTATCGTATACCCCCCCGCCCGGAATTGGGTCATAAGATCCATGTCAACCAACACATTTTGTCGAATCTTGTCAAATGCAGACTCCTTAAAGTTTCGGGAAAAGACTCCCGTATGACGTTGCCTTTATCCGTTTATACGGATCGGAGAATCCCTCAATACGACCCGTCAAAAATTATGATTCATCCCGGGTCAGGAAGCCGTAAAAAATGCTGGCCCATATCCAATTTTGTCAACGTTGCCTCGTCAATGGAGGCAAACGGCAAACAGCCGGAGTTTATACTCGGTCCAGCAGAATATGATTTGTGCGACATTTTGATGCAGTCCAAAAGGGTCAACGCAAATGTTCATAAAATAGAAACGTTGACGAAATTGGCCGGCCTGCTCAAAACCGGCGGCGGATTTATTGGAAATGATTCCGGCGTCAGCCATTTGGCTGCATTTATAGGCCTTCCGACTGTTGCCGTTTTCGGACCTTCCGATCCTGATGTTTGGAAACCGATGGGCCGCGCTGTAAAGGTTGTTCGGTCAGATCTGGAATGCAGTCCCTGCTTTGAAACCGGAACGGTTGGATGTGAAGAAATTGAATGCTTTAATGGGATAACGCCGGAGGATGTTATGGCGGCATTTTACGGACTGGTCCGCTGAAATAGAGAAGAGAAAATAGGAAAGGGAAAAGAGGAAAGAGGTTCGGGGAAAATACGGATGAATACGAGCAAACACAAATAATTTGAAAAATAAGAGAGTGAAAAGGTCGGCTGTATGTCTTAGAGCCTCCGGCCTTCTAACTTTCTCATCTTCTTATTACATTTGCGTTCTTCATCGGTCATCTATTTTCTAAAAAAACGAGACCATTTCCGGGTATAACCAAAGCCTGGTCCATTGGGCACGGATTTTAATGAAAGCTTCTTATTGCCTGGTCTTCAGGCAATCATATACATCTATAATCATTTCTTCTGAAATTTTAGACAGTGCCTGACTCATGGCTTCGGCCACCGCTCTCGGCTTTTTCTGCTGACATATTTCTGCTTTCCGATAGGTTTTCTGATATAAAATTCTGTTTTTGATATCATTTTCGTTTTTCTCGGTTAAGATAATGCTGACGGTAAGGATCGCTTTCCATGCATTTTGAGTATCCCATTCGAAAAATTCATCCACCGTCCCTTCAATCATGTACGGAGATGAAAATCGACTGCCAGAGTTTAGCACCGCTTTAAAAAGGCCTGAGTTTTTAATGTCACGTTTTAGCAGCGTGGTTACGGTAGCTCCGGGGTTGGTCTGCCATCTATAATAGACATATGCATTTCTTTTAAAAGACTGATCTCTGTAGATGATTTGACTGGTATTATAGGGCGGTGCCACTGTAAAGCGGTCCATTCGGATGACATAGGACAAAGGATGTAAGGTTTTCATTTGTGGAGGAGGATATTCCAGAGTATAGTACTCGATTTTATTCACCGGTTGTTTCAGACTCACGCAAGCTGCAAAGAGTATGGGAAGACTGAGAAATATGAGAAATAAAAGATAGATTTTATTGAACCATTTCATAAAACTGTTTTTTACCTTTCGCCTTCGGTCTGATCCACTTTTCTTGGAGCCGGCGGTTCTCCAAACATGACTTGAGACGGATGATTAGCAACAATTTCGATTAATCTGTTCAGGTTTTCACTGGCTTTTTCCAAATTTTGGGCAATGATTAAAAATTGTCCTTTGAGTTGCGATATTGAGTCGTCTGTTTTGTCTGTCAGAAAATTACCTTTCTTTAAAAGTGTGTTGGCATTTTCCATGGATTGTTTAAAATCTTCAATGGCGGTTTTAATGCTCTGTTCCTTTTCAACGGTGATCCCTTCCAAACGAAGAATGGTTTTTTCAACATGATTCATGCTGTCGCTGGTTTTATCCATGATGTCATTCAGAGATTGACCGGCTTCGTCCGCAGATGCCATGATGCTGTCCCATCTTTTATCATCCAGAATTTGACCGGCACGATCAATGGATTTCCCAATTTTTTCAGAAATATTTTTTACGTTGGCATTGGCAACTACCTGCTCTATACTGTTAAGCGTCAATTGAACTTTTTCAGAAATTTTTTCTAAATCCATTGCCCTGATCTGGTTAAGTGCGTCATCGATGCTATGTAACATCTTGGAGATACTGGACGGCTTTGATGCGACGATGGGATATTCCGAAGGAAAACTCAAGGGTGGTGAAAGATTAGGGGCACCATTTTCCTTGCGATCCAGTTCAATAAACATACTTCCGGTAATCCCAACAGATTTCAACTGAGCAATGATATCGTTGTCAAGTTTTTGATCGGGCTCGATTTTTAATACGACTTGGATCAAATTTGCGTCAGGGGCAACCCCAATCCGGTCTACCCGGCCAATGGATACACCCCGGTATTTTACCGGAGAATCTACATCCAAGCCCTGAACGGACTCATTAAAATAGGTTGCGTAATACTGGCCCTTTTTAAAATATCGTGACATGCCCAGCCATATGATGGCAAGAAAAACCATGCCGATACCACAGGTCACAAATAATCCAAGGGCAAATTTAGTTTTTTGAGAAGCCATTAAGATATCCTTACAAAAGCTGTATTAAATCTTTCAGGTTCCTTTTTTTGAAACATGTTATCCATTTGACAATATTACCGCTTCAGATATTATTAAATTTTTTGCTGAAAGAACCCGCCCGGTCTATTCATAAAGGTCACTGCTTGAACAGGGAGTTTTATCCATAAAGTTAAATCGCATATGGTTCTTTTAAAACGATCCCTAATTCACTCAGACAGCTTCCAGCCAAAAATTTAATAATATCTGAAGCTCCTTTGAAATCGATTTGTTTTAAAGGATTAAACGCTCACCTTTTTTTAATTTTCTGACTTACGGTTGAAAAAGTTTCTAACAAATGGATTTTCGCTATGATCTTTCAGATGCTTGGGATGACCTTCAGCGATGATCCCTTTGGTTTGTTTGTCCAGCATGATTACCCTGTGCGCTACATTAAAAATGCTTTGAAGTTCATGGGTTACGATGACCATTGTCGTCCCGAGGCTTTTGTTGAGATGTATAATAAGGTTATCGAGTTCGACAGAGGTTACAGGATCAAGTCCGGCAGAAGGCTCGTCGAAAAATAGAATCTTTGGGTTTAGAGCCATGGCCCTTGCCAGTCCTGCCCGCTTTCTCATCCCGCCACTGATTTCAGACGGTAAATGGTTTTCATACCCTTTTAGGTTCACCATATTAAGCTTCATTTTGACCAGTGTATCCACTGATTTTTGAGGCAAATCGGTGTATTCCTTTATGGGAAGAGACACATTTTCAGCAATTGTCATTGAACCGAAAAGGGCGGAGCTCTGGTATAGGACGCCGATCTTTTTCAAAATTGTTTTGAATGTCGCTTCATTACAGTTGAATATGTCTTCCCCATCAATGTGTATCCGGCCTGACAGGGGGGTGATTAGTCCGATCAGGTGCTTCAGTAATGTGCTCTTTCCGCACCCACTTCCTCCCAAAACAATGAATATTTCTCCTTCCAGAACATCAAATGATATCTTTTCAAGGATAATATCTGTTCCATAGCCGACAGTAAGATCACGGACTTGGATTATTTTATGTTTTTCCAAATTGTCATCTCCACTCTATTAAATGCCGATTCTAAAAATACGATAACAGCGTCGCTGAATCAGCTCAAGTACCTCAATATAACCGCAACAATTGAGTCAAAAGCGATGATCAAAAAAATACTGCTGACAACTGCAGAGGTTGTCGCCTGGCCAACAGCGGCAGCCCCACCTTTAACGCGAAATCCCCTTAAACAACCAATCCAGGATATGAGGAGTGCAAAAACACCGCTTTTAATGATTCCCAAAAGGATGTCAAAAAGGCTCAACGTCTTAAACGTTTGTATAATATATGCGTTTGCGGTCAAATCCAGCATGAAGACACCCACCGCCAGTCCCCCCAATATGGCAAAGACGTCGGAAAATAGGGTCAGGATAGGAACTACAATAACAGACGCCATGATCTTGGGAACGACCAGATATCGTGTGGGATCAAATCCCATGGTAAAAAGAGCGTCCACTTCTTCGGATATCTGCATTGTACCGATCTCCGAGGCAAATGATGAACCGGATCGCCCGGCGACAACAATTGCCGTCATAATGGGTCCTAATTCTCGAGTCATCGCAAGACTTACCAATGACGCTACATAAATATTGGCACCAAACATCTGGAGTTGAATTGATGACATAAAGGCCATGATAAGACCCATCATAAAACTGATCATTCCCACAATCGGAACGGCATCAACCCCTGTTTTTTGCATATAAAGAAACGTGTCGTCCATCCGCAACGATTTAGGATGAAGAAAGGAATAAGCAAATGCCAGACAGATAGATCCCACAAATGAAATCTGATATTTAACATCGGCTGCAAACTTAAGAATAGCATCTCCAAATCTGATAAACATAGAAGGAGGGCGAATCTTGATCAATGGAACTGTTTCAGCCAAAGCTCCCGAATTGAGAATAAAAAGCACTTCTTCTCTGGCGTTTTTTAAATTAAAATGGCCTGTTGCAGCGGTCATCATGTCTCTTAATTCAACAAGGACAAGCGCCCCGAAATCATCCAGGTAAGTCACCTTTTTAAGATCGACGGTTAGTGAAACAGGTCTTCGATCTTTTAGCAGTGAGCCAAACAATTCGATCATTTGAGACGCATTGGTAGAATCGATTCGACCCTGGAAGTAGATCGTCATTTCTCCATCATTGCTTTCTGAGATTTCATATTGGCAAGACTGATTATCTTTAAGATCTTCCATGAAAGACGTTGTCCTATGAAACTATTATGTTTTGCCCGCCGCAAATTCGATTCTAAGGTTTCTAAAAATTAAATTGCTTTAAACCCGATACATCCGCACCATAGTCCTTTTTCAATCGATGAAGATCTAATTGAAAAATCAACCAGCCGATTCGACGATTGTTTTTGTTCATTTCAAAGGCGATCTCAATGCTTTTCTTGCCCATGGGATGATCTTTGTCCGCTCGATAAAGGGTGAGAACGCTGTGGGCTGAGTCTTTACCATCTTCAAAATCTATCCCTTTATAACTGCTTTGTATTGTTGGCGAAATATTTGTACCGGTGTTTATTGAATATGCATCAAATACGATCTTATTTTTATCCAATAATACGAGACCGTTATACGGCATCTTGTCCGGTTTTTGAGCGTTAAGAAAATCCTTCATCAACTGGCTTGTTTTCGACCGGTTGCCCGCTTCAAAAGGATTGACCAACATTGATTTCAACAAAAGGTAATCGTTGCTTAATCGGTTTTTCAATTCCGACTGATTAACATCCATTATCTGTGGTGTTTTTGAGAAGTGCGAATGCCCCCAAAAAACACCTAAAGCCATAAGAAATGTTAACATCAGAGATGGAAAAAGCCAGTAACGTGTCTGACGATATTTTTTTTCTAACGTTTTAATCGATGTGACATCACGCCCCAATGAAAGAATTCCCTGAAAGTTATTGTGATCGTCATGAAGGAGGGTAGAACTGGTGGATATAAACCTGACGCCATGTTTAGGATGTCTAACACTAAGGATCTTTTCCCTTACAGAGTGTTTTTTCTTTACCTCTTCAAGTAATTTTTTATAACCCCTTGGTTTTTCATAGATTTCTTCCACTGACTTGTTGCACATCTGATCCCAGGATCTGCCGTATACTTCTTCTGCGGCAGCATTCCATGTGATGATTTTTCCTTCTTTATCGGTGGCAATGACCGCATCAGGCAGTTGGTCACAAAACTCTTTAAGCCCATAGAGAATTTGGCTGGTTTCATTAAGTCGTTTGGCCAGAAGCTTTGATATTTCTCCGGCCACTTCGGGAAAATCGTGAATAAAGGCATTGATCTCATCTTTGGGTATTCGGATCGCCTTTACATTTTCCCCTGCTTTTATCGTTGCCGTTCTTTTGGCTTTAAGAAGAAAAGACATTTCCCCAAATAATGATCCCTTCTCAATGATTTCGGCAATCTTTGTATTTCCCTTGAAGACATCCAATTGGCCGGATATAAGGATAAATAGATCCTGTGAATCATCTCCTTCCAGAAATATCGCCTTTCCTTCCTCAAAAGGGGTGATGTATCGATGTGTTTTTACATTTTTGATAACTTCTTCTAACATAAATTAGCGCGATGACGAGTGACTTGATCTTATATCAGGTTTATTCAAATAGCTCAGATTCTACTATGAAACATGAACATCCTATGCAATAGATATGCCATAGTTTTAATAATGGAGATAGGTTTAATAACATGAGCATCCGATGCAATAGATGTGCCATAGCTTAAATGATGGAGATAGGTTTAATAAAATGTTAAAAAAGGGTATCAATTCAATGTGATAGCTATATCAAAAACGAAGCTTTTAAAAGTGTGGGAAAGGATGATGAAATGAAAGGGCATCGGGGTGCCAAATTTTTGACAGAAATTGTTTTTTAAAATTAAATTTAAAAATTTTTCATCTGCATAAGGGAAAAGCGGGATTATTGACCGTTGTGATCTTCCCAAAGCGGGTTTCCGTCATTTTGGGTCTGAATCATTTTCTTTTTTTAGCAAGAGAAATGGTTTTTAAATAACCGTCGATAATTTTCTCAGGATTTATCTGAAGAACTTTTGCATAGGATCTCAAAAAACTTCTTAAATAGGTATTCGGAGGGAGCTCTTCAAACCGGTTTTTTTCGATAGCCTTTAAAACAGAAGCCCTTATCTTGGTAATATGTTGAATTTCTATTATTTTGACATCAACAACTTCTCTTAGTTCTTTTAAATCATCTCCTGAGATACTCTCTTTTGAAAGAATTTCATCTGATAGTGATTTAACGTCTTCTGTGAGACGTTTTTCTTTTACCCGGGAATATAACTGACTTTCATTTACACTTTCGAGCGTGGAAGATAGAGGGGTTGATGAGTATTGTTTTTCTCTGGATGGAGTCAATGTTTCCACTTGCCCTGAATCGACAAGCATCTGATCGTATGCCGCTCTTTTTCTATCATTCGTTAGCGCTGCAAAAGCATTTTCGATATCCTCTATGATCTTATCCCTTTCCTCCTTTGAGAATAAAGAATAGGTGACAATAGAGTCTTCGTTATATAACGAAAGTGCATCTTTGTATGCCCGTTTTATTTCAAAATAAGATGACGTCATCGGAATTTTCAAGATTTCATAGTAATTCAATCCGTCAAATTTTTTCATAACATATCTTTCACGAAGGATGCAGATGGCATGTTGCTCATCATCCGGGTTGCGATTTTTTTTAAATCGGCAGCAGATTGTGTATGAGGATATTTATGGATATAAAGTATTTTTGAAAAAACCGCGTCATGAATCCGACTGTCATAACCAATATTACCTAGAAATTGAAAAATAGAATAAAAATGCCGATTGCAGATGTTTTCAAATTGAGTGCCCAGGGTTGCATCTACGTTGTTGCGAAATTGATTGAAAATAAGCTTGAATTTAAATTCGCTTAATGTGTTTCTCAAAAACGCTTCCTTCCCGGGGTCATGTTTTAAAACAG